>Ga0207641_10003835_pt1 | contig 13167 bp, 15 predicted proteins | sample KBSSwiS62_FD_184306 | JGI IMG/M metagenome (GOLD analysis project Ga0207641, IMG submission 184306) | Switchgrass rhizosphere microbial communities from Kellogg Biological Station, Michigan, USA - KBS Switchgrass S6-2 (SPAdes) (version 2) | ecosystem: Host-associated > Plants > Roots >... | reverse complement strand
CTCACCGACAGTCCCGACATGCAGTTGCCGACGACGATCTCGCCGGACGGTTCACGAGTGGTGTTCAACGCCTTCTCGAGGCGGATGGACATGCTTCGGCTCGATGCGAGCGGCGTTCAGTCTCCGCCGAAGGTGTTGATCGACACGCCTCTCGAGGAGCGCAACGGCGCCATCTCGCCCAACGCGCGCTGGCTGGCCTACGAAGGAGAGAGCTCGACGAAGCCCGGTCAGGTGGATGTGTACGTGCGGCCATTTCCCGACGTCGAGAGCGGCCTCTGGCAGGTGACGACGGCCGGCGGCGCGCATCCCGCCTGGGGATCCGGCGGCCGTGAGCTGTTCCGGATACGTGGTGACGCCGTTGAACTTGACCCTGTAGTCAGCCGGGTTGGTGGTCGTGCCGCTGGAGGTCCCGGTCCAGAAGTACATCCGGTTCGGGCTGGTCGGCCCCATGATCGCCTGGTGATAGCCGTCGCAGATGGTGAACGCGTCCGCCAGCGCGTAGTTGAACGGCAGGTCGGCGCGGGTGAGGTAACCCATCGACTGCTCGCCCTTGGCCGAGACCCAGTTGTTCCACAGTCCGGCGTTGCGGGCACTGTGGTCGCCGGACCAGGAGTGGTCCAGGTCGCCGGCGTTCATCGCGTTCATCGTCGTGGAGTTCATGCGCCACGGCAGCAGGTAGCCGCCGTCCGTGCGGCCCGGGTCCGGCTGCTGGAAGATGCTGTTGCCGCTCTGGAATCTGAAAGCCTGCTTGTCGCCGAAGCCGCGGACGCCCTGCAGGCTGCCGAAGAAGTGGTCGAAGCTCCGGTTCTCCTGCATCAGGATCACGACGTGCTTGAGGTCCGAGATCGTTCCGGTGGCGCCGGCCGGGAGCGAGCTCGCCATGGCCCTCGTGGCCCCGACGGCTCCACCGGTGCCGGCCAGCGCGAACGCGCCGGCGGCGGCCCCGCCCAGTTGCAGGAAGCGGCGGCGGTTGACGGACGCCAGGAAGGGCCGCCCCCGGCCGTCGTCGGTGCCGGGCGTCTGGTCGCCGCAGCTGGCACGGGTCGTGCTGTCCATGCTGTTCACGTCCTTCGATTGAACTTCTCGGCGGGTTTCGCCGTCGGTCGAGATGGACGTGGCGACGCTACTGGCATGCTCAAATCCGTGTCCGGATCGATTTGATGAAAAGCGGAGAAACGTCGTCCGTCCGTTAGCCGGTCAAACTGTTAGTAACGGATGAACGCGGCCGGTCCACCAGCGGGCCGCACGACGAATTCGGGGCCGATCTCACCGGTCCAGACCGACTTTTCGCACCCGACACGCTGTCGGTGCCGCACGCCCAGGCTGACAAGCCCACGTCACCGGGAGACGAGGCCTGCGGAGCGCTCGCTGGGCTGGCGATCAGAGCGCGCGGGTAACTCGGCCCGGCAGGTCCGCGACCTTCGCGGCCGGTGTGGCCGGGTGGAGATCAGAAGTCGCCCTCCGTCAGCGATGTCCTGACCCACGCGTGCTTCCTCGGGCCGGCGCGTCGGGAGTTCACCCGGGCGCGCCTGCCGCACGTCGGGAGATCAGCCGTCCAGGAGGTCGATCAGTTGTCGTGCGTTGGTCTGGGCGTAGTCGGTGTAGCAGTTGTTCATGAGCACGTGGGTGGTGTCCGCCTGACTGGCGAGCTCGCGCAGCCGGGGCGCCCATTCCCGTAGCTCACGGTCGGTGTAGCGGTAGCCAAAGCGGTCGTGCACGTCGTTGCTGGTCCACCTGTCGCTGTGCCCGTGGAAGCGCATGACGGCGAGGCTCGCCGTAGCGGCCACGACCGGCGGTATCGAGGTGGGGTACCCCTGGGGCATGTCGACGCAGACGTAGGGCACCGCGTAGGAGGCGAGGAAGTCCAGCGTCTCCCGCTGGTTGCGTTCCTCCATCCAGGTTCGGTTCCGGAACTCCACGCAGACCGGCAGCGGTGCGCAGCGGTCCTGACATTCGAGAATGTACTTCTTGTTCGCGGCTCCGATCGGGAACCACTTCGGGAACTGAAACAGGATGGCGCCGAGCTTGCCCGCGTCGGCCAGCGGCCGCAGCGTCGCCAGGAAGCGGTCCCACACCTCGTCGACGAGGTCCGAACCGAGATCACGGGCGTACAGGTTCCGGCGGTCGGCCGGGAGCCGGTCCCGAAGATCGGCGTACAGCGCCGACGGCCGGGTCGGATGCCGGGTGAGCAGTGAAAAGGCCTTCACGTTGAACGTGAACCCGGCTGGGCTGCGATCCACCCACGCGCGTACTGAGGCGTCGCTCGGCGGCGCGTAGTACGTCGAGTCCACCTCGACGAGCGGGAACTGGCGCGCGTAGTAGCGCAACCGCTGCGTGGCAGTTTTGACCTCTGGCGGGTACCAGCCGGATTCGATCAGCGTCCGGTCCGTCCAGGAGGCCGTCCCGACCAGGATCTTTCCCATGCCCGGTTCACTGAACCTTTTCCGATACGTCGACCTGTCAAGGTCCGGCCTGCTTGCCAGCGGCAACGGAAAAGTTTCATTGCCACCGGGTTCTGGTCTTCTCCGCATCCGCATAGGGGTCGACATCCGGGATCTCCTGGGCGAGTTGCTCGTCCAGCGACGAGCCGGCCTGTCGCTGCGCGGCGGTGGGCCGCGCGCGAGTCTCACCGCTCGGCCGGTCGGGCGCGTCCCAGCTGTCGTCGAGCGGGTCCCGGCCGGCGTCGGTGTCGCCCAGGTCGTCGCTGTCCAGGCTCTCCTCGGCGCTCAGCGGCACGTCGTCGAGCACGTCAGCCGGCACGACGTTCTCGTGGCGCTCCTCGGGCTCGGTCATGGCTGCCTCCCGGCTATCCGGTGAGAGTCCTGATCCAACTGGCGACCCCACCACCAACATCCGTCGTCTAGGGCCACTTCCCTTCAGGAGCGGCGGCAACCAGCAGGCCGCTGCCGGCCGGTGCCGCCGTCGTGGGCGACGTCCCTCTCGGGCGGCCACCAGCCCCGCTGGCAAGGGGAGTGCCATGGCCGTCCCCGGGTAGGCGGCGAGGGTGACTGATGTCGGCTGCTCCGCGTCCGGCGAGGAACTGATCCCCCGCAGATCGTGGGAAAGCGCTCAATGAGCACGTTCCAGACGGTGAGGAGGCTCGGGGCGGGCGATGGCGAACCTGTACATCGGAACGTCCGGCTGGAGCTACGAGCACTGGGAAGGCGTGCTCTACCCACCCGGCACGCCGGCGCCGCGGCGACTGGAGATCTACACCCGCCAGTTCGACACGGTCGAGCTCAACGCCAGCTTCTACCGCTGGCCGACCGACGCCACCTTCGCGTCCTGGCGGCGGCGCCTGCCGGACGGCTTCACGATGTCCGTGAAGGCACCGCGCGGGCTCACCCACGCCAGGCGCCTCGACGCCCCCGAGGCCTGGACCGAGCGCATCATCCACGGCTGCCACGAACTGGGCGAACGCCGCGCGGTCGTCCTCGTCCAGCTCGACGGCCGCCAGACCAGAGACGACGCCCGCCTCGAGCACTTCCTCGCCGGCATCCCACCCTGGCTGCGGATGACCGTCGAGCTGCGGCACGAGTCGTGGCAGACCGAACCCGTCTATGAACTGCTCGAGCGATATCGGGTGGCCTGCTGCGTGATGAGCGGCGCGGGGCTGCCCTGCGTCCTGAGGGCGACCTCGTCCTTCGTCTACGTCCGGCTCCACGGACCCGACCGCGACGTTCTCTACGCGGGCTCCTACAGCGACCAGGATCTGCGCTGGTGGCGAGACCGGCTCGTAGAGTGGCGCGCCAGCGGACTCGACGTCTATGCCTATTTCAACAACGACGTACACGGCCACGCCGTCCGTAACGCCCGCACGCTGCGCGCACTGTGCGCCTGACCGCGACCCGCGCTGCCGCGCGCTCGAGCCACATCACGTAGTCGGCCGATACCCCCGGCGAAGGCGGCGGCTGCCCGATCCCGCCAGACGCCCTCCTGTCGGAATCCGAGGCGGACCCGGACGTCGAACTCGCCGACCTTGGAGCCGTTCCTCGCCCGCCGACTACTCGTCACCTTCCGTCAGGGAACGGACGGAGTCACGACCGGCGTCGCCCACGAGCCGTGACCGTCACCGCCCCTATGTTCATTTCTTAACTGGATTAGTGGACTTATGGAGAGTCGGTGCCATGCGCGCGAAGAACCGGCTGACGCGCCGGATCTATCTCGACCATGGTCGGGTGACGGACTACCGCTGTCGGTGAGCCTGCCCGCTCAACGGTGGCCATCCGGCCGCCTGTCGTACGAAAGGTGGAGCCGTCGTGCCTGTTCCCGACGCCGTTGCCCCTTCTGGCATCCCCGTCCCGCTCTCCGTCCTCGACCTCGCGCCGCTGGTCTCCGGGGCGACCCCGGGTGAGGCGCTGCGCAACTGCGTCGACCTGGCCCGCCAGACCGAACGATTCGGCTACCAGCGCGCGGGCCGGAGACGGTCGTAGGCGGCCTGCGCACTCTGGTCAAGGCGACCGGCGCCGACGAGCTGTTGGTCACCACGATCATCCACGACCACGCCGACCGGGTCCGTTCTTACGAGCTGCTCGCGAAGGCCTGGGGCGCGCAGGCGAGCTGACCCGCTCCCGTCCCGCTACCTTGTCGCCCCGCCGGGCAGCCACCGCCGGCGGGGTGGGGTGGGAAATGGCTAGACGAAACCGGGCGTTCAGGGCAGGTTGGTGGTGATGCGGGAACTGATCGCGAGTTATACGGACGACACGGTGACGGTCTATCAGGCGTATTCGTCGGCGATTGCCGAGCCGGCGTTGCGGGCGGGTACGTTCGTCGAGCCGTTCCGGGCTGGTCGCATGACGTGGGTGAAGCCGTCGTTCCTGTGGATGATGTATCGGTGTGGCTGGGCGACGAAGCCGGACCAGGAACGGGTCCTGGCCATCGAGATCGGCCGTGACGATCTGCTGTGGGCGCTGTCCCGGTCCTGCCTGAGCTCGTTCGAGCCGGGCCTGCACACCGACCAGCGGGCGTGGCGGGCGGCGTTGACTACGGCGCCGGTGCGTGTCCAGTGGGATCCTGACCGCGACCTGTACCTGCGCCCGACCGGTCGACGTGCGATTCAGATCGGTCTCGGGCCGGAGGCCAGCCGGCGGTACGTGTCGTCCTGGATCCGGTCGCTGCGGGACGTGACGCCGCTGGCCCACGAGATCCACGCCCTCGTCCGCGCCGGCGACCTGGCGGGCGCTGGTGCCCTGCTTCCCGACGAACGCCCGCTGCCGCTGCCACCGGAGATCGCCCGACACCTGGGCGCCGGGCCGGCGCCCGAGGCCGGCTGATCTGATGCGGGCGTGCGCGGTCGGGCGGCCGTAGGCGACGTCTTTGGCGCGCTGACCGGGAACAGGATCTTTTTCACCGAGTTCTCGCCTGAGCGCTGCCGGACGCGCAGCTAGCGATCTTTCTCGGCGCCTCCCACGCCCTTCCGTTGGAACGGCCCGCGCTGGTCAACCAGATTCTGCTGGAATTCCTGGCCGACGAGCAGCCACCGAAATTCCTGCCGCTGGGCGCCCTGGCGGACCAACCCTGAGCGGGTGATCGGCGCGAAGGTCCGCCCCGGCTCGCCGCGATGGGCCTCGTGACATGAGCGACGGTTCCGTTCAGGGCCGCGACATCGCCCCGCTTGCCATTGGTCTTCCCTTCGAGGGGCGCGGGGTCGATCTCGCGAGACGACGGGCGAGACGCCGCCGAGACGTCTGAGCGGCGCCCGCCGGATACACACGCAACCGCGCCGAAACTTAGGGGGTTGCGCGTGTTTCACGACCTGGACGCCAGCCTTGCCGCACTTGTCGGCGCGGAGCTGTCGCTGCCGGGCGTGGAGGTCAGCTTCGACGGACCCGACGACCAGTTCCCGCCGGCCGGCGTCCGGCTGCCGGCGCTGTCGTTCTTTCTGTACGACGTCCGTGAGGACACCGCGCTGCGTACCGCCGAATGGGAGCGGGGAAGCGATGCCACGGGCCTGATCACCCGACGGAAGCCGCCGAGGCGGGTCGCATGCTCGTACCTCATCACCGCGTGGCCGAGCGAGGTCGCGCCGAAGCCGGCCGAGGACGAGCACAAGCTGCTCGGCGCGGTGCTCAAGGTGCTGCTGCGGCATCCCACGATCCCGTCCCAGTACCTGGTCGGTGAGCTCGTCGGGCAGGAGCCGCCCATGCCGACCCGGATCATCGCCGAGAACCGGCTCCAGAGCCTCGGTGAGTTCTGGCAGGCGATGGGCGGCAAGCCCAAGGCCGCACTGCACTACGGCCTCACCCTGAGTGTCGACGTGTTCTCCCCGGTCGAGGCCGGCCCCGCCGTCCAGCAGGTCGGCGTCGTCCTCGCGCACCGCTCCTCCACGCCCTGATTCCTGCGCGCCCTGACGCAGACCGCCCCAAACGCGCCCTGACGCAGACCGCCCCGAAGAGGAGGACGACGAGGGATGCCCCAGTACCTCACGCCCGGCGTGTACGTCGAAGAGGTGCCGTCCGCGGTCAAGCCGATCGCCGGTGTCGGCACCAGTACCGCCGGCTTTATCGGCGTGGTCAACGACCTGGTCGAAATGCCGCTGCGTCCCGGCCGCACCGGTGTCAAACCGCCAGCCGCCGCGGATTCGACGACCGCTACCGGTGACCCGGAGTCGACGGCGCCTCCCAGTGATGCGGGTTCGACGACGCCGGAGGACGGCGTTTCGGGCGCGACGACGCCCGAGCGAGAGCCCGACGACTTCTACACCGTCGCCGCCGCTGGCACCGCGGTGCTCGTCGACAGCTGGGACACGTTCCGCAGGAACTTCGGCGACGTCCAGCCCGGCAACTTCGTGCTCGCCAACGCCGTCTACGGATTCTTCAACAACGGCGGCTCCCGCGCCTGGGTCACGCGTGTCGCGGATGGCACCGACACCAGCGCCGGCGGCACGGACGCAAGCCCTGCCGGCACCGACTCCAGCACTGGCACCGACTCCAGCCCAGCTGACACCGACTCCAGCCCTGCCGGTACCGACACAAGCACTGGCGGAACCGACTCCAGCGATCCCGGCAGCGTCGACAGCGATGCCGGCATCGCCCATGACCTCGTCGCCGCACTCGAGTCGTTCAGCTTCATCGACGAGATCGCGATTGTCGCGATCCCCGGCGCGACCGGCGACCCGGTGCGGACCGCGCTCGTCGACCACTGCGAGAACATGCAGGGGCGCTTCGCCGTGCTCGACGGCCACCGGGCGACGTCGCCCATCAGGGCCGACATCGTTGGCGGCGTGCGCGACAGCAGCTACGCGGCCCTCTACTACCCGTGGATCCAGATCGGTACCGACCCGAAGACCGGCGAACCGCTGTTCCAGCCGCCGAGCGGCCACGTCGTCGGCATCTACGCCCGCGTCGACGCCACGCGCGGCGTGCACAAGGCGCCGGCCAACGAGGTCATCCGGGGCGCGCTCGGTGTCGAGACGCTGGTCAGCAAGTCCGGGCAGGCGGGCCTGAACCCCGGCGGCGTCAACGTGATCCGCATGTTCGGCGCCAACGTCACGATCTGGGGTGCGCGCACGACCGCGGCCGTCAGCCAGCCGGACTGGAAGTACGTGAGCTCCCGCCGCCTGTTCATCTTCATCCGTGAGTCCATTGAGCAGGGCCTGCAGTGGACCATCTTCGAGCCGAACGCGCCAGACCTGTGGTCCAAGGTCCGCCGCAACGTGACCGCGTTCCTCACCACGGTGTGGGCCGACGGCGCGTTGCTCGGCACGACCCCGGAACGGGCCTTCTATGTGCGGTGCGACGAGACGACGAACCCGCCCGAGGTGCGTGACCTCGGCCAGCTGGTCACCGAGGTCGGTATCGCGCTCGTGAACCCCGCCGAGTTCGTCGTCTTCCGGATCAGCCAGTGGGCCGGTCCGGCGGCCTGATGCCGGGGCTCCGGCGGGAGGACGTCCGACCGCCGGAGCGCCCGAGCTTCCTCACCGGCGTTCCGGTGTTCCTCGGGTTCACCAAGCCCCCGGGGGACCCGGCCGACGCCACGGGCGGGGACGAGGAGAACCCGCGCGACGAAGCGCACCCCGGCCGTGTCTTCGGGCCGGAGCGGCTGGCCAGGTTCGGCGATCTCGCCACCGTCAGCCCGCCGGCGGACAGCGCCCTCGCCGACGCCGTCCGCGGCTTCTTCGCCAACGGCGGCGGAACGTGTTATGTCGCCTGGACGATCGCCGGCGACGACCCGGTCGGCGCGGTGCGCCGGAGCCTGGCGGCGCTGGACGACGTCGACGAGGTCGATCTCGTCTGCCTGCCCGATCTGGCCGCCTGGTCGCCCAAGACGGACACCGGCGACACCAGCGCCGGCGACACCAGCGCCGAGGCGGGCGCCGGCGAGGCGGGCGTCAGCGACACCAGTGTCGTCAAGGCCGGCGCTGGCGCCCGGGAGCCGACCGCTCAGGAGCGCCTTGTCTTCGCCGCCCAGCGCGCCGCCCTCGAGCACTGCGCGGCGCGTGGTGACCGCTTCGCGGTGCTGGACGCCGGGCGGGACGCGGACGTCGAGACGGTGAAGCGGCAGCGCGGATGGCTGGCCGGGCCGGACGCCGCGTTCGGCGCGATCTACCACCCCTGGCTGCGGGTGCTGGTCGACGGCGTCGCGCGCTCCGTGCCGCCCTGCGGCCACATCGCGGGCACGTACGCGGCCGGCGACCGTGAGAAAGGCGTGCACCGCGCGCCGGCGAACCGCGAGATCGAGGGCGTGCTCGACGTCTACGTCGACCTGTCTGACGACGATGCCGCCGACCTGTACGGCGCGGGGGTGAATCCGGTGCTCGCGCTGCCCGGCCGCGGCATCCGTGCCTGGGGCGTCCGGACGGCGAGTGACGACGAGGATTGGCACAGCATCACCGTGCGCCGCCTGGTGTCGACGATCGGGCGCTGGGCTGAGCGGTTCCTCGCGACGGCGGTGCACGAGCCGAACGACGTGCGGCTCTGGGTGCGCATCATGCGGGAGCTCACCGCCGTGCTGGAGGTGCTCCACCTGTCCGGTGCCTTCGCCGGGACCACAGCCGACGAGTCGTTCTACGTCAAGTGCGACCACGAGACGAACCCGCCGGAGTCGGTCGCGGCGGGGCTGGTCATCACCGAGATCGGGGTGGCACCGGCTGTCTCCGCCGAGTTCATCGTCGTCCGCGTCATCCAGAGCGCGGGCGAGGTCACGGTCAACGCGGCCTGACCGGGTCGCAAGAGGGAGGTCTGCCGGACATGGCGACGCGCATTGACCCGTATGCCGGGTACAACTTCTCGGTCGAGCTCGACGGGATCACCCGGGCCGGGTTCCGCGAGTGTTCTGGGCTCGGGAACAGCCAGAACGCCGCGACGTACCGCGAGGGCACGGACCGGTACCTCAGCCCGCGCAAGATCCCGGGCCTGGTGTCGTACGGCGACATCACGCTGGGCCGCGGCGTCACGAGTGACAGCAAGCTCTGGGAGTGGCGCCTCAAGGCCGCGCGCGGCCAGGTGGAGCGGCACAACATCTCCATCAGCGTCCTCGACGACGAGGGCAATGCCAAGATCATCTGGAACCTCTTCGAGGCGTGGCCGACGAGCTGGACCGGTCCGTCCCTGAACGCAAGCAGCGACGAGTTCGCGATCGAGCAGATCACGATCGCGTACGAGCGCCTCGAGGTCGACCAGTGGTCGTGACCGAGTCCGTCCTTGCGGGGTCCGTCCCCGCCGAGTCCGTCCCGCCGGTGCGGGACGTCGGCCCGACCGAGTTCCCGTTCGAGCTGCCGCGCGGTCTCGTGGGTCCGGACGGCACCGTGCACCGCGAGGGCACCATGCGGCTCGCCACGGCCTACGACGAGATCGAGCCGCTCAAGGATCCACGCGTGCGGGCGAACCCCGGCTACCTGGTCGTCATCCTGCTCGCCCGGGTGATCGTCAGGCTGGGGAGCCTCGAGCACATCAACACGAACACGATCGAGCACCTCTACGCCGCCGACCTGGCCTACCTGCAGGACCTCTACCAGCGGGTCAACCTCACCGGCAGCTCGCGCTTCCAGGTGGCCTGCCCGCACTGCGCCGGCGACTTCGAAGTGGAGACGTCAGGCCTGGGGGGGTGACCCGCTACCCCTCGGACCGGCTGCACGAGGAGGTGGCGTACGTGGCATTCCATTTTCACTGGCAGCGCGACGACATCCTGCGGCTCGAGCACCGTGAGCGGCAGCGCTGGGTGGCCGAGATCGCCCGGCTCAACCAGCGACTCACCGAACAGGCGGGAGAGCGACGATGACGATCGGTCTGAGCTGGGCGCCGGCCCCGCTCGGTGCCTGGGTGCCGAGCGTGCGCCCGCTCGAGCCATTCCCCGCCTTCAACTTCGCGGTCGAGATCGAGGGCCTGATGGTGGGCGGCTTCACCAACGTCGACGGCCTGGCGACCGAACTGCGCACCACCGAGTACCGGGAGGGCGGCGTCAACGGCTACGTCCACCGGCTCCCGGATGTCGCCACCAGCACCAATCTCGTGCTGCGGCACGGGCTCACCGCCAACAGCTCGCTGTGGGACTGGCACGCGAACGCCGTCCAGGGCGTCATCCAGCGGCGCAACGGCACGATCGCTCTGCTGGACCGGCGCCAGATCCCGCTGATGTGGTGGAACTTCCGCAACGCCCTGCCGGTGCGCTGGACCGGTCCCACGCCCGACGCCAACGCCGGCGAGATCGCCTTCGAGTCGATCGAGCTCGTGCATGAGGGCCTCAGCAAGCCCGTCGCCGGCCAGGCACTCGCCGCCGCGAACCTCGCTCAGGTGCCGCGATCATGACGACGGACGGCGCGGGCATTGACCCGCGGCTGGTCGCGCGCCTGCACGGGCGCGCCCGGCGGCCGGGCCTCCTCGACCAGGTGCCCGCGCGCCGCCTCGCGCTGCGGCACGAGCGAATGGTCGGCGGAGCGCCGCTCGCGGCGACCGTGCTGGCGCGCCACGCGGCCGAGCCATATCGGGTCGCGGGTGAGCTGCCGGTCGTCGCGGCGCGGGTACCCGAGCCGCGTGCCGTGCCGGCCGGCGTGGGTGCGCGAACGCCTGACCGCCAGGGCGGCGAGCCGACACGACCCGTGGCGGCCACCCCTGTCACGGCGGCACTGCAGCAGGCCACCGCGGCCCCGCGGGCGCACGCTACGGCGTGGGCTGCGGCCAAGGCGCGGGCGCTCGCGCCCACACCGGCCCCGGGAGGCGCCGCACCTGCCTCGGAAGGGGCCACGGTGGCCTCGGGTGAGGCCGCGCAGGTGTCGGGAGGGGCGACGTGGGCGTCGGCGGGCAGGCACCTCGTGGTGACGAACCCGCACACCGCGGATCCTCTCGGCACGCCGCCCGCGCGCGTCTCCGGCGGGCCCGCGCTGCCCGCCTCCGACGCGAGGTCGGCGCCCCAGCGGACGGACGCACCGCCCACTGCGCGCACGACCGCGCCGCGGGGCCCGGCACCTGCGCTCCCCCCTCGGGCCGACGCCCAGCAACCGGTCGTCCGCCGGCTCGTGCGCGGCGGCCGGCGCCCAGCTTCGACATCGGCCCCTGCTTCAGTTCCGGCCCCGCCCTTGGGCCCGGTCTCCACCCGGGCCATGCCGGCGTCCCCCGCTGGGACGCTGACTCCGGTATCCGCCCCGGACTTCGGGCCGCACACCGCGACGGCGACGCCTGCGCCCGCCGCGCTTGTGCCGGCCGCCATGCCAGCAGCGCCGCCCGCGGCGGCGGCCTCGACGGCCGCGCCGAAGGTGCCGACGGCCACGCCGAGGATGCCGACGGCCGTAGGGGCGACTTCGACGGCCGTGTCGACGGTGCCGAAGGCCGTGTCGACGGTGCCGACGGCCGCGTCGACGATGCCGACTGCCGTGGTGGCGACCTCGACGACCGCACCAGCGGTCCCGCTGACCATCCCGGGGAACGAGCCGGTCGTCCGGCCGCGGCTTTCCCGGGCGCGCGCAATGCCGGTCGTCGAGCCGGGGGCCGTGCCCAGCACGGTGCCCGTCGTCCGGGTGGCGCCCGCGGTCGCGCCGGCGCCGGCCTCGCCCGGCCTCGCCGGCTGGGCGCCGGCGCCGGGCCCGGCCGCCGTTCCGGCGCTCGCCGTGGCGCCGCGGCTACCGGCGCCGACGACCGCCACGGTCCACCCCACCAGCCCGGTCCACCCCACCAGCCCGGTCCACCCCACCAGCCCGGTCCAGCCGACCAGCGCGGCGGGCAACGCGCGTCCCGCGCCAGCCCTCGCCACCTCGGCGGTTCGCACCTCGGAGGTTCGCACCTCGGCCGCGCGCACCGAGGTCGACCTCGACCGGCTCGCGGACGCCGTCCAGCGGCGGATCGTGCGCCGGTTCGGCATCGAGGCGGAACGGCGCGGGATGGCGCGATGACTCTCATCGGCCAGGCCAGCGGCACGCCGCGCGGTGACAGCCTGGAGAAGCTGACGATCACGTACTGGAAGGGCGGCCGGACGCGGACGCCGATCGAGGCGCTGTTCAATCCGACCGACATCAGCCGGTCACGTTCCGTCGAGTGGGAGGGGCCGGTCGGCGGCCTGGCCGGCACGGTGCCGGGTCGGCGGCAGCAGTTCCTCGCGGTGGCACCGGAGACGTTGTCGGTGTCGCTGCTCTTCGACACGTACGAGTCGCGCGGATACACCGACAGCCGGGTAGTGGGGTCGCTGCCGAACCCGGGCGGCGCGAACGCGTTCGCGAGCGACGTCACGAGGCTGACCGACGAGGTCGTCGCGCTCGCGGAGATCGACGCCGGCACCGGTCGCCCACCGGTGTGCCTGATCAGTTGGGGACAGTACGCGCACATCTTCACCGGCGTGCTGGTGCAGCTTGACCAGCGGTTCACGATGTTCCTGCCGGACGGCACGCCGGTACGCGCGACGCTCGAGTGCAGGTTCACCGAGTACCGCCCGCCGGCCCCGACGCAGGCCGGTGAGTCGCTCCCGGCCGGCGCCCCCACGTCACGGGTCCTGCGGCGCGGCGACACCCTGCACGACATCGCCGCCCAGGAATACGGCGACCCCGGGCGGTGGCGGGAGATCGCCCGCGCCAACAAGATCACCAACCCGATGCGGGTCGGTCCCGGCACGGTGCTGACCATCCCCCGGCTGGGCGGATAGATGCCCGCTCTCGGGGACGATCCGACTTCACCGACATGGACCGTCCGCGTCGACGGCGGCTCGCTGCCGTCCGACGCCTACTGGGACATCATCGAGATCCGC
>Ga0207641_10003832_pt1 | contig 13170 bp, 8 predicted proteins | sample KBSSwiS62_FD_184306 | JGI IMG/M metagenome (GOLD analysis project Ga0207641, IMG submission 184306) | Switchgrass rhizosphere microbial communities from Kellogg Biological Station, Michigan, USA - KBS Switchgrass S6-2 (SPAdes) (version 2) | ecosystem: Host-associated > Plants > Roots >... | reverse complement strand
CGTCTACTACAGCCGCAATGGCAGTGTGGCCCAGCTCGCGCGACATGTCGCGCGCGGCGTCGATGAAGTGCCGGACATGCGTGCGCGACTGCGCAGCGTGCCTCCGGTCGCGCCGGTTACCGCAACTGCACAGCCGCCCGTTCCCGACGAAGGCGCGCCGTACGCAACGTTGCAGGATTTGCGCGACTGCGCCGGATTGATCCTCGGCAGCCCGACGCGCTTCGGCAACATGGCTGCGCCGCTCAAGCATTATCTTGACTCGACCGGTGCGGAATGGGCTTCGGGAACGCTGGTCGGCAAACCGGCGGCCGCGTTCACCGCCACGAGCACTCTGCACGGCGGCCAGGAGACCACGCTGGTCTCGATGATGCTGCCGCTGCTGCATCACGGCGCGCTGATCGTCGGCATTCCGTATACGGAGAGCGCACTCAATACGACCACTACCGGCGGCACTCCATACGGCGCCAGCCATGTTTCCGGGTTGCAGCATGAGCGTCCGATCAGTGAGGACGAACGCACGCTGGCGCGCCGCCTCGGCCGGCGTGTAGCCGAAATCGCGGCGAAGCTGGCGCGATGAGTACTCGGCCAGGCGTCCTGCACTTCGGAGCATGCGCGCTCGCGGCACTGCTGGTGCTGCAAATCCTCTGGCACGCCTGGCTGCTGCCGCCGGCCCGTGAGCAGCTGCTGCCTATCCTGGCGCTCGCCATCGTTCCGTTGCTGCCCGGGTTGTGGACTTGTCTGGACAACCTGCGACGCGGCGTGCTGATCGGCGGTATCGTGTCGCTGTTCTATTTCTGCCACGGCGTGAGCGCGGCTTACAGCGATGCCCCGGCGCGCGGCTTCGCCCTGTTAGAGATCGCGCTGACGCTCGCCGTGATCGGCGCCTCGGGTTGGGACGCGCGGCACTACAAACGTCCGCCGAAATGAGGCTTGTCGATTAGCCGCCGTCCGTGTAACTTCGCCGCACAATAAAACAGGGACTCGCAATGCCATTCGTGCAAGCACCGCCAGTGCTGAGCAACCAGTATCTGGACGACCGGGTGCTGCGCTCGTATCTGCGTCGCGTGCTGCCGCCGGCGACACTGCATGCGATCGAATCCGATCTGACCGACCTCGGCGAATACGCGGCGAACGCCTGGACGCTGGCGCGCTCACGCGAGCGCAGCGAGCCGAAACTCACGCAGCTCAGTGCCTGGGGCGAGCGCATCGATCGCGTCGAGCTCACGCCAGCCTGGGTCGCCGCGCAACCGCTGGCGGCGAAACACGGACTAGTCGCTGCCGGATACGAAACCACGCACGGCGCCGCCGCGCGCGTGCACCAGTTCGCGATGGCCTATCTATTTCATTGCGCGAGCGAGTTCTATACCTGCCCGCTGGCGATGACGGATGGCGCCGCGTCGGTACTCAAGGCGTCGGGCAACCAGCGTCTGATCGAACGCGCGCTGCCGCATTATCTGAGCCGCGATCCCGCGCAATTCTGGATTTCCGGGCAGTGGATGACCGAGAACGCCGGCGGTTCCGATGTGGCCGGTACTGAGACCAGCGCGCGCGAGGAGAACGGCCGCTGGCGGCTGTACGGACGCAAGTGGTTCACCTCGGCGATCAACGCGCAGACGGCGCTCGCACTCGCGCGTCCGGCCGGCGCCACGCCGGGCTCGGACTCGCTCGCGCTGTTCTATCTCGAACCGCAAAAGCCCGACGGGCGCTGGCGTAACATCACGCTCGACCGCCTCAAGGACAAGCTCGGCACGCGCGAGCTGCCGACTGCGGAAATCCGCCTCGACGGCGCTCCGGCCGAACTCGTCGGCGAGCCGAAATCGGGCGTGCGCCAGATCACACCGATGCTCAACATCACGCGCACCTGGAACGCAATCGGTGCGCTCGCGACGATGCGCCGCTGCATCGCACTCGTGCGCGATTACGCCAATCGCCGCGTCGTGTTCGGCAAACCGCTGGCGGAACAGGCGCTGCACCAGGACACGCTGGCCGGCATGCAGGCCGAGTTCGAGGCCGCGTTTCATCTGGGTTTCTATGTCACCGAACTGCTCGGCCGCGTGCAGATCGGGCAAGCGGACGAAGCCCAGCAAAACCTGCTGCGCCTGCTTACGCCGCTGGCCAAGCTGTGGACTGGCAAGCTCGCCGTGGCGATCGCGTCGGAAGCCTGCGAATGTTTGGGTGGCGCCGGATATCTGGAAGACAGCGGCATCCCGCAGCTGCTGCGCGACGCACAGGTATGGCCGATCTGGGAAGGCACGAGCAATGTCCAGGCGCTGGATTTCCTGCGCGCTTTCCGTGGCACCGGCGGCCTGCAGCCGCTGCTCAGCGCGCAGCGCGCGATCCTGTCGCAGGTACAGGCGCCGGAACTGGAGCCGTGCGCACGTGCCGCGCGCGAAGGCGCGACGCGCATCACCGAGTGGCTGCAAAAAGCCTCGACCGGCGAACGCGAGCGCATCGAAGCGGGCGGGCGCGAGCTGGCGTTTGGTCTGGCGCGCATGCTCGGCCTCGCCTTGCTGACACGTCACGCCGAATGGGCTTTGCGTGCCGAAAACGACCCGCGCCCGGCCGCGGCCGCGCGGCGTTTCGCCGATCATGGCCTGCTGCGGCTGAAGTCCAACGGACTGCACGATTCGCAAGTCCTGGCAAGCGACAGCTACTGAATCGCCTTTGCTAAACTGCGCCGCGCTCAACGCGGACGAAACGCCCATGCTCAACCACCTCACCATCGTCGCCACCGGCGGCACGATCGACAAGATCTATTTCGACGACAAGTCGAACTACCAGATCGGCGCTCCGCAGATCGGCGAAATCCTTACCCAGCTCGGTGTTGCGTTCACATTCGACGTGATCGCGCTGATGCGCAAGGACAGCCTGCACATGGACGACACCGACCGCGACCTGATCCGCCGCACGATCGTCGCACAGTCGCACCGGCATGTGCTCGTGACGCACGGCACCGACACAATGGTCGAAACCGCGCGCGTCCTCGCTGACATCCCGGGCAAGACGATCGTGTTGACCGGCGCGCTCAACCCAGCGCGCTTCCAGGGGTCGGACGCAGTGTTCAACATCGGCTGTGCAGTCGGCGCGATCCAGGCGCTCCCCGACGGCGCTTACATTGCCATGAACGGCCGTGTGTGGGATCCGCAGCGCGTGCGCAAGAATGTCGCCGCGAATCGTTTCGAGCCGGTGTAACCGTCGATCCGGCGCTAGTGCCGCCGGATCGGGCCCTGTTTCTGCACTACTGCACGGTCAACGTCACATCATCGAGCAGGAACGAAGTCTGGTTGCTCGCGTCCTCCGTGCCGACGAATTTGATCGTCACGGTCTGGCCGATATACGCAGCAAGTGTGTTGGTGTGAGCCGTATAGCCGCTGGCAGCGTTGAGGTTCGACCAGGTCGCCAACGTTTTCAGCAGCGTGCCCGAACTGCTGTATATGGCGACCGTCAACTTGTCGTAGGCGGATGTCGTCGTCGTTTCGGCGCTGCCGACATGCAGGTAATACTTCAGCGTCGCGCTCGCATAACCGGATGGTATCGCGACGGTCTGCGCCAGCGTGTCCGTGTGCGCCGTACCGTATCCGTTCATCCACGCTTTCCAGGATCCGGCGTGCGCAGGCTCAGCGCTGCTGTTGTCGAGCACACCACTCGATACGACCCACGGCGCGGCCGTGCCGGTCTCGAAACCGGTATTGCCGAGCAACTGCTTCGCCAGCGGCACGCTGACGGTCACCGATTTCGTCGCCGTGCTGGTTTTACCGCTGGTGCCGTCCTTGACCGTTTCCGAGACGCTATAGGAACCCGCTGACGCGTAGCTGTGACTCGGGCTGGTCGCCGTGGAAGTTCCGCCATCGCCGAACGTCCAAGCATGCGCAGCGAGCGTGCCACCCGTGTCGGTCGAACTGTCGGTGAAGCTCGCACTTAGGCCGTTCGTCGTGAAACTGAAGCTCGCCGACGGAGTACCGCCTGAGCCGCTGTGCGTGACGATTGGATGGGTGATGGCGCAGCCGCCGGTGTCATTGGACCAACTTGCCTGCTCGGTGAACTTCCCGGTGGCGAACACGATGTTCGCCGCGCCCCCTGCTTGCCCCGCCGGAATCCATGCGCATTCGTCCGAATTTTCCTGACCGTCGTAGCTGCCGCCGGTGTGGTTGGTCCAGCCGCCGGCCGGAAACTGGTCGGACATCATTTCCTGCCATTCATGACCGAGCGTCATCGTGTAGCCATCGAGTTGGCCGGCGCTGCCGGTGTTGACGAAATTCACGCCGCAGTCGGCGCCGGCGTCGATGTTGTACGGCTGGTTGCTGAAGGCGAGATCGCCGACTGCGGAGGTCAGCCCATAGCCGTCGCCCTGCCAGTCGTGCCACGCGCAGAAACCCTGGGTCGGACTCTTGTAGTCGTCAGGGTTGGTGCCGTGCGGCGAAAGGATCACGTAATACGCATAGCGGTTCGACGCGGCCGTGGTATTGCCGAAATGCGCGGCCGCATCGAGCGCTTCCTGCGCCAATTGCTTGCCAGTAGCGGACGCCGGGGACGCTCCACGGTTGTCGTACCAGACACCGGCCAATACGCCATTGGCCTGATATTGAATGAAATTCGCGTTGGACGGACACACGGTCGCGCCGCTGACGACATTCGGGCCGTCGCACCACTGGGTCAAGTCCGCCGACCACAGTTCGCTGTTCGTGCCGATGCCTTTGAACATCTGCTGCGCCGCGCCAGCGGCAGCGTACGGATCGCCGCTGAACTTCAGATTGCCGTTGGCGTCGAGAGTCTGCGTGCCCCACTGCGTTCCGTAGAACACCAGATAGACCTTCGACTTGCCGCTGTTCACGCCAACGCCTTTGACCCCACCACCAAACGCGAGCCGTCCCGTCGAGGCTGTCGGTGCAGCAAAACTGGCGGCGTGCGCGTGTTCCCACGCCTGCATGCGGGCGGTCGTTTCGCGCGTCGGTATCGCGCCGTGGCGATATGCGTGAGCGTGCGCCGGAGCATACGGATTAGCGCTGGCTTCGGCGTGCGCGGTACCGGCTACCGCCAGGCCAAGGGCGATTGCGGTCAGGGAGGTAGGGCTGGAGAACTTGCAGTAGCGCATGGTGCTGGATCCTCTCGTGGGTGGGTCCGCACAAGGTAGAGCGCCGTCCGATGGAGCACATTGGCAAAAGTGCGTCCGAATTTGTAGGAGTTTTCCGAAAATCCTGTCTTCATCACGCAAAAAAAAGACCCCGGCCGAAGCCGGGGTCCGAGTTACCGGGTTTGATCGAGCCCTCCGTGAAGAACTCGACCAACCTGTGTGACGAGTTGCTTAGTTGCTCGTGCCCTTCAGGCTGACGCCTGAGTAGGCAGCGTAAGCGCGCACGTTGATGTAGTAGGTGGTGTTCACCGACGGCGTGAACGAGCAGCTCTCGTTGGTCGTCGAAGTGTACGGACGGCAATCGTAGCTAGTCGTGGTCGGCGCACTACCGGCCTTCACGTAGATATCCGCATCACCAGTACCGCCAGAGATGGCGAACGTCACCGTGTGACCAGCAGTCACCGCCATCGTGTAGGTCGACGAGACGCCACCGGTAGCCACGGACGGAAGCGCAACCGCAACGCCATTGCACAGCACGGTTCCGCCACAAGTCGGAGCCGACACCGTTACCGAGGCCGTCTTCGAGCTGGTCGCGCCGTTGACGCTGTCCTTGACGGTTTCGGTCACGCTGTACGTGCCCGCTGCCGCATAGGAGTGGCTCGGGCTCTTCGTGGTCGAAGTGCCGCCGTCGCCGAACGTCCAGGAATACGTACCGATCGTGCCGCCCGAATCCGTCGAGCTGTCGGTGAACGTGGCGGTCAAACCGCTCGTGGTAAACGAGAAGTTCGCGGTTGGCGTACCGCCGGTCGACGTCGAGTAGCTGCCCTTGAGCGTGACGCCCGAGTATGCAGCATAGGCATTGACCATCACATAGTACGTGCCGGCCTGGGCAGTCGCGATACTGCAGGTTTCGCTGTTGCCCGCGACGTACGGACGGCAGTCATAGCTCGTCAGTGTGGGGGCGGAGCCAAACTTCACATAGAGATCCGCGTCGCCCGTGCCACCCGAGAGCGTGAACTTCAGGCCAGTGGCGCCGGCCGGAACGGCCATCGTCCAGTTCTGCTGATGGTTGACAGTCGCGTCGGCGATCGTGATACCCACGCCGTTTTGCAGCACGTTGTTCGGCTGCGTGACGGTAACCGACTTCGTGGCCGTGCTGGTCCTGGTCGCGTCGACGCTATCCTTGACGGTTTCGGAAACGCTGTAGGTGCCGGCCGATGCATAGGCGTGGCTCGGGCTGGCCGCCGTGGAGGTGGCGCCGTCGCCGAAGGTCCACGAATGCGCGCCGATCGTGCCACCAGCATCCGTCGAAGTATCGGTGAAGGTCGCGGTCAGGCCGTTGGTGCTGAAGCTGAAGTTGGCCGTTGGCGTACCGGCCGTACCACCACCATGGGTGACGATCGCGTGCGAGATGGCGCAGTTGCCGGTGTCGTTCGACCAGCTCGCCTGCTCGGCGAAGGTACCCGTCGAGAACGTGATGTTGGCGGCACCGCCGGCCGAGCCGGGAGCGAGCCACGCGCATTCGTCGGAGTTTTCCTGACCATTCAGGCTGCCACCGGTGTGATTGGTCCAGCCGCCAGCCGGGAACTGATCGGACATCATTTCATGCCACTCGTGGCCGAGCGTCATCGTGTAGCCGTCCAGCGTACCGGGGGAGTTGACGAAGCCCACGCCGCAGCTCGCACCCATATCAATGTTGTAGGGTTGGTTGCTGAACGCGAAGTCGCCGCCCGGAGCCGTGACCCCGTAACCGTCACCGGTATAGTCGTGCCACGCGCAGTAGCCCTGCGTCGGGCTCTGGTAGTTGTCCGGATTGGTGCCCTTCGGCGAAAGAATCACGTAGTACGTGTAGCGGTTCGAGCCCGCTGCGGTGTTGCCGAAGTGCGCCGCTGCCTTGATCGCTTCCTGGGCCAGCTGGGTGCCCGTGGCGGACGCCGGCGAAGCGACCGTATTGTCATACCACGCGCCCGCGAAAACGTTCTGCTGGTACGGGATGTAGTTGGCGCCCGAAGCCGGGCAGCTCGTCGCGCCGCTGCTCACGCCTGCGCCATCGCACCACTGGGTCAGTTCTGCCGACCACAGCTCCGCATTTGTGCCGATGCCCTTGAACATCTGCTGCGTAGCACCGGCGGCGCCGGCGGTGTCGTTCGAGAATTTCAGGTTGCCATTCGCGTCGGTGGTCTGCGTGCCCCACTGGGTGCCGTAAAACACCAAGTACACTTTCGACTGGCCACTCAGAACGCCGATGTTCTGCACGCCGCCGCCATAAGACAGCTGGCCGGACGAAGCCGTCGGCTGGTTGGAAGCGAACGCAGCGCCATTGTGGTAGAACTCTTGGTTCCACTTGTCCATCGCGGCTTTGCTTTCGCGCGTCGGAATCGCACCGTGGCGATACGGATGATCGTAGGCCGGGCTATGCGGATTTACCGTCCAATTGGCGCCACCAGGACCATTGCCATTGCCGTTGCCGTTCCCGTTCCCGGCGAAAGCGGCGCCCGCGCCCAGACTCATCACGGCAGTGGCCAGGGCCACCTTCAACAGACTGCTTTTCATGCAACCTCCGTACGGTTTATTGAAATGTCCGCGGTTGGCCGCGGTGCCTAGCTGTCCGTAGCTTCCTCGGAAATTTGCAATAAGCCGCCCACGTGCCCGGCTGCGAGTGCCAGGCCATGAGCGGCCCTGGGTCAGCCCTTGTCGGACCGGCCCGCAAGCCTTCGAGGCTACTTCGGTAACTGTCTTCCCCCTGAAAACGCGGCGCACCGTAACAGCCGTCGCGCCCCTCGTCAAGCGAAATATTTCTCTAAGTAGCTGATTTTTCTATTTTTTTATTGCCACGCAACATAAATGTCCGGACAACATGCTCGCGGCGAACGCCCGTATGAATGCCATCCAGACGGCCAAACGCGCTCGCGACGCACACCGAACAAAATGTGACGAGGTTCACAGATGCCGCTTTATTGCAGGCCTGCGAAGGCGCTGGTCGGCAATACTGCCCGAGTGTCGCCAGTGCCTGCAGTGCTGGTGCGAAGTAAGTATACTTTGCGCACTTGTAGCAGATTGGAAAAAATTGCAGCGTCCTGTCTGAGGGATCACCCTCATGACGTTCAGCGTCCGCCGATCAAACTGACTTTCTTCGGCCGCCGCGACCATGCCACCAGCGCAAGCAAACCGAGCACCGGCGCCGCCCAGTACATCAACTTGAGCATGGCGTGGGTCGAATTCCAGTTCTGCGAAAAGATCAGGTCCATCGCCACGTTGGGGTCGTCCTTGATGCGCTGCATGCCCAATTCCAGCGCAGCCTGGGCGCGTTGCGCGCCCCAGGTTTCCAGCGCAGGCACGGCCGTGTCGAGGGCATCGCCGCCGGCCATGTAGATCGTGGCCAGCAGTGCGTTGCGCTGCGCCGAAATGCGTAGTTTGTCGCCGATATCGGGCAGGTGCCCGGCCGCACCCCAAACGACAAGGTCGTATGCCAGCGCCCAGACGAACAAGGCCAGCAGCACCCAGTGCAGACGTTTCATCATGACCGCGTTCCCTCGGCTCGGATGGCGCGATGCTAAACCCAAACGCATGCATTTTGCATTCCCGGAAATGTGAGCCCGCGCACGGCCCTTTTTTTGCAGATGCTGCACTGTAGCTGCCGGCGGGGCTAGACTTGGGACCGCCGGACAGGGGCTGGAGACAAATGACGGACACCACGACGCTAAGCGGTGCACAGCGCGCGCGGGAAGAACTCCGCGAACGCTGTCTCGCCCTCGTGCGGCGCTGGCAGCCGCTGGCGCAAGGCGGCTGGGACCAGACCTCGGCGAGCCGGCTCGGCGAGGAAGTCGAACAGATCACTGAGACCAGCGAACGCCTCGGCCTGGACGACGTCAATGTTTCCGCATTGGAACTGTCGGCTTACCTGTGCTCGTTCCTGGACGACCGCCTGGTGCCGACACCAAAGGACCTGACCAAGCTCGCCGACATGGTGAATCGGCTCGGTTTCGTGCTGACTGACCTCTCCGCAACAGCCACTGCCGCGGTGCACGCGCTGCCGACTGCGCGCCCCGTCGCGGAAGCTCCGAAGCAGGCAACGCCGACAATGGCGGATACGCCGGTCGCGTCAGCCCAGGCAGAACCGATCGCGACGAAGGTGTCTCTGACAGAATCCGCGCCTGCACTTGAAGCGGCGCCAACTCAAGACGTTGCCCCGCAACAGACGGCACCTGCGGCTGCGCCGGAAGCGCCGCGTCCCGCGCCGAACAACGCCGCGCGACCCACGCGTCTGCCACGGGCCGTGTGTGCCGTAGGCATTGCGCCCGCGACGGTTCCGGGCATGGCCGAGGGATTGGCCGAGCGCGGTTACGACATGCGCGAGTTCGCCGACGATGAAGCGTTGCTCGCCTTCGTTGCGCACGCGATCCCCGGAGCGCTCCTGCTCGACGCGCGCAAGCTGCGCGTGGTCCCGCGCATCGCTCAGCTGTACGCGAACATGGGCTTGGCCGATGAGCGCCTGCCCGTGGTGATCGCCTTGTCGCCTGACGGCGATCTGGGTCATCGCCTGCTCGCGATGCGCGCCGGCTGCAACGCACTGTTCAGCGCGCCGGTGGATTCGCTGCGCGTCATCGGCAAACTCGACGAATTGCTCGGCCAAAGCGCGCAAACCGAATGGCGCGTGCTCATCGTCGATGGCGACCGCACGCACGCCACCGAAGCTGCGCGCGCGCTGGTCGAACGCGGCATGACGGCGCGACTGGCCGGCAACGGGCAGGCTGCTCTCGCCGCGCTCGGCGAATTCCGCCCGGACGTCATCGTGATCGACTGCGACCTGCCCGACGTCAGCGGCATCGAACTGACCCAGCTCATTCGCCAGCAACATGAGTTCGCCGCTGCACCGATCATTCTTGCCGCGGACGCCACCGGCATCCGCCAGCGCTTCGATGCGATCGCCGCCGGCGGCGACGAGGTGCTGCTCAAGCCGGTCAAGGCGCGGCACCTGATCGGCGCCGTGCAGGCACGCGGGCAGCGTGCACATTGGCTGCGCGAGGTCATCGGCACACCAGGTGGGCGCGATGCACGTACCGGTCTGTACTCGCGCACGACGCTGATCGAAAAACTCGAGACGGCGCTCGGTGACCGCTCCTCCGCCCTGCTCTACGTCGCGCTCGACCACGCGTCGATGCTGCGCGAGCAGATCGGATTGTCCGGCCTGGCGGCGCTCGATGCGCATGTCGGCAACCTGCTGCGCAGTCAGCTCGATGAGGCCGATATTTCGGCGCAATACCAGGATTTCCATTATTTCACGCTGCTCAGCCGGCGCAGCCGCAACGAGTTGACCACCGCGGCCGAACACATCCGCGTGGCGCTGGGCGGACAGCCGTGGACATTCAACGGCCGCACGCACGCGCTTACGGCGAGCCTCGGTCTGGCACTTCTCGGCGACGAACATGCCAACGTCGACATCGCCGTGACGAATGCCCAGGCGGCACAACTCGCCGCCGCGCACATGGGCGGCAACCGAGTGCTGTGGTTCGAGACCAAGGAAGCCGCGCTGCTGCCGAGCGATCCACTGCTGGCGGTGCGCGCGGTGCTGAGCCGGCCGCTGACCGAGGAGCAGACACAATTCGAGTTCCAGCCGATCGCACCGCTCGCGGGCAAGCTGCACGGCCAGTACGAACTGAGCTTCAAGCTGCGCAGCGTGCAGCATCCGGGCACCACGGTGCCGTACGCCGATCTTGCGCCGGTCGCTGCCGAGTGCAATCAGCTCGGCACGGTCGATCGCTGGCTGCTGCAGCATGCACTGCAGGTGCGTGAGGAGCAGCTCAAGCGCGGCCGCCAGTTGCGCCTGTTTGTGCCGCAAGCGGTTAGCAGCGCGCTGGAGTCGGAATTCGCTTGGTGGCTCGAGAAGGAGCTCAAGGCGCGGCATCTGTCCGCCACCGGGCTCACGATCGAACTGGCCTGTTCGACCTTGATCGACGCCGGCGAACGCGCGACGCGCCAGCTCAAGGCGCTCCACCAGCAAGGTGTGCGTTTCTGTCTGGTCGATTTCGGCCGTGACTGGGCCGCAGTGCACGCGCTGAAGAATCTGGATGTGGACTTCGTACGCCTATCGCCGCATCTCGTGGCCGAACTCGGCAACGCGAAAGCGATGACCGACACCCTGCTCGCGCTCGTTCGCAAGGCACATGCCTCGGGCGCGGCAGTGATCGCGCCGGAAGTCGACAGCCTGCAGCGCGCGCATCTGCTGCTGCGGCTGGGCGTGGATTACGGCGTCGGCCCAGCGTTTGCGCGACCGCAACCGCAGCCGGATTTCGATTTTAACCGGCCACTCTGGTAATGAGACGGGGGGCGAGGGAAGAAGCGCTGTCCGTGGCCGCTTCCATCTCGCCCCACGCTCTTTACAGCATCCCCGTTTCCAGCTTTGCCACATCCGACATCATCGACTGATTCCATGGCGGATCGAACGTGAGTTCGACGTCCGCCTCGGCGACCGTCGGAACCATTTCCAGCTTCGTGCGCACGTCGTCGACGAGGATCTCGCCCATGCCGCAGCCGGGCGCGGTCAACGTCATCTTCACGTCGACCTTGCGCGCGCCATCGTCGCGATGGCCGACATTGCACTCATAGACCAGGCCAAGTTCCACGATGTTGATCGGGATTTCCGGATCAAAACACGTGCGCAGCTGCTGCCACACGAGTTTTTCGACATCGGCGTCGCTGGCTTGCTCGTCGAGCGCGAGCGCGGTCGGCGGATCCTTGCCGATCGCGTCGGCATCAGTACCACGGATACGGAACAGGTTGCCGTCGACGAACACCGTGAAGCTGCCGCCCAGTGCCTGCGTGATGTAACCGTTCTGGCCCGCCGGCAACGTGACTTCCTGGCCCTGCGGCACCATCACCGCAGCGCAGTCGCGCGCGAACACGATCGGTTCGGAAGTTGAGGAATAGCCGGCCATCAGGGTTCCAAGGTTGCTATGCGCGCATTATCGCAGCTGCACCCATCCACGTGCGGCCGAATCGGCGCGATTCCAAGCTACGCGACGCCGTGACCGTCACCGACTTCCCGTAAACAATCGCTGAAAATCTTCATCGCCGCCTGCAAGTCCGCCGGCGGCAGGTCCGCGTAGCCGAGCAACAACCCCGGCCGCGGCGAGGGTTTGAGAAAATACGGCGCGATCAGATACAGACCCAGCCCACGCTCGCGCGCACGCGCGACAAGTGCCTGCGCCTGCGCGTGATTGTGCCGCGGCAGCCAGGCCAGGATATGCATACCGGCGCTCGAATCAGCAACTTCAACGGCGTCGCCGGCATACCGCCGCAGCGCCGTGAGCAACGCCGCGCGGCGCGCCTTCAGTACCTTCGCGGCCTGACGCAGATGCCGCTCGAACGCACCCGTGCCGATCAAGCGCGCCAACGCAGCCTGGTCGATTGCCGGACAGCCGCGATCGGTCAGCCATTTCGCCGCGACGAAGGCCTGGCGCAATCCCGGCGGCAGAACCATGTAGCCGAGGCGCAGCGCCGGGAATATCACTTTGGAAAATGTACCAATGTATAAAACGCGCCCGGCCCGATCGAGCGACTTGAGCGCCGCCAGCGGGCGCGCGTCGAAGCGGAACTCGCCGTCGTAGTCATCCTCGATCAACCAGCAGCCACTGCGCTCGGCGCGCGCCAGCAACTCGATGCGCCGCGCGAGGCTAAGCACCGCGCCGGTCGGAAACTGATGCGACGGCGTCACGACCGCGAGGCGCGTGTCCTTGCCGATCGGCAACGCGCTCGTTACCAGACCTTCCGCATCGACGCGGCATGGAATTATCTTCGCGCCACGTGCCTGGAATAGCTGGCGCGCACCCTGGTAGTGCGGATCCTCGAACACGACTTTGTCGCCTTCATCGACCAGCACGTCGGCACTCAGCGCGAATGCCTGCTGCGTGCCGGCGACTATCAGCACGTCCTCGGGCGCGCACAGAATCCCGCGCCGGCGCGCCAGATACGCGCAGACTTCGCGGCGCAGCTCGGGCAAACCCTGAGCATCCGGGTAGTCCGTCTGCGCGTGCGCCGCGGCGTGGTTGAGTTCGCGCCGCCAGGCGCTGGCGAGCTGCGGATTCGTCATCGGCAGCCCG
>Ga0207641_10003827_pt1 | contig 13179 bp, 14 predicted proteins | sample KBSSwiS62_FD_184306 | JGI IMG/M metagenome (GOLD analysis project Ga0207641, IMG submission 184306) | Switchgrass rhizosphere microbial communities from Kellogg Biological Station, Michigan, USA - KBS Switchgrass S6-2 (SPAdes) (version 2) | ecosystem: Host-associated > Plants > Roots >... | reverse complement strand
CTTGAACTCGCGGCTGAACTTCCTTCTCTGCATTCCCGCTCTCCGATTAGGTGAAACACCCTATCTCGGTGTCCACCAAACCGGCAGCAGGCCAGTAGATGGCTTCTAGAAATCGACTTCAAGAACGAGATTTAATGCCTCCAAGGCGGTCTTGAGAGTGCATTTGAATATTTCCCTTGTGACGCTTTTGGAGCCATTCCGTACCCAAACTCGTGGCGCAGAATATTCTCCTAAGGACCGCTTCACTGCCGTTTCAACCCGCCCCATTTGTTCAACATAGGCAGTGGCTCGAACTTGCCAGTCATAAATTCCGCCATAGCCCTCAAGGCCCGCTATATAGAGCCTATTGTCTGGCCGAGCAGAGGATCCCACCTTTATCAGACGTGAGGAGTTGGATCGCGCGATGTAAACATATCCTGGCGAGATATTTTGCAGAGCGTAACTCAGGTAGGCGGTAATACATTGAGGGCATCCGCCAGCCGTTCGAAGTGTATGACCATTTTTACATGGTTCCACACCATATGCGAACAGCTTGCCCTGACCGCTAAGAGCGGTTCGAAATTCTCGCCTCGTCATTCCAGTGGCGTTCAGCGCTAGTTCTCTCGGATTCGCGAAACCGTGTGATCTGAGAAACCTTGTTTGCTCTGCGGTCCATCGTCCCATAGCTCACCCACATTTCTGCATTTTGCACTACCTCGGGATTGTCGGAGGCCATTTGCGACAACGCCATCATTGAATGCTCGGCCAGCCCGCCGTGCGTTTCAATCACCTTTCGATCTCGGCGATAACTGGGAAGGCTTACCGGCATGCCGTACACCGCGAGCATTGACTCGTATGTGCGACGACATGCGGACCTTGCCTTCGGACAGCTTGCGCACTTCATTTCGTGGAATACCGCATCCCGAACTTACCGCAATGGCCCGTGCGACCGCCGAAGCTGCAGCTACAGCGCTTACATAAGCCGCAGCAACGCTCGCCCCGGCGATCTCGGCAGCACCGCAGGCGCCGACCTCACGAGCGAGTGAGCGATACGCCTCTTTGTCCGGCACATCGTTCTGCTGTTGCGGATCGGTCTGTCCTTCAAAATGTTGTTCGATCGAATGGCTCTCATCGAAGATGGTCAGCCGGTAGCGATCATAGTCGTGAGCCGCCCTACCTAGGCCCGCATCGAGAATGCAGTCAAAACCGACATGGGCCATGGCTTTGCGCGCTTCGATGCGATCGACCCCGCTAAAGGCCAGTCGAGGATCGTCATCATGAAGTCGGTCCGTTGCGGTAAGCCAACGATCCACCCGGCGGACGTCGAAGCCTTTTCGCAGTGCCCAGTCCTCGGCCACTCTGGTCTTCTGCAATCCATAGGCCACATCGCGCACCAATACCGACGTTGCCCAATTCTCCGCTGAAACCTTGTCGCGATCCTGCAGCACGATCGAAACCTCGCCGGGGATTTCATAAGGCAATCCAGATAATGCCCAAAGAAACGCTTGTCCGAGATTCCCAAGGCCGATCACCCAAAGTGCCCCCGGTAAGAAAACGTCCTTGAATGCGGGGGCCGGGCCGTTCGCTTCGACGGGCCAAAGGTCGACCGATGATGCCGGTGGAGACCCATCGCGCGTAGCCTCAAATGCAAGGCCGACGCCCAGTGCGCCCGCTGCGATACCAGAAAGCGGATTCCTGCCGTCATCGCATGGCTCAACGTCGTAGGCTGTGCCCGCTTTCCAGCCATTCCACCAGATGTGCACGTCGCTATGCGTGCCATGCGAAACGCGCTTTCCAATGACGAGCCTCTGTGACGGGACGCCAGCGAACGTTTCGGCACCGATTTCGGCCGCCGCATCGCGCAAAATGGATGATGTGAGTGGGTATGGCACCTTCAAGGGCTGGTCGAGCGCCCCGATCACCCTCACACCGCCAATAAACGCACGGCGTCCGACCGAAATGGCTGTTAGCGTGGCCGCGTGCGCGGCCGGAGAATCCGCATCCTCCCCAACAACAATTTCCAAGGTGATCGCACGCAGCCTGGCCTGCGCTTCTTCGAAGGTGATGCCTTCCCTCTCCACGAGGATTTTTGAAAGCCGCGCAATCTCTTTTTCTAACGCCACGGCCACCACCCTATATGAAGCGGTGAAAACCAGCCGAGATTGTGCTCGCGCCATTGGCGGGCACCGAGATACTGATAGATGCCAATCTTGCCGGGCATGTTGGAGCCGTTGGCGAAATCGGGAAGAATAATCGCGATATGGTCCACTTCCGCGATTACCGGATTGGCACGGTCGGACGGACTCTGACCGAAACCGGCCGGGTGAACATGGATATCTGCGATGACGTCTCGGCCGGTTTCCCGGCAATGCGCCCAGAGCTCGCCCAGCCGACGCCCGTCGATGTTAACAATCCCACTGTCGAGCGCGCCCGGATCGATTTCGTCGTAAAAGACGAACTCCTCGATGCGGCGAAGTCGCCCCTTCTTTCCCAGTAGGAAAGCGCCGCTTTCGCGGTGGCCATAGGTTCGCTGGTGCAGCTCCGCAGTGCCGGCACGCCAGACGTCGTGCGAGCAAACCAGCTTAGGCGCCTTGCCGAATGATAGCCGTGCGAGCGTTGCTAGTAAGGAGACCATGAAGATCCTCGAAAATGAAGACAATGCGACGGTTAGGATGCCAAGCAAGGTGGGCCTTATTCCTGGCGTTGTTGTTGTGTGGCCCCGTCATCCGATCCCACGGTCGATAGACAGTGTCCGAACCCCAACTTTTGAACGCGTCAATAACGCGCGCGCCACCCTTGGGCCGTTCATTATTTGGCAGCGGACAATCCCTCTCATGATCCCAGATACGCACCATGGGCGCGGCAGCCGGAAAGTTCGTCAGGTCAGCGCGAAAGCCATATTCGCGCGTACAACCGTCCGGCTCGACCGCAGCGACCGCGAAGTCGAGTCGCGGATAGTCAAAAGCAACGATCCGCCACTGGCCGGCCTCAGAGCCGAGCGCAAACTCAACCTCCTCAAGATCAGCAAGGATTCTAGCGATGGCGGGGTCTTCGACCATCACCAGCACCCATTGGCGATATCACCACGTACCAGATCGAAAGCGAGGGAAGCCTCACCCTTGGCCAGAGCCGCGAGCCGTCGGCTTCCGGACAGCTCTTCTTTTTGGCCCGCTTCGGTGAGCTCGAACTCGGTCGCCATTGAGGCATCGATGGTGAATTGCGCAATGGTCCAAACGAGCACTTCCTCGACCGTCGTACTGCGCGCAAACGATTTCGTTTCGCTCCGCGCTTGGTAGTTCACCGTGACCGCGATCTCGCTGCCGCCTTTATCTTTGGCATCGTCTTTCATCTTCGTTTCACTTCCTGAGCAATCAACTCAGGCGGGATACCCAAGCACCAGTTGCATATGAAGCAATCCGGATTTGGCGTCAAGCTACACAAACATCATAGCGTGTGTATTACAAACATCATGTTTGTGACATTGACATTCCAGCTGTGCTTTGGCAAAGCGACCGCATGTCAGACGCTCCAATTTACGGGATTTTGGGGCGCGCCGTTGCTACGCGCCGGGATGAGCTTGAACTTACGCAGCAAGCGCTCGCGGATAAGATCGGAATGTCGCGGGCGTCCGTCGCCAACATAGAAGGCGGTCGGCAGAAGGTCATGCTGCACCAAGTTTATGCCTTGGTGCGAGCACTTGGCCTAAAAAGCATCACGGATTTGGTGCCGGCAGCTCCGTTGCGAGAAGAGAGGGGCAGAGGCGAACCTCCAATTGCGCTGTCACGCGACGATCTCTCTGACGACCAGATGGCAAGCGTTACCCAATTCCTTCAAGTCGCGCTCCCCGAAGCTCAATCCAGATGAGCACCTGGCAAGATACCGGGCGACAGGCCGCTCGCGAGGTTCTCGCTGAATTTGGAGCGGAAACAGCGCCGATCCCTGTCGAAAAAATCATCAAGAAAAAGGGGATACGACTTCAGTTCTCGCCACTCGATGAAGCGCTTTCAGGCATGGCGGTCATAAAGGATGGCGTTGCCGTAATCGGGGTGAACGCCCTACACCACCCAAATCGCCAGCGCTTCACGATGGCCCACGAACTGGGGCATCATGTTATGCATCGCGAGCATCTCATGGGCACAGTGCATGTCGATAAGGGCTTTGCGGTGTTTCTCGGAGGCCAGCGTACGATGCTGCGCGATCAAAAAGCGGCTGATGGCACCGATATGATGGAAATTCAGGCGAATGCGTTTGCCTCAGAACTCTTGATACCAGATTTTCTCATCGAACCACTCATCGATGTATCATCTTTTGGCATGGAAGATGTAGATCAGTTGAATGCTCTAGCGAAACGGTTCAAGGTAAGCCTCCAAGCCATGCAGTATAGGCTGATGGTATTCACATAAGCATTGCAGGGGGCCGCAGTGAGTTTTGTTTTCTATGACACAGAAACCACAGGCACAAGCACGGCATTTGACCAAATTCTCCAATTTGGCGCCATCCGTACCGACGAAAATCTGAACATCTTGGAGCGGTTTGAGATTCGTTGCCGAATCCTGCCGCACATTATCATGTCACCCGGCGCGATGCTGGTAACGGGCGTGACTATTGAGCAGGCATCAAACCCCAATCTTCCCACGCACTATGAAATGGTGCGGGCGATCCGTGAAAAGCTCTTTGAATGGTCGCCAGCGATCTTCGTGGGGTATAACAGCATGGCATTCGATGAAGAGTTGCTGAGGCAAGCCTTCTATCAAACGCTCCACGATCCCTACCTGACCAATAAGCAGGGCAACACACGTGCGGATGCAATGCTCTTGGTCAAAGCGGTGGCCCAGTTTGAACCTGATTGTTTGATCATCCCTGAAAAGGTGAACGGCAGACCAAACTTCAAACTGGATGCGCTCGCACCAGCGAACGGTTTTGACCATCAGAACGCCCATGACGCGATGGCCGATGTTGAAGCACTCATTCACCTCTGTCGCATCATCGAGGAAGATGCTCCGCAAGAATGGTCGAATTTTATCCGTTTCTCGCAGAAGGCAACCTGTGCCGATTTCCTCCTCTCAGGAGCGCCGGTCCTATTGAGCGAATACTATTCATTCGGAGGTCAGAAACATTTTCCTGTCGTTTGCATAGGTGCGGATCGTGAGCAGCCGAATAAGCACCTGTGCTTCGATCTCTCCCATGCCCCTGATGATTTCCGGGCGTTCGATCATGCAGTGCTCATCGAATGCATCAAGAACCGCCCGAAGCCGCTTCGGAAGGCAAAGATCAACGCTGCACCGTCAATTCGAGACCTCGATGACGCACCTGCTTGGTGCCTAGGCGGCCTGACGGTCGAAGACATTGAAGCGCGGGCGAGGGACATTCTGGCCGACGAGCCATTCATCGAGCGGCTGCTTGTGGCCTATGAGGACAGCAAAAAGGAATACCCGGAGTCGGCACACGTCGAAGATCGCATTTACGGCGGCTTTGCGTCGCCTGCTGATAATGCGCTGATGGGGCAATTTCACTCCCGCCCATGGGATGACCGGCATGGCCTCATTGACCAGTTCGAAGATGATCGATTTTCGCTCATTGCTGCCCGGTTGATCTTCGCCCACCAGCCAGAGTTGCTTCCCGACGCGATGCATCAATGGGTTCGAAATCATATTCGCGAGCGGATCATGTTTGATGGGGAATGCGCATGGGGAACGGTTCCCAAAGCGCTCGCGGAATGTGATGCAAAATTGGGAACCGCCACCGAGGTGCAGGCGGCCATGCTTTTAAGTTACCGGAGCCTGTTGATCACACTTGGCAATTGAAAACAGACGATAGCTGCGAATAGTCTATGGGCGCTGCTGCTAGCGATGAGCCATCTTCTCAGCGACTGCTATCATGTCGCGCCACTCGTTGGAGCCAGCAGCGAATGTCCAGTCCTGCGGCTTTCGGTACCAAGGAATCGAGTCTCGCAGCCGCTGACGGTAGCTCTTGGGGTGGAGACCATATCGAGCCGCTATGGTCTCCGCCGTGTCGGTGTCTGCTCCCACTAACTGGCGCGCCGAGAGCGACGCCTGCCTGATCGGTCTGGCCGTGTCGTTCGCTAACGCCGAAGCCAATTTTGCGCGCTTGCGTTCGAGGCCAGGGTTATCGCTTGCCGTCAATCCCCGTCGCCCCTGCAACCCTGCCATGACGCCCGCCCGCGCCTGCGATATCCGGCGATGCTGCTCAGTCTGCACGCATTTGGTGAGGTTGAGCGGCGGGGCATAGCGACCGACCAGTTCCGTCTCGCGGCCATCCGGTTCAGGGCGCACCTCAATTGCCAGTTCGAGATTGGCGTGCATCCACGCGCTCAGCCGAGCATCGGATGGCCCGTCCAGCCCCCAAGTGTCGGACGAGTTCGGCTTCGGAATCAGCACTGGGGTCAGGGACAGTTCTTCCATCAGCAGGACGGCCAAGCTCTTGCGGGGTGAGTGATTGCGCGTCCGCGCGTCGAAGTGGCAGCGGCCCCTCAGCCCATTCTGATTGGCCGCAAGGCCGATGTAGATGAGGCCGTCCGTGCTTGGCTCAACACCCGGCAGCACAGCCCCCTCCCGAAGAAACAGGGCGTAGACCCCGGTTTCCGCTCCCAGCGAGAAATTGGATCGCGGCCCGCGTCGCCATTCAAACGGTGCCTGCTTCACGCCATTCCTCTCGTCCTGTGGCAACGCTCCGCCAAATCACCGAAGGCGAGCCAATTCCACCTTTCGCGCGATCCACTCCGCCAGCCTTCCCCAGCATGGATCGTAATCAGTTTGCGCGGCAAGTTCCACGATCTGCTGATAAGAGGCCATAACAGGGGTGCAGGCGTTATCGGCGAGAGGCGGGAGCCATGCCAGACTATCTACCTTCGCCTCCGTCGGGAAGCCGCCACCCAAGGCATACGGGATGTCCTCATCACACCAAATTTTCGGAATGTCGGGGGCAGTGGCCATCGGGATTACGCCGCAGCACGCTCTACGGTGATGTCGGCAAGTTGCTTCTGCGTTACTCCGGCTTCGGCCAAGCGGACTTTGAGTTCATCGCACAGAGCCATGAGCTCATTGACTTTGACGACGATGCGTTGCTGTTCGGCAATGGGCGGGAACGGCACCAGCATGTTGCGCATCGCTCCGCCGCTTACATTTGCCTGCCCAGTTTGCTTGGTGATCCTGGGCACAACTTGTGTCTGACGGAAATATGGCGTGTTCATAGCGATATTTAGGAACTCTGGTTCCAAGCTCCGTTCATCGAGCCTAATTCTGATCAAATAAGAGGCGAACGAATAATCAGGGGCCTGGTGGCGAAAAATTCCTGTTTTCCCAACCAGTTCGTAGCTATTCGTTCGGTTGTAAAGAATATCGCCGTTTCGTAGCAATAATTCAGGAAATTCATCCGAATCGCGGGGGATAACCTTGTCAGATTCCAGATTGACGGTTCCGTTCTGAATATTACCCATCGCAAGTATGGCAATTCCGTCTTGGCCGGAAAAAGCCTTGCGAGACGTACCATACTCAGTCGATAGAGCAACCTCACCGATCCTGCACCAAATCCAACCGACCGGAACCGGGAACGGTAAGTCAAGTTCATCAATCACAGATGGCGGCTTGTCTTTACGAATTTTTTTCTCGGAAATCAGCTTTTTCTTCAAAGCGATGATGCGATTAAATGCAGTTTTTGCGGGTTCATCCCCTGCATTCTGTTCAACTAATTTCCCACGCACAGCTAAATCTAGAAAGGTCCTCTTCAGCGCATCAACGCTGGCTTCGGTGGTGAAAAGGGTGTCGAAATAGGCCTCTAGCCGTGCCCAGTTGGTGGCGAGGTCGGCTGCGTCGGTGCTGGCGGTTAGGGTGGCGAGCAGGGCTTCGACCAACGTCTGATGCGCAGCCATCGCCGCCGCGCTCTCCGCTTCCAGCGCATCGCACAGGGCCATGAGTTCATCGACCTTGGCGACAATCCGCTGCTGTTCGGCAAGGGGGGGGATGCGAATGGGAACGGAATCCAATTCCGCCTTACCTATTACCCCTTGGGCAGATCCGCGAGAATCTCTCCGTAAGCGCAACGTGAATGGCATCAGCGAGTAGTAAAGAAACTCGGTTCTTAAATTCTTCTTCGGCCTTATCGCAGCGACGCTCCGACCGATGGCGCAATCTATTGCCAAGTTTAATTTTCCAATTGTGGCGCCCACAACGCAAATCAGAACGTCACCGGATTTTGCGAATTTTAAGGGCTTTGTTGTCCACTCGCGCACCGCAGGAAAACGCTCCCCAAATTCGCCAGTTTTGACAAACACCGTTCCGAGGCCGTCGGTGTTGCATTGGTTCCCGGGAGGCGCTTGGCCCATTACAAGATCGACTTGCGGCCCAAGCCGCTGCAACTCCACCCGCTCACCGGGCACAAGTTTGCCGGCCGCGGCTAGATCGAGGATCAAAGTCCGTAGGCTATCAATGCCGTAAGCCTTGATTCCCTTTCGACCACCCCGCCCGACACCAGATTTCCGCTCAACCGCCGTGGTCCAGATGTTCAAATTGTCGCTGACCAGCGACGCAATATCGACCGTCATGCGTCGCCTGCCAGTGCGTCGGACAAGATGGCCTTCAACTGATCCCGCAACGACTGGATGCCCGCCTGCTGCGTGGCATATCGCGCCAGCAACTCATCGGGATCGTGGCTCTCCCGGTCGGCGATGTGCGGGTTCTTGAGGTCCAAATTATAGCCGCGTGCGGCCACGTCTTCCGCGCTGATCTTCCACGCCTGTTCGGTTTCGCGGCGATGCTTGAAGCCATCAGCCTCATCGCCCCACCATTCGCGTTCGGGTTGGAACTCCTCGAACTGCATGGGCCGGGTCTTGTTGTAGCTGGTGACACCCGGCGGATAGGGGTGTTCGTAGAACCACGTCTGCTTGGTCGGGGTGCCCTTGGTGAAGAACAGGATATTGGTCTTGATGCCGGTGTAGGGGTTGAACACGCCATTGGGCAGACGGACGACGGTGTGCAGATTGCATTCTTCGATCAGGCTCTGCTTGAGCGTGGTCTTGACACCTTCGCCGAAGAAGAAGCCATCGGGCAGCACCACCGCCGCGCGGCCACCGTGTTTCAACAGTTTGATAATCAGCGCCATGAACAGATCGGCGGTTTCGCGCGTGCGGAGATTGGAGGGGAAATTCCCCTCGATGCCGTCCTGCTCCATGCCGCCAAAGGGCGGGTTGGTGGCGATCACTGGCACTCGGTCGCGCTCGCCATAGTCGCGATAGGGCTTTTCCAGCGTGTTGCCGTGGACGATGCCAGAGGGGGTGTCGATGCCGTGCAGGATCATGTTAGTGACGCACAGCATATGCGGCAGCGCCTTTTTTTCGACGCCCCGGATGGTCGATTGCAGCAATGCCTCATCGTCCGGCGATTTCACAAATTGCCGCTTGTAGTCGATGGTGCAAGCAAGAAAGCCGCCCGTGCCGCAGGCGGGATCGAACACCACTTCGCCAAGCTGAGGTGCCAGCCGGTCGATGATGAACTTGGTCACGGCGCGGGGGGTGTAGAACTCGCCTGCGTTGCCCGCGCTCTGAAGGTCTTTCAGAATCTGCTCATAGATCGCGCCGAAGGTGTGGCGGTCATGGGTGCTGTTGAAGTCGATCTCGTTGATCTTGTTGACCACCTGCCGCATCAGCGTGCCGGATTTCATATAGTTGTAGGTATCCTCGAACACGTCGCGGATGACCTGTGCCCGCTTGCCTACGTCACCGATGGTGGGAAGCTGGGTCTTGAGGGTGACGAACAGCTCTTCCACGAATTTGACCAACGCGTCCCCGGTGGTTCCTTCGCGGTCCTGCGCCCAATGGCGCCAACGGAATCGTTCTGGGATAGGTGAGGTGAAACCGTCCTCTGTCAGTTCCAGCTCTTCCTCACGGTCATCGTAGATTTTGAGGAAAATCATCCAGACCATCTGGCTGATGCGCTGCGCGTCGCCATCGACGCCAACGTCCTTGCGCATGATGTCCTGAATCGATTTGACCGCGCCGGAAACGTTGCTCATTCGTTGGATGCCTGTTCGTAAATCTGGTGTTCTAGCTCGCTGAGGGCGGCCTCGTATCCGGCCTTGCCGCCGAACGCACCCTTGATGATTTCGAGGGGTGTGCCGATGCCGTCGAAGGGCTTGAGCCGCAACACCTTCGTATCTTCGATGGTCGAGATGCCCTCGTCCGCATATTTGTCGAGAAGCGCCTCCAGCACGGCGCGCGCCTTGTCGCCATACTTGGTGAAGTAGTTGCGCTTCTTGACCTGCTCCGCCCGTTCGCGCCGGGTCAAAGGCGGCTGGTCGTAGGCGATGTGGGCCAGCAGATCGAAGTCGCCAATGTCACGTCCGACTGCCTCTTGGAGATTGGCAAGGACGACCCCGTGTTCCTCCAGCTCGTCGATGATAGCCTGTTTGCGGTCAGCGTCGTTCCACCGCTGGATAAAATCATCCAGTGAGCTGAACTCCGACATGATCGCCTTGCGGGCGTAATCTCGATAGCTTTCGGTAATCAGCTTCCCGTCGCTGCCGACATATTCAATGCGCTCGGCAATGATGCGTGCGGTGACGCCGGACACGACAATCTTGGTCGTGCCGCCCGTGTCGTCGTCATCATCCTTATCATCATCATCGTCGGGGTCTTCCGGCGGATCAGGCGGGACAGGATCATCGTCATCGTCGGGTTCGTAGATGACGACTGGCGCACCATCGAAGGCGTCATCGCGGAACAGTTCCGTCGCCTTTTTGAAGTCCATGATGGTGAAAAAGAACTTGTTGTTGTCCTCGTCGATCCGCGTGCCGCGCCCGATTATCTGCTTGAAAATGGTCATGGATTTGATCGTCTGATCGAGCACGATCAGCTTGCAGGTTTTGGCGTCAACACCCGTGGTGAGAAGTTGCGATGTGGTGGCGATGACAGGAAAGGGCTGTTCGGGATCGATGAAGTTGTCGAGCTGCGCCTTGCCTTCAACGCTGTCACCCGTGATCCGCATCACATATTTTGGATTGTCGCGGGCGAGCTTTCCAGCCGCGTTGACGATGGCCTTCCGCATCCGTTCGGCGTGGTCGATATCCTCGCAGAAGATGATGGTTTTCGCCATCGGATCGGTCGCGTTGAGATATTGAATAACCCGATTGGCAACGAGCTTTGTCCGCTGATTGAGGACAAGAATGCGGTCCATATCGGCCCGGTTGTATTCCCTCTGCTCAACCGGGTTGCCGAGATCATCGACCATTCCGGCCGGGGGCGTCCAGCCGAGAACATCCTTGTCGATGTCGATCCGAATGACCTTGTAAGGGGCAAGGAAGCCATCTTCGATCCCCTGCTTGAGGCTGTAGGAATAAACCGGGTCGCCGAAGTAGGTGATGTTGGAAACATACTCAGTTTCCTTGGGGGTCGCGGTCATACCCACCTGAATCGCGCCATCGAAGTAATCGAGAATTTCGCGCCATGCGCTGTCCTCCGACGCGCTACCGCGATGGCATTGTCGATCACGATCAGGTCGAAAAAATCGCGGGACACGGATTTGAAGATTTTGTCGGATTCTTCCGGGCCGGTAAGCGCCTGATACAGCCCCAAGTGAATCTCATAAGCTGGGTCAATTTTACGATTCCGCACTTTGGTCATGGCTTCGCCGAACGGCTTGAAGTCATTCACCAAAGTCTGATCCACAAGGATGTTGCGGTCGGCGAGGAAAAGGATTCGCTTCGCCACTCCAGCCTTCCACAGACGCCAGATGATCTGGAAGGTGGTGTAGGTTTTGCCTGTGCCCGTTGCCATGACGAGCAGTACGCGACGCTGCCCCTTGGCAATTGCCTCAATCGTGCGGTTGATGGCCTCGACTTGGTAGTAGCGCGCTTCCTTGCCGGGACTGTCGGGATAATGGGGTTGCTCAACCAAGTGTTGCTCGTCAGGCTCAATGCCGTGGAACAGCCGGTAGCGAGCGTAGAGCGTTTCCGCGTCCGGGAAGCCGTCCATCCCGAACGATGTTTCTATATCTTCACCGTCGGATGCGGCGCGATTGTGCTGCGCGAAGCCATCGCCATTGGAACTAAAGGCGCTTGGAAGGTCAAGAATCTCGGCATAGCCCAGCGCCTGTTGCAGGCCGTCGCTGACCCCGTGCTTATTGTCCTTTGCCTCAACGATGGCTAGCGGCAAGCCCGGCTGCCATGACAAGACGTAGTCGGCGAATTTCTTTTTCTTCTTGTTCCGTGATGAAAGATTGCCCCGCACAATGACGGGGCCGGGGGTCAATGTAACTTCGCGCCGAACTTGCTTGAACTGATCCCAACCCGCCTGCTTGATGGCAGGGGTTATGAACAAGTCGCAAATGTCACTCTCGCTAAGCTTTTGCTTTTCGACTTTATCCACAACGCCCCCTTGGACCTCTACACTGCAAGAATCTGACGACGGACGCTACCGTTTTCACCAACATCTGGGCGGATCACGCCCTCCCGTCTCACGTCCGCCGCCGCTGGAATGAAGAAGCCGGGCGAGAGGCCGCTGGCCCTCATGGAGTTTCTGATCGTCGTCCGCACCATCGGTGCGGATGAGACCGAATTGATTCGCATGGTGGCCAACAGCCTGCCTGAGGACGCGGCCTTGTAGCTGCCACCAAGAATGTCATGGACCGGCTTTGAGAGTGCCTGAACCGCACTCTCAGCCAATTGACCTGCATGGGTTTCTTCTCACCTTCGGCGCTCTGGCAAACTCAACCCTGAGCCTGCCGCCATCTGAGCGAAGGAGAACAACGATGACAAAAGCCCCAATTTTCGAGGTTCATGGCAATACCGAGAACGATCTGGAGCGCGCGCAGTGGCTTCGCGATATCTATGCCGCCGCCTGCCAGCACGTCCGTGACCGCGACGAGCCTCTGCACGAGGTCTGCTACTGGCCGGGCTCGATTGAGAAGATCGACCACACGCCGATCACCATGATCGTTTACTGGTCCGATGCAATCGGCATGAGCTGCTTTCACTGGGCCTTTGAGGCGGCATGGGACGACCTCGGCGACGATACCCCGGTCCAGCACATCGCGATGGACGACCTCCATGACGGCGAGTTCGATTCCGTTGAATTGGGCGAGTGAACTCCGGCCCGTATACCATGTCCGGCTGGTACATTTCTCTTTCGATTTCTGAGGCTTGCACTTAATTGGACATGGCTTGGAGGTGACAGCCATGCCAGTAATCCAT
>Ga0207641_10003825_pt1 | contig 13184 bp, 13 predicted proteins | sample KBSSwiS62_FD_184306 | JGI IMG/M metagenome (GOLD analysis project Ga0207641, IMG submission 184306) | Switchgrass rhizosphere microbial communities from Kellogg Biological Station, Michigan, USA - KBS Switchgrass S6-2 (SPAdes) (version 2) | ecosystem: Host-associated > Plants > Roots >... | reverse complement strand
GCATACCGCTACAGGATGTCGGCGCAATTTGCCGGGGCGGGCGCGTCAATCCGGCGATTTGCCTTGTTGGGATCGTGCGGTACGAGTTGAACGGCGATGCTCGACGCCGCGACCGAACCTTCGTTTTTGATGATGTGCACGTGGTCGCCTCCGCCATCTACCAGCGTCGGCGCTGGCTGTCCCGGTACGAATGTATAGATATGGCGTTCGCAGTCCGCCCCCTCATACTCCGTCAGGGTTCCCGAAGTGACAATGATCAGGCTATGGCCCGGGTGCGTGTGCCATCCGGTGCTCCCGCCGGCCTGCCAGACGTTGCTCTGCACGTACAGGTCGGACTGTCCTTTCGTCTTCTGCAAAGACAACCAGACGTTGGCATCGGATCCGGCGGGAAGGTCCTTATTTGACGACTGATTAAACACGTCTATCTCCCCAAAGGTGCCCGAAGCCAGGGTTGTCGCTTTGAATCCGGAATTCGCTGGCGTCGCCAAAAGCCTACCTGCCTGATGCAGGCCCGCAATCGCGATCCCAGCACTAATGATCACAAACCACGTCAATTTTCGTCGCATTGTCCATCTCTCCTTCTTGCTTACGTCTTTGCCTGCAGATGCGCGAACAACTTCGTACGGCCGGCGGCCAAGCGTCAAACGGCGATGCGCAGAGCTCCGCTGTTTCTCCAATCCGCCGTCGAATACCGTGTCTTGCCTTGCCCTTGTTGTTACGTAACGTTACAATCCGCCCTACTCGAACTCCCGACAACTTCCGCCCAGCCAGGAGACCGCGATGTGGGAGGAATTCCCTGGGTCACCGCCTTCCGCGAAACCGCCAGACGACCGTCTGGATTCCTGGAAGGAGATCGCGTCCTATCTCAACCGCGACGTCACCACTGTTCAGCGCTGGGAAAAGCGTGAGGCCATGCCTGTTCACCGTCACCTGCATGACCGAATGGGCTCGGTCTACGCTTCTCGGTCGGAACTCGACGCCTGGGTAGTCAGCCGCAATCCTCCAGCGGCCCCGGAGAATGGCGCCTACCCCGTATCGCCCCATCCCTCGCCGCTCGCGCGCTCAGAGTTGCTCCGTTCTCTGACCAACCGGACGTTCCTCCTGCTGACGGTGGTGGCAGTCGTCGTCCTTCTTGCCGCAAGCCTTTGGCTTCAAAAAACCGAGTACTTCTGGCGAAATCCCCTGGAGGGTGCCCGCTTCCAGACCGTCGCGGACTTCGCTGGTGTGGAACAGGCTGCTTCGCTCTCTCGAGATGGTCAATTCGTCGCATTCCTGTCCGACCGTGATGGACAGATGGACGTCTGGGTCACGCAACCCGGTTCGGGACAGTTTCATAACCTGACGAAAGGGAGCGCGCCGGAACTCGTCAATCCCTCAGTCCGCACTTTGGGATTCTCGCCGGATGGTTCGCTCGTTACGTTTTGGGGGCGCAAGCAAGACGGCTCAAGTAACGGAAATATCGGCGTCTGGGCGGTGCCGACTCTCGGCGGGCAACCGAAACCCTACCTTGAAGGCGTGGCCGAATTCGACTGGTCGCGCGACGCAGAGCGGCTCGTTTACCACACGCCTGGACCTGGAGATCCGCTCTTCGTTTCGGACGGCAGCCTGCGATCGGACACGCTACCCATATTTAAGGCAGCTTCCGGGCTCCACTCGCATTTCCCTCTGTGGTCGCCCGACGAGAGGTTCGTTTACTTCGTTCAGGGCTCGCTCCCGGATAAGCTGGACATCTGGCGCATCTCTCCGGCCGGTGGCACGCCAGAGCGCATCACCTCTCACTCGGGGCGTGTCAGCCATCCAATCCTTTTGGACCGGCGCTCGCTGCTGTACCTTGCCAGCGATCCCGATGGCTCCGGGCCTTTTCTCTACAGCATGGATGTCAATCACCGTATTCCTCATCGTCTGGCTTCTGGGCCTGGCCGCTACACGTCGCTGGCCGCCAGCGCGGACGGCCACCGACTGGTCGCTACACTCGCCAGTCTCAAGCGCACCCTCTGGAGTCTGCCGATCACAAACTCTCCCAGCGAGGTCTCGTCGCCCACGCTAATCTCCTTGACGACCGGCACCGGTTTTTCCCCGCGTCTCGGTCCGAACTATCTGCTTTATGTCTCGGCCACCAGTACAGCCGAGAGCATCTGGAAAATCGTCAGCGGAGCCTCAACCGAGTTGTGGAGCGGCAAGGCAGCTCGCATCCTGGGCGCCCCGGCCATCTCCGCCGATGGGCGCCATATCGCATTCTCGGTGCGGCAGAACGGACAATCGCTGTTATACGTGATGCAGGACGACGGCACAAACGCACGGGTTGTAACCAATTCGCTCGACCTGCAAGGATCTCCGGCATGGGCGCCCGACGGACAGTCCATCACTTCGGCGGCGCAAGATCACGGCGTGCCCTGCCTCTTCCGCGTGCCCCTCGATGGACGTTCTCCCACTCGCTTGGTCCAGGATTACTCGGTTGATCCCGCCTGGGCACCCGACGGCAGTTTCGTTGTTTACTCAGGGCCGGACATCGGGACGACCTTTTCGTTGAAAGCCGTGACTGCCGAAGCCGCCGCTCATCCACTACCCGTCCTGAGTCTCACTCGTGGGGCTCGACATTTGGTCTTTATGCCTGGCGGGCATGCGCTGCTGCTTCTCCGCGGCGAGATTCGGCACAAGAATCTTTGGCTCGTCGATCTCACAACGGGTGCCGAACGGCAACTAACCCAACTCCCTCCAGACTTTGACTTGCAAGACTTCGACATATCTCCAGACGGCCGTCAAGTTGTCCTCGAACGAGTCGAGGAGCGATCTGAAGTTGTTCTGGCCGACCTGGCTTGGCCTTGACTCGGACCAGCTGCTGAGGTGAGGGGGCGTATCCATCACCTCCAAATGCCAATCAGATCGGCCCGCGGTCACGCCGCAACCGGACCGCTATGGCTAGAAATCCCGCAGTCAGCACCAGCCCCACCCACAAATCGGGGTTGGCTAGGAATTGCCCGGGCAACGGTCGCGTCAACGCATCCATGGACATGCTGCCCGGCGCTGGAGCCGCTCCGTCCGAACCGCCGCCGAGCCGCCCCATCAACCAGCCGGCGAAGTACGACGTGTTGAAGGCAATTTTCTCGAATACTCCGAGCGCAACCGGCGGCAGCGCCGCCCACAAAATCGGCAACCGCCGCGCCCACGCCGATACCAGCAGTAACCATCCGTAAAACGGCGCGTACAAGAACCCATGAATAGCGACCAGGTGGTACAGCAGCATCACGCTTATGTGCGAAAACGAGATGTGATTCCAAATCGCCTCGGTATTTACCCCGCTTCCTGCTAGTACCGCTCTGCTGACCAGCAGCATGATTCCCTGCGCAATCATCGTGACGCCGAACGCCACTAACGGCAAAACGAGAATAGGAATGCTCGCCTTCGCCAGCACTGTCGTCAGATCGGAAACCGGCAGCGATTTCCAGAACAGAATGCTGCGATCCCGCCGCTCTCCGTACAGCGCGTCCAGACAGTAGAAAATCGCCACCAGAAGGGCTACTCCCATGATCAGCAGCGCGGCGAAGTCCAGTGGTCTTTCGATGATTTCCCGTTGCTGCATCGGATCAAGTGCGATCGCTTCGCGCATCCGGCTCGGCAGATGTCTCACGCTAATCAGGAATCCCAATAATGTGAACGCTGCCACTGCCGCCGGCGCCAAATAAATCGACCGGTTTTCCCATAGCTCGCGCCGCACGGACCAGTCCAATTGCCGCCCGACCGGGATCGCTACGGCCGCCGCCTGCGCTTCCAACCCGGACTCGGGCACCACGTTTGATGGGCTGCTCATTGGACTGGTCATTGCGCCGCTCCTTGTGTCCGGCCAGGCTGTTTGCCCAGCACTGCCACAAACAACTCCTCGATGCTCGGTGTTCGCACTTCGCCGAGCGCGCTCAGCTGCTCGCGCCCGACACCATCAAACAGCAACACGCTCCGCCCAAACACCTTCCGCTCAGCCATCGGCTTCAACGCCCGCGCGGCCGCCGCATTTTCCGGATTCGCCGTCAGCTCCAGATAGCGCGACTCCATTTCTTCCATGCTGCACTTGAAGACAATCCGGCCACGGTCGATGAACAGCACATCCGTCAACACGTTCTGTACCTCTTCCACCTGGTGCGTCGTCACCAGAATCGTTCGGCTGCCATCAAAGTAGTCGTTGAGCAGGGAGTCGAAGAACTGCTTTCGGTAGAGAATGTCCAGGCCTAGGGTCGGCTCGTCCAGCACCAGCAGCCGCGCATCGATCGCCATCACCAGCGCCAGATGCAGTTGCGCCACCATGCCTTTGGACAATTCCTTCACCTTGCTGCCCCGACTGATGGCGGTCTTCGCCAGAAGACTTTCCGCCTTCGCGCGGTCGAATCGCGGATGGACGCCCGCCACATAGTCTATTGCTTGCGAAACTCGCAACCACCGCGGCAGCACCGCCACATCCGCGATAAAGCACGCTTCTCGCATCAGCCGGTCGCGCTCCGTCCACGGGTTCCGCCCCAGCACCTTAAGCTCTCCCTCGTGCGCCGTAAGCCCTACGATCGCGTTGAGCGCCGTCGTTTTGCCCGCGCCGTTGGGCCCGATGAGTCCCACGATTCGTCCTTCGTCCACGCGTAGATCCACTCCATCCAGTGCCACGGTGGTTCCAAACCTCTTGCGCAAACCGCGTGCTTCGATGCATGCCATCGCCTTACCGCTCCTCTTCTTTGCCCTTCGCCTGTTTCGGCCGTCGGGTAGCGCCATCCGCCAACAACTCTTCCGCTGTCAGGCCGAGGCGCTGTACGGTCGCGTGAATGCGCGGCCACTCTTCGGTCAGAAATTTTTGCCGTTCACCCTGTAGCAGCAGCTTCCGCGCTCCCTCTTTGATAAACATTCCGAGGCCGCGCCTCTTCTCCACCAGTTCTTCGTCCACCAGTCCCTGATAGCTCTTGAGGACCGTGAGTGGATTCACGCGATACTCCGCCGCGACGTTGCGCACTGACGGCAACGGATCGCCTTCCTTCAGCACTCCGTCCAGGATCATCGCGACCACCCGGTCGCGAAGCTGGCGGTAAATCGGCTGACTGTCGTTCCACTCACGATCCATCCGGTTTCCTTGGTTACAACGCGAAGTTACTGCTTGGTTTTGGAGCGGCTACCGCCGTCACTTTGCCCGCTGCAAATCGAAACGCGCGTGGATAGGCTGTTCGCCGGCCATGTACGTCCAATCCTCAATGTGGTGATTGTCGTCCACGAACGTAAAAACCGCGTGGTGCATATGTCCATACTGCGTGCCGCCCGCCACATCGAGGAAATCGAATTCTACCGTTTTTCCGTCCGCCGACATCTTCCCCGCCATCCGTGGCCGGTTTCCGGCGTCGCAATAGTGCGTCAGGAGCAAGCGGTCCCCGTCCAGGTACAGCATGGTGATGGGATCGTCCTTGCTTGGATCGTCTTGCGTTCCCGGTTGCTTCATCTCATGCACCAGCGCATTTCCTCTGGAGGTCACGCGGAAGGAGACCCAACCCTGATCGGGCATGCCCGATTGTGGTGGCTCGGTAGTCAAAGCACCTTTCCACGTGCCCGCCAGCGTCTTCAGTTTGTCGAAAGACATTTGCGCTTCAGACTTTTTCCCTTCGGGCTGAGCGAAGGCACTCGTGAACGTCAGGGCGCAGAGCGCCGTCAAAAACCCGATACTAAGAGCTATCCGTAGAGACTTCATGTTCATTCTCCTCCATTGAATTGCCGCTGTTGTGCCAGCCGGAATTACGTTCTCCCGGCCACGCACTGTGATAGTTAACTATAACACTATGTCAGTTGCAAGCTCTTTTTTGCCCCTTCCCTCCGCGCGATCTGCAAATCACCGACACGTCTCCGGATTGCCCGTTCGTTTTCCTGTCGCATCGGAGAAAATTCTCGAACGCTTTCATTCGAAGCCGCCGGACCGGGGCAAGCACGCACTTCGGACAGGAAAGCGGCCGGATCGGCCCGATGGTCGAGAACCTCGAAGAAGGAAGCGATATCGAAGAGCTCGTCCTTCCGTACTCGCGTGGTGCAGTTCCTCGGCCGCGGCACAGCATTTGTTTTACGCTGGCCGATGCCGCAATTCCCTATGTAAGATGGCGGGGTAGTTTGGCTCGTACCTGTATTGTCTGGCGCGCCGTCTCGACTGACCCCGCGCAGCCCTCGGCCCGCATCGGACTCGGATCGGAAATTCTCTCAATCGTGTTTCTCAGCGTCCTTGTTGACACCTACAATCATCAGGGCCTCATCGACAAGGCCCTGCGCAGCGTGCTCGATCAGGACTATCCGCCGGACCGTTTCGAGATCATTGTGGTGGACGATGGTTCGACGGACCGCACTCCGGAAATCGTTCGTCAATTCGAACCGCGTGTCCGCCTGATCCGCAAAAAGAACGGCGGCCAAGCCTCCGCATTCAATACTGGCATTCCTGAATGCCGCGGCGATGTCATTGTCTTTCTCGACGGCGACGATTGGTGGGCGCAAGGGAAACTCCGGCGTGTCGCCGGAATTTTTTCCGCCGACCTCGAGCTCGGCATGCTCGGCCACGCCTTCAGCGAATCGTTCGATGACGGTACCGAACGCGTGATCAAGCCCGATCGGCCCGCGAATTTCCGTCTCGATAGCGCTTCGAACGCCGACTACTTTCGCCTCAGCCGCTGCTACTTCGGCACCAGCCGGCTTGCCCTTCGCGCCGAACTCGCGCGCAAGATTCTTCCGATCCCGGAATCATTAATCTTCGAAGCGGACGAATATCTGTTCACTATGGCGCCCGCTCTCGCGCCGGGTTTGGTCTTGCCCGAGCCTCTCACACACTATCGCGTGCACGCCGGCAATCTGTTCCTTACCGCCGGCAAGAGCCGAGAAGGCGAGCGGCGGAAGGCAAGTGTTCTCGCCTCTCTGGCCGCCGCCCTACGCAAAGATTTGCCGGCTACGGCCGCTTCGCCAGAAGCGATCGGAATGATCGTCGAATTGGTGCAAGCCGAAGCCGATCAGTTGCGCCTAAAACTGGACGGCGGCTGGCCCTGGGAAAGCTTTCGAACCGAAAGCACCATTTACCGCATTCAGCATGGCGACGCCAATTGGAAAAGCAGTGCCTTTCGAACGCTCAGCATGATTCCCGCTCTGCTGCTTCCTCCCAAATGGTTTTATGCCGGTCGCGCATGGCTCGCCGCGCAATCCTGGTACAAGCGCGCTCGCACGGGAGTGCTGCCCGTTCCCGGCTTCACCAAACTTGACGCCCCCGCTGGCAGCACTTCACCCAATCGCAAGGTGCCCTAGCTGAAAGTTGCGCGCGACTCTCGATACCACAGTGCGCCCGTGCCATCAGTTGTGCTGAGGGTCCCGTTTCGTATTGGTAGAACGAAAATGGCGTCTATCAAGTACTATTCCTGACCTCAGCCGGGCGATTCACGCGAAATATGCGGACTGTTTTGCTACCCTAGATGCGGGTCCGTCCAGCCGCGCCCGCGAAGGATTGACCGCTTCCATGGCGTATGTGACTGCAGACCAGCCCCTGACAGCGCAGGCTACCCGGCCAGGAACTGCCGCTACAACCGTGCGCATCGAACCGCCGCAGCGCTGGCTTGCGCTGCACCTCCGCGAAACCTGGAACTACCGCGAACTCCTGTACTTCTTTGTGTGGCGCGACGTTAAGGTGCGCTACAAGCAGACGGTGATCGGTGTGGCCTGGGTGGTGCTGCAGCCGCTGCTGAGCATGGGCGTGTTTACTTTATTTTTCGGGCGATTGGCGAAACTGCCGTCGGACGGGTTGCCCTATCCGTTGTTTTATTTCGCGGCGCTGGCGCCGTGGAACTACTTCGCGACGGCACTTTCTTCGGCGACGAATGTGGTGGTGGAGAACCAGCGCGTCATCACGCGAGTGTATTTTCCCCGGCTGATTTTGCCGCTTTCGAGCGTGCTTTCCGGCCTGGTGGATTTTGCCATCGCGTTCGTGGTGCTGATCGTAATGGTTGCCGGGTATGGATTGCGGCCAGGCGCGCAGGTATTGTGGTTGCCATTTTTGTTGTTGCTGGCGGTGGGCACGGCGCTGGCGGTTGGTCTATGGCTGTCCGCGCTGAACGCGCTTTTCCGCGACGTTAGATACGTGATTCCGTTCGTGATGCAGTTTTGGCTGCTGGCCTCGCCGGTGGCCTACCCCAGCAGCCTGGTTCCGGAAAAGTGGCGCTGGCTATACGGCTTCAATCCGATGGCTGGTGTGATCGAAGGGTTCCGGTGGGCCCTAACTGGACACGGCCAGTCACCCGGAGTGCTGCTGCTGGCGTCGGCTGGCGCCGTGGTGGCGCTGCTGGTTGGCGGGGTGATGTTCTTTCAGAGGATGGAAGGAGTAGTGGCGGACCGAGTATGAAGGTAGAACTTGAGGTTGCCGGGAGGCTGCCTTCCACCGCTGGTGTCGCAGCGACTGAGAATAAGAACGGTGATTCTAAAGCCGTTGCAGGATGGCATTTCGAGATTAGCCTGATGGCGGCCGCGGCGGAGGGTTGGTGGAGCGGATTCTCAATGAGATATCGTAGAACATCAGTTAATATAAGTCAAGCGAAATCGGCAGGGCTGAGCCATGGAAACCAAAACAGCAGTGGGTAAGCGGATATGTCCGAAGTGCAGGGCAGCGGAATTGCACCGCTCGCAAATGCACGGGCTAATCGAGAGGAGCATTCTGCGGCCTGTAGGAATACGAGCGTACCGCTGCAGCAGCTGCGACGAGCGGTTCCTGCGGTTCGGGGGCGGAGAAAAGATGGTGCGTTCCGACGTGGGTTCGAACGGGAAGGCTGGCGGACGAGGGAAATGAGCGCACTGGCGATCCGCGCCGAGGGACTGAGCAAGCTGTACGAGTTGGGCGAGTGGGAACGGTACAGCGCTCTGCGGGATACGCTGGCGCGGGCGGTGACGAAGCCGTGGACATTTTTCGGGCGAGGGAAGAAAGAAACGTTCTGGGCATTGCAGGATGTGAGTCTGGAAGTGCGGCACGGCGAAGTGCTGGGGCTCATCGGCCGAAACGGCGCCGGAAAAACCACTTTGCTGAAGATTCTAAGCCGGATCACCAAGCCGACGCGTGGGTGGGCGGAAATCTACGGCCGCCTGGGCAGCTTGCTGGAAATCGGGACGGGATTCCATCCGGAACTATCGGGACGAGACAACATTTATTTGAGCGGCGCTATCCTGGGCATGTCCAAACGCGAAATCGCGCGAAAGTTCGACGAAATCGTAGCGTTCGCCGAAATCGAAAGATTTCTGGACATGCAGGCAAAGCACTATTCGAGCGGGATGTACGTGCGGCTGGCGTTTGCCGTGGCAGCGCACCTGGAGCCGGAAATTCTGCTGGTGGATGAAGTGCTGGCGGTCGGAGACATCAAGTTTCAGAAGAAATGCCTGGGGAAAATCGGAGACGTGGCCAAGGCCGGGCGCACGGTGGTGTTGGTGAGCCATCAGATGAATCAAATCCGGCGGCTGTGCGAACGCGCGGTGTGGATGGATAACGGCACCATGCGGCGTGACGGCGCGGCAAGCGAAGTGCTGGCCGCTTATGAGACGGCGATGCTCGGAGGCGAAGCGGCGACGGAAAGCACTTCGAACGAGACGCGGAGAAGATCGCAGGGAGCGCAATTTTTTCGCTGGTCGATCGAGGGAGAAGCAGAACGGCAGCAGCACGTTCTGAGGACGACCGGAAAGTTTCGTGTGGCGTTTGAAGTGGAACTACGCCGGCCGATCCGCAATGGCGAGCATGGAATTGCGCTGTACAACGCCGAGCGGCAGTTGATGTGGGGTTGGGCGGTGCCGAACTTGAGCTTGAATGCGGGCACACACCGGCTAATCCATGAATTTCCCACGCTGCCCTTGCGCCCGGGAAATTACCAGTGGCAGGTGAATTTGTGGGATGAGAACGAGCTGCTCGATACGTGGGATGGCAACCCCGAGATGCGAATCGAAACCGAGGAATTTCAGCACTATCAGGATGAATGGAATGGTTTCCTGAATGTTCCAGCGACGTTCAGCCACTCGGCCGCCCCTGCTTCCGAGCAACCTGAGGGCGGCAAACCACGGCTGGTGACGCCCGAGTGAACGCCGCGTCGCCGCCCTTTCGGCCGGAAGAAGAACCCGCACTGCCGGCTGAGACATCCAGCGCAACGAAGCCCAGTTTAGGAACACAGGTCTTTCAGAATACCGCCGCGCAGCTGATCGGACGAGTGTTCAGCATTGGTTTTTCCGGCGCTACATCCATCCTGCTGGCCCGATACCTGGGCAAAGAGCGGCTAGGCGAATACGGCGCGATCTATGCATACCTGGCATTGTATGGCTTCCTGGCGACATTCTGTCTGGAGCAGATTCTAGCGCGTGAAATTTCCCTGCGGCGAACACAAGGGGCCGAAATATTCCGTACCGGAACTCTGACCGCGCTGGGATTCTCCATCGCAGGATTTTTCATCGCGCCGCTGGCGGCTCCGCTTTTCGGATACACGGGTAGCTTGCGATGGCTGATTGCTGTGGCCGCCGTCGATCTGCTGATTCTCCCTCCGCTGCGCTTTTCCGGGATCATTTTTCAGGTGGAAATGCGGCTTTGGTACAGCGTGGTGATCGGGCTGGTGCGCCAAGCCATGTGGCTGGTGGCGGTGCTATTGCTGGCCATGCGGATGGCAGCCTTTTACGAAGTGATTGTGGCGCGGTTGATCGTGGGAATCCTCGAAGCCGTGATTGTGATTTGGAACGTGAATCGCGTGGGGCTGGTGCAGGGCAAACCTCGCTTCATAGCCAGCGAAGCGCGCACGATGATCAAAGAAGGGTTGCCGCTGGTCCTGATGACGCTTGCAGTGAGCATCTATCACCGGATCGATCAGGTGATGCTGCATAAGATGAGCGGTGACCAAGTCTTGGGGCCGTACGTGATTGCCGTGCAGTTGACGGAACTGTTCAGCGCGTTGCCAGTGGCTTTAATGATTTCGCTGTTCCCGGCGCTGGCGCAGAGCGCCGGTGAAGAAGCGAAATTTACCCGTTATCTCGGCGAATCGTTCCGCTTCCTGATGGTGGTCGTCTTTGCGGCATGCACTCTGGTAACGCCCATCGCGTATCCACTGGTGGAACTGTTTTACGGCAAGCAGTTTCTGTCGACTGCCGGCCTGCTGATCGTACTGGTCTGGTCCGAGGTCCCGGTATTTTTCGGAGTGGTCCTCTCGAATGCGCTCATCGCGAAGAGACTCCAGAAATATACGGCCTATGGGGCGGTGGCAGGCGCTGCCGTCAACGTGTTGCTGAATCTTGTGTTGATTCCGCGGTATGCAGCGATGGGAGCGTCCTGGGCGACGGTGATCAGCTACACCTTGGCCGTCCTGATGATTCCCATGTTGTTAGCGCCGGTGCGGCCCATTATCGTGCTGGGCCTGAAAGTAGCGATGCGTCCTTTGCTGCTAGCACTCGCAATTGTCGGGGGACTGCAGTACGTCGGCGTGACATTCTGGTGGAAACTAGTCTTCGCGGCGGTAGCGTTTGGCGGCGGCGGATGGATGATTGGGGCGGTCACCAGCCAGGACGTGAACCGCCTGGTGCAAATGCTTCGGTTACGGCCGCGTTGGTAGCCTTTCTGCAGTTGCTTTCCCGGACCGCAACGCTCACCTGATCCTGCCACGGATGTTGCTCGGTCGATCCACTGAGAAACTCTTGCGACAGTTTTATCGATTGTATGTTTACCTGCCGTGCTTCTAGCGAATCCAGCAACCAAAGACACAAAGCAGAAAGGTTTATGCGAAATGTCAGGGGCGAAGCCAGGGCCGATCCCGGCTTGCAGCGGGGCCATACGAATGTCGGGGATCAGGAGATGCGAACGCAAGGAGTGGCGCTATAATGCGCCTATGACAGGAAAAATCGTGACGCCCGGGCGTCCACAACCCGGCGAATATGGCCAGTACTACGAAAAATACATCGCGCTGGTACCCGCCACGGACATTTTGGGCGCGCTGGAAGCGCAACGGCTGGTGATGTCGCAACTGCTGGGCGCGCGTAGCGAACGCGAAGGAAATTTCCGCTACGCTCCGGATAAGTGGACGGTGAAAGAAGTGATCGGGCACTTGGCGGATTCGGAACGGATTTTTGCGTACCGGGCGCTGCGTTTTGCGCGAGGCGATCAGACGCCGCTTTCAGGATTTGAGCAGGACGACTATGTGAAGGGCGGGGGATTTAGTGAGCGGACGCTAGCGGATCTCGCCGAAGAGTTCGCCGAGGTGCGCGGCGCGAACATCTCGTTGTTCAGCGGGCTGGATGCGGCTGCCTGGCAGAAACGCGGCGTGGCCAACAAGAGTGAAATAACGGTACGCGCGCTGGCATACATTATTGCGGGGCACGAACTGCATCACCGGCGCATCCTGGAAGAGAAATACCTGCCGGCGATTCCGCGGGCCTAATGCGGTTTGCTAGTCTCAAGCCTGCAAGATCAGTGTGACGAATGTATGGAAGTACACGATCTATGGGCCGCACGTCGGGCAGCAGTGTATTCCTCGGCTACACCCTGCCAGACAACACGAACTGCAGCAGCGCCCCGATTTATAACGTGTTCGATGACTGGGTTCTACGATGAACACTACGCCGTCAGTTCGGGATAGCTTGCCAACCAACCCTCCCATGTCGAAGAATGCTGACCTGGCAACTACTATCCTCAGATGAACCAGATTCGCAAAATCTCTTGCGTCATGCTGTCCATCGGTGTTTCGATTTGCAATGGTTGCTCCCAACCGGCAAAGCTCGAGCCCCCCAGTCTGTTCGGAGGACATGCAATTGGAGAGAACTCAGGAGCATTCGCGATGCGCGAGGGGCAGGACATTGATCCACTCGGCAAATGTCAGCAAATAATAGCATCCACCTTTTTGGAACAATCGCTTGCCTCGGCACAAAGATGCCGCGAATTCGTCGACCGTGGTTCGTATCAGATAAGTCTAAGGGGCGCCGATCCTAGCCGGGAAAGAGTCTTCCAATTCACAAATTGGAGGGTGTCTTTGATCATATTAAGGTTCAAGGAATCGGAGCGCAGCAAGTTGGTGGCGGATTTTGACGCGCGATTTACCAACTCGGTGCCCGGTCGAATTTGGCGTACAAAGGACAACAATTCGCTAGAGATTCGCCCCGCCGAGCAGTTAGGGCTATTCACGGGAAAGCCGAATGATTCCGACGGTTTC
>Ga0207641_10003814_pt1 | contig 13216 bp, 6 predicted proteins | sample KBSSwiS62_FD_184306 | JGI IMG/M metagenome (GOLD analysis project Ga0207641, IMG submission 184306) | Switchgrass rhizosphere microbial communities from Kellogg Biological Station, Michigan, USA - KBS Switchgrass S6-2 (SPAdes) (version 2) | ecosystem: Host-associated > Plants > Roots >... | reverse complement strand
GTTGGGTGTCGGCCAGTCGGCGGTAGACCCCGACGGCTTCCTTGATCGCGGCCAGGGCGCCCTCCCGCTGGCCCAGCTCACCCAGGTCGACCGACAGGTTGTTCAGCGACATGGCGAGGTCGGGAAGGAACGCTTCGGGTCGGGCGTCGGCCAGCTGTCGGCGGATAGCGACGGCTTCCTCGATCGCGGCCAGCGCGGCCTCCCGTTGGCCCAGCTCACCCAACCGCACCGACAGGTTGTTCAGTGACCCGGCGAGCGCGGACAGCGTGGCGTCGGAGGGGGCGGTGTTCCTGAGGCGGGTGGCGTGTGCCTCTTGGAGGTCGGCCGCGAGACCGAGCAGGCGGGTGCTGTAGCGCGGTAGTTCATCGATCACAGCGTCGAGTTGGTCGGCGTCGAGCTGGTCCGCTGCGGTGGCCAGCGCCTGGAGCAGTTGGGACGGGCCGCGGGTCTCGACCGTGACCCGCGCCGCGGCGACGGCCCGGTTGGCGGGGTCGTCGATGACCAGCCGCGCGACGAGGTCGGCCAGGTCAGGCCGTGCCGCCGAGGCGCGGGTGAGCACGGTGAGGGCCTGGTGGGTCTGCCCGGGGCTGGCGCCGTCCAACAACCGTCGGGCCGTACTGGCTGCGTCGGCTTGTTCGACGGCACGGGCGACGAAGTGTTCCGCGAGGCGGTCCGGGAGCATGCCACCCCACCGGTCGGTGGGTCGGTCGGCGGATGGCGGGTAGAGGTCGGCCAGCCAGCGCGCGGCCCGCTCGCGGAGATCATGGTCGCCGCCGTCCGCGCCTGCGAACCCCGGCAACCGGGCCAGCGTCGCCAGCGCCTCCTGATGGGAGGCGGCACCACACAACGTCGCGGCCAAAACCCCGTCCGCGAGAGTTGCCAGCGCCCGGTTGATGTCACGGGCCTCGGCCGCGCGGATCCAGTAGTCCTCCTCATGGCGTAGCAGCCGATCCGCGACCTGATTCCACGACCTGGCCTCCGGCGACACGGCCACCGAGTGGCCGGCATCCAGCAACGCGACCAGCGCCGCCGCATGCACCGCGAGGACCGGCCCGAAACCGCCCCCGTCCAGGTGAGGGGCGTGGACGGCGGCCGCGCGGGCCTGCCAGTCGACGGTGCTGTCGAGCTCAGGCAGCCGCCCGGCCAGCGCCACGACCGCTTCGGTGAACGCCTCGCGGCGCCCGGCGACTGTGGCGTCCACCGGTGGCAACGCCACGATCTCGGCGGTCTCAGCCAGGTCGTGACGGCGAGACAGCTCCGTCCACCAGTCCCCGGCGGAGCGCGCGACCAGTAGCAGCCGCGCCGGCCCCCGGCTCGTACGACCGTCCAGCACCCCCAGCAGGCGGTCGAGGAACCAGGCCTGGGCCTCGGCATAGTCCACGACCATCAGCACCGGGCGCTCCGACACCGCCACCCCCTCGACTGGTCCGTCGTAGCTCGGGGTGGCCAGTCCGGTCACCCAACCCGCAGGCCGCATCCGCGAGCACAGCTCACGCGCGAAACGGGTCTTGCCCTGACCGCCCGGACCGGTCAACAGTCGCACCGCGCTCTCCTCGGGGCCGTGGCACCAGCCAGCGAATGCGTCCAACAGCGCCTCACGGCCCCGAAACCCCACCACCGCCGCGTCGGCCCGCAGAAGATGGGCCGGAGTGCGGAGCGGACCCGACCTGGGGTTGCTGGTCAGCAGGCCGGTCAGCTCCACGGACTGCCAGTCGACGTCGCCACCGTCCGCCGCGACCAGCCGGCGAAACTCCCCATCGGCCAGCAGCGTCTCGGCGGGCACGGCGGAGAGCCGTCCTCCCGCGAACCGCCGCAGATCGGCGACCAACACCCCGACCAACAACCAGCCCTGAGCTCGGCGGTCCTTCGTGGCGAACAGCCCGGCCCCGGACATGCCCGACCAGGGCGACACCTCGCCGTCCTGCGGCCCGGCGAGCGGCGGCGGGTCATCCACGTTCACGTCGTAGCGTCCACTGAGCACCCCGCCGAGCGGACTGACATGCCCTACCAGGTGGTTCGTCTCGCGGACCGCGTCACCCTCCCGCAACACCCGAGGGAAACCCACCGCCTCACAAGCCACCCCACCCGTGCGGCCTGTGAACGCCCCCCATCTCAGACGATCAAGACGCGGCGGGATCCACCCGGCGGACACAATCTCGACCAGCGCGACATCCACCTCGCCGCGCGCCGCGGGCCACACGACCCGCCCCGGCGCCGCCATCCGCCCGCCTGGACCGATCCCGATCCGAAGCAGCACACGCGCCGCGGGAGCGTCACTATCCGGGAACACCACGTGCGCGGCGGTCAACACCAGCCGCGGCGTCACCAACAGCCCAGAACCGACCCGCTGCCGCCCATCGGACCGCACCGCCCGCACCTCGACAACCTGCGCCGGCGGAACCCCGACGCCACCCCCCACGACCACACTGACCCGCGCGGACTACTCGTCGTCGCCGATCAACGCCCGGTTACCGGTCGCCGGATCGACCGGCGCGAGACGCACCTTCAACCGATGCGACGACGTCGACGACCGCTCCCCACTCGCCCCGATCGACACCACACCGATCCGCAACCCCGCGTCCGCCTTGCCGCCCGTCCGGATCTCCACACCCAGCTCAACCTCGATCGGTTCCGCCGCGAACCGAATCGGTGACCCCACGCCCGCCGCCTGTGCGGCGATCAACTCCGCCCGAATCGCCTCGATCGCATCCGCCAACCCCACCCACGGCTCCGACACCAGACCCCCCGGAAGTCAGACCGGAAATCATGCGCGACGTCAGAGGATCATCGCACAGCGCCACCGCCTTACCCGACAGGCCACAATGCGAACCACCACCGGCATGTCCGGGTGCCGCCCGCCGACCGGCAATGCCGAGCGGACTGATCGCAGGTCCGCCCCGAGCAGCGACCTGCTGGAAGCACCGCCGGGTAGACCCGAAGTCTCGTAGATGATCTCAAGTGTCCGACCAAAATTGCTGGTACAGCGCCAGTCACGGGCCTTTGCCCTCGCACGGCAGAAGCCCGCCAGCGATGCTGACGGGCTTCTTCGTGTGCTGGCCCTGGTGGGGCTGGGGCGGCTGTGGGGGCGCCGCGGCTGGCGTCCCCACTGGCCAAACAGCCCGCGGCCTAGCGGACGACGGTAAGGCGGGGGAGCGGTGCGGACGCGGGGTGGCGGGCCATGACGCAGGGGCGGCAGCGGCACGACGAGGGGCCGCCGCGGCCGTGCACCTCGACGACCTCGGCCGTGGCGGTCTCGGTAATCGAGTCGGCCGACGTCACCAGGCGCAGGCGCGGGCGGGCCGGCACGACCGGCGGCTCGGCCGGGGCGAGCGCGGGCAGAGCGACGGGGACCGGCACGGCCTCGGCGACCGGGCACGAGGCGATCGCGGGCGCGACACGGGACGACAGCGGTGCCGGGACAGACGCGGTGGTCAGGGCGACTGGGAGCACGGTGTCCTCCTCGTGGGGCAATGACCTGGTGGCGCTGCTGGCGTACCCCCGCCGGCCCGAGTCCGCACCTGTCTCGTCTGCGACATGCGTCATCACTCGGATCGGTCGGGAACGGGGCTTCCTTCGGACGCCGCCGCGGACCACACTGTCTCGGTGGTCGCGATTCGGCGCCATGCTCCGTCTAGCCCGTTCCGGACTGGTCCGGTGTGGCTAGTCAAAGGTGGGTACCGGCGTCATCTGACACCACCCTTGACAACCATGGCGGGTTCGGGCTCTCCCGGTAGAAACTTGCGCGGATGTCCGCCGCCGGTCCCCCCTTCGGAGAGCGGGCGCGCCGCAGGCACGAACGCGCGCGCGCTACGCGAAGCCGGCACGTCACAAATCAGCCCCGTCGGCTCGCTCCCGACCATCGGCGGCCCGATCCGACGGCCCAGGCCGGCGCGAGCCGCGCCGGCCGGGCCAGTGGCTGGATCGCGAGCCTCGTCCCGCACGGCCACCGGCTGACGCTGGAGGACTGGAACGCCCGCCACCGCCTGCTGAAGTGGATTCTGGCGCTGCACCTACCGGTCATCGTCATCTACGCCCTCTCGCGCCATTTCAGCGCCGGACACGGCATCGTGGCGACCCTCCCGTCGCTGCTGCTGTTCGGTACCGCGGCGCTGCCCGGGCTGCGGCGGGTGCGGTCGGCGGCGGCGAGCCTCGGCCTGCTGTGCTGCTCGGTCGTGTTCGTCCACCTGTCGGACGGGCTCGGCCCGATGTACTTCCACTTCTTCGTCGTCGTCGCGCTTATCGCCCTCTACGAGGACTGGGCGGTGTACGTGGTGGCGATCGCGTTCGTGTTCGGCGCGAACCTGGTCCTGCGCGACCTCGTCAGTCCTGGCGCGCTGATGCACAACGCCCGCCACGGCGCGCTGATGCTGGCGGCACTGAACGCGGCTTTCATCCTCGCCCTAGCCGGCGCCCAGGTTGTCTTCTGGCGCTACAACCAGCAGGAGCGCAGCCGTACGGAGCGCTACCGGGCCCAGCTCTACGAGGGCCAGCAGAGCCTGATGGCCCGGCTGGAGGAGACCGACCGCATCCGCACGGACCTGGTCGCCACGGTCTCGCACGAGTTCCGCACGCCACTGGCCGGGATCCGGGGCAACCTGCTGACCCTGCGCCGTCGCCGTCACCGCATGGCCGACGCCCAGGTGGACGACATGCTCGACCTGGCGCTCGGCTCGTCGGAGCGGCTGTCCCGGCTGCTGGAGAACATGCTCACCGCGGCCACGGCGACCGGCATCGACGACGGCACCGTCTCCGACCTGCCCGAGGTCGTCTACGAGGCCCTCGGCAGCCTGCGCAACGCCGCCATGGCCAACGCCGTCTCCGTCGACCTGCCGGACCGGCTGCCGGTGCGGATGTCCCGCGAGGCGCTGCACCAGGTGGTCGCGAACCTGGTCGACAACGCGCTGGTGCACTCCTGGCCCGGCGCCCCGGTGCGCCTGATCGCCGGCCGGGTCGGCGACGAGGTGGTGCTGCGGGTGCGCAACCCCGGCCCGGACCTCGACAAGTCGACGATTGCCCGCCTGTTCGAGCCGTTCACCCAGCGGGACGGCTCCGCGACCCGCCCGACCGACGGCGCGGGCATGGGCCTGTACGTGGTCCGCCGGCTGGTCGAGGTGCACGGTGGCCGGCTGCGGATGACCTCCGAGGGCGGGGAGATCAACGTCGAGGTCGACATGTGGGCCGCCGAGTTGCCGCTGCCGACCGCCGACATCACCCAGCTCCCGAGCCTGCCCGACCTGCCGGGCCTGCGCGCCGAGGGGGCCGAGGAGCCCTTCATCCCGGTCACCAACCCGCCTCCCGTGCCCCGTCGCCCCTCCCACTGGGCTCGGCAGGCCCGCGCCTACCCGGACGCCGCCGCTCCCGACCTGACCGGCGCAGACCTGAGCGGCCTCGGCGGCACCTCGCTCGGCGGCTCGATCCTCGGCCCCACCCCCGGCTGGCCCGCCGACGACTACCCGCTCGACCGCTCCGGCTGACGGTCCGCGCCGGGCCGGCAGTGGCCGGCGCCATGTCAGGTCACCGCGCGGGTGGTACGTCCTGACCGCTGACCGAAGGCAAGCCGTGGCTCGTCAGCGCGCTGGCCCGCGAGGTTGTCGAGACAGACCTGGCGAAGCAGTGTTCGTCAGAACCGGCCTCGCGCCCAGTAGCCAGGAGAGGCGGCAGTGGTCGTCGCTGACGGGGGTGGCGTGGTTGCTGGCGGTAGCGCCTCGGCGGGTCCGGCGTCGGAACCCGACAGTGGGAGCGGCGATGGTTTGTCGGTCCCCCAGGCCGTCGGCTGCTCGGACAGTGACCATTGGAGAACGGCGCCTCGGCTCAGGTCCCGCAAGCGGATCCAGGGGCCGGATAACGGGTGGCCGTCGCGCTGCAGGCTGGCCGGTGCGCGGCGTTTGGTGTTCTCCGCTCCGGGAGTGAGCAACTGTAGCGGCCCGCCGGGGAGGGCGATGGTGATCGACGTCGCGGCAGGTGGAGCGAGGGCGAGCAGGTCGGTGCCTGGTTGGGCTGGGCCCAGCCCGAGCCAGGCGAGCACGTACCAGGCGGACAGGCCGCCGGTGTCGTCGTTGCCGGGAAGGCCGTCTGGGCTGTCTCGGTACAGCGTGTGGCGGGCTCGATCCAACGTGGCGGCGGTCAGAGCTGGGGCGCCGAACGAGTCGCCGAGCCACGGGACGAGTTGGCTGGGTTGGTTACCTATCGCCGCGTGCGTGCCGTTCGGACCGTCATCGACCCGGCTCAGGAAGGTCTCAAGTCGGTTGGTCGCTGGCTGCCAACCGCCCATGGCCTCGGCGAGACCGCTGGGGTCCTGCGGCACCAGCCACGCGTACTGTTCGGCACTGCCCTCCGTAAAGCCAGGGATCGTCTCGGGCTCGATTTGATGGAAACGGCCGCCCGGATCGCGGGGTGCTGGTAGCCCGGCATGCGAATCCCAGACTGAACGCCAGCGCGTTGACCGCGCTGTGAAGGTGGCCGCGAGGTCCGGCCGCTGGGCGGCGGACGCCAGTTGGGCGACGGCGAAGTCGGTGAGGGCGTATTCGAGGGTGATCGACACGGCGTCCTTCGGCCCGGCGGGCGGGGCGGGGACGAATCCGAGCCGGGCGTATTCCGCGGCGAAAGGACGTTGGTCGGCCGTGGCCAGCGCGGCGGTCAAAGCCGCCACCGGGTCGATCGGCAGTCCGAAGGCGACGGCCTCTGCGAGGAGAACCGTCCCGCCGTCGCCCGGCATGATGTCGGCTTCGCCGGTCGCCAAGGTCCAGCCCGGCACCGATCCGGTCTGCGACGCCGCCGCTAACAGTGACCGTGCGGTGTCGGTGGCCACGTCGGGAGCGAGCAGCGCGAGCAGCGGGAATGTGCTGCGATAGGCGTCCCAGCCGGCGATTCCGCTGCGAGCGACCCATCCGTTGGTCTTTGCCGCCCAGCCGTCCAATCCGACGTAACTGCCGTCGGCGTCGCTGACGGCGACCGGGCCGAGCATGGCGTGATAGAGCGCCGTATACAGCGTGCGCAGGTCGGACAGCGGCGCTGAGGCGACCTGTACGGTGGATAGCCGATGGTTCCAGTCCGCCCGGGTGGCCTGGGCTACCTTGTCGACAGAGGCGGGATATTCGGCCCTCAGGTTGGCGCGAGCGCCTTCAACGCTGACATAGGACACTGCCACCCGCAGGGTCACCGAATTGTCCGCGGCAAGCGGTATGCGCAGCCAGGCACCAGCGGACGCGGAACGAGACGTCGCGGTGGCGCCACCCAGGTCGGACGCGTCCAGCGATGACGACCAGTGCCCAGCTGACCAGGTACCCACAGTTGTCGGCGGACGATCTGGCTGGGCGACGAAGTACAGGGTGCTCACGGCCGGCCGGCGGCAGAACGTGCGGCTGGTCACGGACCCGGTGACCGCGCCGGTGGTCGCGTCGACGTGTACGTCGGCGCGCTGGGTGCCGTCGGCACGGCGCCCAGCGTCGAAGACGAGCATAGCCGCGCTGCCTGCCGGATAGGAGAAACTGCCGATGGCCGCACGGGTGCCGGCCGCCAGATCCACGCGGATTTTACCGGCGTCCGATGGGTCGATTCGGACCTGGTAGCGGCCGGGCGTCGCGGACTCGTCGTGGTGGGAGAAGCCCGCAGCCCACGGCGACGGCTCGTCAACCGCGCCCGTCGGCGGCCGCGCCGGCAAGCTGACCGTCGGCATGATCGCAAGATCCTGTGCCGCGGGACAGGCCGTGCCATACAGGTGGGTGAGGCTGAAATCCTCGATCGTTGAGTCGGCATATCGGTAACCGCCCGACCCGGCAGTTGATCGTCCGGCCGTGTCCGGACTCCACTGCAGCATTCCAAAAGGGGCGGCCGCTCCTGGGAAGGCCCCTCCTACCCCGTCGCCCGGGATTACATCAGGGTGCTGCGGGGCGGTGCCCACGAACGGGTCGACCAGACGGGCCGGGGAATCGCCAGTGGCCGCGCGTGCCTGGGAGAGGGCCGCGATTCGCGGCAGTACACCGACGGTCAGGCCAACCAGCGTGGCCGACGCGACCAGCACAACCAAGACCGAAACCCGACCGGCTCGGAGCGGGAACCCGGCGTCCACAACCGGCGGCACAGGTTCCCGCCCGGCAGGACGGCGGCGGTCAACCCTACCGGTCCGGCCGGACGGTAGCAGGGCGACCCCCTGGTCAATATCTGTGGCGAAGGGCGCCATCGGAGGCGGACGCCGTTCGCCATGATCAGGGGCAGGTCGAGACCGCGCGCCGGCGACCCACGCGCCCTCCTCGCCCCGGACTTCCAGCCGCGGGTTGGAGCGGCAGTCGTCCGCCCCTCCCGGAGCTGCTGGGACGGGCGGACGACTGTACTCAGGCCTGCTCGGCGGTCACCCGCTCGCCGCGGTCGACGGCGGCGGCGGGCTGGCCTTGCAGCTGTAGGTGATGCTGACCGGGCTGCCCTTGAGCGCGCGGCCGCCCGTGGGGGACTGGCCGGTGACCGGGTTGTAGCCGTAGGTGCAGCTCCAGTCGCCGTTCAGCCACACGTTGAAGCCCTTGCTCTCCAGGGCACTCTTCGCCGACGGAGGGTCCATGCCGACAACGTTCGGGACCGTGGGGCAGTCGCCGGCCGTCGTGCCGGTGATCGTGGTCGACTTGTCCGCGACGGAGCCGCCCTCGGGATCCTGGCTCACGACCTGGCCGATCGGGACGCTCGTATCCACGCACTTCGCCGTCCACGACGGTGCGCTGGTGAAGCCGGCGTTCGAGATCGCACTCGCCGCGTCGTTCTGGTCCATCCCCACGACGTTCGGGACCTTCGCCGTGGACGGCGTCGCGGACGTCGGCGGGGACGTCGGGGCGCCCGCGGCAGTGGTGCCGTTCGACGAGGGCTGGCTCGCGCCCGAGCTCGGCTTGCTCCCGCCGGGGCTCACCGTGACCGTCTTGCCGTTGATGGACGTCGTGTACACGGCGGTGGCTGTCGGGTCGACCCAGTTGCCGGACGGGTCCTGGTAGCGGGTCGAGGTCGTCCGCACGCCGTCCGAGGACGTGGTGGTCGTGTCCGACGAGGCCGGCGAGCTGCCACCCGAGGACGCCAGTGCCCAGCCGCCGGCAGCGGCGATGAGCGCGACGACGAGGCCTGCCCCGGCGGCGATCCGCAGCCGCTGCCGGTTGCCCTTCGCGGGCGGCCGACCTCCGGGGGCGGGCGTGGGCTGCTTGTTGGCGGGGATGGCGGAGATGATCGTGTTGCGGCTTGCCTGGATCGCGCCGGCCCGGCTCGGCACCCGGACGTCCTGGCTGTCGGTGGGCGGGTCGTCGTAGTCGTCCTCGTCGTCCCAGCCGCCCCGTGGGCCGCCGACCCGAGTCGCGCCGCCGTCGTCCCAACGGCCGCGCGGGCCGCTGGGGCCGCTCGGGCCGCCGACCGCCGGGCCGAGCCGGGTGGCCGCGTCGTCGTCCCACCGGCCGCCAGGCGGCCCGCTCGGGCCGACGACCACGGGGCCGATCTGGGTCGCCGGGTCGTCATCCCAGTCGTCCGGGCCGTAGCCGCCTGGGCCAGCCTGCGCCTTCGTCGTGTCGAGGGGACCCGCGGCCGCCGCGCCCGCGGCGACCCCAGCCAGCTGGCGCTTGCCCGCGCCGAGGAACGTGTCGTTGGTGTCCGCGTCGTCGGCGACCGACTTGGCGGCGCCCGGGCGTTCCCAGGTGTCCTCGGAGCCGCGCTGGCGGGGGAGCAGGTCCGCGGAGCGGGCCAGCGCGTCCTCGAGGGCGCGGGCCGCCTGGGCCGCGCCCGGCGGGCGGCGGGCCGGCGACTTCTCCAGCATCGCGGCCAGCACCTTCCACACCGGCCCCGGCACGCCCTTGATCGGCAGTGGCTCGACCTCGACGTGTGCCCGCAGCATCTCCGTCGGGTTCGCCTCGTCGAACGGCGGCGCCCCGGCGAGCATCTCGTAGAGGACGATGCCGGCCGAGTAGATGTCGACAGCCGGAGTCGGTGCCTCGCCGGTGCCGAGCTCGGGCGCCATGTAGAGCGGGGTCCCGATCGGGCCGGTCAGGGGCGCGCGGCCGCGGGAGAGGGTGTCCACCATCCGGGCGATACCGAAGTCGGTGAGACGGACCGCCGGGCCGTCGCCGTTGCGCTCGTCGAGCAGCACGTTCTCGGGCTTGACGTCCCGGTGCACGACGCCGAAGCCGTGGACGGTGTCCAGCGCCCAGAGAACGTGGACGATGATCTGCACGGCCTGCTGCACCGGCAGCGGCGCGGAGTTGCGCAGGTACTCGCGCAGGTCGGTCCCGTCGACCAACTCCATCACGATCGCCAGCGCGTCGGGCTCGTTGACCAGGTCGAGGACGCGGACCAGCTCGGGGCTGTTGATGTCGTAGAGGATCTGCCACTCGCGCAGGAACCTGTCGACGACGACGGGGTCATCCGCGAACTCGGGGCGCAGCATCTTCACCGCGACGTCAACGCCGTCGTCGCGGCGGCTTGCCCGCCACACTTCGCCAGTGGTGCCCTGCCCGAGCAACTCGTGCAGGACATACCGCGAGCCGAGTGTGCGCACTGGACCGACTCCCCCTCTTCACGCCATCCCGGGGGGAGGCGGGTAATGGCCAAGACGGCGATACCGCGGCGGGGTGCGCGGCATGCCCGGTCACGATCACGCCCGGGCCACCAGCCCGACCCCCCGAACGGTGGCCCGCATCGCCGCCGGCGACTGACCGGCGCGTCTGACGCCTGACAGCCGCACCGGCCGCCCGGCAAAACGGCTGCCGATATCGACCTGAACGACACGGAAAGGCTACGCTTTCGCGCCCCCGGGTAGTCCGTGGGGGGTAGTCACCCGGCGCCCAGATGTGGCGCCGGACACGGTCTGCGCGGGGCGGCTGTTGTTCGGCGGCGAATAGCCCGCGAGCGCCGAAAGGCGGTCCGCCGCCGCGGCCACGACGGCCCCGAACAGCTGCCCGGGCGCGCGGGTCAGCCGCCCGTCCGGGCCGGACATCGACAGCGCGGCGATCACAGCGCCGGCCGAGTCGCGGACGGGCGCCGAGACCGAGGCCAGGCCCGCTTCCCGCTCCCCGGCGCTCTGTGCCCACCCGCGGGCCCGGACCTGCGCCAATACGTCGTCGTCGAACGCGGCGCCGGCCGGCACGCGGCTCTCGGCGGCGGTGCCGGCACGCCGAGCCGTCGCGGCGTCCCGCCGGCCGGCGCCCGCGGCGTCGGACCCCGCGAAGGCGAGCAGGACCTGGGCGCCCGAGCCCGCGGTCATCGGCAGGATCGCGCCGACCGGAACGGTGTCGCGCAGGCCGCTGTCGCGCTCGGCCGCGGCGACGCAGACCCGCTCGCCGTCCCGGCGGACGTAGAGCTGCGTGCTTTCTCCGGTGGCGTCCCGTAGCTCCGCGAGGACGTCGGGCGCCGCCTGCAGCAGCCGCCACGGCAACGGCCACAGCGCGGCGACCGCGGAGCCGGCGGCCAGCCGCGGCCCGGCGACGAATCGCCCCGCGCCGTCCCGGGCGACCAGGCGGTGGGTCTCCAGAGCCACCGCCAGTCGGTGCGCCGTCGCGCGCGATAGCCCGGTACGCGCCACCAGCTCGCCCAGCGAGGCCGGGCCCGCCTCGACGGCCGTCAGCACGAGCGCCGCCTTGTCCAGCACGCCCACGCCGCTGGTCGCCCCGGCGTCGTCTGGCTCGGTCTGGGGGGTACGCTGTTCCATACCTTGATACTGCCATCTCATTGCCTGAGATACCCCACTGAGATTCGGCAACTGGGCTTCGGCAACTGGGATTCAGTACTGGGTCCAGCACCTGGGATGCGGAAGTGGACGCACTGGCTGGTGCGAGCGGCGTGGTGCGCCGCGCGGGCCAGTGCGACGAACCGAAGGGAGGAGTGGCGCAAATGACCTTGAACAGCGGGACCTCAGCCGCGGGGACCTCGAACAGCGGGGCGCGCACACTCGCGGAGAAGGTGTGGGACGCGCACGTCGTGCGCCGTGCCGACGGTGAGCCGGACCTCCTCTACATCGACCTGCACCTCGTGCACGAGGTCACCTCGCCGCAGGCGTTCGAGGCACTGCGGCTGGCCGGCCGGCCGGTGCGCCGGCCGGACCTGACCATCGCGACCGAGGACCACAACGTCCCGACCACTGACACGTTGCTGCCGATCGCGGACCCGGTCTCGCGGGCCCAGGTCGAGGCGCTGCGCAAGAACGCGGCCGACTTCGGCATCCGGCTGCACCCGATGAACGACCCGGGCCAGGGCATCGTGCATGTCGTCGGGCCGCAGCTGGGCCTCACCCAGCCGGGCATGACGGTCGTGTGCGGCGACAGTCACACCGCCACCCACGGCGCCTTCGGGGCGCTCGCCTTCGGTATCGGTACCAGCCAGGTCGAGCACGTGCTGGCGACCCAGACCCTCCCCCAGGTCCGGCCGAAGACGATGGCGATCACCATCGACGGTGAGCTGCCGGCCGGCGTGACGGCCAAGGACCTGATCCTGGCGGTCATCGCCGAGATCGGCACCGGTGGCGGCCAGGGCTACATCCTGGAGTACCGCGGCGAGGCCATCCGCGCGCTGTCGATGGAAGGCCGCATGACGGTCTGCAACATGTCCATCGAGGCGGGCGCCCGCGCCGGCATGATCGCGCCGGACGAGACGACGTTCGAGTACCTGAAGGGCCGGCCGCACGCGCCGACCGGGTCCGACTGGGATGCCGCCGTGGCCTACTGGACGACGCTCGCGACCGACGAGGACGCGGTGTTCGACCGCGAGGTCGTCATCGACGCGGCGAGCCTCGCCCCGTTCGTCACCTGGGGCACCAACCCCGGCCAGGGCTCCCCGCTGTCGACCACCGTGCCGGACCCGGCGTCGTTCGCCGACGCGGGCGAGCGGGCCGCCGCCGAGCGGGCGCTGGCCTACATGGGCCTGACCGCGGGCACCCCGCTGCGCGAGGTCGCCGTCGACACGGTGTTCATCGGCTCCTGCACCAACGGGCGCCTCTCGGACCTGCGGGCCGCGGCCGACATCCTGCGCGGCCGCACGGTCGCCGGCGGGGTGCGGGTGCTCGTCGTGCCTGGCTCCATGCAGGTCAAGGCGGACGCAGAGGCCGAGGGGCTCGACGAGGTGTTCCGCGCGGCCGGTGCCGAGTGGCGCAGCGCCGGCTGCTCGATGTGCCTGGGGATGAATCCGGACACGCTGCGGCCCGGCGAGCGCAGCGCCTCGACGTCCAACCGGAACTTCGAGGGCCGCCAGGGCCCGGGCGGGCGGACCC
>Ga0207641_10003809_pt1 | contig 13225 bp, 8 predicted proteins | sample KBSSwiS62_FD_184306 | JGI IMG/M metagenome (GOLD analysis project Ga0207641, IMG submission 184306) | Switchgrass rhizosphere microbial communities from Kellogg Biological Station, Michigan, USA - KBS Switchgrass S6-2 (SPAdes) (version 2) | ecosystem: Host-associated > Plants > Roots >... | reverse complement strand
GCAGGGCACGATCGGACAGTTTCAGGTCCGTAACGTTGCCGGCACCTATCAGGCGAACGGCACCTTCGGTGGTGACATCGACCATTAGGGCCATCGCCGCCGGCCTTGTGGCGACCCTATTATCCGCTTCGGTCGCCATGGCGGCCCCGCGCGACGATATTCTGCAGGCGCGCTCGCTCGCGGCACAATGCCGCTATGGCGAAGCGATCGCCCTGGAACGTTCCGCGCTCGCAGCGCTCGAACCCGCCGATCCGCTGACCCTGATCGCGCGTCAGGACCTCGCGACCGCCGCCAACGCTACTCTCGATTATAATACCGCCGAACAGGAAGCCCGCGCCGCGCTGGCATTTCTGGCGGCGAAGGGCGAGACGGGCGGCCCGCGCTGGGCACTGGTCGCGCAGAATCTCGCCGTGGCGTTGTCCGGCCAGACCCGCTTCGCCGAGGCGCGCGCCTTGTACGCGGCGATCCTGCCCGCCTTGGCAGGCGGTGATCGCGGCACCCTGCTGAACGCCGAACTTGCCGCCGCCGGATTTGAAGTCGACGCCGGAAAGCCGAGCGAAGGCCTTGCTCATCTCGATCGTGCACGCGGGTTGGCCGGCGACCCCTCGATCCCTGCGCCGATCCGCACGCAGGCGTGGCTGCGTATTGCCGAGGCCGACCGTCGTGCCTTACGCCTCCCCGCGGGGGAAACAGCCCTGAAGGCTGCGTCGGACGCAGCAGCCGGGCCCCGTCTCGCTCCGCCACGCATCGAGCTTGTCCGTTCCGGGCTGCTGCTCGAACATGGTCGCCTCACCGAGGCGCTTGCTGTCGCGACATCGCTGGCCGAGAGGCAAACCACCGATCGCTGTGACCCGACGCTGTCGATCGACATCGCGCAGCGGCTGGGATCTCTCCGTCTCTTGCGCCGCGAGGTACCCGAGGCGGGCGCAGCTTTCACCAGCGCGCTCGGCGAGATCGGCCGGCTGAGCATCACCCATGATCCGCGGGAGATCGAGACGATCTACGGACTGGCGATCGTTGCCAGGATGTCCGGAGATTTCTCTCGTTCAGGCGCCCTGTTCGATCGCGCCGCGGCGTTGGCGCATGCGCGCTATGGCGGGCCGAACGAGGCGGAAGCGCAGGCGCTGGTAGAAAAGGCGCTGATGCAGAACGATGCCGGCCAGGCTTCAGACGCGGTGCAGACGGCGCGCCGGGCGCTTGCCCTGCTGGCTCAGCCGGTCGACGTCCATCCGCTGACGCTGGCCTATGCTCATGCGGCAATGGGTCTGAGCGCAAAGAAGGCGGGAGACTATCCCCTTGCGCGCGCTGAGCTCGAGACAGCGCTTGCGGCCTTTGCACGCGCACGCGGCTCATCCTTCGATCTTGCGCCGGGTCTTACCGCGCTGGGCGAGATCGCCCTCACGCAGCGACGCCTTGGCGAGGCTGAAGCTTTCTTCAATCGCGCACTGGACGTTCAGAATCGGAGCGGGGCCGCAACCACTTTGGCGCTGGGTGTCAGCTATTGGCGACTGTCGGAGGTTGCGGAAGCGCGTGGAGATCGCGCGAGGGCGCTTGCCCGCAGCGGGGATGGGATCGACGTGATCCGGCGGCGTCTGGCAATCGGCGAAGCCCGGCCGTGGAACGACGCGCAGGTCGAACATGTCACCGGCCGCGCGATCATCTCGCATGATCTTGCGTTGTCGACCGGCGATGCCGCACCCGGCATGCTGCGTAAGTCGCCAGTTATCGCGGGCCGCGTGCTCGAAGGCGTGCAACTCGCCAATGCGACGACCACTGGAGCCGCCATCGCGCAAATGGCCAATCGGTTGGAGAGCGGAACTCCGGCCCTGGATGCCCTCCTTCGACAGCGCAACGATCTTGCCACCGAGTGGCGTTCGATCCAGGACGCGCTGCTCGACAGTCTGTCAGGCGACAAAGACGGCACGACCGCCTCCCGCCGCGTCGATCTGGCGCGTCGCCAAGGCGAGATTGCGAGCCGAATCGTCGAAATCGATACTGGAATTGTCGCCGCCGATCCCAGGCTCGATCTGCTGTTGAAATCGCGGTCGGTCGACATCGCGGCGGTTCAGCACGCACTCGGCGAGCGCGAGGCCATGGTCGCCATCGCCTCCGACGATAAGCAGACCTATGTGGTCGTCGTTCGGCGGTCGGGGGTCGGCACCTATCGCGCGGCGATAAGCCGCGACATGATCGCGGCCGACATCATCCAGCTGCGTCAGGCGCTCGATCCGGACCGTTGGGTCAGCGAGCTTCCGCCGTTCGACACGGCTCTGGCGTACCGCCTCTACCAGACGGTGCTCGCCCCGGCCGAACCGATGCTGAACGATATCGACACGCTGGCCTTCGTTCCCGACGGCCCGTTCGGCAGCCTGCCCCTGGGCGTTTTGCTGACCGGGCCGGCCGCCCCCATCGGATCGGATGACGATTATGGAAAGCTCCCCTGGCTGATCAGGCGTTTTGCTGTCGCGACCTATCCTTCGGTCTCGTCGATCGTGGCGCTGCGTTCGATCCGGGCAGACGTCGCCGGCCGCCAGACGATGTTGGGCGTCGGCGATCCCGTCTTCCAGCGGGGCGCCTCCTTGGGCGAGCCGGCGAAGGCCGATCTCCGCTCGGCCGTCCTGCGGGCGATGGGCTCGCGGCTTGCCAGTACGGCGGTACTACAGCGGCTGCCGGCGCTACCCGACACGCGGACCGAGCTTCAGGCCATCTCGCATGCAATCGGCGATCAACATTCGCGGCTGCTGCTCGGCAGCGCGGCTAACGAGCATGCCGTTCGCACTGTGCCACTCGATTCTTACGGTGTGATCGTGTTTGCCACGCACGGCTTGGTTGCCGGGGACCTCGTCGGCTATGCCGAGCCCGCACTCGCGCTGTCGCCCCCGCTTACGCCGTCGACGGATGACGATGGATTGCTCGCCGCCAGCGAGATCGCACAACTCCACCTGCGCGCAGACTGGGTCATCCTGTCGGCATGCAACACCGCCGCGAGCGATGGATCACCCAAAGCCGAACCACTTTCAGGTTTAGCCAAATCTTTTTTCTATGCTGGCGCGCGATCGTTGCTGGTGACCAACTGGTCGGTCGAGAGCGAAGCAACTGCCAAGCTAACCTCGCTAACCGTCGCCATAGCCGCCGGCGGCTTTACCCCGGCACAGGCTCTCCGTGCCGCGATGTTGGCATTTATAGAAGATAGCGATGGGTCTCATAAAACGCACCCGTTTTTCTGGGCTCCGTTCAGCCTGATCGGTGGGTAGAGCACAAACCCGACCAAGGGAAATGAGGCGCGAGGGGGATATCTCGGTCCGCTTCCAAGGACGACCGGACGATCAGCTCTGGCGCTCGACCAGGCCACCGTGGACATCCCAACGGCGTCAATTTGCTACCGACTTGGGCTGCTGGCAAACTGGCAGCTGGCGGTTCGGTTGCCGCTTTGAACTGACATCACTGGTGTTTCGTTTTGCCCCAGAGGCCGATCGGTCGTAGGATCAAGGCCACATGGTGTCACCACGTCTCCGAGCGGCCCTGAGCGATAGGGTCTTGAGACCGGCGATGTCGATACGAGCGCGCCGACGATAGCCGTCAGGCTCATCTTCGGATCGATTCGGGTATGCGAGCGTTGAGCACGATCGGAAATAAATCGGTGACTGGGCAGCCCCCACCAACAGCAGCGTCCGCTAGATCGGCATGAGCCGTCTGAGCTGGGAATCAAGGCATTTCGCTAGATCGTTTGCAGTAAGGAATCCGCCAAATGACGCTCAAGGCGATCGCATTGAACTGCACGCTTAAGGCCGACCCCCAGGAAACATCTTCCACCGACGCGATGATCGCCGTCCTAGAAAAAGCTTTCACTGATCGAAAGGTCGACCTGACCGAGACGGTGCGGGTCGCGGCGCTCAACATCAAGCCGGGCGTGACCAGCGACGAAGGCCCGGGCGACGACTGGCCAAAGCTGCGTGCCAAGATTTTAGAGCACGACATTATGATCTTTGGCGGCCCGATCTGGATGGGTCAGGTCGGCAGCATCGCGAAGCGGGTCATGGAGCGCATGGACGCTTTCCTGTCCGAAACCGACGATAAGGGACGGATGCCGAGCTACGGCAAGGTGGCGGTGGCGGCCATCGTCGGCAATGAGGACGGTGCCCATTTCTCTTCCGCCCAGATTTTTCAGTCGCTCAACGACGTCGGCTGGACGATACCGGCGGTCGCCGCCTGCTACTGGGTCGGCGAGGCTATGGGCTCGGTCGATTTCAAGGATCTAGAGAAGACGCCCGACAAGGTGACCGAGACCGCCAAGATGGTCGCCGGCAACGCCGCGCATCTGGCTGGTATGCTTAAATCATCCCCCTATCCCGGCTGACCGCCGGCCCGATCCACTGCGTCCGATATGGCGCTTCTTTCTTCGTGGCCATCGCGCCTATCGCTCGACGGAATGTCCTTATGCTCCAAATGGTAATCAACAGATTTGGCGATTTCGGATCGGCCGTGATCGCCGGCCTCAGCCAGCCGACCAAGACGATCGCGGCGCGCTTCTTTTACGACTGCCGGGGATCGGAACTGTTCGAGGAGATCACCCGGCTCCCTGAATATTATCCGACCCGCACTGAGACCGCGCTGCTGGAAACCCATGCGCACGATATCGCGCGCCTCACCGGGCTCGGCCGCCCCGTCGTCGAATTCGGTTCGGGCTCGTCGGCGAAGACACCGATCCTGCTCGGCGCGATCGAGCCGACGGCCTATCTGCCGATCGACATCTCCGCCGATTTCCTGTCGTCGTCGGCGCACGCGCTGGCCGCGGCGCATCCCGCCATCGCGGTGATTCCTATCGCCGGCGATTTCACCGATCCGATCCTGCTGCCGGAAGGGGTCAAGGGGCCATTCGTCGGCTTCTTCCCCGGATCGACGATCGGCAATTTCCCGCCCCGGCAGGCCGTCGATCTGCTCCGCTCCTTCCGCGACACGCTCGGGCCAGAAGCGATACTGGTGATCGGGATCGACACCCGCAAGAATCCACGGCTGCTGGAGGCCGCCTATGATGACGCTTCGGGCATCACCGCAGCGTTCAACCTCAACCTGCTCCACCGCATGAACCGCGAGCTCGACGGCGATATTGACGTCGACATCTTTGCACATCGCATCCGGTGGCACGATGGCTTGGGGCGGATCGAGATGCATCTGGAGGCAACGCGCGCGACCGAGTTCAAGGTGGCGGGCCATGTCTTCTCAATGCGCGCTGGCGAGACGATCCATACCGAGAACAGCTATAAATACTTGCCCGCAGAAGCCCGGCTGCTGGCCCGCGCATCGGGCTGGGAGCCGATGACGATGTGGATCGATCGCGACGCCATGTTCGGGCTCCACGTCTGGCGCGCACCCGCCGAGCACAGGGAACCGTAGATGGCGACCGCTCACGCTAGCCGCGACCCCGGCCTTGCCGACGATTTCAGGCGGGTTCGGCAGGCCAGCGAGGCGCTGGCCGCACCGCTGTCGCCCGAAGATTGCCAGTTGCAGTCGATGCCCGACGCCAGCCCGGTGAAATGGCATCTGGCGCACAGTAGCTGGTTCTTCGAGACCTTCGTGCTGACGCCCCATCTTGCCGGCTACAATCCGCTCGACCCGGATTACGCAGTCCTGTTCAATTCCTATTATGTCGGAATCGGCGAACGCCATCCCCGCGCCCGCCGCGGCATGCTGTCCCGTCCCTCGCTGGCCGATATTTACGCGTATCGCCGCCATGTCGACGCGGCGATGGAGCGCCTGTTGGATGTCACGGGCAATGCCCATGCCGAGCTGATCGAGCTGGGCCTGCAGCATGAGCAGCAGCATCAGGAGCTGATCCTGATGGACATTCAGCATGCCCTGTCGGAAAATCCGGCCGGGCCCGCTTATACCGATGATGCGCCGCTGCCCGAAATCGACAGCGGCCCGGACCAGTGGATCGCGATCAAGGGCGGCCTTCATGCAATCGGCCATGACGGGCAGGGCTTCGCCTTCGACAATGAAGGGCCCCGCCATCGCCGATGGCTGGAAGATTTCCGGATCAGCCGCCGGTTGGTGACCGCCGCCGACTATCTCGCCTTTATCGAAGACGGTGGCTACCTCCGTCCCGAACTGTGGCTTTCGGACGGATGGGCGATGGCGGAAAGCCAGGCCTGGCAGGCCCCGCTCTATTGGCGGATCGACGACGACCGATGGACGGTCTTCTCGCTGCGGGGACGGCAGCCGATCGACCCCAAATGGCCGGTGCTGCATGTCAGCTATTATGAGGCGGATGCCTATGCGCGCTGGCGCGGCTCGCGCCTGCCGCGCGAAGAGGAGTGGGAGGTCGCCGCGCGGTCCGGCGGGCTCGACCAGCTTTACACCGCCGGCTGGCAGTGGACCGCTTCGCCCTATGTCGCCTATCCGGGCTTCGAAACGCCGGAGGGCGCGATCGGCGAATATAACGGCAAGTTCATGGTCAACCAGTTCGTATTGCGCGGTGCCTGCCTAGCCACGCCCGAGCGTCACGCCCGCATGACCTATCGCAACTTTTATCCGCCGCACGCCCGCTGGATGTTTTCGGGGATTCGGCTCGCGATGGACGCCTAGGGCAGACTCGACTTCGCAATCGGCGCGGTCTCGTGCAGTCGGAGCAAGATCGGCAGGACACAGGCCGCAACGATGGCGATCATGATACCCGGAACCATCGCTTCGCCGGTGCGCACGACGAGGAGGTGGGCAAGATAGGGCGTCAGGCCGCCAAAGATCGCGGTGGCGCTCGTCGCGCCGAGCGCCAGGCCGGTCAGCCGGCCCTCACCCGGAAACAGTTCGGCGGTGGCGACCGCGCCCACCGCGCTGACGCCGCCGGCGATCGCCGCGAGGATCGCCGCGCCTAGCATCACCTGAATCGGGGAGCCGTTCGCCATCAGCCAAAACATCGGGAGCGGCGCGACGATGCTGCACAGCGCGAGTAGAATGAGCACCGGCCTGCGCCCCCAGCGATCCGACAATGCCCCGGTAAGCGGCGTGACCAGGATAACCAGCACCGCCGCCGCCGTGGCGATCCACAGCGCCGTACTCTCGCCATTGCCGCCGGAAGAGGTCAAGAAGGCGGGGGTGTAGGTGATGCCGACATAATAAGTGATCGAACCGAGCGCCGAGATGGCGAACCCCTTCAGGACGCCCGATCGATGGTGGCGCAGCACATGGCGCAGCGGGCGATCCGGCACGGTCGCGCCGGCCTGTTGCCGCTCGAAATCGGGCGACTCCTGCATGACCGCGCGAGCGATCCACACGCTCCCCGCCAGCGCGGAGCCAACGAAGAAGGGAATACGCCAGCCCCAGGCTTCAAGATCGGCGTTGTTCATCAGGCTGGTGGTGAGCGCCGACGCCGCTACCGCCAGAAGCGCGCCGATCTCGCTCGCTGCCGATGCGAGCGAGGTGATCAGTCCGCGCCGGTTGGAGGGCGCGCCCTCCAACAGATATGCCACCACCCCGGTATATTCGCCGCCGACCGAGAATCCCATAACGCAGCGCAGGATCAGCAGCAGGGCGCCAGCGAGCGGCCCGATCGACGATCGGGTCGGCAGCAGCGCGGTCAGCAGCATGGCCACCGTCATGATCATCACCGACAGCAACATCATGCGGCGGCGGCCATAGCGATCGCCGATATGGCCGAACGCGACCGCGCCCAGTGGGCGCATGAAATAGGCGATGGCGAAGGCCGCGAGCGCCGTCAGCAGCGATCCCGCGCCCTCGCCGAAAAATACGCGCGAGATGACCGTCGAAAAGTAGAGATAAAGTGTGAAGTCATACCATTCGACGATGGTCGAGAAGGTAGCGATCGCCATTGATCCGCGCGACATGGCGTTATTGCCTTCTATCGTCGACGTCATCGATTCCTCGCGAATTTAGCTGACCGAGGTAGTTCTTCTCGCTTGTGCCGACCATCGAACGCGACCGTCAACCACCGCTCTGGTTTTAAATATCGAACGAGATGGGATTGCGCACTCTAGCGCCGGGGCATGAACCCGTGAATGCGGCGTTGAATGATACCCATGAGGATAGTCGCTTGCTTGCAACAACGCGTCGCATGATAAATGTTCTCGTTTTGTTTTTAATTTTAACGGCGTCATGCTATGGTGTGGGGTTCACTTTTTTGAGGAGCACTCGTCGTCGTGCACCCCATGCATCCATTCGCCAAAATCAGGCGCCCAGCGGCGACGCCGCCGCTTCCGGCCGCTCGCTGCGAAAAAACAAAAAAATCGCCGATCAACCCCATACACCCGGGATTGTTAAGAATCACTCGCAACTGGCGCGCGCGATGACGGGCCTTGGCTCGCCACGGTCGGCGTCGTCGCACTTTCGTCCCTTTGGCCGTTGAGCCGCGCGCATCTATTCGCTATCGCCCGTCCGAAAGCTTACAGGGGTTCGTCACATGGCCGAGTTCACGCTGCCGAAGAACAGCAAGATCAAGAAGGGGGGCAAGGTCCACAAGGCGCCCGCCGGCGCGAAGGACGTCAAGAGCTTCAAAATCTATCGCTACGATCCGGAATCGGGCGAAAATCCGCGCTACGACAGCTATGAGCTCGATCTCGCCGAAACCGGGCCGATGGTGCTCGACGCGCTGATCAAGATCAAGAATGAGCTCGATCCGACGCTGACCTTCCGCCGCTCGTGCCGCGAGGGGATCTGCGGCTCCTGCTCGATGAACATGGACGGCAAGAACGGCCTCGCCTGCACCACCTCGATCGAGGACTGCAAGGGCGAGCTCCGCATCACGCCGCTGCCGCACATGGACGTGATCAAGGATCTCGTCCCCGATTTCACCCATTTCTACGCGCAATATGCCTCGATCCAGCCCTGGCTGAAGACGGTCACCCCCGATCCCTCGGGCAAGGAGCGGCTGCAGTCGCCCGAGGAGCGCAACAAGCTCGACGGCCTCTACGAGTGCATCCTCTGCGCCTGCTGCTCGACCTCCTGCCCGAGCTACTGGTGGAACAGCGACAAGTTTCTCGGCCCGGCGATCCTGCTCCAGGCCTATCGCTGGCTCGCCGACAGCCGCGACGAGATGACCGGCGAGCGGCTCGACGAGCTCGAGGATCCGTTCCGCCTCTATCGCTGCCATACGATCATGAACTGCGCGAATGTCTGTCCGAAGGGCCTGAACCCGGCCAAGGCGATCGCGGAGATCAAGAAGATGGTCGTCGAGCGCCAGCTCTGATCGCTCTGCGCGCCACTTCACTCGCGTCCCCCCAATCGCTGCCGGGGGACGATCGATCGAGCGGGAATGCCTGTGTTCAAAGATAATAACTGGGCCACCTTCAGACCCGACCCGACCGACCCCGACTGGCATATCTTCGAAGCGCGCGAGACGGAGAATTTCCACGGGCTGATCGGCCCCCTCCAGGTGCGCCGCGCCGGCGCCAGCGCGATCGTCCGGTTGCAGCCGCGGCCTGATCTGCTGAACCCCGGCCGGCATGTCCACGGCGGAGCACTGCTCGCCCTCGTCGATCTCGCGATCTTCCCGGCGATAATGATGCTCGAGGTCGATCCGGCGCGGGGGGTGACCCTCGACGTCAGCACCCATTTCGTCACCGCTGCCAACGGCGAGCAGCCGCTCGATGTGGCGATCGAGCTGACCAACGAGACGCGGCGGATGGCCTTTCTGCGCGGCACGATCGAGCAGGCCGGCGCCGTCGTGCTCACCTTCATGGCGATCATCCGCAAAATCCCGCAGCAATGACGGGCGTCCTCGCTCGTTACGAAGATCTGCTCGCGCATGGCGAGCTCCGCCCCGATGCCGATCAGCGCGCGACCGTCTTGCGGCTCGATGCGCTCGCCGCCGCGCTCGGCGCGCAGCCGGCCAAGGGCAGCGTGCTATGGCGGATGCTGCGCCGGCCGCCGCCGCCGGTGCGCGGCCTCTATATGTGGGGCGGGGTCGGCCGCGGCAAATCGATGCTGATGGACCTTTTCTTCGATTGCGTTCCGATCGTCGCGAAGCGCCGGGTCCATTTCCACGAATTCATGCTCGAGGTGCATGAGCGGCTGCGCGCCGAGCGGGTCCGCGAACGGGGCGATCCGATTCCGCCGGTCGTCGACGCGATCGCGGCCGAGGCGAAGCTGCTCGCTTTCGACGAAATGGTCGTCAACAACATGGCCGACGCTGCGATCCTCAGCCGGCTGTTCACCGGATTGATCGCCGATGCCGGGGTCACCATCGTCACGACGTCGAACCGGCCGCCGCGCGACCTTTACAAGGATGGTCTGAACCGCGAGCTTTTCCTGCCCTTCATCGCGCTGGTCGAAGACAGGCTCGATGTGCTGGGCCTCAACGGCCCGACCGATTACCGGCTCGAACGACTGGGCGGCATGCCGGTATGGTACACGCCGAACGGCGCCGCGGCGACGGCGGCGGTATCGGCCGCCTTCTTCCGGCTGACCGATTATCCGCCCGAGGATCGCGCGCATGTGCCCTCTACCGAGTTGGCGGTGCAGGGCGGGCGGACGCTCCACGTGCCGAAGAGCCTGAAAGGCGTCGCCGTCTTCTCGTTCAAGCGGCTGTGCGCGGAGGCCCGGGGCGCCGCCGACTATCTTGCCATCGCCCGCCATTATCACACGGTCATCATCGTCGGTATTCCGCTGCTTTCACCCGAGAAGCGAAACGAGGCGACGCGTTTCAAGGTGCTCGTCGATGCGCTCTACGAGCATAAGGTCAAGCTGCTCGTCACCGCCGACGCATTGCCCGCGGCTCTTTACCCCGAGGGCGACGGCGCCTTCGAGTTCGAGCGGACGGTGTCGCGGCTGATGGAGATGCAGAGCCAAGACTATCTGGCGGCGGGGCACGGCACCGACGGCGAGCCGTAACATGCTCGGAGCCCGCGCGGGTCATGTTTGCCCGACGCCCATCGACATGGCGTCATCGTTGACGCGGCGTTGGCCGAAAGCCGGAAAGATCGGCGAACCGTAGTTGTCCGATGCGATCTTTACCTAATGGAAAGCGTGCATCGCTAATTTACCTCTGGAGTTCCTGGCCTCGGGCGGCGGTGGGATGGCTCATGTCAATGAGATGGCTGGCAATCGGCGATGCGGACGGCAGCAAGGACAGCGACAAGGCTTCTCGCTTGCGCGACCGTGATGACGGTGGCGCTGAGCGCGCAGACCGTCCTGGGCGATGCGCCTCCACTGGCAGCCGGGGCCGTTGCGCCCGCTCCGGCCGCCGCTGACAAGGGTGCGGAAATCGCCAGGCTACGCGAGGACTATGTCGCGGCGCATAAGGCGGGCGACCAGGATCGAGCGCTGGCGCTGGCTGGGCGGGTCGTCGAACTGGTCCGGGAGCGGAGCGGCAACGAGTGCGCCGACTATGCGCTGGCCCTCAACGAATATGCGGCGTTGCTCAGCCGCGCGGGCCGCGCCGCCGAGGCCGAGCCGCTTCACCGCCAGGCACTCGATCTCAATCTCCGCCTGCTTGGCCAACGCCACCCCGACACGCTGCTCAGCCTCAGCAACCTCGCCGCAGACCTCGCACGCCTCGGCCGCTTCGCCGACGCGGAGCCGCTCGACCGCGCCGCGCTGACGATCAGGACCGAGGTGCTCGGGGAGCGGCATCCGGACGTGCTGACCAGCCTCAACATGCTCGCCGGCGACCTGCGCAATCTCGGCCGCTTCGCCGAGGCGGAGGCGTTCGACAGCCGGGCGCTCGAGCTGAGCCGGGAACTGCTCGGCGAACGCCACGCCGACACGCTGGCGGCGCTCAGCAACCTCGCGCTCGACCTCAACGGGCTCGGCCGTTTCGGTGAGGCCGAGGCGCTCGACCGCAAGGCGCTGGCGCTGCTGACCGAAACGCTTGGCGAACATCACCCCTATACGCTCACGAGCCTCGGCAATCTCGCCGCCGACCTCCGCGCGCTCGGACGCGCCGCCGAGGCGGAAGCGCTCGATCGCAAGGCACTCGCGCTCAGCACCCGTCTGTTCGGGGAGCGCCACAGCATGACCTTGCGCAGCATCAACAACCTCGCGCTGGATCTGCGCGCACTCGGGCGCGCCGGCGAAGCCGAGACGCTCGATCGAAGGGCCGTCGCGCTGCGGACCGAGGTGCTCGGCGGCAACCATCCCGATACGCTGGTCAGTCTCAACAACCTCGCATTCGATCTGCGCGCGCTCGGGCGCGCCGCCGAAGCCGAGCCGATCGATCGCATGGTGCTGGCGCTGATGGCCGACATCCGCGGCGAGCGGCACCCGGAGACCTTCGTCAGCCTCAACAATCTGGCCAGCGATCTGCGCAGTCTCGGACGATCGGCCGAGGCCGAACCGATCTTCCGCAAAGTCCTGGAGCTGCGCAGCGAGGTATTGGGTGATCGGCACCCCGATACGTTGCGCAGCTTGAGCAACCTCGCCCTCAACCTCAACGATCTGCGCCGCTTCGGCGAGGCCGAGGCGCTCGACCGCAGGGCGCTGTCGCTCCGCAGCGAGGTCCTGGGCGATCGTCACCCCGAAACGGTCATCAGCCTCAGCAATCTCGCCCTCGACCTCAACGGCTTGAACCGGCCTGCCGAGGCCGAGCCCTTTGCGCGTCGCGCCTTGGCGATCAGCATGGACGTGTTAGGCGCACGTCATCCCGATACGCTGATCAGTCAGGGTAATCTGGCGATGACGCTGCTCATGCAGCCCGATCGTGCCGCGCTTGCGTTGCCGGCGGCACGGTCGGCGGTGGCGACGATCCGGTCGATGCGCGCGACCACCGGCTTCACTCCGCGCGAAGAGGCCCAGCGGACGCGTGACGCGAAGGCGATGCGCAGCTATTTTCCGCTGCTCGCCGACGCCGCCTGGACGGCCGCGCAGACGCAGCCGGCCCTCGCGGGGGCGCTGCGCCTGGAGGCGTTCAGCGCCCTGCAGGATGCGATGGCCGGGGTGACCAGCCAAGCCGTGGCGCTGGCGGCCGCGCGGCGCCTGGCCGAGGATCAGTCGGCGGAACTGGGCGCGCTCGCCGTGGAGCGCCAGGCACTTTCGGGACGTTGGCGCGCCAACGAAGAGGCATTCACGCGCGCGTTCGGCGAGGCCGGCCCCGACGCGGATGCAAAACGCGCCTATCTCCGCGAGACCGGCCATTCGATCGAGTCTCGAATGGCCGTGATCGATGCGCGGCTGCGCAAGGAGGCGCCCGCCTATTTCACGGCGACGCGGCCGGAGGCTATCGCGCTCGATCAGGCCCAGGCGATCCTGAGGCCCGATGAGGCGGTGATCATGATCG
>Ga0207641_10003806_pt1 | contig 13237 bp, 12 predicted proteins | sample KBSSwiS62_FD_184306 | JGI IMG/M metagenome (GOLD analysis project Ga0207641, IMG submission 184306) | Switchgrass rhizosphere microbial communities from Kellogg Biological Station, Michigan, USA - KBS Switchgrass S6-2 (SPAdes) (version 2) | ecosystem: Host-associated > Plants > Roots >... | reverse complement strand
CTGCTGCCGCAGGTGACGTTCTGGTGGCAGTCGCATCATACTTCACGCCAGACGCAGCTCACGCAGCTTATCAAGCATACAGCCCCTGCTTCGGCGGCCACACCCGCAAAACAGCCCAACAGTCTCATCATCCCCGCCATGCTTTTGCAGCAGCCCACGCTCGAAGGCCCTGAAAGCAACTGGTCCAATCTGCTCAAAGCAGGCATCTGGCGCTGGCCGGACTCATCCACCCCGGACAAGGGCGGCAATACCGTATTCCTGGCGCACCGCTTTTCCTACACCGGTCCACACGGCGCGTTCTACTATCTGAACAAATTGAAAATCGGTGACGAAATAGGTGTAATCTGGAATAACAAAACCTATACCTACATCGTGAACAGCACCACTGAAGTACCGCCAACCGATGTTTCCATAGAAAACCAAACCACCGATTCGCGTATAACCCTGTTCACCTGCACGCCACTGTGGCATCCGGTAAACAGACTTGTTGTCACTGCAATACTAAAGGAGTTGTCGTGAGCGAAAAGACAAAATTCCGGATACTGCTCGGACTGCTCATCGCCAGCGTTGCGCTGCTGGCATACCTGAATTACAGCAGCGGCAAATTGTTTATTGGTTAGCTTCGTCTTCGGACTTTCGTGCCGGACGTTTCCAGATGCGAACTGCCATGGCTATAAGCAGAAGCAGTGCGGCCGTTCCCACGATCAAACCGATCAAAATACCGGTGTTCGTCAGCGAACCGGAAGAAGTTCCAGCGGCGTTGGTACCGTCGTAGTTCGAGCTGCTATACGCGCCTGAACTGTACACCGATGCGAGGATTGAGTAATAAAGTGTTGTCATCTTTGTATGCAATTGTTGACTTAACACGCTTATGATATCATGATGAAAGCTACTAGCACTAATTAGCAGCGAGGGGAAAAACGATGTTGTCATCACAATTTGCATTCCTGGACCTTTCAACTCCAGACTTGCTCATCATCCTGGCTATCGTTCTGTTGTTGTTCGGCGCAAAGAAGCTGCCCGAACTGTCACGCAGTATCGGTAGCTCGGCACGCGAACTACGAAAAGGTTTGAGCGGAGATGATGAAAAGAGCGAAAAGACCAAACAAGCAAACTCCAGCGAAAGCTGAGATTGCTCCACGGGAAAAGCTCCCACTCATTGAACATCTACATGAACTAAAGCGGCGACTTATTTATGTCGCCGCTTCTGTTGCGGTGGGAAGCAGCATAGCCTATGGGTTGGAACACCAACTCATAGATGTTTTGTTGCGCCCCAGTCACGGGCAGCATTTTATTTATACTTCGCCACTGGGTGGCATGAACTTCCTGTTCAGCGTCTGTCTGGACCTTGGTCTGGTGGTCTCCACACCGATTATTATTTATCAGCTGCTGGCGTTCATTCGCCCGCTCATGCAAAACACCACCCGCAAGTTCCTGATGTTCGCTTCGACAGCAGTCGGGTTCGTTGCAATATGTGGCCTGCTCTTCGGCTATTTCATCGGACTGCCTTCTGCGTTACAGTTCCTGTTGCACCAGTTCACCACCGTACAGGTTCGTCCGCTTATCACCATCCAGTCCTACATGCAGTTTGTCGCGCTGTACCTGCTTGGCTCTGCACTCGTATTCCAGTTGCCACTCATATTACTGTTCATCAACCGCATTAAGCCACTCAAGCCCAGCGGCCTGTTTAAATACGAACGTCACCTCATTGCCGGCTCGTTTATCATCGCGTTTATCATGGATCCCACGCCAAACATCATCGGTCAGCTGGTCGTGGTAGTACCTATGATCCTTACCTACCAGTTCGGCATCGCCCTCATCTGGTTCGTAAATCGTGGCAAACGGCCTGACGCTATCCAGCTGCTGCGCGAGCAGGATGCTCAGCGTCAGGCGGAGCGCGCCGGTCGCCAACTGACACCCCTCGTACTGGACCCGATCCCTGTCACCGTGCCTGCAAGCGTAGATACTCTGCCGGACCTTGAACCGAATGAGCCGGAACTGGCCCCTGCAACAGTTGCCGTAACCGTCCCCGCAAATCGCCCCAACTCCTACGCTACCGACTTCGCACAGAACCCCCGGCGCGCCATGATGCCACTTCGTGGCCAGCTCGTACAATAGTGCCCCTAAAGGCCCTTCTTGACAGCAAATGCGCTCGTGCTTACAATCATTCTTAGCGTTATAAAAAATCAAAAATAAAATTAAAAATAAAAGGATCACTATGAACGCACAGCTTTCATCTCTGCTCGAGAAAGAAGTGTCACGCAAAGAGTTCCTGGGCATGTCCGGCCTGGCTCTCGCCTCTATCTTCGGATTTGGCTCAGTAATCAAGCTGCTGACCGGCAAATCTCTGCACCAGCAACCAACCATGAACGCAAGTTACGGCTACGGCACCAGCGCCTACGGCGGGCACAAGGAAGGCTGACCTGTGTTTGGTAGCAGCACCTTCAGCAAGCCAAAGCGGATAAAACTCGAACAACTGCAAATGGCTTTCGAATAAAAATATCCCCGGAACACTCCGGGGATATTTATTTTTCAGGCTGGGTTGTTTAGAAACCCATGCCTCCGCCCATTTCCGGGCCAGGAGCTGCAGCCTTAGGCTCAGGCACCTCAACCACGAGCGCACCCATAGTCATGCTGGTCCCGGCAATGCTGGTTGCGTTCTGCACGGCCTGCTTGGTGACCGCAACCGGATCAACCACACCGGCAGCCTTCAGGTCCACCAGCTTGCTCGGGTCATTCACATTTACACCCTGCCCGGCCTTGGCCTTCTTGACCTGTGGCAGCCACTCGTCGGCGTTCAGACCACTGTTGGTCATCAGGATACGGAATGGCTGTTCCAGCGCTTTCACCAGCAGGCCCTTACCGGCACTCACGGAACTATCTGCGTCATCGGTCGAAGTGCCGGCCGCCAGATTCACCAGCGTCACGCCACCACCGGGTACAATACCCTCAGACAGTGCAGCCTTCACGGCAGCCACGGCGTCATCCACACGGTATTTCTTCTCTTCGATCTCGGTCTCGGTGGCACCACCGACTTTGATCACGGCAACCTTGCCGCTCAGTGCAGCGCCGCGCTTCTCCAGACTTTCCTTGTCGTATTCGCTGGTTGCGGTCTCGACCTGAGCCTTGATCTGGTTGATCCGCGCCTTCACTTCGGCGGCAGAAGCAGCACCTTCGATGATGGTCGTCTCGTCCTTGGTTACAATCACCTTGCGAGCGGTACCAACCACGTCCAGGTCCACATTTTCGAACGTCATGCCGCGGTCGTCGGTAATCACCTGTGCACCGGTCAGGATGGCGATGTCGTTCAGCATGTCCTTGCGGCGGTCGCCAAAGCTTGGAGCCTTCACGGCCACGGTGTTAAACACACCCTTCAAGCGGTTCAAAATCAACGTGCCAAGCGCTTCACCATCAACGTCGTCAGCGATCAGCACCAGATCTTTCTTGCCGGTCTGCGCCAGCTTTTCGAGCAGTGGCAGGAACTCCTGGATCGAAGAAACCTTCTTGTCGGTAATAACGATGGCCGGCTTGTTGTAGACAGCTTCCATGCGAGCAGTGTCAGTCACCATGTACGGGCTCACGAAGCCGCGGTCAAAGGTAAAGCCTTCCACCACTTCGCTCTCCAGTGTCAGGCCCTTGCCCTCTTCCACGGTTACCACACCTTCTTTGCCGACCTTCTCGATAACTTCAGAGATGAGCTTACCGATTTCGGCGTCACCGGCAGAGATGGTGGCAACTTCGGCCACGCGCTTCTTGTTGCCCTCAATCGACTCGGCCAGGCCGGTCAGTTTGGTTTCAACTTCGGCGGCGGCAGCTTCCAGACCCTTGCGCAACAGCATCGGGTTGTGACCGGCGGCAATCAGCTTGTTGGCCTCGTTCAGGATGTGGTACGTCAGCACCGTTACAGTGGTAGTACCATCGCCGGCGACATCATTCATCTTGTTGGCGGCCTGCTTGATCAGTTCCGCACCAACCTTGTAACCCAGGGTTTCGTCGTCAACATCCGCAATATCTACGCCCTTGGCCACGGTCACACCGTCGTGTGTCACTGTTGGCGCACCAAAGCTCTTGGAAATTACCACATTGCGGCCCTTTGGTCCCATGGTGGTCTTTACTGCGTTGTACAGAATCTCTGCCCCACCTAGCACCCGGCGACGAGCATCGTCATCATAAAAAACCTTCTTTGCCATAGTTCTTACCCCTTCACCGTCGCCAGGACGTCTTCTTCTTTAACCAGCAGGTATTCCACTGCGTCCACTTTGATCTCGGTCTGACTGTAGCTCTTGTATATAATTTTGTCGCCGACTTTCAGTCCGCGAACTTCCTTACCGACTGCCACGATTTTGGCCACCTTTGGCTTTTCCTGAGATCCCCCAGGCAGGTATAATCCACTCGCTGTTTTGGTTGCTGCCTCTTCGGTCTGCGCCACTACGTAATCCGCCAATGGCTGAATAGGTACACTCATATCAACTCCTCCTTGTTCGTTTCCGTTAGCACTTTAACGCCTGGAGTGCTAACTGTCAGTCATAATAATAGCTAACCGCGCGTCAGTCAGTCAAGGTGGCGATCACGCTCCTGCATCGGGATAATGCGGAACGTTTCTATCTTTTGCGCCAGGTTTGCTACCGGAGGATGCAGAGTGGCAAAGAACCGTTTTGCGTATACCTCCTGATCAACCCTGATTTCTTTCGCGCCACCTCTGGGTGCCATGTACTTCAAATAGAAATAGTGCGCGTCATCATTGCCAAGTGCCGGCCGGGGCATACTGTCGTCTGCGTCCAGCAGAGGTATCGCCAGACGTAATTGTTCCGTCTTTCGATGGCCCAGCGGTTCAACCGTGTTCGCCAGGCAAAAAACACCTACAAAGTGTGCCGCTGCAGGCCGGTTGCCAAGCATGGTGTACAAATATTTATCCTCTACGATGCCTGCGCCGGCAGCCTCCAGAAACCTGTCAGCAATCCCCGCTTCCAATGCGGCAAAGCCAGCGGCCGCTTCAGCGGAATCAGCGTGCCTCGGGAATCTTGCGCTCATAACATTATTGTATCATAATATTGATTTTTCCCCTTGTTTTTGGTACAATCCTACCGTCCCTATAGCGGATTGGATCGATAATATGTCGATTACGGATTTGGAAAACCCGCGGTTCGTCGCTGGCGTACCCGGACCGAATGGCACGTTCATCCACGTTCTGGAGGCCATCAAGCGTGGCGACAACGAGGTGAAGGCCATCTGCATCGTCGGAGCTTTGCCGGAAATGGTGAAGCCTCTCAAGAGCAAGCTCGGTCCGAACCTGGAAGACCACGAGTACAGCAACTGGGAGAACGCCAACGCCAAACTGCACCTGGTCATCTCGTGCGCGGAAGGCGCTCGAGCGGTCCCCGCGATCGTTGCGTTTATCACCACATGGATGGCAGCCGTCGAGGCCGACTCCAAGGCACGGAACACGTCGAGGTTCGACGACAGCGCCATCGTGATCGCGGAAAGCGAGCCCGCTCGCACCGCTTATCGCGGCAGGAACAAGCACGAGGGAAACCACAGCCGCCGCGATCACAGTCGCCGTGCAGGATCCTTCCGCCGCTAATTCAGGCCTGACCTGAAGCCGGACGGCACGCCAATTCTGGCGTTCCAGGGACAAACGCGCAGACGCGCGTGCCGTCCGGCACACCGGATTCTACTCATACACCGATCGACCCTCCGGGGCGTCTATCCTTCGGGATATAAAAGTATGCAGTGGAGTCCGGTTCGTTCGTTTCGGGCTATTTTTTCACAAGTTCGCTCAAAGCCTTGCGGGCCACTTCCCGCTCATCCCACTTCAGTTTTTTGCCGCCCATGGCACGGTAATCCTGGTGACCAATCCCGGCCAGCAGCACCGTGTCACCCGGTTTTGCCTCTGCAAATGCCAGCTTTATCGCCTTCAACCGGTCCGGTTCCACCACTGTTTTATCCTGCCCGCCGCCGCTCACTATCCCGTGCAGCACCGCTTCGCGGATCGCCAGTGGATCTTCGGTGTACGTTTCGTCGTCAGTCAGATACACCCGGTCAGCCAGCTTCGCAGCCACTTCACCCATCGGTTCACGCTTGGTCTTGTCCCGGTCGCCCGTCGCGCCAAACACCAGCCGCAGACTGCCCGTGGTAGATTCCCGCAGCGCCTTCAGTACATTCTCCAGCGCATCCGGCGTGTGCGCGTAATCCACGATCACGGCAAACTTCTGCCCCGCATCCACCGGTTCCATGCGCCCGGCCACGCCCGGCAACGCCGCAATCCCCTGCTCTATCTGCTTCGCACTCAGGCCCGCAGCCCGGCCAACGCATACCGCCGCCAGACAGTTGTACACATTGAAACTGCCCGGCAGTTTGCTCGCGATGTGATACGTTTCGTCGCTGGCCTTCGCGTCAAACCGAACGCCGTTTGCATCCATATGAATGTTCAGCGCCCGCACCTCGCCCGCTTCCACGCCGTACAGAATTGAGTTCAGCGTTACAGAAGCGAAACTCGCCCCGTTCTGGTCGTCGGCATTGGCAATCCCCATCTGCAAGCCCCTGGTATTCTTCTGCACCAGTTTGAACAGCCGCTGCTTGGCCGCAATATACTTGTCCATCGTCCCGTGATAATCCAGGTGTTCGCGCGTAATGTTTGTGAGCACCGCAATGCTGTACGGCACACCCCACGTCCGGTGCTGCACCAGCGCATGGCTCGTCGTTTCGAGCACCAGCCACTCCACCCCTTCGGCCCGCATCTGCTTCAGCCGCTTCATCAGCAGCGGCATCGGCACGTTCGTCATGTGCTGCGTTTCGTGATGAATGTCATCGCCCACGCCCCACGCCACGGTCGTAATAATCCCCGTCTTGTGCCCCGCCTCGGTCAGCATCCGGTGCACCAGAAAGCTGGTGGTGGTTTTGCCGTTGGTGCCGGTGATGCCGATCACCTTCATCCCCTTGGCCGGGAATCCGTTCAGCGTGTTATAAATCAGCCCTTCCACCAGATGGCCATACGGCGCCACCATCGTAAACAAACTCTTGGGCACCAGGGCCTTCACCATCTTTCGTGCATTCATACACCCCAGTATACAAGAAAGGAGGCTTTCGCCTCCTTTCACTTCCTGTGCCCAGGGTTGTTATTTCTTCTTGTGGTTCCTGCCGTGTTTGGACGGCTTGTGTTTACTCTGTTTCACCACGTTACCCTTGGCATCAAACTTCACTTTCACCGACGGACTCTGATCAGACTCTGCCGAAGCGCCCGGCATGAGCGAGTCAAAAACACCCATGGTATCTTCGGATAAAACCTGGGTCTTATCATTCCACAGATACATCACATTGGATTTCAGGGCAACGTTACCAATCACGGCCCGGATCTTCCGGGCCAGGCTGATTTCTTCGGACTCCGGCTCCGCCGCCAACAGTTCTGCGCCAGGGACTGCGGGTGCAGATACAGAGGTCGGACTTGCCGACGGCCTTGGGGCCGCAGCTGCCCGTGCAGGCACTGCAGCAACACTGCCTGGCACGCTCACTGCCACCGCAACAGCAGCCTTGGCCAGACCACCGGCAATTGCATTGCGCACACGCTCGGTTTTGGTTGCTTTGGCAACAGGTTTGGCTTCAAACTTCGGCTTCGGGTGGCCCTGCATCAACTCGGTTCTGGTGTAGTCAGCCTTGAAGGCTTCAATGTGTTTCGCCACATTCTGAGCATTTACAGCGATGCCGCGTTCAACCATCCAGCCCTTCATGTCGCCAGGGAAATGACCGATAAGCTCGGCAATCCTGCGGCGATCTTCACGGCGTGCCTCGTCTATAGGAGCCACGTTTGCGTCACGTATGCCCTGTTCGTGGGCCAGGCGCTCTTTGGTGATTTCTTCCGTACCGTCCAGGATGTCCTGCTTGTGCTCCTGCAGTACCTCCATATTCTGGTCGGTGAGTTTGCGTGGAACGGGCCTGGATTTTCCATTCCTGTCCACGATGAGCTTGCCATTACTGTCTTTTTCGCGCATTACATAGCTGCGACCATTTTTGGTCATCGGCACAATATCGTTGCTCGCCAGATCATTGGCAATCTTGTACATCCGGACATCTTCACTCAATGCCAGGCGGCGTTTAGCGTCGGATACAAATCCAGCAAGCAGAGCCTGATCCCGAGCCTGATCCTTCGGATCTTTACCTTTAGAGTCCTGCATATCAGCCCATCTCTCTTTGGATACACGCAACGGGCGATTACCGGCCGCTTCAGATTCGGCACTTTTAATGCCGCCCGGGCTCAGCTCAAACTTGTCGATGCCAAGCCGTAATTCGCGGTCGAATCCACTCCTGATCTTAGGGTCAACCTGGGTACCTTCTTTGAGCAGGCTACGAGAACCTTCTCCTACAGCTCGCAGGTCCGCCAGACTGTCGACCACCTGGACGGCCGTCTCGAACTTGAGATTCTGATAACTGTTCAGGACTTCGCCAAGCTGCAGAGAAACATCCTGGTCGATCTCGAGCTCCCCCTGCTGAGGAGCGGTGTTGCGGCCGAAGTTGGGATTACGGGGAGCGCCATTGCGTGACATGCTGTTGTTTCCTTGGTTGGGTTCTTTTTATTTTGGGTTTCTGTACATGTATACACTAGCAAATTTATGCAGTTTTGTCAATTATAATTATGCTTATTCGCTGTTATGTCAAACGTATTATTTGTTGGCGTTCAGGATCTCGTTTGCCTCGTACGGGCTGATGATAAAGCGGAAGCCCACCGGCAGATGCCGGGCGGTGCCCCATGTCTGGCCGTTGGACGCCAGGATGTCACCCACGATGTCGTGTTTTTGAGATTCACTGAGTGTTACGCCGTGGCTGTCGGCGTAGTCCACGGTCGCCTCCCAGATGCTGCCGCCGGCGTAGTCGAGTTTGAGCGGCACCGGCTTTGTGACCTGCGGTGCCCCGCCTCCACCACCGGTGCTTGGAGGTGGAGTGACCACGACCGGGCCAGGAGGCTTGGCAGGGTGATGCTGAGCTGGCGGACCATGGTCGTGGAACGCCAGAAGCGTTGCGCCGAGTGCCACCGCGCCAACCAGAAATGTCGCCAGTCCCAGTCGCGTCCGGCGGCGCTGTTCGGCGTCCTGGTCCAGCTTCGGCTGTGGCTGTACTGGTTCGGTTTTGCGGCTTTTGTGCTTTGCGGTTTTGTAGCCAAGCCATGCCGGCACGGCGGCAAGTGCGGCGCCTACTTTGGCGCGCAGGCCCCTTTTCTGCTCCGGAGCTGCGTAAATCGCTTCGCCGGGCGTTCCAGCCCGCGGAGGTGGCGGGAGAATTTCAATCGGCGGCCGGGATGCGGCCTCGCCGGCAGGAGTTGCTTCTGCGACTGGCGTGTCGACAAACTCTTCATCTTCGCCGGGCTGATCCGCCGGTTCAGCACTGACGGGAGCGGCCGCGGCTGCTGCTTCCGCTTCCGGAGCAGACGCTTCGGACTCTTCTTCCGCCGGATGTGCGATTGATTGACTCACATACACCCTGCCGGTGTCTGACTTACCTCCGACAGGTACCGGGATTGGGCTGGCCGGCTCCGCCTTCGGTTCTGGTTCTGGTTCTGGCTGCACTTCCGCCTGGACAGCCTGCTGCCCTGCCTCTTGCGCCAGCACAGCGCGCATGCCGGCGGCACCCAGCTTGTCCCACTCCTCTTGTGGAACGCTGGTGGGACGCTTGTCCTCCAGACGATGCCTGCCACCGGGTGTTTTGTCCCGATCTATTTCCTTCAGGAAGTTGACGTAGTGGCCTTCGTAGCCGGCCTGAGCTACCGCGATTCCATAGATTATGTCGTCCGACACCTTTCGCTTGATCGGCCGGGTGGCCATGGCGGTTTTCATGTTCTGAGCGAGCTCTTCGATGCGATTGTACGTGGCCTCCCGCGGATCGGGAATTTCGGGCGGCATGGGCGGTTCGGCATCCGGCTGAGCCGGATCGTTAATCAGTACGTAGCCCGCCGCGATCCGCTCATCTTCACCGATAACCTCTTCGTGCCCCCCTCTGGATTGTTGCGACACCGGTGCCATGGGATCCACTTCGGTCATAGCATTGTCCCCCGTTAGTATCCTGTTTGCTCCCCGTGTGGCGCAGCATTTGATGGTGATCCAGAGATTTCGACGTGCGGACGCGAGCAGTGGCCGGCAATGGTCGAGGATAGTTATACCGTACATGATTCGAACACGGACGAGCAGTATAAATTCACACGCTGCGCAAGGGAGGGAACGATAATGGGCACTCTGTTGTAAAAATTTGCTACACTGGTAGCAATGGTTGTTTTAGGAATTGAAAGCAGCTGCGACGAAACCGCAGCGGCCGTCGTGGAAGATGGATACAAACTGCGCAGTAACGTGGTGCTCAGCAGCATGGATCTGCACGTTGCGTATGGTGGCGTGGTGCCGGAAATTGCCGCCCGCAGTCACATCGAAGCGATCAACACGGTGATAGAACAGGCGCTGGAACAGGCAGACTGCACATGGGACGACATCGACGCCATCGCTGTTACCTACGGCGCCGGCCTGGGCGGATCCCTGCTGATCGGTGTGTTGAGCGCCCGCACGCTGGCTATTACCAAAAACAAGCCGCTGTACGCCATAAACCATGTTGAAGGCCACGCCTACGCCAACTTTATCACCGAAACCACCCTGCCCGGCTATTCACTCCCTGAAAAGCAGCCGGAGTTCCCTGTGCTGGCCCTGATCGTCAGTGGCGGCCACAGTCAGCTGGTGCTGTTCCGGAATCACTTCGACTACACCCTGTTGGGACAGGCACAGGATGATGCCATCGGAGAAGCGTTCGACAAGGTGGCAAAGATACTGGGACTGCCCTACCCCGGCGGCCCAAGCGTCAACAAAATGGCTGTCGACGGCAACGAAGACGCATTTGCGTTTCCCAAGGCCAAACTGGCCGGTAAGTACGATTTCAGCTTCAGCGGCGTAAAAACAGCTGTTTTAAGGACCGCTCAGGCCCAGATCGGTGAAGACTTCACCTTCCCCAGTAAAGACATCGCAGCGAGGCTCTCTGAAGCTCAGAAGGCCGATATTGCCGCCAGCTTCCAGAAGACTGCGATCGAAACCGTGGTGGATAAGGCTGTGCTGGCGTACGAGGAGTTCCAGCCCAAAACCGTGCTGATCGCCGGTGGCGTGGCCGCCAACCCGGAGGTACGCCGCCGTCTGCAGGCTCGCCTGCCCATTCCCCTGACCTGGACTGACCCCAAGCTCTGTACTGATAACGGGGCTATGATCGCGACGCTTGGATGCTTTACGGCTATGAACGGCCGACCTGAGGCCGACCCTTACACTTTGGACATTGCTCCGAATCTGAGTATGTAACCAGAGACACTGACAGCGTGGCTACTCTGCGTAGTCGATACTAACTACCTGATTGCCGAGGTGGCGTTCGGTATACCAACTTTCACCTTCTTGAAAGTGGCGTGTATCGAATACATTTGCACCGATTTCCGGCTCGGTCGACGCTTTAGTAACACCAAGCACTTCCCCATTCTGCATTATCGCCAGGTAAAGATTGCCGGGATGATAGGCATCATCAATTCGCCGGACAATATGAGGGCGCCCATCGGACAATGGCTCCACGATATAGACTTTCTTTCTCTTGGTCGGATCGTCGTTATGAGCATGGAGAGCATCAAGGTATTTCTGCTTGGCTTCAGGAGTAAGATGTACAAAAACAGTAATATCCTGAGGCAAATGCTGCGGCTGCTCACCACGATTTATTGCCGCCTCCTTGAAGCGAGTCGTCCTGCCGTCTTCACCATATGTGTAAGTAGAGCCTTTAGCCGTCCTGAAAGAGGTTACTTTCAGCGCGCCTTCATGGCTTCTGGTTAGTGGAGCGATATCGGGGTTCGTCATTTTTTGTTTTGGCTTAACAGATTAACATTAGCATTTTTTGCGTGTTTAGTCAATAATTCACGTGAAAACCTTCGCTTGTTTTGCTCGTGATAACAGAGGTGGTATACTTGGGGTATGATTCAGGTATTGCTGGTGATTGGTTCTGTACGGTCTGGTGTCCCTCTGGGGCTCTAATTTCTCTTTCACCGCACCCAATTACCACTGTTATAAAGGAAGCTTTACATGCAATTACCAAAAACCTACGAACCCGGCGAGTACGAAGCCGACATTTACGCGCTCTGGGAGAAGAGCGGGGCATTTACCGCCGATCCCACCTCTGATAAAGAGCACTTTTCAATAGCAATGCCACCTCCGAACGAAACCGGCACACTGAGTCTTGGCCACTCTCTGTTCCTGACATTGCAGGACATCATGGCCCGCTACAACCGATTACAGGGCAAAGACGTGTTGTGGCTGCCGGGCACTGACCACGCCGCACTACCGGTAAACGCCATCATCGAAAAGAAACTGGTCGACGAAGGCACCAACAAACACGAGATCGGCCGTGAGGAATTCCTGAAGCGCACCGTGGATTTCGTAAGCCAGAGCAGGGGAACCATGCTGGGACAGATGCGCGCCATGGGCGCCAGTTGTGACTGGACACGTCTGCGCTACACCATGGATCCGGGCCTGAACCGCATAGTGAACGAAGTATTCGTAAAGATGTACAAAGACGGCCTGATTTATCGCGGCAGCCGGATTGTGAACTGGGATCCGAATCTGGAGACCAACATCTCTGATGACGAGGTCGTCTACGAAGAGGAAACGACGAAGTTTTACACCTTTAAATACGGCCCGTTCGAAATCAGCACCGCACGCCCGGAGACCAAATTCGGCGACAAATATGTGGTGATGCACCCCGACGACAAGCGGTACAAGAAGTACAAGCACGGCGACACCTTTGTAGCCGAATGGATCAACGGGCCGGTGACGGCGACCGTTATTAAGGACGAATCTGTTGATCCGAAATTCGGCACCGGTGTTATGACCATCACCCCTTGGCACAGCATGGTGGACTTCGAGATTGCGGAGCGCCACGGTCTGGACAAGACTCAGATCATTGATTTTCACGGGAAATTGCTGCCTGTCGCCGGGGAGTTCGCCGGCATGGATATAGTCGACGCACGTTCACTGATTGTCGACAAGCTGGACAAGAAGGGTCTGCTGGTGAAGGTGGACGACAACTATGTGCACAACATTGCCCGCAACGAGCGAGGGAAGGGGATTATCGAGCCCCAGATCCGCCTGCAGTGGTTTATAGACGTAAACAAGCAGGTCGTGGAGTGGAAAGGGGAGCGAAAGAGCCTGAAAGAGGTGCTGCAAAGCGTGATCCGCGAAGGCGATATCGACCT
>Ga0207641_10003801_pt1 | contig 13246 bp, 16 predicted proteins | sample KBSSwiS62_FD_184306 | JGI IMG/M metagenome (GOLD analysis project Ga0207641, IMG submission 184306) | Switchgrass rhizosphere microbial communities from Kellogg Biological Station, Michigan, USA - KBS Switchgrass S6-2 (SPAdes) (version 2) | ecosystem: Host-associated > Plants > Roots >... | reverse complement strand
CCCAAGGCAACGGTCAAATACACCGCTCAAAACGGCGACAAGCTGACCGTCCATCCGGCCCTGAAGAGCGCCTGCCCCAAAGCCAAGAAGCGCTCCTCCTACAGGCGCTAGGCGATGGCAAAGAGCCGTGCCGCAGCGCTCCTTGGGAGCGCCCTGTTGATCACCCTGGTGGCAGTTGCGCCACCAGGGTCAGCCGAGGTCTCCCAAAAGCAGGGGGTTCGCGTCACGGTTGACGGAGCTCTCTCGCCCAAGCGCCTGCCGAGGAAGGGAAGCGCCCCCGTCTCGGTCTCGGTCAAAGGCGAGATCCAGGCCCTCGGCGGAGCATCGGCCCTGCCGCAGCTGCAGAAGCTCCGCATCGCGATCAACTCCGCTGGTCACATCGACCTGCGGGGAATCCCCCACTGCCGGATCAACCACATCAACCCCTCGACCAACGAGGAGGCACTTGCAGCCTGCAGGAGCTCCCTGGTCGGAGAAGGCTCCTTTTCGGCAAACGTCGTCTTGCCCGAGCAATCGCCTTTCCCATCGAAAGGCAAGCTCCTGGCCTTCAACGGCACGATCGGCAGGCAACCCGCGATCTTCGCCCACATCTACGGCACCAACCCGCTCCCCACCTCCTACGTCTTCGCCTTCCGGGTCAAGCAGAGCAAGGGGACCTACGGAACGATCCTTGAAACCTCCTTCCCCAGGGCCACGGGTGACTGGGGCTACGTCACCGGGATCGACCTGCGGCTGAACAAGAGGAGCTTCATCACCGCCGGCTGCCCGGCGCCGAAGGGGCTCACCAAGGTTCCCTTTCCGCTACTTCGGACCGACTTCTCCTTCGCCGGAGGACTGAGCCTGACCAACACCCTGACCCGTACCTGCGAGGCGAAGGGATGAAGCCGAAGCTCACCTACGCCAACGTCACCGCGACCCTGGCGCTCTTCATCGCCCTGACGGGAGCGACCGCTTTCGCGGCCTCAAAGCTCCCCGACCGCTCGGTCGGGGAGTTCCAGCTACGCCCGGGAGCGGTCACCGCCGAAAAGCTCAGGAGCAACGCCGTCACCTCGCCCAAGATCAAGTCGGGGGCGGTGAAGCAGGGAAAGATCGCCAACGGATCGATCACCGCGGCGAAGATGACGGCGGCTTCTGTTGAGAACGGATCGCTCGTCAACGGCTCCGTCACCAACGAGAAGATCGCCCCCGAGGCGGTTACCGGGGACAAGGCCCTGGAGTCGACCTTCTCCCAGGTTCCCTCTGCTGCGAAAGCGGAATTCGCCACCAACGCCGAATCGGGCAATCCACCCGCCTTTGCCTACGTGACCAAAGAAGCGACGATCGACAGCTCGCTTTCCAAGAATGTCGCCCAGGTCAAAGACGGAACCTTGGCGGGGATCTATTGCGTGGCGGTCTCCGGCTTCAACCCTCGTGGCGCTCAGGTGACGCCGAGATTCGAAGTCTCGGGGGCGGTTACCGCTTACGCGATCGTCGGCGGGACCAACTCCTGCCCTGCTCCGCAGGTCGAGGTGCAGACCTTCGACTCGGGGGTCAGGACCAGGGAGCCGTTTTACGTGGAGCTTTATCGGTAGGGGTCAAGGCACGCGTACGTCGACCAGATCTTCGATCAGCGAAAAGTCCTTGACGTTGTAAGTCAGCAGCGGTACCCCATGCACGTTGGCCGTAGCGGCGATTGCCAGGTCGAGTGCCCGGCGACGTGGCTGACCGCCTCGCTGGGAGACCGCCGCGTGCAGCCTGCCGCACTCGCGTGCGGCAGCGGCATCGAAGGGGAGGGCATCGAAGCGATCCTCGATCACGCCGAGTCGGCGCACGCGGCGGGCGCGAGTGTCGTCATCGGGAGCCACCAGGACGCCGAAATGCAGCTCGGTAAGCGATACGACGCTGATTGCGGTGTCCTCCTCCGGCCCTTCCTCAGCACCGATCAGCACCGAGGTATCGAGCAGGGCGGGCACGCTTACGAGGTCCAGGGATCTGTCAGCTCTCCACCCAGCGCCTCGAGATCTCTATCCAGAGTGGAGTCTGGGGGGGCGTGCCACAGGTCGGCAAGCTGAGCCTGGGGCACCCACTGACGAGTGCGGGCAGGTCCCAACTGGGCAACCGGCCGCCCGGAAACGGTGATCGTGATCTCCTCTCCGGACTCGGCTCGCCGCAGCACCTCGCCGATGTTGTTGCGCAGCTCTTTCTGTGGAATCGTCGCCATGGAGCCAAGGTAGCAGAACTGCTACCCGAGCCACGGTGACTAGCCTCTGCTTGGTTTCGGCTCTAGGGGGAGAACTTTGCTCGCCAGACCCTTAGATCCGAATGCGATTCAGTCGACACGCGAAAAATCGAATGCGGCTGTATCGGCTCTCGCGAGCCCAGGTCGCTGAGATCGTGGCAGCGGGTCAGGTCTCCAGAATCGACCCAAATAGAAGGCCTGTATTCGTCGGGCGAGTTTCCGACGGGCGTTTGATGGAAGTCGTGATTGCCCTTGACGACCCTGGATATGTGATTACCGTGTTTGGCGAGGTGATTGATGCGAGCTGACTACGACAGCGGCGCCGAAACGATCCAGATCGAACTGGAGGCGGCCGAGCGTCTCGATGGAGACGACGTGAGCATCGACGGGATCGCTGTTGGGATATGCGACGGTCGGCCGGTGCTGGTCGATCTGATCGGGATCGGCCCCACCATTGAAGAGCGCCTCCGCGCCGCCGCCGATCGCCACGATCTTGACGTCGAGGCGTTGATCGCGGCCGCAAACGCAGCTCTGGCGGCGCCAAACCGCACGGTCACTCTGGATGTGGCCATACCCTCGCTTTGACGCCTCAGCGAGCCGCCACCGCCAGCTCCTCGCTGGCCGCCTCGTGCCCCTCGTAAGGGAGCACGGCGAAGTACATCAGCGAGGAGAGGAGGGAGTCGAGCTCTTCGGTCTCGCCGCGGTTGAGGCGGGCGTAGAGCAGGGCCTCGATGCCGCCGACTATGCCGGCCGCGGCGATCGCCGACGGCGGCGAATCGGCGGGTGCTTCGGCGCGGACCTGTGTGTCGAGGCAGGAGGCGAAGTGGTCGAGAACCTCGTCGCGGCGGGCCAGGGCGGAGGGGCAGGCCGCCCGCGCGTCGACGATCAGCGACATCGCCGCGTCGGGCTCCTCGATGACGAAGCGCAGCAGCTCTTCGAGGCTGAGGCGCAAACGGTCGCGCCAGCTCTCGGTGTCCTGCGCTGCTTCGGCTGCCGCGAGGCGCTGACGCAGTCGCGTCGCCGCGGTATCGAAGGCCGCGAGGAAGCAGTCTTCCTTGTTCTCGAAGTGTTCGTAGAAGGTAGGACGGGAGACGCCGGCGCGCTCGAGCACGTCCTGGACGCTGACTTCCCGGTAGCCGAGCTGCGCCGTCGCCCTCAGCATCGCTGCCAGCAGGCGCTCACGCTGGACTGCGCTGACCAGGTCCGAGGGCAGCGAGCGGATGCCCGAGGGAAACTGACCTTCACCGCCCGAGAGCAGCTCGGCGGCGGCGTTGACGTCGCTTGGTGACCAGCCGTCGCCAAGCGCGGCGAGCAGCATGTCCTGGCTGAGTTCGACCCTCTCTGGCGCCATAAAGAAACCTAACCGTTTCTGTTAAAAACCCAATAGGTCGTTACAAGGTACCACCTGAGTTGCTGCCGTGCAAGGGTAAATCGCCGTCCCGGGGTATCCTTGGCCGATGCCGCCGCGCGCACAGGCGAGGATTAGGGCCCAGACCGCCGGCCCAGCGGTCCGTCCCTCTCTTTCACCGGAGTTCGTCGCCGTCCACAAGCGGCGTCGCATCATGGATGCGATCGCCGAGCTGACCGCCGAACAGGGTTACGACGCCACCAAGATCGGCGACATCGTGCGCCGCGCCGGCGTCGCCCGCAAAACGCTCTACGACAATTTCGAGGGCAAGGAGGAAGTCTTCCTCGCCGCCTTCGACGCCGCCTTCGACGAGGCGATGCGAAGGATCGAAGCGGATTGCGCCAAGGTCGAAGGGGGCTGGGAGGAGCGCGTGCAGGCCGGCCTCGCCGCCTTCCTCGGCTACGTCGCCGAGCAGCCGGCGCTGGCCCGGATGTGCATGATCGAGGCGCTCTCGGCAACCCCGGCCGCGACCGAACGCTACGAGGACGCGCTGCAGCGTTTCGTCGACCTGACCAAGCAGAACGTGCCCCACGACGACCAGCTTCCCGAGACGATCGAAGAGACGCTGGTCGGCGGCGTTGCCTGGATCGTCTACCAGCAGATTCGCCGCCACGAAGCCGACAAGGCCGAGGATCTTCTGCCCGAGCTCTCCGAATTCATGCTCGCGCCATTTCACGGCGCGGCGGAGGCCGCACAGAAGCGAGCCAGCGCCTAGAGCCGCGCGCTGGCAGACTCCAGCGTTCCGTGGAACGACTTCCCCGTGGCCGTCACGGCCTTTCCCGCGAGTTCATCGCGCAGAACCAGCGCGAACGGCTACTCGCCGCGCTCGCCGAGTGCCTCGATGAGCGCGGCTACGACGGCACCACGGTCTCGATGATCGGCAGCCGCGCCGGCGTCTCCAAGAGCGACTTCTACAAGCAGTTCGAGAGTAAGGACGCCTGCTTTCTCGCCGCCTACGACGACTCGGTCGAGCGGATCCGCGAGCGGGTGCGCGCCGCTTGTGGCGAAGGCAGGGACTGGGCCACCGGGGTGCTCGCCGCGCTCGCCGCGCTGGTCGACCTGCTGGCCGCTGAGCCAGCGCAGACGCAGCTTGTGCTGGTCGAGGGCCTGCGCGCTGGCCGCGGCGTCTACGACCGCTACCAGGAGGGCCTGCAGAGCTTCGTCCCACTGCTGCGCGACGGCGCGCCCTCGCCGGCCGGTGGCGAGCCGCCGCCCGCCGCGACCGACGAGGCCGTGGTTGGCGGCATCGCCTCGCTGCTGGCCCGCCGCGTGCTCGCCGGCGAGACCGAGAAGCTGGCCGATTTCCTGCCGGAGATTGCGGAGTTCGCGCTCACCCCATATATAGGCGCGGCCGAGGCGCGCCGCGTGATCGCGGAGCGATGACCTCTGCCCGAACTCGGCCTCTCGGTATTACGCGTGGAAGATGTTGCATTCTCGCGCGCCACAGGTGACACCGAAACGTTTACGGTGCAATCATGGAGGCGATGAGAGAGAGCTGGACCGACGCAAGGTTGAGTGATTTCGCGGCCCACACCGACCTGCGCTTCGAGACCCTCGAACGTCGAGTCGATGAGGGGTTCAGGCGCGTCGACGCCGACCTGCGCGCGCTCAATGGCCGGTTTGACTCGCTTCAACGCACGATGCTTCAGATCGGCGGCGGCGTCATTGTCGTCTTGGTCGGTCTGATCGCCACCCAGCTCTAGCGGGAGCTACACCTTTTCGCCGTGAGGGCTTAATCTGCGGGCGATGAGCGACTCGGGGGCAATGGCCGCAGGCGCAGAGGCCGTCACGACGCTCGATGGGGTGCTGCCCTCGCAGGCGCTGAGCGAGGCGATCGCCGCCGATTGGGTCAGCTCCGGCGACTACCGGATCCGCCCCGAGGCGATCCAGCCGGCCAGCATCGACCTGCGGCTCGGCGACCACGCCTGGGCGCTGCGCTGCTCCTTCCTGCCCGACGTCGACTCGACCGTCGAGGAGAAGATCGAGGGCCTCGCCTTCCAGAAAGTCGACCTGCGCGACGGGGCGGTGCTGGAGCGCGACCGTCCCTACCTGGTGCCGCTGATCGAGGAGCTGGCGCTGCCGGCGGACGTACGGGCGAAGGCTAACCCGAAGAGCTCGACCGGCCGCCTCGATGTCTTCACCCGGGTGCTGACCGATCGCCACCATCGCTTCGACGAGATCCGCCCCGGCTACCAGGGCAAGCTCTACCTGGAGGTTGTGCCGCGCTCCTTCGCGATCCAGGTGCAGACCGGGCTCTCGCTCAACCAGCTGCGGCTGGCCCGCGGCGACGTGCGGCTGAGCGACGCGGAGATCCGCGACCTGCAGGACGAGTTCCCGCTGCTCTACCTCGATTCGCACGCGCTGCGCGAGTCCGAGCTGGCGCTTGCCGATGGCCTCTTTCTCAGCGTCGACCTCTCCGGGCCGAGCGACCGCATCGTCGGCTACCGGGCAAAGAAGAACAGCCTGCCGATCGACCTTTCCCGCATTCGCGCCTACCGCTGGACCGATTTCTGGGATCCGGTCTTCCCCGAGGCGGGGGGAAAGATCGTGCTCGAGCCGGAGATCTTCTACCTGTTGCTCTCCGCCGAGGGTGTCTGCATTCCGCCGCAGATCGCGGCCGAGATGATGGCCTACGACCCGACCGCCGGCGAGCTGCGCACCCACTACGCCGGCTTCTTCGACCCCGGCTTCGGCTACGACCCTGGCGGCGACCGGCACGGCAGCCGCGCTGCCCTGGAGGTGCGGGCCCGCGACGTCTCCTTCATGGTCGAGCACCGCCAGCCGGTCTGCAAGCTGGCGCTGGAGCGGACCAGCGCGCCGGCAGAGCGGCTCTACGGGGCTGGGCTCGGGTCTAACTACCAGGGGCAGGTGACGATGCTGTCCAAGCATTTTGAGGAGCAGGTGGTGGGGGGAGGCCCAGGGTCCTCTCCCAAAACGAGCGGCGGAAGCCGCTCTTGAGCGTTTTGGGAGAGGACCCTGGGCCTCCAGCGCGGACCTGGCTGGTTTATCTGGCTGGGGAGATTCACTCGGATTGGCGGGAGCGGATCGAAGCGGGGGCGGCGGGGCTGCCCGTTTCGTTCTCGGCGCCGGTCACCGATCACGCTGCTTCTGATGATGCTGGGACTGGGACGCTGGGGGAGGAGGGGACGCCGTTTTGGCGGGACCACATGGGTGCGGGCGTCAACGCGATCCGGACTCAGACGCTGATTCGTGATGCTGATGTGGTCGTCGTTCGCTTTGGCGACAAATACCGCCAGTGGAACGCGGCCTTCGACGCTGGCTACGCGGCGGCGCTGGGCAAGCCGGTCGTCACTCTGCACGACCCCGAGCTCGACCATGCGCTGAAGGAGGTGGACCGTGCCGCTCAGGCGACGGCCCGTAGCGCCGAGCAGGTGGTCGACGTGTTGCGCTACGTGATCAGCGGCAAGCTGCCCCACGGCTGAGCGCATATGGTGAGCGGGTGTCCGCAGACGCCAACCGCGAGCTGATCGAGCGCTTCTACGCGGCGTTCGGCCGCTGCGACGGTGCCGCGATGAGCGCCTGTTACGCGCCCGGCGCCCACTTCCACGACCCGGCCTTCGGCGACCTCGAGGGCGATGAGATCGGCGCGATGTGGCGGATGCTGACCGGCCGCGCCACCGATCTGAAGGTCGAGCTGCACGAGCACGAGGCCGGCGAGGACAGCGGCTCGGCCCACTGGATCGCCCGCTACACCTTCAACACCGGCCGCCCGGTCGTCAACGACATCCAGGCCAAGCTCCGCTTCGCCGACGGCCTGATCATCGATCACGTCGACGACTTCGACTTCCGCAGCTGGGCCAAGCAGGCGCTGGGCCCGATGGGGAATCTGGTCGCCGTATTGCCGCCCCTGCGCAAGAAGGCCCGCGCTCAGGCCCGCGGCCAGCTCGACGAGTTCATCGCGGCTGAGCAGGACAAGGGCGCCTCACTCGCTTAGATTCCCCCGAGCCGCATGCGAACATGTGTTCGTATGCGCTGGGATGAGCAACGAGTAGAGAACGACCTGCGCCTGCCGGGTGTCGGCGACGGCACACTCGTGCGCACCTTCGACGCCCCCGAGGCGATGGGGATCAACTTCCACGAGGTCCGAGCCCGCTCGGCGCTGAACCACGTGCCCGGCGGTCGCTATGGGTTCGGCTGGACGATCAACCCGTATCGAGGATGCACGCACGCATGTACCTACTGCTTTGCCAGGCGGACGCACACCTTTCTCGACATGAACGCGGGCCGGGACTTCGAGCGGGAGATCGTCGTCAAGGTCAACGTGCCGGAGCTGCTGCGGGGAGAGCTGGCGCGAGACAGCTGGAAACGCGACCTGGTCGCGCTGGGCACCAACACCGACCCATACCAGTGGGTCGAGAGCCGCTACCGGATGATGCCGGAGATCCTCGCCGCCCTGGAGGAAGCAGAAACCCCCGTCTCGATCCTGACCAAGTCCCCTTTGGTGATGCGCGACATCAAGCTCTACGAGCGCATGGCCAAGCACCTGCCGATCTCGGTCAACCTCTCCGTTCCCACCCTCGACGAAGACGCCTGGCGCGCCACTGAGCCGCACACCCCCAGCCCCGCCGCCCGCCTCGATGCACTCGCCGAGCTACGCCGCCGGGGCATCGACGCCGGCGTCCTGATCGCCCCCTTGATGCCGGGCATCAACGACAGCCCTGAGCAAGTCCAGCCGATCATCGACTTGGCCCGCAAGGCAGGCGCCACCTTCCTGGGCAGCGCAGCCCTCCACCTACGCGGCGAGGTCAAGGACGTCTTCTTCGCCTGGCTGGAAGCCAAACGCCCCGATCTGATTCCTCGCTACGAAAAGCTCTATCGAGGGCGCTCCAACATGCTCCCCGAGCAACGCAAGCAAGCCACGAGAGCCGTTCGAGGCTGGGGCAAAGGCAGACGACGCACGGGGGAGGGTCAGCAGGCCCCTCCCCGGACACTCAAGAGCAGACCGAAGGGCTGCTCGTCCGGGGAGGGGCCTGCTGACCCTCCCCAGCCACGCCTTTTCTAAAAGATTTCGGTGCGCCAATTCGTCGCATTTAGCGCACCACGCGCGTGGATTTTCCCGGCAGAGTCAGGCCGGTGCTGCTCGTGGCGGGCTTTTTCCCCACCCTTCATAGCGAAGTAGCGAGTACCGCATTGGGCTTGGCCGTATTCGCCACAAGCATGGGGGTCTTTTTCGTGTTGAGCGCTCGGGATGAACGGGCCCGTCACAGGAACGACCGCCACTCGGCCTAGCCCTCGTCCAGATCGGAGAACAGGCACTCCCTGGGATCTTTGTCGTCCCGGAAGCGCCTGAACCTTGCCCCGTGCCTGATCCGACCCGCCGCCGCATGGTCGTAGCCGACTTCGATCACCAGCTCCGGCCTCAGCGCCACCCACTCCAGATCCCGCCCACCGGTCCAGCGGCTTGGCTCGGCCGTGCCGCTGTCGCCAGTCTCCAGCGGCTCCAGCATCACGCGCATGCTTCGTTTGGCCGCTGCGCTGAAGCCTGAGATGTGGCCGACGGAGCGCAACTCGTCGCCGTCGTAGAGGCCGAGAATGAGGGAGCCAACGGTTCCCTCCTCTTTACCTGGGCGCCAGCCCATCACGACGCAGTCGATCTCACGCTCGCGCTTGACCTTGGCCATGCCTTTGCGTTTGCCGGGGATGTATGTCGCGGTTAGCTGCTTCGCCATCACCCCCTCGGTTGTGCGAAGCCACTGCTCGGCTTGATCTGTGTCAGGGCTGAGCACGCTGGCTTCGACCCCGGTGTTCCCGGCCAGCTTCACCAGTCGCTCCCGCCTCTGCCCGAACGGGGTCTCCAGCAGCGACTCGTCCCCCTCTGCGAGCAGGTCGAAGGCGACGTAGTCAGCCGGGATCTCCTTTGAGAGCAGGGTTATCCGGGACTCGGCCGGGTGGATGCGGCTTTGCAGGGCGTCGAATTCGAGGTTGCCCCCGGCGTCGCGGATGACCAGCTCGCCGTCGAGCACGTAGCGCCCGGGGGCGAAGGTCAGCTCCGGGAAGTAGCGGCCGAGGGCTTTGGCGCCGCGCGACTGGATGTAGGTCTCGGCGCCGTCGACGAAGACGATCGCGCGGAAGCCGTCGAGCTTCTGCTCGTAAGCCCACTCCTCGCCGAGGGGGAGCTCTTTGCGGGTCAGCGCCAGCTGCGGTTTGATCGGTGGGGCAAGCGGAAGGGTCAAGCTGACCCAATAGTTTGCCGACGTGCCCGCGCCTCGCGCGGATCGGCGATCGGCACCGCCGCCAGCAGCTGCTTGGTGTAGGCGTCCTTGGGCCGCTCGCAGACGTCGGCGGCTGGGCCCTGCTCGACGATCTTGCCCTGGTGCATGACCGCGATCCGGTCGGAGACGTGGCGGACGATGCCGATGTCGTGGGCGACGAAGACGAAGGCGAGGTCGAGCTCCTCCTGCAGGTCGGCGAGCAGGTTGACGATCTGCGCCTGGATCGAGACATCGAGGGCAGAGACCGGCTCGTCGGCGACGATCAGCTTTGGCCGCAGCGCCAGCGCCCGGGCGATCCCGATCCGCTGCCGCTGACCGCCGGAGAACTCGTGCGGGAAGCGGTCGTAGTGCTCGGGCGAGAGGCCGACCCGCTCGAGCAGCTCCTGCACTCGCTGGCGCAGCTCCGTGCCACTGGCCTCGCCCTGCAGCTTCAGCGGGTCGCCGATGATCTGCCCGACCCGCTTGCGCGGGTTGAGTGAGGCGTAGGGGTCCTGGAAGACCATCTGCATCTCGCGTCGCAGCGGCCGCATCGCCCGCTGCGAGAGGCCGGCGATCTCCCTGCCCTCGAAGTGGACCGAGCCGGAGGTGGGCTCGATCAGCTGCAGCGCAGCCCGGCAGGCCGTCGACTTGCCGCTGCCGGACTCGCCCACAAGCCCCAGCGTTTCGCCGCGCCCGACGCTGAAGCTGATCCCGTCGACGGCGCGCACCCGGTCGACCTCGCGGTCGAAGAGCAGCCCGCGCTTGACCGGGAAGTGCTTGACCAGGTCGGTGACCTCGAAGAGGGGCTCGGCGGCGCTCACCGGGCGGGCTCCCCGAGGCCGATCTCGCCCTCGACCAGGCGGCGCTCGCGCTTCTGCTCGGGGCTGAGCCAGCAGCGATCGCAGTGGCCAGGCGCCTCGGCGAGCCTGGCGTCGAGGCCCGGCAGCTCCGCACAGCGGTTGAACTCGTGCGGGCAGCGGAGGCGGAAGGAGCAGCCGGTGGGCAGGTCGAGCAGCGAGGGAGGGGCGCCGCTGATCTGCGGCAGCCGCTCGAGGCGGGGACGGTCGAGCCGGGTCAGCGAGCCGAGCAGCCCCCATGTGTAGGGGTGCTGGGGGTCGTAGAAGATCTCGTCGAGGGTGCCCTGCTCGACCACTCGTCCTCCATACATCACCAGCACCCGGTCGGCGACCTCGGCGACGACGCCGAGGTCATGCGTGATCAGGATCGTCGCCAGGCCGCGCTCGCGGTTGAGCCGCTCGAGCAGGGCGAGGATCTGCGCCTGCACCGTGACGTCGAGGGCGGTTGTCGGCTCGTCGGCGATCAGCACCTCCGGCTCGAGCGCAAGCGACATTGCGATCATCGCCCGCTGGCGCATGCCCCCCGAGAACTCGTGCGGATAGTCGTCGACGCGGCGCTCCGCATCGGGGATGCCGACTGAGTCGAGCAGCTCGATCGCCGTACGGTGCGCATCGCGCTTGCTCGTCTCGGGGCGGTGGGCGCGGATCGCCTCGATGATCTGGCTGCCGATCCGGTAGACCGGGTTGAAGGAGGTCATCGGGTCCTGGAAGACCATGCCGATCTGCTCGCCGCGCACCTGCTGCAGCGTTTCCTCGCTTGCCTCCAGCAGCTCGTTCCCCCGCAGCCGCACCGAGCCCTCGATCCGCGAGTTGGCCGACCGCGTCAGGCCGATGATCGTCTGCGCGGTGACGCTCTTGCCCGAGCCCGACTCGCCGACGATCGCCAGCACTTCACCGGGCGCGAGATCGAAGGAGACGCCGTCGACCGCCTGCACCCGCCCGGCTTCGGTGACGAAGCCGACCCGCAGATCCCTGACGCTGAGCAGCGCCTCGCTCATTGGGCTGAGGTCCCGAGGCGGATTCGGGGATCGAGGTAGGCGTAGGCGATGTCGACCAGCGTGTTGAAGACGACGACGAAGAAGGCGCCGAAGAGGACCACCGCCATGATCGGCGGCAGGTCGACATTGGAGAGCGCTTCGAAGGCGTACTGGCCGACCCCTTCGAGGCCGAAGATCCCTTCGATCAGGATCGCGCCGCCAAGCAGGGCGCCGAAGTCGAGCCCAAAGAGGGTGACGATTGGGATCAGCGAGTTGCGCATCACGTGACGGCTCATCACTCGGCGCTCGCTCAGGCCCTTGGCGCGCGCCGTGCGCACGTAGTCCTCGTTCATCACGTCAAGCATGCTCGAGCGCAGGACGCGGCTGTAGAAGCCGGCGTAGAGGATCGCCAGCGTCACCCAGGGCAGGATTAGGTGGCTGGCCCATTCGAGCGGGTTTTCGGTCAGTTCGACGTAGCCGCCCGAGGGAAAGATTTCGGTCTTGTAGGTCAGGTAGTTGAGGAAGATCGCGGCCAGCCAGAAGACCGGCATCGAGATCCCGGTCACGGCGAGAACGGTCAGCCCGCGGTCGAGCCAGCCGCCCGCCCGGACTGCGGAGAGGTAGCCGAAGAGGATGCCGAAGAACATCCAGATCGCGGCGGCGCCGATGCAGAGTGAGAAGGTCGCCGGGATGCCTTCGACGATCCGTTCGTTGACGTTTTCGCGCGTCGAGTAGGAGATCAGTTCGCCCGTGAAGACCTTGCGCATCATCGTCAAGTACTGCTGGGGGAGAGAGTCATCGAAACCCCATTCTTCGGTGATGCTGGCGACCAACTCCGGGGTGGCGTTCTTGCCCGCCATGCGCTGCGCCGGGTCGGAGTTGGGGATCACATTGAAGATCACAAAAGTGAGCACCGAGACGGCGAAGAGCACAGCGACCATGCCGACCAGCCGCCTGAGGATGAAGCGGCCCATCAGGGCGCGACCCCCTCGATCGTCTCGCTACCCTCGGGCGTGCTGAGCCCGCTGTGCGCCTCGAAGCGCACTTTTGACTTCGGGTCGAGCGCGTCGCGCAGGCCGTCGCCGAAGACGTTCAGCGCCAGCACGGTGAGCAGGATCATCGTGCCGGGGATGATCGTCAGCAGCGGCGCAGTGGTGATCAGGGTGTAGCCGGTGGCAATCATCGTCCCCCAGGAGGCATTCGGGGGCTGCACGCCGACACCGAGGAAGGAGAGCGCTGACTCGAGCAGCATGTTGGCGGCGATGTTGAGGGTGAAGAAGACGATGATCATCGACCAGAGGTTGGGCAGAAGCTCGCCGAACATCACCCGCAGCGATCCGGCCCCCTGGGCAACCGCCGCCTCGACGAACTCCTTTTCACGCAGGGCCAAGACCTCACCGCGGACCGGTCGCGCCATATAAGGGACCGAAACGAAGCCGATGATCAGGATCGGGATCCAGATCGAGCCGCCGGAGAGGTGGATCGGCCCGATCTGCAGGCCGCCCACGGCCAGCACCAGGCCAAGAGCGATTGCCAGCAGCAGCACCGGGAAGGCCCAGAGCACGATCCTGATC
>Ga0207641_10003797_pt1 | contig 13249 bp, 7 predicted proteins | sample KBSSwiS62_FD_184306 | JGI IMG/M metagenome (GOLD analysis project Ga0207641, IMG submission 184306) | Switchgrass rhizosphere microbial communities from Kellogg Biological Station, Michigan, USA - KBS Switchgrass S6-2 (SPAdes) (version 2) | ecosystem: Host-associated > Plants > Roots >... | reverse complement strand
ATGTACTGAAGAAACTGGAACCCGAAGAAAAAGAACAAAAAGAAAACCCGATCTGGAAAGGATTGGAAAAGTTTAAGAACCTTGAAGACAATTAATAAATAATTTTTTAGCTAATAAATTTTGAGTTATGCCAAATCCCAAACGCAGACATAGTCAGCAAAGAAGTGCCAAAAGAAGGACGCACTATAAAGCAACAGAAACCACATTAAGTGTTGATGGAACTACAGGTGAAACACATATAAGACATCGTGCACATGTAAGTGAAGGTAAATTGTACTACAAGGGTAAAGTAGTTAGTGAAAAAACTCCTATAAAAAAATAATTCTGCTTAAGCAGCAAATTCCAAATTCTGATCGGGAAAATTCTCGTTGGGGTTTGGAATTTTGCATTTGCTCTTGTTAAGGACCCAACTACCGCTGGAATTTGAAATTTAGAATTTGTTATTTCTTTACATTGCAACATAATGACGATAGGACTTGACATGATGGGTGGTGACTTTGCTCCGCTTGAAGCGGTAAAAGGTGTATCCGAATACTTTCAGCAAATAAATTCGTCTGCCACAGTGGTTCTTATTGGTGATGAATCCAAACTCGAGCCTTTACTTTCAAAATATAAAATCCCCTCGGATAAAATAAAAATTGTTCATGCAGAACAGGTGATCGACATGCATGAACATCCTACCAAAGCATTAAAAGAGAAACAAAAATCTTCAATAGCAATCGGCTTTCAACTTTTGGCCGCAGGAAATATTGATGCTTTTATCAGCGCTGGAAATACCGGGGCCATGTTAGTTGGTGCATTATTCAGCATTAAAGCATTGGAAGGGGTTTTGCGACCAACTATTTCTACTATTATTCCAAAAGAAAATGGCAGCACAGGATTGTTACTTGATGTTGGTCTAAATGCAGATTGTAAACCGGAACAGTTAAATCAATTTGCAATCATGGGTTCCGTATTTGCTCAAACTATACTTGGTATTGAAAATCCGAAAGTAGGGTTAATGAATGTTGGTGAAGAAGAAGGTAAAGGAAATATTCTTTGCCAGGTCACTTACCCCCTTCTCAAAGAAAACAAGCATATAAATTTTATCGGCAATGTGGAAGGTCGTGATGTTTTTATGGATAAAGCCGATGTAATGGTTTGCGAAGGTTTTACCGGGAACATCATTTTAAAATTAGCTGAATCACTTTACGATATTACCCAGAGTAAAAAGATCCAACACGAATATTTTGACAGGTTCAACTTTGAAAATTATGGCGGCACTCCTGTCCTGGGTGTAAATAAACCTGTTATCATCGGGCACGGCATTTCGCAATCAAAATCATTCAAGAACATGATCGTGCTTGCGCAAAAAATGATTGATAAGAATGTAATGCAACGAATGAAAGATGAACTAGAATAAAGTTCTGTTATGATTTTCGGACCTGACTATCTTTAATGTTCATCTCGTCATGTATCTTCTTTCTATACCAACCGCATTTGTTTCTGAATTGAAGAAAGTCCATATCATTGCACTTTACCATAAAAAAATAAAGTTGAACTTCTAACATATCTACCCCCTTTGGGGGATTTTTAATTTATAGAAAAATTGTCCTTGAATCAAAAGCTTCTTTGTATATTTAACAGCCACTTTGTCCCATAGATCACTTCTGATTAGTACCACCAATTCTCCCTCTGAAACCATTTTAATCTGTTATTTTATTCAAGATGAAAGGAGGATCAGTACAACATACTGACCCAGAACCATTGCAGCCTTTGAAATCTAAGCTATTCACTTATCGCTAAACAAAAAGTTTACGAGTTATTTATTTGTCAACCGGCCCGGAAGATCTAAATATCATTATTATGAAAATCAAACTAACGATTAGAATCCTTTTCCTTGTATTGGGATTTTCTTTGGCGCATGAGAAATTAACAGCACAATCCGCCTTAAGTCCCTATGTTCTATTCTCTGGTCCCAATGGCACTGGAACCACTTTGATAGGATCATCAATAACTATTAATGGCGGCACAGTAGCTGGTTATAAACTGGTACAAACAACCGGGAATGCAAATATTTATTCTAATATTTATTCAGGAGATAAAATCATTATTACCAATAGCAATGTTATAAGAGGTAATATGGCAGCTGCCAACTCTTCTGGATCAACCGGTACTGTTATATCTATTGGGTCCAGCGTCTCAATTCTGGGAAATATAGATTCAAAAGGAAATGTCGTTGTTGCAGGGGGACTTGTTGATGGAACAGTTAATGTTTCTCCCGGAACCTACTCTGGGCCTATTCCAACTAATCCCATAATTGGAAATAATCCCCAAGTTCCCATTTTACCGGCAATGCCGGCAGAAACAACATTTCCTTCTCTACCTCTTAAATCTCCTTTTAATGGGACCACCAATCAAACAGCTACTCCCGGATTTTCTTATCCTGGTATAACCTATAGCGGTAATAAAACTCTTACTTTGATGGGTCCAGGTGTCTATGTTTTTGATTCTTTAAAATGGACAGGTAATTCAAACAACCTGATATTTGATTTTAATGGTCAATCAGGAAAGTTTTTTATTTATGTAAAGAAAAATGCTGATTTTGGAAAGCCTAGTGTCAGTATTATTAATGGTGGAAATGCCGCCAGTATATATTTCGAGATTCACGGTAATGGGTCTTTCACATCAATACCGGGTAATAGTTTTATAGTCGCCAATGGATCTTCTGGTGGCGGTTCAAAAATGGATGGGACCGTTTATGCGTCCAGAGCAGGTATCAATATTGGTTCAGGAACTGGTTCAAGTTTATTAACAGGCGCATTTTATAGCCCCACTTCTGTTAGTATTCAAAGTGGTGTTACTATTAATTATGCCCCATTTGATCCATGTGTGCCACCGCAAGTAAAAGTCACTGATGACAAACCACTGAATTTTGTAGGTCAAACCACTTTAACTGATTCAGCAAATGCTAGCGGAGTTACACGTCTTTGGCAAGCTACAAAGGGCGGAGTCATTACATCCGACCCCACCCTTCCAACAATTACAGTTTCTGCCGCAGGCACTTATATTCTTACTGTGACCAGCGCCACTAATTCAAGCTGTATTGCAAAGGATACAACTGTGGTTTCGGCAGCTGTAAAAAATATTATTGGATCAGAGTTATTGTCCATATATCAAAATTATGGCACTAGTAATATTGGCGCCCTTGACACTTTCTTTGCTATCTCGGGAAGTTATGTTAAGATTGATGTAGTAGTTTTTGCAGGTAAACGGCAGCAAGTTTTAGATACACTTGTTAAGCCTACATATGGCCTTAATAACATTTATCCTAGCGGACAAAGCCCCTTAACAATAACTGGTGATTTTCCAATTACGAATTTGCTCAAGCTAAACTCCCTTGGAAGTATTATTAACTATTGCCGACCATATTACGAGCCGCAAACATTTTCGGAAAGAGATACACTCACAGGCTTAGTAAAATCTGCTGGAGACACAACGATGGGAACGTATCTCGTACGTCCCGGATACAGGATCAACGGAGATGGCATTAAGGTTGGCGTTATATCAAATAGTTACAATACAATATTGAGCAGCACTACGGCTACGCCTCCCTTTCATCCCATAACAGGCTCTCCAAGTGATGTCCCGCAAGAGTTCAATACAAACAGAGCATCTCAGGACATTGCAAATGGAGATCTGCCGGGTGATACTCTTGGTTCTGTCAATCCAAATGGCTATTTAAAAAATGTTCATGTGTTACAGGATCTGACTTTTCAAAGTACTGACGAAGGAAGAGCCATGTTGCAAATCGTCCATGATGTAGCTCCTGCTGCTGAACTTTATTTCAGAACCGGATTTTTTACTCCGGGTGATTTTGCAACTGGTATCACGCAACTCAAAAATGCGGGCTGCAAAATTATTGTCGATGATATAACATATATAACTGAACCTTTTTTAAAAGATGGAATAGTTGCAAATACTGTTAATACTGTAAAGAGCCAGGGAGTTACTTATTTTTCTGCGGCAGGAAATTTTGCCAATAGATCATACGAAAAAGATTTTAATCCAATAGATGCTACATCGATAGGATTTACGAATAAAAAGGCTCACAATTTTGGAGGAGGGGATATGTTCCAAAAGCTTCGGTTGGCACCCGGCAATTATACGTTTGTATTCCAATGGGCAGACGATATTTATTCAATAGGTGAGACAGGGGGTACTCAATTCAATTTGGACATTTTTCTTACGAAGAATACCGATGGCACCGGTTTGATAGGATTTAATCGGGATAATCTGCTGGGTGATCCGATCGAATTTATTCCAATTACTATCACGGGTAGCAGTCCAACTGATTCATCGGATTACAACATACTAATCGTGAACAACACCCTTACTGGCAACCCTTCTCGTATTAAATATGTAGTCTTCCGTGGTGGCGTTCGATTTATGGAGTATAATGAAGGAACTTCAACAATCGTTGGGCAAGCAAATGCAACGGGAGCTATTGCGATCGGTGCCGCTCGTTTCAACCATGTGCCCGGTCATCCATTATTACCGCCTTCATTATCTGGTATAACTAAACCACAAATCGAAAGCTATTCTTCAGTCGGAGGAACTTATGTAAACGGTTCTCAAAGACAAAAGCCTGACTTGGTTGGTCCTGACGGTGTAAATACAACTGTAAAAATGGGACAGGATTATCCCAACGAAGCTCTAGATGGATTTTCAAACTTCTTTGGTACTTCAGCAGCCGCTCCACATGCAGCTGGAGCAGCTGCTTTGATTATGCAAGGACGCAAAAGGTTTATCACAGGGCATCCGGATACGTCCCCGGATGAGATCAAGGCTTTATTTCAATTAACTGCTATTGAAATGAGACCGCCCGGCCTTGTAGGTTATGATTTCTCTTCTGGTGCCGGATTAATTGATGCAGATTCCGCCATGCGAACTTTTGCTTCACCAACTCCTTTTCAAATTCAGTTAGTAGTCCCTCCCGGTGCTATTCCCGGAGAGGCACAATTTTTACTAACAGTTACCGGCGAAAATTTTAGTACGAACTCTGTGATATATATAAATGATTCAGCTATCACTACTGTTTTTGTAAATGAGCATGAATTACAAGCGACGATTGGAGAATTTGAAGGCAACCCGGAAATAAGAGCTTATACTCCGCCTAAAACACTATTTGGTGATGCGGGTTTTTCCAATAGTCTTTTCTTCTTTGATGCGAATATTGTTGTTCAAGCTGTGAACATCACCAAAAAATTTGGGGAAACAATGCCTGCGCTTGATACAATAATAACAATCAATGGAAAATTGTTGCAAGACACTACACTTACTTTGGCTGACATAGGTCTGTCGAACTTAACAGTTCAAACTACTGCTACAACAAATAGCAATGTAGGAACCTACACGATTGACGTAAATAGAATTTTCGATCCAAACAATCTTAATGATCTGGAGTTCTTAAAAAAGTTCAACTATAAATTCATTGGTGGATCTGTAACCATCGAGCAATTGCCGCTTACAATTACGGTCCAGAACCAAACAGTTAATTACGGAGATCAAATACCTAACATACAATTTAATTATCAATTCGACCAGACCAATATTTCCAACCCTTCCGCTTTATTAAGTCAGATTCAAACTACGCATCTATCTCAGTTGGCAAAAGACGCACAAGGGCATGATATTTTAGGTTTAATAAATGCCCAAGCCGTCACGATTTTTAATGGCCAGGCATTACCAGTTGTTAAAGGTCAGGAAGTCTTCTATGTCAATGGTCAGGCACTCACAATATTTAATGGAGATACTATACCGGTGGTAAATGGTCAGGCCCTAACTATATTTAATGGAGTTGTGACAGATACAGTTGGATCAGACTTATCATCTTCAGAAACAAACAATCTTAGTTTCTTAGCTTCACAGTCAACCTTGGGAAATGCCAGATCAATCACAAATAAAACCGGAATTACTAACGTTGTTGATATTACGCAAGAATCAATATTGGATTTCAATGTAAATGGAGCACAAACCCAAATGCTTAATTCTTTATCAAATGTAGTTCCGAAGGGTTTAGTGGATCAACCTTCGTATGCCAATGGCCAGGCACTCACTATATTTAACGGCCAGGCACTCACTATATTTAATGGTCAGGCACTCACTATATTTAATGGCCAGGCTGTTGCGATATTTAATGGACAAGCCGTTGTGATATTTAATGGAGATACGATACCAGTAGTAAATAGTGATAATAGAACTGCGGTAATTGTAAATGCAACGGAGATCGGAGGAGGAATTAACCCATTGAAATCTTTGAACATAATTTCAGGACTTGATGCAGGCGACCAGTTTATACTACCCGGTGCTTTTACAAACACTAATTATAATGTAACTATTGTGCCGGGAACCTTGCACATAAACAAAGCTATATTACAAGTAAAAGCTGATAACAAAACAAAACCCTATGGTGATGAAAATCCTGCTTTAACCGTTACTTACAATGGTTTTGTTTACGGAGAAAATTTTGAAACCAGTGACATCACCGGTGCACCGGCTCTATCAACAACAGCTACAACCACCAGCCCCGTAAGTCCTCCAACTTATCCAATAGTACCGAGTGCGGGAACGCTTACATCATCAAATTATTCGTTCAGTTTTGTGAACGGAGCACTGACAGTTGTCCCCAATGCATGTTTGTTAACCCATAGCCCTGGTAAAAATTTTGGAACTACAACGAAAAAGGAAACCAGTTTGTGGGTAAATGTGACCACCAAAGTAAGTGGCCAACTTAATGCAAATGGTAAATACTTATTATTTAAAGCAGGTAGCATTATGTTGAACAACATAAAATATACTTTAATAAACAATAGCAGCCTTACAATTCCAGACGGCATTATCATTGCAAAAGATACTGCCACAGCACCGTGGACGAGGTTTGATTTAACCAAAAAAATGTGGATCACCACAATCCCCGTTTCGTTTGCCAGCACTTCTGATCTATTTCTTACAGGAGCAATCATTAGTTCATCCATTGGATTTTCAAAAACAAATAATGATCCTAACACATCCGTATCTGGTATATTCTATAGTAACGCAACCTTTACAGACCAATGGACATATGCAATGGCAACTTATCAACCAACATTCACTTACGACCAGGTCGATGAAATAGGTCAAGTGGTTGCAATCAACGGAACTTACCGCGCAGGCACACCATTATCAATTATTGTAAGTGGATTGGCAAGCCTGGTGCCTGGAGGAAGTGGCGGAGGTGGTAATAACTATACAGGAAGCACACTTAATTGGGAAAAGTTTACAGCTTGTTCTTATGATGCAATAATGACAAACAGGTCTATAAATCCGGCTGTAACTCAAAGTGAAAGCCAACCTGAATCATCAAAATCATCAATCGCAATCAATCCAAATCCAGCTTCCAATTTTATTACTATAAATTTTGTGCCGGCACAAACAGGGAATTCAAAAATTGAGATCTATTCTATCCATGGAAAGAAAGTATTTGAAATGAATAATGGAGTTTGTCATGCTAATCAAAAATATCAACAAAGAATTGACATAGGTAAATTCCCGGCTGGTATTTATCTGGTCCAAATTAAAAATGAAGGGCAGGTTACTAATAAGAAATTTGTTATAGCACGATAAAAGCAATTGTTCTATTTTTAAATTGTAAATCGGTATGTGACTTTAAGTTATGAAAAACAAAAAAATGAGTTTTCTCATCTTCTTAATAGGTATTGCAATAAATATTTATTCGCAACCGCTCATAGTTGATGGGGAAGAACTAAAAGAAGACACGGCCTCCGTAAACTTACTTTTGGAAAAATGCAAATCTAAGCTTGCAACTGCGCAGGATACAGCACTCATTTTTGCAAATAAAGCAAGTGAGTTATCAGAAAAAATAAACTATCGAAAAGGCAAAGCTTTAGCTTTAAAATATATAGGCAGTGTTTATTATTTCCAGACAAATTACGTAGAAGCCCTGAATTTTCTAAATCAGTCATTAGAGAAGTATAAAGAGATAAAAGATTATAGCGGGGTGGCTAATCTATATAGTAATATCGGTGTAATTTATTACGATCAGGGTGATGATGTTTTAGCACTGGAAAACTATATTCAATCTTTAAAGTACGCAGAACAAGCCGAAGATAAATACAGATCGTTCATTGCTTTAAATAATATTGGCGGTATTTATTACTTAACACCAGTTACTTATGATAAAGCATTGGATTATTATTCCCGGGCTATCAAGCTTTGTGAAGAACTTGGAAAGAAAGAAGAATTAGGTGCAATCAGTGTTAATATCGGCTCGATCTATCTTCAGCGAAATGAACCATCAAAGGCACTATCTTATTTTGAGAAAGCATTAAAAGCGTATGGGGATTCAGAAGGAAGTCTCAATGTCTATAATGCGATGGGTAAACTATTTAAAGAAGAACGGAAGTTAGATTCCGCTTTAGATTATCATAATAAAGCTCTGGCAATAGCCGAAAAATTTGATAGCAAATTACCAATCATTCAAACACTAATGGGCCTGGGAGATGTGTATGTTGAGAAATCAGATTATCGAACAGCCTTACAAAATTACACAACTGCAGAAAAAATCGCTTTAGAGATCCAGGCAAATCATGAACTGTCAGATCTATATGATAAAATGGCCAAGACGTATGCAAAGAATGATGACTATAGTAAAGCTTTCAAATATCACACTTTGTATTCGAACATCAAAGACACTTTATACAATGTAGCAACAAATAAAAAATTAGGACAAATACAATTTGAGTATGGACTGGAAAAGAAACAAAGTGAAGTCAACCTTCTTACAAAAGATAATGACCTGCAGGCCGCAAAAATTAAGAGGCAGCAATTAGCTAAAAATGCTTTTATGATTGGATTAGTTCTCGCATTCATAATAGCATTATTGATCTACCGCGGATACAGGAACAAAGTAAAAACTCATAAAATACTTGACAAACAGAAAAATGAGATCGAAGGCTTGCTTCTGAATATCCTTCCTAAGGAGGTTGCTGGTGAATTACAAAGAACCGGACATGCCACCCCAAAACATTATGATACTGCCTCTGTCATGTTTACGGATTTTAAATCCTTTACTGTGATCGCGGATAATATGTCACCAAAAGAACTGGTAGAAGAATTAGATGCCTGCTTTATTGCCTTTGATGGGATCATTGAAAAATATAAACTTGAAAAAATAAAAACGATTGGTGACTCTTATATGTGTGCAGGCGGTATTCCGATGCCTGATGCAACTCATGTATTAAAGATTGTAAAAGCCGGGCTTGAAATACAACAATATGTTTCTGAATACAATCAAAGAAGAGCGTTAAAAGGTCTAGAGCCATGGAATATAAGGATCGGGATTCACGTAGGACCAATCATAGCTGGTGTAGTAGGTAAAAAGAAATATGCTTATGACATCTGGGGCAGCACAGTAAATATTGCCAGCCGCATGGAAAGTAATGGTGAGCCTGGCAAAGTGAACATCTCTTCGGCCACCTACGAATTGATCAAAGATTATTATGAATGCAGCTATAGGGGAAAGATCAGCGCAAAAAATATCGGGGAGATCGATATGTATTTTATCGAGCATGAACATACAATACCAAAGACTCTTCTATTAAACGAAAACCAGGAAATCAGCCAATAAAATATCTCACAAGATTTTTTATAAGGATACCAAAACTCATACCAAAGTTTATTTTAAATCCTCATTACTTACTATTATTTCTTCAGCAAGGCAACCATTAAATCTACGCCAACGATTATGTGATTTTAGATGAAGGCCTGCTCTGGAAGGTCAGCCAAACCTATTCATGACAATTTATGTTTATTTCTGGGCATACTAAAAGGTAATTTGAAAACAAAAGAAAGCATATTAAAAGTACTTGTGTATTTTGACATTTTTCGCTATCCGCTTACACGAAAAGAAATCGAGTCATTTCTCGATCAGCCTTTTCCAGAAGAAAAACTGAATGAGTCACTCAATGACCTATTGTCTTCCGGTCGTATTTTTCAGCTTTGCGAATTTTATTCCCTGCGCAATGACATATCGCTTGCTGAAATAAGAAAAAAAGGTAATGCAAATGCTGACACATTAATAAAGAAGGCAAGGGAAATTGCAAAGCTTCTCTATAAATTTCCTTATGTAAGAGCCATTGGTTTATCCGGCTCTGTTTCAAAAAATTTCGCCGACGAAAACTCCGATATAGACTATTTCCTGATCACTAAAGCCAACCGTCTATGGATTGCGAGAACACTCCTAGTTTTTTTCAGAAAAAACCCCTTTCTTAAAAATCGTCATAAGTACTATTGCATGAATTATTTTGTTGATGAAGCCGATCTTGATATCAAAGAGAAGAATATATATACTGCAACTGAATTATTCACACTGATCCCTTTGGCTGGGAATGGAAGTTTAAAAAAGTTTTTTGAAAAAAATTCATGGTCGCATAGCTATTTCCCAAATCGTGACCTCCCGGTAGTAAAAGAAGAAATAAATTTTCCAGACCCATGGCTTAAGCAAATGATAGAATTTGTTTTAAATAATAGATTTGGAAATTGGCTTGACAATTATTTTTTCAAACTTACCACAGCCAGGTGGCAAAAAAAAGAAGAAAGGAAAAAACTAAATGCAAAAGGCGAAAGAATGGGAATAAAAACAGATAAACATTTTTCAAAGCCTAATCCCATTTTTTTTCACAACGCCTTTATTGAAACATATAAAAAAAGAATAAAAGAGGTAGAAGAAAAAGAGATGGTGAGTTATACCTGATGAGAGTTTGCCTTTTATTTCTTCCTGAGAGAGATGATATAGTAATCACCAATGCTTTTCCATGGCCACTTACTTTTCCATTTATTTTCTTTTTCTTTTAGCAAATTAAATAAAGACGGCCTTTTCGTTGGGAAATTTTCAAGATAAGATGGGGGCACCAGCGTACAAAGACCCTCAACAGACAATAACTTATAAGAATCTTTCATGTTTTTTATTACATACGATGGGTTGTAATACCAGCAGGTAAAATATTCATCCTCTATATGCGCTTTCACACCTTTGTTGCTAAAGAAACGGCGAAACGCAGTTTTAAAATCTCCTTTAAAAAATAACAGGCTTTCCCACAAACAAAATTTTGGGAGAATTACAAGAGTCACAATGCCATTGGGCTTAAGTAGTGGCGGAAACGATTGCAGGACTTTATCCAATTCTCCTGTACAATTCAATCCGGCAAAATTGGAAAAGATCATATCATAAGGTCCTTTATTCTTCAGGCTTTGTAATTCAGTAAAAGAACAAAGCTCATTAGTAACTTGTCTTTCTAATTTATTTTGGCGGACTTTTTCAATGAGTTTTTCTTGCATTCCTTTTGAAATATCAGTAGCATGAACAGTATGATCATGTTGACCCAACCAAACTGCGTCTTCACCAGTACCAGCATTTAATTCAAGAATTTTACTAGTTGGCCTTAAAAATTGTTGCAGGTGATCCCTGACCCTTTGCCGCTTGTATTGAATAATAATATTGCCAGAATATATATCATCAAAAATTTCGGACTGTTTGCTAAATGCTTTCTCAGCCGCTTTTTCATTTACACTATGCGAAGATCCATTCACGGTGTGACAGGTTTTTCAAGAGCATTTAATTTCATTTTTGCGAAAATACTTGCTGGTAGATAATAAAAATAAGAGGCGGCTTTTTTAAGTTTTTTCAAAGATGTTTTTGCAGGCTGCAAAAACAGTTGCCTGATATTTTCCAATGCAAGATGCATGCGATAAGTTTTATGAACGTATCGATATAATTGCTTATAAAATGCCGGCTGGTAGGTGTTGCGAAACATTAATGCCAATTCATCAGAATCCGTCCAGTTTGTTTTTTCTTTCAGATCGGGCTTTACTTTTTCATAAAACCCGGTGCCCGGTAACGGATAAGAAACAGATATCCCAATTTCATATGGCAACAGTTCATTGATCATCCTTATCGTTTTCTTTATATCTTCTTTTGTCTCCCCTATATATCCAAACTGAATAAAGAAGGATGGCTTCATTCCATATTTACGAATGAGTTTTGTTGATGCATGAATTTGTTCAATGGTTGTTCCTTTATCCATCGCATCTAATATCTTTTGTGAACCACTCTCCGCTCCCATCCAGATATTATCGCAACCGGCTTTTGCGAGATCACGAATATAATTTTCCTGCAATAGCAGGTCAGCTCTTGCCTGGATCTTAAATTTGAAATGAAGGTTTTCTTTTTCTACAAGATCTGCGAACTCATTTACCCAACCAGGTTTTAATCCAAATATATCATCGCAAAACCAAATGTGATCGAATTGAAATTTTTCTTTAAGCATTTTTAATTCCTGTACCACATTTTGTGGTGACCGGGAATTATAGCGGTTACCATAGATCGGTTTTGCACACCAGTTACATTTAAATGGACAACCTCTTGTCGTTCCCATATTCATAGAAAAATAGCCGGCATGATCTAGCCATGATTGACGATAAGGTTGTATATCGACCAGGTCCCAGGCAGGCAAAGGCAAACTATCAAGATCCTTTAATACATTTCTTCGTGTTGTTTTTATTACACAATCATTTTGCTTAAAAGCGATGCCAGGAATTGAGGAAACATCTCTTCTGTTTTCCTGTAACGCATTAACCAATTCAAGTAAAGTCATTTCAGCTTCACCAAGAAGAATAAAGTCGGCGCCTTCTTCAATGTATTGTTCATAGCGATCTGTTGAATCAGAACTTGAAACTATGACCGTGCATCCTCTCTCCTTTGCCACCTTACTCATTTTAAAAGCAGCTTCACGCATATTAGTAAGGCACATTTTGGTGAGATAGTTAAATCCATCATCATACAAAACCAAATAATCAGGTTGAAATTTTTCGATTGCCGGAATGATATCTTCTGCGCCATTTGCAAACATCACATCATGAAGCGCAACCTCATAACCCTCCTGCCGCATTAATGAAGCTGCATATAATGTACCAAGGGGAGCATAAGGCAATCCTGTTTCCCATTGTTTGGGGTCATAGCGAAGAAAGTATGAATGTGTGAAAAGAAGTTTACTCATTTACCAAATTCTTATAAGGTTAAATCACCCTAAATACTAAAATAGTTGCCTGTTAAAAATAATTAATCCCGAAGACTCGTAGTGGAATCTTTTAGCATAGGTAATCGTTGACCAAAATATTGGTTAAAGATCAGTCTAAACTGGTTCACATTGCT
>Ga0207641_10003796_pt1 | contig 13253 bp, 8 predicted proteins | sample KBSSwiS62_FD_184306 | JGI IMG/M metagenome (GOLD analysis project Ga0207641, IMG submission 184306) | Switchgrass rhizosphere microbial communities from Kellogg Biological Station, Michigan, USA - KBS Switchgrass S6-2 (SPAdes) (version 2) | ecosystem: Host-associated > Plants > Roots >... | reverse complement strand
GAACAAGCTCGTTCAGGGGGCCGGCTACGCGGGCGAGAAGCTCTCGCTCAACTTCCAGAACATCGAGGTCCGGGCGCTGTTGCAGGTCATCGCCGACTTCACCAACTTCAACGTCGTGACCAGCGACACCGTGACTGGCAACGTCACGCTGCGCTTGAAGGACGTGCCTTGGGACCAGGCGCTCGACATCATCCTGCAGGCGAAGAACCTGGGTCTGCGCAAGTCCGGCAACGTCATCCTGATCGCGCCCAAGGACGAGCTCAACGCCAAGGAGAAGATCGAGCTCGAGGCCAAGCAGCAGATTGCGGCGCTGGAGCCGTTGCGGACCCAGGCGTTCCAGCTGAATTACGCCAAGGTGCAGGACATCGCCAACGGGCTCACCGGCCAGAGCACGGGCTCCGGCGGCGCCGGCTCCAGCGGCAGCGCGTCGCGCATCCTCTCGCCTCGCGGCGCCGTGGTGTTCGAAACCCGGACCAACCAGCTCTTCGTCACCGACATCCCGTCCAAGCTCGAAGAAGTCCAGGGGCTGATCGCCAAGATCGACATCCCGGTGCGCCAGGTCCTGATCGAATCGCGGATCGTCATCGCCGACGACAGCTTCGGCCGGTCGCTGGGCGTCCGCCTCGGCTTCAACGACCTGCGCAAGCCGCCCGGCTGGGGCATCGGTAGCGACGGGCAGGTAGCGGTCGGGGGCAACCTCAACGCGGTCGCCGGGCAGACCGGGCAGAGCACCAGCGCTACCTTCAGCGACACCAATTTCGTCAATTTGCCGGCCACGGGCGCGAACGGCTTCAACCCGGCCAGCTTCGCGCTGTCGCTGTTCGGCGCGAGTGCCAACCGCTTCCTCAACCTCGAGATCTCCGCGCTCGAGGCGGATGGCAAGGGCAAGGTCGTGTCGAGCCCGCGTGTGATCACCGCCGACCAGCAAAAGGCGCTGATCGAGCAAGGCGAGGAGCTGCCCTACCAGGTGGCCACGTCGAGCGGCGCCACCTCGTTGCAGTTCCGCAAGGCCAACCTCAAGCTGGAAGTAACGCCGCAGGTCACGCCCGAAGGCAACGTCATCCTCGACGTCGATATCACCAAGGACAGCGTCGGCCGCGCCACCACGGCCGGCTTCGCGATCAACACCAAGCACGTCAAGACCCAAGTTCTGGTCGAGAACGGCGGGACCGTCGTGATCGGCGGCATCTTCGAGCAGAACGACCGCGAGGACGTCACCAAGGTCCCCTACCTAGGCGACGTCCCCTATCTCGGCAATCTCTTCAAAACGCGCACCATGACCACGTCCAAGACCGAGCTGCTGATCTTTCTGACGCCCAAGATCGTCACCGACCGCACTGCTGCGCGCTGACTGCCGCTCTCGCAGAAGACCACTCCCCGGCTGGCGCCGTCAGCCCATTCGCCGTCGTCGCAGATCGCACCAATCCAAACTGATCTCTACCCTCGCGTTGTTTCATTGATTGGTCTGCCCGGCAGCGGCAAGTCCGCGATCGGCAAGGAATTGGCGCGCCGACTTCAGCTGCCCTTCGTCGACAGCGACCGGCTCATCGAGAGCCGGGCCGGGTGCACCATCGCCAGCCTGTTCGAGCACGAAGGCGAGGCGGCATTCCGCGAACGCGAAGCGCAGGCGCTCGCCGCGCTCGCAGGCGAGGGCCCTTCGGTGATCGCAACCGGCGGCGGCGCGGTGCTGCGCCCCGACAACCGCGAGTTGCTGCACAAGCGGACGCTGTGCGTGTTCCTCGACGCGGGCCATGACCTGCTCTGGAAGCGGTTGCGGCGCGACCGGCGTCGGCCTCTCCTGCAGGTCGCTGACCCCGAGGGCCGCCTGCGCGAGCTGAGCGCAGAGCGCGATCCGCTCTACCGCGAGACGGCGCACATCGTCGTGCGGACCGACGGCCTGCCGTTCAACCGGCTGGTCGACGAGGTCGAGCGTCGCATCGCCGAGGAGAATGGGCGATGACCAACGAGACCGTCGCCGCCGTCGTCCGCGTCCAGCTCGGCGCGCGCAGCTACCCGATCACCGTCGGTTCGAACCTTCTCGGCGCTGCCGCGAGTTATCGGGACTTGCCGCGCGGCAACAGCGCGGTCATCGTCAGCAACGAGACCGTCGCCCCCTTGTATGCCGAGCGTCTCGCCGGCGCGCTCGCGGCGTCGTATCCGAAGGTCACGACCGTCCTTCTCCCGGACGGCGAAGCGCACAAGACGTGGCAGACGTTGCAGACCATCTTCGACGCGATGCTGGCGGCGCATTGCGACCGCAGCACGACCGTGTTCGCTCTCGGCGGTGGCGTGATCGGCGATCTCGCCGGCTTCGCGGCGGCCTGCTACATGCGCGGTGTTGCCTACGTCCAGGTGCCGACGACACTGCTCGCCCAGGTCGACTCGTCGGTGGGCGGCAAGACCGGCGTCAACCACGCGTCGGGCAAGAACATGATCGGCGCCTTCCACCAGCCGCTCGCCGTCGTCGCCGATGTCGACGTCCTCGAGTCGCTGCCCGAGCGCGAGCTCGTGGCGGGGCTTGCCGAAGTCATCAAGTACGGCGCCATCGCCGACGACGCCTTTCTCGCCTGGATCGAGGCGAACCTGCAGGCGCTGCTGTCCCGCGACAAGAAGGTGCTGATCGAGGCGGTCACGCGCTCGTGTCGAATCAAGGCGCAGGTCGTCGCCAGCGACGAGCGCGAATCGGGCAGGCGCGCGATCCTCAATTTCGGTCATACCTTCGCCCATGCGATCGAGACGGGAACCGGGCACGGCACCTGGCTGCACGGCGAAGCGGTCGGCTGCGGCATGGCGATGGCGGCCGACCTGTCGGCACGTCTCGGCCTGGTGGCGCCCGACCATGCGGCGCGCCTGGCTCGCGTCATCGGCGCCGCCGGCCTGCCCCTGCGCGCGCCGCCGCTCGGAGTTGGCCGCTTTGTGGAGCTCATGCGGATGGACAAGAAGGCCGAAGCGGGCGAGATCCGCTTCATCGTCCTGGAAGGCCCGGGCCAGGCCGCGATCCGCGGCGCCGACCCGGCCACTCTGGCCGCGACCATCGAGGCCTTTGGCGGCTGAGATCGCAGCCGTTCGTGAGATTGTGCGACAGGGGGTACGGCAGCGGCGCCGTACACCGTGCGATCCGACCCGTTCGTCGACTTGCTGCGCTGCCTGCCCCTTCGCCCGCTTTTAAACTACGAGGCTGCGCCAGACTGCAATGGCCCGGTCGCACTGGCCACGCCGTTCGGCTTGCGAGCCGCCCCGTTCGTCGGCCGTCGTCCGCCCGTGCCGCCGCCGGCTTTTACACTTGGCCGCCAAGAGGACTACATGACTCGATCGCGAGGCTTCACACTGCTCGAACTGATGGTGACGATGGCCATCATCTCGATCCTGGCTGCGATCGCCATTCCCTCGTACTCGGAGTACGTGCGGCGCAGCCGCATCACCGAGGCGTTTGCAACCCTCTCTGGAATGCGCGTCAAGATGGAGCAGCACTTCCAGGACAACCGCACCTACGCCACGGCGTGCGGTGCGCCGCCGAGCGTCGCGCCGCTGCCGCCTCCAACGCAGAATTTCACGTATGACTGCCCGGCGCTCGGTGCGAACAACTACACCGTGAGAGCAAGGGGAATCGCCGGTACGAGCGTGGACGGCTTCACCTACACGATCGACGATCAGAACGCCCGCACGACCGCCATGGCCGCGCCGTCCAACTGGCCGGGCAACGGCGGGTGCTGGGTGATCAAGAGAGACGGATCGTGCTGAAGCCGGTTCGTTGGCAGGGGTTCACGCTGGTCGAGCTGGTGGTGAGCTTGTCGATCATTGCAATCCTGGCGGCCTTCGGCCTCCCTGCCATGGGAACGTACTTGCAGAACTCCAAGCTCGCCAACGCCGCGGCGAGCTACTACTCCGGCATCCAGCTGGCGCGCGCCGAGGCGATCCGGCGCAACGTCGAGACTCAGTTCGTTCTCACCGGCACGGCGATCACGACCGCGAACCTTCCCAATGCATTGGCACCGTCTGTCAACGGGGTCAATTGGGTCGTGAGGGTCGGCAATGGCCCGGGCTCACCTCCACCGGCGTTCCTTCCTGCAGCCGTCGAGGCCAAGTCCGGCATGGAGGGCGAAAACAACACGAGCGCGCCGGCGATTCAGGTGCTTGGCGCAGGCGTCGGCGCCACCGTTTTCGACGGCCGGGTCCGGTTCAACGGCTTCGGCACGCCGCCGGCCCTTCCCGGTGGCGGAAACGAGGAATATGTGATCGACATCAGCAATCCGGCTGCCGGCCCATGCGGGCCGATCCACTGCCGTCGCATCAGGATTTCGCAGGGAGGGCAGGTGCAGTCCTGCGATCTTTCCGCTGCGGTCGGGGACAGTCGTGCCTGCTGAACGGCCTCGTTCCGTGCGCGGATTGCAGCGCGGCTTCTTCCTCATCGAGGCGATGGTGGCGATCCTCATTTTCGCGCTCGGCATTCTCGGCCTTGTCGCCATGAGCAGCACCGCCGTGTCGTCGCAGTCGGATGCGCAGTACCGCACCGACGCCGCCAGCCTGGCGGATGCGATGGCAGGACAGATCGCGCTCGGCCTGAACCGGACGGGGGCGACTCCCGCTGCCGTCGCCGCCAACAAGGCAGCGAGCCTCGTCGCCTTCGCTCACCAGCCGGGCGGTGCCGCCTGCGCGTACGGTGGCGGCGCGACCGCAGATCTCAACTTGCTGGCGCTCGTGAATCGAGCCGCAGCGATCATGCCCGGCGCGGGTCCGGCGACGCAGCAGATCGTCGTCAACCCGGCCGGCAATTTCAATCGTGTCGAAATCACCTTGTGCTGGAAGTCTCCAAGCGATACCGCCTGGCGGCACCACACGCTCGTGACCTACGTCAACTGAGTGCGTCTATGACCGCGCGCATCACTCTGCTGCCGCTGCGACGTCGATCGCGCGGCGTGACGCTGGTCGAGATCATGGTCGGGGTCGCGATCGGACTGATCGGCACCGTGGCGATCTTCCAGGCGGTCGGTGCCTGGAGCCGGCACACGCAGACGACGAGCGCCGGCGGCGATGCGCAGGTCGCCGGCACCTTGGCGCTTTTTCACATCGAGCGCGACGTCAAGGCGGCCGGCCATGGGTTCGGTATGGCCAATGCCCCCGTGATGGGATGCGCGGTGCAGTCGGTTCTCGCCGGCCCTCCCTTCAATCTGAGGCCGATCGATATCCAGCAGGGAGCGGCCGGAGCCCCGGACACCATTTCCATTCTTTACGGCAACTCCCCGTTCTTTGTGGCCCAGGGAACGTTCACGAGCTCGACGGCGACCACCAAGACGCTGACGCGACGCTCCGGATTTCACCCGGGTGACGTCGCCGTCGTTGCCGGGCCTGGGGGCGCGCCCGCCTCCGCGCCGTGCCAGCTGATCGAAATCACCGACGACACCATTGTCGACGGGCTCACGGTCGCTCATGCCGTGGGCAACTACCCGAACTTCTACACCGGTGCCAACATTGCTTCGCGGTTCAACGGTGTTGCCGCTCCGCCGGCTTTCGCTGCGGGAACCATCTACAGCTTGGGGCCGCAGCCGACCCTCAACGTCTGGAGCATCACGGGGGGTCGGGTGCTTTCGCGCGTCGAGCGGTTCGCGGCCACCCCGCCGATACCCGTCGCCGAGGGCGTGATCAACATCAAGGCAGAGTACGGCGTCGACCTGAACGGCGACGGCCAGATTGCCAACGCCGAATGGCAGACCGCCGCGCCAGCTGACTTCACCACCGTCTTGGCGATTCGCGTCGCCGTGCTCGTGCGCAGCCGTCAGTTCGAGCGCAGTGCCGACACCTCGTCGACGATCCCCGTGCCCGTCACACCGAATGTGCCGACCTATTTCGGCTATACCGGTGCGAAGCCGTTCTTCATGACGAACGTCGACGGGACTCTCGATGCCGGGCCCGCCGATACCAGTCCGAACAACTGGCGCTACTACCGCTACCGGGTTTACGAGCGCGTCATCCCGCTCAGGAACCTGTTGTGGGGGACCTACGGATGAGAACTTCGAAGATGCGGTTCTCGCCTCGAATGGGCGCGCAGCGAGGGATGGTGCTGTTCGTCGCTCTGATCGTGCTGATCGTGATGACCCTGGCCGGTTTGGCATTGTTGAGGCAGCTGGGAGTGGGTACCTCGATTGCCGGCAACGTCGCGTTCAAGGAAGCCGCTACTGCAGTCGCCGATCGCGGCGTCGAAGAGGCCCTGCAGTGGCTGGCACTGCCGGCGACGAACAATTCGCTCACGTCTGCGCCCGACGGGTACGACTCGAGCTGGGGCGCCGGCTTCGACCCGAGCGCCTTCGCATGGGGCCCGGGCGTTTCAAGGACGATCGTCCCGCCACTCCCGGCAGCACTCGACTTCGCGCAAACCGGCAGTCAGACGGAGATGATCATCCAGCGCTTGTGTGTGACGCCGAACATGAGTTCGCTCGACCCCGCGCAACGGTGCTCCGACTCGCTCGTTCCGAACCCCCTTCGCTCCCATGGTGGCGGGGGCTACGGCTCGGTCCTGCCAGCGACCACGCCGGCACCCTTCTACCGCGTCACGACACGAGTCCGCGGACCCCGCAACACGGTCAGTGTCACGCAAGCTCTGATCCAGTAGGGCCTAGCGCTCCGTCGGCAATGGGTCGTCTCGCGACCGTTCGTACGAGACAGGTCAACAAGGAAAACCGTGCAAAGCGTCGCTGTGATTCCACTCTTGTCGTCTCCTTCGGACGACGGCACGCGCAAGAGTCCCTTGCCGCGAATCCTCGCCGCAGCGGCCGTGGCGGTGTCGCTTCACGGCGTCCTGCTGCTTGGCCAGGGGGCGGGCGTCACCTCGACGAGCGTTCCATCGCAGTCCCTGGCGATTCGCTTGATCGAGACGTCCGCCCAGCAGACCGCGACAGTTGTTCCGGAGCCGTCCGCCGTGTCCACGGCAAAGCTCGTCCGACCCGACGCCGACACACGCTCCGGGCGCGAAGGTCGCCCGCCTGGCGAAGGCGCGACAGGGAAACCGGCACGGCCGCAGCGGCCCGCGGAAACCCCGGTCGTCTCTGGCAGTACACAACCGGTCACGCCGCTCGCCCCGACTTCGCCCAAATCTTCCGCAGGGCCTTCAGCGCGTGCTCTTGCCGACGCGCCTGACTATTTGCCGGCAAATCTTCTCAGTGTCCGCCCGCGTCCGCTCCAGGACATCGAGCCCGAGTACCCTGAGGCCGCCGATCTGCGTTCGGGAAAGGTCGTCCTGCGGCTGTTGATCGGTGACACAGGTCATGTCGACGATGTGGCCGTGGTTCGCGCCAATCCTCCCGGCCTTTTCGATGCGTCAGCGCTCGAGGCGTTCTCGAAGGCTCTCTTCTCTCCGGGCTTGGCCAACGGCATCGCCGTCAAGAGCCAGATGATGGTGGAAGTCGAGTTCGTTCCCCTCAATCGGCTATCGCGGATCTCGGGTCGAAGCTACTAGGCGGTTCTGACGGGCGTCGTTCGCTCGCGACAGCGGCCATCGAGGGTCGCTTCGACAGGGAGCGAGCTCGTCGTGCCGGAGACTCTGGCCTGTGCATTCCGCACGCGCTCTGACCCCATTCGTCAGTCTGCTCACACCGCTCGTCTGTGGCGGTCGGGCGCATGTGCCGGCCCCTCCTAAACTGCCGCGAATTGCTCGTTCCGAGATCAATGTCAAGCCCAAAAGCACGAAATATCATGAGGGATCGCGCGATGCACGCCAACCTACACGAGAGCCGGGCCCAAAGTGCTCCGTGGCGCGCCGTTTCATCGTGGCTTGGTGTCTTCTGCACTGCGGCCTTCGGCTCGCTGCTGATCGGAAACTCCCCCGCGCTGGCAGCGACCGACATCTCCCCCGCGCCGGTGACGACGATCTCCGCGGCCTCCGTCAAGCCGAACGTGATGCTGCTGATGGATGCTTCCGGCTCGATGGAGCGCTCGCACATGCCCGACGAGGCCGAGTCGGTGATGGGCGCCGACAAGGTCGGCTACAAGAACAGCAGCTGCAACACGCTGTACTACAACCCGGCCCTCAACTATTCGGTGCCCCGCAAGGCGGACGGCTCGTTCTTCAACCCGGTGCCGTCGTTCACGAACGCCCCCTACACCGGCTTTCTTTCGTACTACACCGCGCCGACCCCGGCGCAGCTGGCTGGCAACCTGGTGCTCGCTGCCTGGTGGGGCAAGCAGACGTCGTCGGTGGACCTGAGCACCTCGTTCATGCCCTACGACTTCGTCACCCTCCTGCTGGGTGTGGTGACGTATCCCGCGCCCGAGCCCGCGTACTACTACCAGTACAGCGGCGCGCTGCCGCTCAAGTACGACAGCGCACCCTGCACCGACCTCGACACCGGTGTGACGCGCGCCGCCACAGGCGGCGGCAACTGGGTCAAGGTGGTGGTGAGCGCGACGTCAGGGCCAGGCGTGAACCCCGACGAGCGCCAGAACTTCGCCAACTGGTATTCGTACTATCGAATCCGCATCAACATGATCAAGAGCGCGGCGAGCCTTGCCTTCGCCCCGCTCACCAACAATGTTCGAGTCGGTTTCATCACGGTCGAGCCCAAGCTGCGCCCTAACGATGCGGGCATCGACGCCTCGCGCTACGTCCCGATTCAAGACTTCGACCTGGCGCAGCGCACCGCCTGGTTCGCCAGGCTCTTCGCGCAGGTGCCCAATGGCGCTTCACCGGCGCGAGAGGGGCTCGCGCGCGTCGGCCGCCACTACGGCGGCAAGACGGACGGGATCAACACCAACATGAACGGTGACCCGATCCAGTACGCGTGCCAGCAGAACTTCACGTTGATGACGACCGACGGCTACTGGAATGCGCAGACCGAATCTCCGGGAGGCGGGCCGGTCGACCTCAACGGCAACCTCCTGGGGCAGCAGGATGGCGGTGTTCCATGTCCGGTGACCGATCCCTTCTGCCCGCGCCCCATCTTCGACGGCGGCGCGAGTTCGATCGATACGCTCACCAACAAGGTCAACGTCTATGTTCCCTCGCTGTGCGGGAACCCGGTGACGCTGAAGTCGACTGCGCAGATCACGCTTGCGCAGTTGCAGTTGCAGAAGAGCAGCGTGACCACGCAGCAGCGAACGCTCCAGTACCTTCTCAGCCAGACTCAGCCGTTTGCGCAGACGACGACGACGTCGAAGACGGTCACGGTGATGACCCAGACCGTGACCCAATACGCGCACGAGACCGACGAGCTGCACAAGATCGTGGTCCGCGTGATGAAGGACACCTACCAGACCGTTCAGGACATCAAGCAACTCGAGCTCACGACCGACCAGATCAACGACAACACGACGCAGACCTTGACGAGCAAGACGCGCTCCACCGAGCGCGATGAAGTGTGGTCCACGGTGAAGTCGCAGTCGGTGCTGAACTCGGTGCAGTACCTGCAGCAGACCGACCAGTGGCGCAGTGCCACGACCCAGAGCTTCCTGCGCATCTACTACACCACGGGGTGCGCCACCTCGGAGGGCTGCACGACCTTCTCGGCTCCGTGCGTCGTGGGCGCTCTCACGGTGAGCGGCAACACGATCACTTCGTGCACCGACTTCGAGGTCCGGGCGAACGCTCCCGACCCCGGCGCTTGCGTGCCAGGGCCGACGACCTACAACTTCAACGGCGCCGCCGGACGGTGGGAGGCCACGGCGTGCACCGCGGGCACGACCCTTCCCGATGGGCCCGTCCAAAGTTGCACGGCCCAGGCGCCCGCCGCCGGCAATGGCTTCACGAAAGTCACCTGCTACCTGCAGCCGGTCACGGCAGCGCAGCCGATCGACGTGCCCGCAGCCACCGCTTGCCCGCAGCCGGCAGCGACCGTGGGGAACAACTGGACCATCACGACCTGCTCGACCCCCGGGGCGACCAACTTCTCCAACCCGGTCGCGTCGTGCCCGGCCGTCCTGCCGCCCTACAACGCCGCCAACAGCTGGGTCAGGGTGACGTGCACGCAGCCGCCGGGGCCGAACAACCACGGGCTGCAGCCCGACGCGCCGTGCGTCGACGGGTCGGTGAACACCGATGGCAATTTCGTCACGACCACCTGCACGAAGACCACCGACAGCACCTTCCCTGTCCCGACAGGAACGTGCTCCAACGTCGCCCCTGTCGGCCCGGCTTATGTGAAGGTCACCTGCAGCGACGTGCCGCTGGTCGTGAACCAGCCGGTGGCAAGCGCGAGTTGCCCGCTCGCGTTCAGCTTCGACGGCGTCGACTCGACGACCTGCACGACCTCGGCCATCGGGCCGTACCCCGGGCCGACGCCGGTCGCCGCGTGCCCTGCCGACACCGGAGCGGCTCCGTTCATCGAGAACCACTGCACTGCGGTCCATACCAACAACTTCGTTCCGTCGTGCCCCAGCGGCGTGGGCGTCTTCCCTGCGAACGCCGGGAACGGCTTCGTCGCTTCAGACTGCCACTACACGCAGAACTCCAACGGCTTCCAGGATCCGACCGTGTGCGCAGCGGCGGCGAGCAACGGCCTGACGCCGCCTTTCGTGAGGGCAACCTGCACGACCGCCAACGCGGTCCCGCCGGCACCGGTCAACCCGGCCACCTGTCCCCTCGGAACGACGACGGCCGCCGGCCCGGGCTTCGTCACCACGCACTGCGTCAAGGAGACGCTGAGCGACGCCATCGTGCCGGCGGCGCTTTGCGTGTACGACCCGCCGACCCTTGCCAACGGCTGGCAGGAGACGCTGTGCGTGCATGTGTTCACCGCAACACCGGTGCAAGGCCCTTGCAACATCGGCGTCGACACCGGAGTGAACCCGGACGGCAGCACCTGGATCTGCGCTGCGGGCCCGCTGAATGCCCCGCAGGCCAACGTCACCACGTGCTCGAGCCAGGTGGGCGCCATCGGCAACAACTGGGCCACGATTGCATGCACCGGACCGACGACAGTGTCAGGTCCCACCACGGTCGATCCGGCCGCCTGTAACGACGGCAGCGTCGATGGGTTGAACCAAGTCACCCACTGCACGACGGTCGCTGGAACGTATCCATTGCCGACTGCCGTCGCCGCCTGCGTGCCGGGCTTTAACGCGGGCTCCGGCGAGACCTTCACCTGCACCTACCCGAACGACTTCACGTCCAGGGGCGTGATCTCTTGCGATGACGTGACCAACGGTGGCGTCACGACGGACGGAGCGACTCACCTGACCTCGACGTGCGTCAAGTCCGACGTGACCACGAACGTCGGCACCTGCACCGGGGCTGCGCCCACGCTGGCGAATGGCTTCCAGGACATCACTTGCCCCGGTACCACGGCGTTCCAGAATGCCGTTCCGACCGACGTGTGCAACGTCGGCAGCGTGTCGCCGAACCCGCCCTTCGAGACGACGACGCTGTGCAATCCCGTGCCGATCGTCGTGGCCGGGCCGGCACCTGCCTGCACGGATGCTGCCCCGACGGCTGGAAATGGCTACGTCGCGACGATCTGCGGAAGCACGCCGATCCTGACCAATGTGGTCGATCCGGCTTGCGCCAACGGTACCGACGCCAGCGGTGTCGTCACGACCTGCACGGCAGGCCTTCCGGGAGACGGCACCAAGTACGACGTCACGACGACGACGACCGTGACCACGACCGCCCGGAGCAACGGCGTTGCCGTGGGCGTTCCGTCGGTCAGCGCGTCATCGACCTCCGCTCCCTACAACGGGGGCGTGTGCTATCCGAACCCGTCGATTGCCCCCACCCTGCAACCGCCCGTCACGATCGCCGGTTGCATGGCATGGCCTTGCCTGCAGACCGTCGGCGCAGCCGGTGGCAGCAGCAACTCGCTCGCCGACGTCGCCCAGTACTACTACAAGACCAATCTGCGGCCGCTGAAGCTGCCGCCGTTCTCCGTCCAGCCGCCCGGCGCGCAGCCGGAAGGGGACTGGGTGAACTATCCCCACATGACGACATTCACGCTCGCGCTCGGTGTCTCCGGTACGCTCAATTACCGGGCGGACTACAAGAGCGCACTGACCGGGGACTTCGCCGACATCCGGAGCGGGGCAAAGGACTGGCCGCTCTGGCCGGACCCGACAGTCGACTACTCGAATCCCGCGAATTGGGACAACAAGAAGTCGATCGACGACTACTGGCACACGGCGGTCGACGGGCGCGGGAGGTTCTTCAGTGCCAAGGATCCGCAGGACGTCGTTCGCGGCATCGGCGACTCGCTCTCTGCGTTCGGAGCAAAGGGGGGATCGGGCGCGGCCGACGGGGTCTCGAGCCTGCAGCCGGTGTCGGGCAACAACTTTGCCTACTCCACCAGCTATCACACGCAGACCTGGGACGGCGATCTCGTCGCTTCGAAGATCGATCTGACCACCGGGTCATCGATCGTGCCGACAGCGGGGGATCCCACGACCGGCTGGTCCGCTGGCCAGCTCCTCGCGCTGCGAACCGCCAACGCCTGCGATACGCGCGACATCTTCCTGATCGACACGACGGCGCTCAACAATGTCGTGGACTTCAGCTGGAACACCTTCCGCTGCGATGCCGCTGGCGCCCCTGCCGGAGCTGCGCGCAACGGACTCAGCGTCGTCCAGCAGAATGCCTTCGGCAACGCGAAGGTCATGCTGCTGAGCCAGTGGCCCGGGATGACCGATGGCACCGCCGGCTCGGTCGATCAGCGCGCCGCGGTGTTGTCCCCGAACGGATTCAAGCTCGTCAATTTCCTGCGCGGCCAGCGCGGCTACGAAGGGTTCGTCAGCAACTCGCTGACGGGGCTGTTCCGCAGCCGCCACGGCAGCGTGCTCGGTGACATCGTCGATTCACAGGCGGTGTTCGTTCAAAAGCCGTTCGCCAGCTATTCCGATCTCGGCTATGACACGTTCAGGGATACAACTCAGGTAGCACGACCACCGATGGTCTATGTGGGCGCAAACGACGGCATGCTGCATGCGTTCGATGCCAGCCTCACCGCGACGGGTGGCCAGGAGAAGTGGGCCATCATCCCGAGCGCCGTTCTTCCGAATCTCTACAAGCTGGCTGACAACGACTACGGCCCCAACCATCAGTTCTTCGTCGACGGCTCACCGGTCGTCGGGGACGTATACGGTGGTGGCGCCTGGCACACGATTCTCGTGGGCGGGCTCAACAACGGCGGCAAGGGGTACTACGCCGTCGATGTCACCGATCCGACCGCGATGCCGCCCAAGGTGCTCTGGGAGTTCAAGCAGCAGTGCCCGGCGGTGGGGACGAGCGACTGCGACCTCGGCCTGAGCTACGGCAAGCCCGTCATCACCAAGCTCAATGT
>Ga0207641_10003795_pt1 | contig 13253 bp, 12 predicted proteins | sample KBSSwiS62_FD_184306 | JGI IMG/M metagenome (GOLD analysis project Ga0207641, IMG submission 184306) | Switchgrass rhizosphere microbial communities from Kellogg Biological Station, Michigan, USA - KBS Switchgrass S6-2 (SPAdes) (version 2) | ecosystem: Host-associated > Plants > Roots >... | reverse complement strand
GCTGATTTAAGAAAAGCCACACCTAAATTATAAAATATTTTTGCAGACATTGATTTATCTTTTGAAAGACCAAGCGCTTTTTTAAATGCTTCCGTCGCTCCTTCAATTTCATTGAGCCTGAATTTGGTAATGCCAAGATTGTATTGAGCCGTTAGATCGGTTGGGGATGTTTTTAATGCTTCTTCATATAACTTACTTGCATTTAAGTATTCAGATTTCTGATATTGCTTATCTGCATCACTTAAAATTTTATTTGCATCCTGTGCTGAAGATGTTGAAATAAAAAATATAAGACATATAGCAGGCAGCATTTTCATTCCACTCTTTTTTTTTCGGGGACCATTATTTCTATTATCAGGAAAAGGATCGCCGGAAAAAGAAACAGCTGATAATATGAATCGTAACGTCTTGCCTGGCCGCTACCAGGATGTTTCTCTTCAAAATTGCTAAACTCTTTTTTCAGCGCCTGTATAATATCCTTTTGATCATTCAGGAGAAAAAAATTTCCACCTGTAGTGGATGCGATATTCTTTAACAGAGGCTCATTTAACCTGGAAATAACTGGTTTTCCATTTTCATCTGTCATATATTGAGTGGAGCCAGCTTCTTTAAAAATAGAACCTTGCGGCGTACCCGCCCCTATACAATATATCACTATTCCATTTTCACGTAATTCGTTGGCCATACTGATAGCTTTATCATCATGATCTTCACCATCAGAAATTAATATAACCGTCTTGTGTTTGTATTCATTGAGGTTTAATGATTTTTCACATAGTGCTAAAGCGTCCCCGATCGATGTTCCTTGTTGAGGAATAGCATCAGTGTTAACCTCGTTTATGTACATTTCAGCTGCTTTTGTATCATTTGTCATAGGTAACTGCAATAAAGCTTTCTCTGCAAAAACAATTAAACCGACACGGTTAAGGTCTAAAGTCTGGACCAGGTTTTTAATTAACTCTTTAGCTGCCGAAAGTCTTGTTGGGTTTATATCAGCACTCAACATACTATTACTGACATCCAATGCAAATAGCAGATCAATGTCTGTGTTTTTAGATTCCGCCGGTATAATTTTTCGGGGATTTGCAGCTGATATTATTAAAAGAGCCAGCGCTATTAGTATTAATAAAGGTTTGATGAAAAATAATGGTAGTGAAAATGACTTAATAAATTGGGCAATCAATAAAGAGTTGCCCAATTTAGTTTGAATCTTTCTTCTCCAGAAAAATGCATAAATAAGCAATGACACAGGAATCAAAAGCAACAACAGAAAGTTGAGAAATTCAATATGTTGGAAAGAAAACATCAGTCTGTATTAATACATTAATTTTTGCAACTATTGTAACCGGCTTATTATCTGAAATCTTTAGACTTTGTCTTAGCACACTTCAATAACTGTACTAAAACTTCAATAACGGTACTAAAAATGGGTAATTATTTAAAAAAAACGGAATTTAAAGAATCATGGCATTATTATTTCCTGATGAATCCGTAGAAAATTTTTATAATAATTAAAACAGGTTATCCATAGGTTGATTATGCAAACACCAAGTTTTATTCAAGACGTCAGACAGGAGTTGGGTAAAGTGATCATTGGCCAGCACCACATGATAAACCGTCTCCTGATCGGATTAATGAGCAATGGACATATGCTGCTGGAAGGTGTGCCGGGACTTGCTAAAACACTTTCCATCAAAAGCCTGGCAAAATGTCTTGATCTTCGATTTAGCAGAATTCAGTTTACGCCTGATCTTTTGCCCGCAGATGTAACGGGTACAAAAGTTTATAACCAGGAACTTAACAAATTCGACGTTCGCAAAGGGCCGATCTTTGCGAATTTTATCCTGGCCGATGAGATCAACCGGGCTCCCGCTAAAGTGCAAAGTGCATTGCTGGAAGCGATGCAGGAAAGACAGGTTACTATTGGAGAGCAAACTTTTTTACTTGATGACCCTTTTCTTGTTCTGGCCACTCAAAACCCAATTGAACAAGAAGGCACCTATCCGTTGCCTGAAGCTGAGTTAGATAGATTCATGTTAAAAATTAAAATAGATTATCCTAACGAAATGGAGGAACAATTGATAATCCGTAACCAGATCAAGGCGGAGCCTTTGGAACAAATTCGGGTTGTAACGACAGCAGAAGAAATACGGGCAGCAAGAAAATCAGTGAGACAAGTAGTGGTTGATGAAAAGATCGAGCAATATATCATCAGGATCGTTTTTGCAACCCGTTATCCCGAAAAAAACGGGCTTGGCGACTTTAAGAACAAGATCAGTTATGGGGCATCACCACGGGCAAGCATTTATCTTGCAATGGCTGCAAAAGCAAATGCTTTTATGGATGGAAGAGACTATGTTATACCTGACGATATTAAAGAAATTTGTAAAGATGTATTACGACACCGCATAGGTCTTACCTATGAAGCCCAGGCCGATAGAGTAACCTCTGAAGATATCATTGATGAACTACTTCAAAAAAAAGTGAAAACACCTTGATGTCAGTTGAAGAAATATTAAGGCAAGTAAGAAGAATAGAAATAAAAAGCAAATGGTTGGCAAATCATGTATTTGCAGGTGGGTATAGAAGTGCTTTTAAGGGGACAGGTTTACGATTTAAAGAAGTGAGAGAATACGTACCGGGAGATGATATAAGATTTATAGACTGGAATGTAACAGCACGAATGGGACACTATTTTACTAAACTGTTTGAAGAAGAAAGAGAGCTTTCTATCTATCTACTGGTTGATATAAGCCCAAGCACCCTTTTTGGCACATCCCAGGGTAAACGGGAGATGATAACCCGGATCTGTGCTGATCTTTGTTATTCCTCCATCCTCAATAATGATAGAATCGGACTGATATTATTCAGTGACAAAACAGATAAATACTTGCCACCCGGGAAGAACCCGGATCATACGGAATATTTAATTAAGGCAATATTTTCGGCCAACGCTTCATCATCAAAAACAGATCTGGTTAAACCGATTAATTTTTTAAATAATATAACCCGTCATAAGAGCATTGTTTTTATATTAAGTGACTTTGCATTTGATGGGTATGAAAATGCGCTATCTATTCTGTCGAGAAAACATGATGTAATAGGACTTAGAGTTTATGATAAAGTTGACCAGGAACTACCTGATGCAGGGTGGCTTCACGTAAAAGATATTGAAACGGGTTCAACCATGTTACTAAATACTCGGGATAAATCTATTCGCTGGCAATATACCGCTCAATTCCAAACGTTTTCAACTTATGCGGCTGCGGCATTTAAGAAAGCTGGTGCAGAATTATTATCGCTTGAGACAGGAAAAAATTATATAACAGAATTACAGAAACTATTTCTTCAAAGAGTACGGTGAGAGCAATAAATTTTTTTATATTATTTCTCCTTGTTGAGGCATTTCAACTCTTTTCCTTTCTCCAGGCTCAAAACATTAACGCATCGGTTGACCGTCACTCCATCCTGATCGGGGAGCAGATTAAATTAGTAGTAACAGCAGATAATGTAGATGTAATAAAACATCCAATTGTACAGTGGGCTCAAATCCCGGATACATTTAATCATTTTGAGGTGATTGAAAGAGGTAAAATTGACACCATCAATAAAAATGGAGTAAATCATTATGAGCAAACATTTATCCTGACTTCCCTTGACGAAGGATTCTGGGATATACCGGCATTTAACTTGTTATTCAGCAAAAAATCATCCCGTAATCCAGTTCGCTTACCTACACCATCCATTAAAATAAAAGTATTCCCGGCAGATATTTCACGACTTAAAAATTACCATGATGTAAAAGATATCATGCAAACCCCTAAAGAGTCTGACCATTCACAAACAAAAACAAATTCAATAATTGGCTTAATTGCTGTCATTGTCCTGGTAATTGTAATATGGGCGGTTTTAAAAAGAAGAATAATAAAAAGCAAAACGTTAGAAAAAAAGGGAATGCTGAATTCCATCGATTGGATCCTGGAGCAATTAACGCTGCTTGAAAAAAAGCAAATTCCGGATAAAGATGCAGTTAAAGAATATTATCATCAGCTATATCAGCTATGTCGCCAGTATTTTTCTATAGAATTCGACATAAACGTATTGTACTGTACTACGGAAGAGTGGATGGGCATACTGGAACGGGTAGAATTGGATAAAAAAAACACAGCAGCATTTTATGAACTTGTAAAAAAGGCTGATTCGGTCAGGTTTTCTGACAGAGATATTGCTGAAAAGCAGAATGAAGAGATCTCAACTGCCAGAAATTTTGTTAAAGCACTTCACCGGTTAAAGACAGGAAAGTCCTGATTAAAATTAAAACTGAATTGGAAAACTGGTTAAAAAATATTGAGTTTGATTATCCCTGGATACTGTATGGACTGATAGTAATTCCCCTGCTTATTATTTGGTACATAATAAAAAGCAACAAGCAAAAGCCGTCCCTATTGATCAGTACCACTAAATTTCTTCCTAAACCGAAAGGGATCAAATACTTTTTTTTCCATATTCCATTTATGCTTCGTTGTTTCGGCTTGTCCTTTTTAATAATCGCATTGGCCAGGCCTCAGCTTAAATTTTCAAATCAAGTTTTTGCAGGGCAGGGAATTGACATCATGCTTTGTCTTGATGTAAGCGGGAGTATGTATCATACAGATATATTGCCAACCCGGCTTGACGCTTCAAAAGAAGTAGCAAAAGATTTTGTTCGTGAAAGGCATGGTGACAGGATCGGAATAGTAGTTTTTGGCAACAATGGTCTTACTATGTGTCCCCTGACTACCGATAACAATGCCGTAATCGGGCAAATCGATAATATTACCACCACCGATCTAACCGGAGCCGCAACAGTTATAGGAACGGGTATTGCAACAGCTATAAACAGGTTGAAAGACAGTAAGAGTAAAACTAAGATCATTATTTTTTTGTCAGATGGAGTTAATTCGTCCGGAGCCATTTCTCCGGAAACTGCAATTGAGCTTGCAAGGGTGTTCAACATAAAAATATATTCAATTGGGATCGGATCAAACAACAAAATTAATGTAATACGGCGCACTCCATCCCGGGAGCGAAATTTTGAATTTGACGAGCAATTATTAGTGAGAATGGCTGAAAGTACAGGAGGGCAATACAGTCACGCAGGTAATGGTGAAGATCTTAAAGAGGCTTTTGAAAATATCAGCCGTCTTGAAAAATCAACTATTCAAACGAGCATAACCACAAGGGTTGAAGAACAATTTTTGCCTTTCCTGGTTATTGGATTCTTGTTTGTATTTCTTGAAATTTCACTGAGATATTCTGTTTTCAGGAAATTTCCATAATGTGTAATAGCTAAAACCTATTTGAAATTTGAGATCTAATCCCGATAGCTATCGGGATGAAATCAAGGAGAAACAGTTCCAATGAACAATATTATTCCGATAGCTATCGGATCTCAAACTTCAAATTTTAAATTTTATGTACTAAGCTGCATTGCTACTATTAGGCTTCTCTTGCGTCGCACTCTTGTACGTTCGGTATTTCTATTCAGCATAACAATCCTATATTTTTTTATATCCTTTATTGTTTTGGAGAGGAAGGAACACTACGGACAATGAGGGACGTTGGCATTCACCAATTCCCTAACTTGCCTCTCCTAAATAAATTTATGGATCATTCTTCAAAGAAGCCATTGTACATCCTACCACCCGGCCACCCGATCATTGAACAATGGAGGCCCACGTTTGAACAATTTGAAAACGCAAAAGGCGATATGGTATTCCAAGCTGAACCATCAGACATACAGCAAGCAAACGTCATTAAGATCCAGCTAATGGTAATGGCACTACAACATTATCCTCGCCTCATTGAGAAAATGGTATTTGGTGTCCGGTTTGATTTTAACTTGGTGGAGGGTATTGATATGGCACGCAGTGAGGACTGGAAAAAAGATCCGGCTATTCGCCAATGGTTGTTTAAAATGTCTGAAATGGCGCAGATCATCTTTTTTGTAAAGGACAGTACCGCCCGCTTTTTTATGATAGCGGATGATATTATGTCAAGCATAAAAGATCAAACCTTTTTTGATGAAAAACAGCAGCATACAATAGTCGGCCGTTTCTTTACCAGTTGTCTTTATTTCCTCATCTATTGTCACAATACGGGTTTCCAACCCGACCATTACATTGATGCCTTAATTGCCGAGCATGATATGCCCTTTGGCATAGGTGAGGTAAAAGCTGCTTACACGGATGCTATACAAAAAGGTTTTGATTGGAAGAATCCTTATAAAAATAGTTGACCAATACTCTTCTACATTCAGTAATTCTAATCTCCAATTTAGATCAAAGCTTACCGGGTTTATCTGCGTGGCCAAGGTTAGTGCTTCACGAACCTTTTTTCGCATCACTTTTTATTGTTCTCCGTTCCGATGCGTGGAGGCATTGCGATAGCAATGCGGGCATCGGGGCGTCTCACTCAACGGACACGAACCAAGGCGGAGGAAAAAAAGGAACACTACGGACAACTGGGGGACGGAAAAATCACGAGCAGCTCTTTTACTGAGGCCATACTTTATACTTTTTAGGATAGAGTTTAATTTCTTTTTCCGCAATCATATCAAAAAAAGTTCTATACTTTGTTTTGTCTTTTCTATGCCTATTTTTAAATTGATTAATCCAAGAATACACATCAGCCAATTGCAGAAATCGACTTAAATGAGAAGGAGTGAAATGTACAGACTCAAAAAGGTGAGTAATTTCCGATTTGAATTCAAACTGGGTACCATTACACCGATAACTTGATAAAGCACCAGAAAACCTTTCTGTGATAGAATTATCTTCTCGGTCACCTATTAACATTCCAAGAGATCCTTTGGCTTTCATCAAATCATTTGTCCTTTCGCACAAAAACATAAATGCAAGGTCCGATGCTTGCTTGGAATTGTAAAGTTTCTCAGTGTTAATTTGGATGTTAATCAACTCAACTTCCGGTTTCGACAATATCTGTAAGAGTGAAACCAATATGTCTAACCGATCATAAAAGTTCAGCATTCCTTTGAACAATCCGCTTCGGGAAAATATATGTTGAGCATGAAATTCAGTGCTTCGACTTAAAATAATGTCATTAAACACAATTTTAGAAATCGAATTAACCGCGGTTTCAATATTTTTTAAATGTATCTCGTCAATACATATTGCTCCAATATGATAATGGTGATAATTCGGTTGAGGCTTCACTTCGTCAAAAAAGATCAAATTCATTTCAGAAGCAATTTATTGGTGGCGAAGTTAGATCATGTGGACGTTGGTCGAAAACTGGCAACAATAAAAATATAGTCAATTGCCAGCCCAGCAGATGCCTACGGAAGATGCCAACAGGCAGTAAGAAACATTTATATTTATATAAAGTTCAAAATATGATCAAAGGTAATGTCAAGTTCTGGGCAAAAACAGAATTCAGTATATCTAGTTTTGATGAATATATTCAAACCATATCTAAACTAAAAAATCATTTTACTGATGATTTAATCCTATTTCGGGGACAGACATGTAATAAACCGTTGCGGCCCTCATTAGGCAGAAAAGAAATCTTAGAGACTGGCGAAAATATCAAGGATTTTGAAAAGGAAATATTTGACGATTTTAAAAAAAGATATATAGCTTATTCCAAGGTCAAGTGTGATAATAATTGGGATTTACTTGCATTAGCACAACATCATGGTTTACCAACAAGATTAATGGATTGGACCGAAAGCGCATTAGTCGCCTTATGGTTTGCTACAGAACGAGAAGATGAAGAAGTCGGTGTAGTTTTTATTCTTATTCCTGAAAAAACAGACATACTTGATGTAACCCAAAAAGAAACGGGAGATGTGTTTTCAAGAAAGGCTACAAAGTTTTTTTGTCCTAATCACATTTCAGAAAGAATCACAGCCCAGTCGGGCTGGTTTAGCTGTCATGTAATCAATAGCAATAACGCATTTTTTAAGCTTGAGTCCATGTCAAAATATAAGAATAAGCTCAAGAAAATAACTATTAAGAAAAACATATTCCCCGAAATAAGAAGCAAGTTGAATTTAATGGGGATTAATGGATCGACCGTTTATCCGGATCTTGTTGGGCTATCAAAGTATTTGAAATGGAAACACCTTAAAATCGATGACAATAAACTTTTCCGCGAGGATCCCGAAGATCACTGAGTCTCACAAAGAATCTTATCTCGTGCATCAATTTACGTTCTTGATCATAAAGATCTTGTCACATAAATTCACTGACGATATGTGATTTTTTCAAAACCTTTTCCTGATTGCAAAGTTTACAAGACGGTGCGATAAAAACTTCTTGGCAATTCTTAAATATAAAACTCACTAACTCTGATTTCAAGTAGCTTTAATAATTTGAAGAAAAACTTTTATCTTAGTATATGCACCATTTTGATCTCTTCCAGCCCATCAAACTCAAACCGATAGTAGCAAATTCAAAGAATGTAGTTTTTAAATTTTCTTCTGCCAAAATGCTGGAGAAAAGTGTAAATATTTTTAAAAAAATTGCATGGAATTAAAGTCAACCGAATTTCCAAAGCCTAAGTTTTCAGACCGGTTAACAAATAATGATATTTTATTTGGCGACCCTGTTTCCCCAATTGACAGATTAAAAATTGTATCCCCGGAAGTTTTTGAAGAAATCATTGCGGAATGGGGAAATGGTTTTTTAATACAAACTGGTAAGTATACCGCTTGTAAAAAATGTTCAGGAGCTGGAGATATGGGTCGAGACGTAATTTCTATTATAAATGAATCGCTGGGAACATGGGACAACTATCAATGTAAACATTACGATCACCCCTTAATGCCATCTGATATTTGGATTGAAATTGGTAAGCTGGTTTATTATACTTTCATGAAAGAATATACCCTTCCCGAGGCATATTATTTTGTTGCGCCCCAAGGTATAGGACCTGCCTTAAATAATTTCTTTGAAAACCCTGCCAAGCTTAAAAATGAATTTTTAAATCAATGGGATGCTAAATGTAAAAATGAAATAACAACAACAAAAAGCATTACGCTGGATGATAAACTAAAAAGATATATTAATCGGATTGATTTTAAAATATTTAAAGGATATGATCCGAATAAATTGATAGAAGAGCACAAGAAAACATCATATTATGCTGCAAGATTTGGCGGAGGGTTAATAAAAAAGCGCCAGGATCCACAACCGCCTCCCAAAAAAATTGGCAAGGATGAAATGGTATATACTCGTCAATTATTCGAGGCTTATTCAGACCACAAAAAAAAGGAAATCAAAAACGCTAAAGAGCTTCAGAAACATCGTGATCTTGAAGACCATTTTATTAGGCAAAGAGAAAGCTTTTACACCGCTGATGCTTTACGACAATTTAGTCGAGACAATCTTCCCGAAGAAATTGACTACTTTGAAGAACTCAAAGGTGAGGTGCATACAGGTGTTATTGATGTACATAACGGTGCTTATGGTGACGGATATCGTAGACTGTTGGCCACCGTGATCCAGGCAAAGAATATACAAATTACGGCAAGCCCTCTTGAAAATTATATTCAGCAAAAAGACAGAGAAGGGATTTGTCATCATTTGGCAAATGATAATAAACTTATTTGGGTAAGAAAATGAATTTAGAATTAGAAAGAAATACGCGGCTTTTTAATACTCCTTTAGAAATAAGTCTGAGGACATTATTTATTCTCACAAAGTTTTTTCCAAAGGACCTGGAGCTAGAAACACTTATTTATCTAGATTATTTTGCCGTACACTCAAATGATTTAAGAGGTGGCCCGCAAAGTTTACATCCCAAATATCCGTTTAGGTCATCTGAAATCGTGGTGAAAAGAGATATTTTACAAAAAGGGCTAATCTATCTGATAAGTAAAGAACTGGTTGAAATTAAACTAGCCGATGAAGGAATTAAATATGCGGCTACAAACATTGGGCGAAATATTATCTCCTTGTTTGATAGCAGATATGCAAAAGGTCTGAGCCTTATATGTAATTGGTTGTTTGAAAGGTTCTATGATCTTTCAGAAAATGATTTGAAAAAAATAGTTGATACGAATATTGAAAAGTGGGGTGGGGAATTTTCAAATGAAGCTAGGTTTCGAAGCATTTAAGAAAAAAAATGGCACTTGGATTTTATCTGCGAAAATTAAGAGTATCTGGAAATCAAAAAAAGCCAGCTGAAGTTGCTTTTAGTAAGGGTTTAAATGTTATATCTGGCGCCTCAAATACTGGTAAAAGCTATATTTTCCAGTGTGTGGACTATTTGCTGGGTGCAAGAAAACAACCGAAAGAAATTGAAGAGAGTAGAGGCTATTCTATTTTTGAGCTGGAGATCGGTGCTATGAATAACGAAACATTTACTTTGAAAAGATCTTTGTCTGAAAACAGATTTCTAATTAAGAAGGGAGAGATCGATGGAGACGGACAAGAAGAGGAATACGGTGAAAGACTTTCTGACGATCCCAAAAATATTTCGACCTTTCTACTTGAATTATGTGGCTTTTCAAATGTTGAATTAAAGAAAAGTAAATTTGAAAAAGCACGATTAAGTTTTCGAGATGTTGCGGGATTAACTCTTGTCGATGAACAACAAATTATTACTGAAAACTCCCCAGTATACAATTCGAATGAATCAATAGGTCGCACTAAAGAGCAATCTCTTTTTTATTATCTATTGACCGGAAAAGACGCTAAAGATTTCAAAGAGGTCGAAGATCCAAAGACCTTTAAAGCGAAAATAAATGGCAAAATTGAATTCTTAAAAGATTTAATTTTCAAAAATCAAAAAAGACTTGATGCTTATAAAGGTCAGAATACGGATGACCTAAGAAGGAATATAGACCAAAGCCTAGATGCTCTAACACTTGAATATAATGACTACATTATAAAGATTGATGAGCTAAAGAAAAAAAGAAATCTATATCACATACAAAGGACAACCAAGGAATCAGCAATTCTTTTTAAAAAGGAGTTAGTTGAAAGATTTGAACTTCTAGAAAAACACTATTTGAGCGATTTAGAAAGACTTCAGTTTATTTCAGAAGGAAATCATCTCATTACTCAATTAAATAATGTTAACTGCCCAGTGTGCGGAAGCCATTTAGATGAACATCATATCGATTGTCTCATCAAATATCAAGAAAATAATATCTCCTTTGAAAATGCTTCAAATAGTGAAATCAAAAAAATAGCATTAAAATTAGATGAGTTAAAAGAATCTATTAATGTGTTAAAAGGAGAAATCGCGAAAGAAACATTACTAGTATTTAAGCTTAATGATCGAGTCAAAAATGCGGATATAGAATTAGCCAAGAACTTAAGTCCCGTTACTTCTACATTAAGAGAAAGAATAAATACTCTTTTTAATGAAAAAAAGAGACTAGAAGAATATGATCGATTAAGAGACCAAATCACTAATTATACTCATCAGATAAAAGAACTTGACGACCAATTAAAACTTAAAAACAAACAAAATAATAGAAGCGTTTCCATTAATAAAACTGCGCTGAATAAATTTTGTGAAATAGTCGAAAAAACTCTAAACTCATGGAAATATCCTGATATTACCAGTCTAACATTTGATGCTAGGAATGATCCTTTTGACATTGTTATAAACAGTAACAATAGAGGAAGCAGTGGAAAGGGCATTCGAGCTATAACTTATTCTGCATTCATTATCTCTCTTATGGAATTTTGTTACGATAAGCAAAGACCTCATTCATATAATATTCTCATTGATTCTCCCTTAACAACTTTTAAAGAGAAAGATAAAGCCGAGGAAGCAATTAATAAGGAGACTGAAGATTCATTTTTTTACGAATTGTCGGCTATCAACCAGTATTTCCAAATAATTATTCTTGATAACAAAGAACCTCCCTCAAGCATTATTTCAAGAATTAATTATGTCCATTTTTCCGGAGAAAAAGGCATTGGCAGACAAGGATTTTTTAGTTAGCTTTTAAATTAAATGTTTATGGATTTAAATGATGGAATTCGCAGAGCGGAGGAAATACTTTCTATTTTTAAGTCAGATTTGACACCCGAAAAAAAATTGAGAAAGGTTTACCCTGATTTAGATAAAATTAGTCAGGATCATGCCTCAGCTTCTGATAGAGATAAAATAATACAATGGAAAGAAAAGCTATTAAAATCTGGATTGTTAGACCTTAAAGAGAAAGAATCAGCAAGTGGTAGGCTTTTAGGCAAACAAAATAATCTTACCAGAGAAATTCAAAATATTATACACTCGCTTATAAACAATAATCAGAAAGAAATAGAAAAGCAAAGCTAACTCTATGGTCAGGCGTCTAAAAGAAAATGCAAAAGAACTATGCGGTAGATAAAAGAGTATTTTGACATGTTGGGATTTATGAAAATTTTCTTATGAACAATCCTTTTCAAGGAAAAACCGTAGTCATTTTCTCAATAGACTTCGCTAACATACAAGAGTGCTAAACATTCGTCGCTTCGCTCCCTAAGGCAGGCTACAAATATTGATCAATAGAATTACCATCAGTACAAGTGTGCGACGCAACGGAAGCTTAATAGTAGTAATACTGCCGGCCACATAATCATTCTTACACTCCTATTACAAACACTCGTTTGCTTATAGGAAAAAATGTGGATTAAAGTTTGAAATACCCTACTGCACAGGTGGGTTAAAAAACATAAAATTCGTAACTTCGAAATGTTGCCTGCCAGCAGTAAATTATGAATTATGAGTGATGAATTATGAATGTTTTATAAGCAGTCAGTCTAATTCAGTTACAGTTTACCAATTACATTTTCAGCATAGAGGATTATGAATTCATAATTCTTAATTCATAATTCCGAATTAAAACAACCATTCAACGATGGCAAGCAACAAAGGTCTGTACGATCCCCGATTTGAACATGATGCCTGTGGCATTGGTTTCGTAGCCAGCATTAAAGGCAGCAAGAGTCACCAGCATATTTCGGATGCACTTACCGTATTGGAAAATATGGAACATCGCGGCGCCTGCGGTTGCGAAGTGAATACGGGTGATGGCGCCGGCATCATGATACAAACTCCGCATGAATTTTTCTTTGATGAATGCATTAAGCTGGGTGTGCACCTGCCTGCGTATAGCCGCTATGCCGTGGGTGTGGTTTTCTTTCCGAAAGAGATCCGCCTGCGTGAAGAGTGCCGTGATATACTGAACCGCTCTGCCGAAAAACTGGGACTGGAAATTTTATGTTACCGCAAAGTGCCGGCCTGCCCCG
>Ga0207641_10003794_pt1 | contig 13254 bp, 10 predicted proteins | sample KBSSwiS62_FD_184306 | JGI IMG/M metagenome (GOLD analysis project Ga0207641, IMG submission 184306) | Switchgrass rhizosphere microbial communities from Kellogg Biological Station, Michigan, USA - KBS Switchgrass S6-2 (SPAdes) (version 2) | ecosystem: Host-associated > Plants > Roots >... | reverse complement strand
GTACCGCGTGCGCCGCTGGTGGTACGGACATGAACCGGAGCTGAAGCCGAGAACCGCGACGTTTCTGGTGCTTTGCTATCTGCTGTTCTTTCCCGTGGACATGTTTTTTCTATCGCGCAGTCTAGCTGTGAATTCGCCGAATCCACCGTTGTACGCCGCGTTGATCAGTTCGGTGCATTTCTTGCTCTTTATCCTGTTGGTCAGGCTTTATAGTGCGCGAACTGACCGCGATGCACATTTTTTAGTGATGCTGGCCTTTGCGGCTTTGCTGGCGTCGGCCGTGCTCACTGTAGATACGGCATTCCTGTTTCTTCTTTTCTTCTTCTTGCTTTTTGCGATTGCTACCTATACCGGCCTCGAATTGCGCCGGGGCGCCGCGGGAGCCGGATTGCCCACGACATCGGCTCAACCGGAAAACGAGAAGCGGCTGGCGCGCGCGCTGGGTTACTCAGCGCTGGGTGTCTCGCTGGGCGCCATCGTTTGCGGAACGATATTGTTCTTCGTTTTTCCCCGCGTCAGTGCCGGCTATCTGGGTAAGACTAGCTTCAATCCGACGCTGCTCAGCGGGTTCTCTGACCAAGTGGAACTTGGCCAAATTGGCGAGATCAAAAAAAGCGAAGCCGTTGTGATGCGCGTGGAAACGGGCAAACCTGTCAATTATCCGGGCCTTCGGTGGCGTGGCAATGCTTTGGCCAATTTCGATGGCCGGCGCTGGTCGGTCGGCGAACGCGGCGCGGAAACACTGCTGGCCAATGCGGAGGGGTGGATTCCGCTGCGCGAGAGGCCGCGCGCGGGCGAACTGCGTGGCGAGATTCTGCAGTTCACTGTTTTGCAGGAGCCGATGGCGTCCAATTCGCTGTTTGTTCCGGGCAATGCACTGGCGTTGCGCGGAAACTTCACGGGAGAGGCGGGCGGAATCAGCCACCGCAGGACCTACATCTACCGGGACGCTGCGGGCTCTCTCTCGAACCCATTTCACAACTATGTCGCGATTCGTTATACCGGCCTTTCGCAATTGCCTCCTCTGGACAAAGCCAAGTTGCAAGCGGCGGGGACGGACTACCCATCCGAAATCAGCGAGAAATATCTGCAGCTTCCACTCCAACTGGACGCGCGCATCTCCGCGCTCGCCCTCTCCGCAACGGGCCGCGCCGCTGCTTCTTATGACAAAGCGGCGGCGCTCGAAACCTTTCTTAAGACGAAGTACGCGTACACGCTGGACCTGACGGGAAACCCCGGCAAAGACCCGCTGGCTCATTTTCTGTTCGAAACGCGCGCCGGGCATTGCGAATATTTCGCTTCCGCCATGACGGTGATGCTGCGCACGATGGGAATTCCCGCGCGCGAAGTGAACGGATTTTTGCCAGGCGAGTACAACGATCTGGGCGGAGACTACATTGTGCGCGCCAGCGATGCGCACAGCTGGGTTGAGGCTTATTTCCCGGGCAATGGCTGGATCGTTTTTGATCCGACCCCCGCGGCGCCGGTGCCGTCTCTAAGCGTGTTCAGGCGGATTTCGCAGTTTGCAGATTGGGCAGAGCTGACCTGGAACGATTGGGTAATCGGGTACGACTTTGCCCACCAGACGGCGCTAGCGCAAACCGTGCAAATGAGGTCGCGCAATTGGCGCGAACTGGGGGCGGCGTGGTTCAGCGAAAGGCAGCAGCACTTCAAGAATCGCCTCAGCGATTGGCAACTGCGCCACAAGGCATTCGGCTTTGTGCTGCCCGTTCTCTTGATGGGAATTCTCGCAATGCTGCGTTATGGGCGGCTTGGCAACCTGTGGCAGCAACTCAGAATATCTCTGCAAGCAAGAGGCAAGAATGCCAGCGCAATGAAGGTGCTGATGGCGTCGCGTTTGTACCAGGAGATGACGCACGTGATGGCACGGCATGGCTACTCCCGAACCGAAGCGCAAACTGCCTTCGAATTCGCTGACGCGGTAAAGAAGCCCGGTCTAGACACCAGCGTGAAGGAGTTCACCCGCCTGTATGTGGAAGCGCGGTTTGGCGGCGCTAACGGCGACATCCCCCGCCTCCAACAATTGTTGGGAACGATCCGCGCGGCACTCCGCGCGCGCTAAACACAAAAAGATTATCCTCGATTTCCGACACACCAGCACCGCCCCGGAGCCGCCCATGCCTGCATGCTACAATGAAGAGTTGCGAAAAGGCGCAATTTTCCGCATGCCAAAGGTGGGTTTCGTCAGTCTGGGCTGCCCGAAAAACCTCGTCGACAGCGAGGTCATGATGGGTGTCCTCGCCCGCGATGGCTATGAATTGACGCCGCGCGCCGATGAGGCCGACGTCCTGGTTGTAAATACCTGCAGCTTCATCGAGCCAGCGCAAAAAGAATCCGTTGACGCCATTCTCGAAATGGCCGAGTACAAGAAATTTGGCGCGGCCAAAAGGTTAATCGTGGCCGGCTGCCTGGTGGAACGTTATCGCGACCAGATTCTTTCGCAGATTCCGGAAGTGGATGCAGTCGTCGGCACCGGCGAAGTCGAACGTATCCTCGAAGCGGTCCACGGCGACCTGCGCGTTCTGCCGGCCGAGCCGCCCGCATTCCTTTATCACGACCTGACGCCCCGCATCCTCACCACTCCGAAGCACGCCACGTACATCAAGATTGCCGAAGGCTGCGACCATCCCTGCACGTTTTGCATCATTCCGCAGCTGCGCGGGAAATTCCGCAGCCGCCGCTTTGAATCGGTCGTCCACGAAGCCGAAAACCTCGCCGCCAACGGCACGCGGGAAATCACGCTCATCGGTCAGGACACCACTTCCTACGGCGAAGATCTCGGGCTGCGCGATGGTCTCGCACAGCTGCTCGCAGCGCTCTCCAAGGTCGAAGATCTGCTTTGGGTTCGCTTTCTCTATGCCTATCCGAATCGCGTCACACAGAACTTGCTGGATACGCTGGCCGCGCATCCGCGCCTGGCGAAGTACCTGGACATGCCATTGCAGCACGCCAGCCGCAACGTCCTGGCGCGCATGAAGCGCGGCTCGCACGGCGACGCCTTCCTCAAATTGTTGGAGCGTATCCGCACCACAATTCCCGGCGTGACCTTGCGCACTTCTTTCATCGTCGGCTTCCCGGGTGAAACTGAAAAAGATTTTGCCGAGTTGTGTGACTTCGTTCAGTCCGGCAAGTTCGACTGGATGGGCGTATTCGAATACTCCGATGTGGATCACGCCGGCAGCTTCGCGCTCGACGGAAAAGTCGCGCCGGAAGTAATCACCGACCGTCGCAACCGGCTGATGGCCATGCAAAAGAAAATTTCCCGCGAAAACCTGCGCGCGTGGAAAGGCCGCACCGAAGTCGCTCTGCTGGAAGGCCCGTCGCAGGATAACCCGATGGTTTGGGAGGCGCGCCTGCAAGGCATGGCCCCAGAAATCGACGGTAAGTTGTATCTAACAGACATCGAACTTCCGGAGGGTAGCCTGGCCGATACTGGTGACGCGGCCCGCGTCGAAATCATCAAGACCGACGCCTACGACCTGATCGGCAAGGTCGTCGAAATGTTGCCGCGTCCGGCCAAGCGCCCGATTCCCGCATCGCCGCCACCTCCGCAGCAGGCTCACCAAACGCTGCACCGCATCACAACCGGAGCGCCTCTGCGCGTTTTGCGATAAGCTTGCGCCATGAAGCACCGCTGCCCCATCTGCAAATGCGCCACGGACTCGGACGCTCACGCGGAGTTTCCTTTCTGCAGCGAACGCTGCCGTTTGCTTGACCTGGGCGCCTGGGCCAGCGAAAAATACGCGGTCAGCGAGCCCGTCTTTGACGAAGAAGAACCCGGCGAAGCCGAACGCCCTAGCTCCGGTAGTCGTAAACAGCAAAATGAGACCATCCACTGACGCTGCACCGCAAAAACCCAGCTTGGCGCTGGCCATCGCTACCGCGTGCCGTGTCGGCTACCTTCCCAAGGCGCCCGGCACCTTCGGTTCACTGGTCGGAATTCTCACGGCCATGGCCACCGCGTTGTTTTTTCTGCGCCCCCACAGCCTGCGCGATCTGCTTTCCACCCGTCGCCTGACCGAATCTACGCTAGTGGATCACAACTTCCTGGTCCCCGGAGCCGAGATTCACAACGCCGCGCTAGTTTTGCCAGTCTTCTCCGCGGTCCTCTTGGTTCTGTTGCTTTCCTTTGTCGGCGTCTGGAGTGCCGGCAAGGCAGCCGCTTACGCCGGTTTGAAAGACCCGCAGCACGTGGTGATCGACGAAGTGGCCGGCCAGCACATCACACTGATCTTGCCGCTCATTCCTATCGCCGTTCCCAATCTCGCCACGCATATGGATTTCTCGACATATGCGATTTTTTCCGCGCTGAGCATGCTGAACTGGAAGTACCTGCTCGCCGGATTTGTCCTTTTTCGCTTGTTCGACATTTGGAAGCCCTATCCGATTCGCAACCTGGAGAAACTGCCGGGCGGCTGGGGAATCATGGCAGACGACTGGGTCGCAGGAGTCTATGCTGCCATTCTTCTGAAGGTCGCGTTACACTTTGGTCTGTTCGCGTTTCATCTTGGCTCGTCATGAAATTTGGTCTGGGCTCTAGCGAGAAAAACGGAATTCCCCGCATCGAAGGGGTATCGCCCTCGGCGGCGATTCCCGGCGGTGAAATCGAAATTCGCGGCAGCGGCTTCGTCAGCCGCACTTTTGCTCGCCCTCAGGTTCATTTTGGCGAAGCGGAAGGCAGCGTGGCGATGTCTGGGCCGCAGCGGCTCGTGGTGCGCGTCCCAGAAGGCGCCAGCGGCGGCGCAGTTCGCGTAGCTGCTGGCAGTCACGAAAGCCAGCCCTTCCCCGTCTCCGTCGGTCTGCAGATCGCCGACAATCTGCACCCTGTCGCGAATCCCGCGGTGGACGCCGAAGGCAACACCTATGTGACCTTCAGCGGTCCGCGTGGCCAGCGCGTGCCCGTTTCTCTCTACAAAATCACCGCTAACTTCAGCGTAAAGCCGTTCGTCACTTCGCTCACCAATCCCAGTGGACTCGCGCTGGATCGCGCCGGAAATCTCTTCGTCTCCTGCAGAAATGACGGCACCATTCACCGCGTTTCTCCCGACGGCCGCGCCGAACAGTGGATTGAAGGTATGGGCGTCGCCACCGGCTTGGCTTTCGATCGCGAACAAAATCTCTACGTCGGCGATCGCAGCGGCACCATCTTCAAGATCAGCCCGTCACGCGAGATCTTCGTCTTCGCCACGCTCGAGCCTTCCGTCGCCGCTTACCACCTGGCATTTCATCCCACCGGCGAACTGTACGCCACCGGCCCCACCACTTCGAGCTTCGATCGCGTCTACCGCATTTCGCAGGGCGGTGAAGTCACTACATTTTTCCGCGGACTCGGCCGGCCGCAAGGAATCGCTTTCGACCGCGACGGCAATCTCTACGTCGCTGCGTCTCTGGGCGGGCGCCGCGGTATCGTTCGCGTCTCCCAAATGGGCCGTGCCGAACTCGTCCTCAGCGGCGGCGCTGTCGTCGGAATGGCCTTGCTGCCCTCCGGCCGCGCCATGGTCGCCACCTCCAACGCCATTTTCACCCTTGACTGGGACGTTCGCGGCACGCCGCTATTCGGCTAGACCAATTTCTCCGCCGCCCAAGCCTTGCACACGAGTTGCATAGGACTCTCGCTCTGGGTAAAACTAAATTTCGATGAAAGCAGAAATCATTGCTGTGGGCTCGGAGCTCCTCACGCCCGATCGCCAGGACACTAACTCCCTTTTCCTTACCTCTGAATTAAATAAGCTGGGCATCCAGGTGGTGCGCAAAACGATCGTTGGCGACGAGCGCGCGCTTCTCCTGGAAGCATTTCGCGACGCCCTGAATCGCGTGCCCATCATCATTGCCTGCGGCGGCCTTGGCCCTACCGAAGACGACCTCACCCGTGAAACTGTCGCCGAATTGCTTGGCCGCAAACTGGTTCGCAACGACGCCGTCGTCCGATCGATCGAAGCCCGCTTCCGTTCCTTTGGCCGCCAAATGACCGAAAACAATCTGCGCCAGGCTATGGTACCGGAAGGCGCCGAACCGCTCGAGAATCCGCGCGGTACCGCGCCCGGCCTCTGGCTCGAAAAAGACGATCAGGCCATTGTCCTGCTACCTGGACCTCCGCGCGAATTGAAGCCGCTCTATCTCGAGCAAGTTTTGCCGCGGCTGCAACGTCGCGCTCCGGCTGGAAAAATGTTCCACCGCGAGTTGCGCGTCACCGGCCTCGGCGAATCGCACGTGGATCATCTCGCGGGTCCCATCTATACGCGTTATCCCGAAGTGCAAACCACCATTCTTGCTTCCCCTGGTGAAGTGCAGCTGCACCTCCGTATGTGGAGCGGCGACACACCGCACGCCACAAAAACCCTGGCCGACCTCGAGCAGGCTCTGGACCTCGCGCTTGCCGAACGAATTTTTTCCCGCGATGGCTCGCCGCTCGAAGTTGTCGTCGCACGCGATTTGCTGAAACACCATGCCACCATCTCGGCCGCGGAAAGCTGCACTGGCGGCTTGCTGGCCGAGCGACTCACTACCATCGCCGGTAGCTCGGCTTATTTTCTCGGCAGCGTAGTTTGCTACAGCAACGAACTAAAAACTGTCTGGGCCGACGTTCCAACCGAAATGATCGCCGCAAAAGGAGCGGTGAGTCCCGAGGTCGCGGTGGCTCTGGCTCAAGGTATTCGCCGACGCGTCGGCAGTACGTTGGGCGTCGGCATCACTGGCGTCGCCGGACCGGGTGGCGGCAGCGAAGAAAAACCCGTCGGCACCGTGCATATTGCGGTAGCCAGTCCGGCCGGCGTTCGCGAACGCGCCACGCGTTTTCCCGGTGACCGCGAAATGATTCGCATGCAGGCCTCACAAGCCGCTCTTGATATGGTCCGCTTGCATTTTCTCTACAACGGCCACGCGCCGCCCGCGCGTTCCTGATATGCGGCTTTTCGTGGCTCTCCAGATCTCTGCCGAAGTGCGCGAGACCTTCGCCATTCTGCTTGGCGAGCTGCGTCGCGCGGATCCCAAACCACGCTGGGTGAATCCCGAAAGCTTACACATCACTCTGAAGTTCATCGGCCATGTTGCCGCCGAAAGGTTACCGCTTATCCGCGATGTACTGGCCGCTATCCCCGTTCCGCCGCCAATGATCATCGAATTTCATGGCCTCGGCTGCTTTCCAAATGCGCGCCGTCCAAGCGTAGTCTGGGCTGGCATGCCGCCTCTCCCGGAACTCACCGCCCTAGCTGGCAGAATCGACGACGCCCTCGCCGTATGCGGCGTTCCGCCGGAGGCGCGCACGTTCGCGCCGCACTTGACGCTGGCCCGCCTCAAAGAAACACGCTTGTCGGACGCTCTGCGCGCCCAAATCGAAAACGCGCAAAACCGCTCGTTCGGCAAACAAATTGTGCGGGACTTCCGCCTGATCGAAAGCAACCTCAAATCCACCGGCGCGGAGTACACTACGCTGCGCTCGTTTCCGTTTGCCGCTGAAGGAAACAACCCGTGATCGTTCCGCTGACTCCGCTGCTTGTCTACCTGGTGTCCTACGTCCTCGGCTCCATTCCGTTCGGCGTTCTGATGGCCAGGCTGTTTGGCGGACGCGACGTTCGCAAAGCTGGCAGCGGAAACATCGGCGCCACCAACGTCGTGCGCGTGGTCGGCCCGCTAGCCGGAATTCTGACTTTGCTTTCCGATTCCGCCAAAGGCTGGTTCGCGGTTTGGATGGCCGCGCGCACCATGCATGGCGAAGCATTCGCCATGGTCTTGGCGGGCTTTTTCGCCATGCTTGGCCATTGCTTCCCGATCTGGCTACGTTTTCGCGGCGGCAAAGGAGTCGCCACGGCAGCGGGAGTGTTTGCGGCACTTTGCCCTGCCGCTATGCTTGCCGCGACGATTCTCTTCCTTTTGGTCGTGGGGTTCTGGCGCTTCGTTTCCCTTGCTTCGGTCGCCGCGGCTGCTGCCATCCCGCTTCTGGTCTATTTGTTATGGGCGCCGCATTTCGCTCCGCCCGTAAGCGTCACTTTGATCTCGCTCGCTATCGCGGCCCTGGTCGTCTATCAACATCGCGGCAACATCTCCCGCTTGGCTCGCGGCGAGGAACCAAAGTTCTCCTTCAGCAAAAAGGACGCCGCGTGAAAAAAATCGCTATTCTGGGCGCAGGCAGCTGGGGAACTGCCCTGGCGATCGTCCTCACACGCAGCCGCCAGCCGCACCATATCTCCATGTGGGTGCACGATCCCGAGCTCGCCGAGTTTTTGCGCCGTGAGCGTGTGAATTCCACGTATCTGCCGGACCACCGCCTCACGGAAACGATCGAAGTCACCAACCGTCTCTCGGAGGCAATCGATGGAGCACAAATGGTCGTTGGCGCCATGCCTTCTGCATTCGCGCGCAAGATCTACACCGCAGCTCGCCCGTTCTGGCAACACGACACCACCATCGTCAGCGCAACCAAAGGCCTCGAACCGCGCACGCACGCCCGTATGAGTCAAATCGTCCTCGATGTCCTTGGCGAGGACGCGGCCCTGCGCACCGCTGTTTTGTCCGGACCGTCCTTTGCCGCCGAAGTCGCGCGCGGCGAACCTACCGCGGTCGTTGTAGCCGGCCGTGCTGTTCTCGAGCTAACACGCGTCTCCGGTCGCCACTACTCCGACCCCGCCGCGGAAGCCCAAGCGGAGTTTGCCGGCCCTAACTTTCGCCTTTACACCAACACAGACGTGCTCGGCGTGGAACTTGCCGGAGCGATGAAAAACGTGATCGCGATTGCAGCGGGCGCCTGCGGCGGACTGGGATTGGGCTCCAACTCGCTCGCAGCGCTCATTACCCGCGGACTGGCGGAAATGTCACGCCTTGCAGGCAAATTGGGCGCTAAACCCGAAACGCTTAGCGGCCTAGCAGGCTTAGGTGATCTCGTGCTCACTTGCACCGGCGCACTAAGCCGCAATCGCCATGTTGGCATTCAGCTTGGTAAAGGGCGGGCGATTGCTGAAATCCTCGCCGAGATGAAAATGGTTGCGGAGGGAGTCGAGACCACTGCCGCACTGATGGATCTTGCCGCCGAATTGCAGATCGAGTTGCCCATTACAGAGCAGGTCCACGCTATCCTTCATGAGGGCAAGCCTCCCGGCGAGGCCATTCGTGATGTGATGGAACGCCCCGCCAAGCGTGAATAAACCTCTTTCCCTTCGCCGATTAGAGACTTCCCACCACTCACCTGTCCCTTCGGACGGGTGCGCAAGAATTAATGCTGCATCGGCACTTTTTTCTGCAGGGTCAGGTTTTCCCGTGTGACCTTTTCCTAAAATATCAGCAGGCATATGTCTGTGAACTTCCGCACGCTCTTCGACCGCGTCCCCATTGGGCGCGTGCGTATTCTTTGGCTGGTGTTGGGCGCCATGCTGCTCGTCAGCGCGCCGCCGCTCCTGCTGTATCACCTCCAGGTGTTGAAGCTTAGCCAGGACAAGCTGTCCGATAACGAACGCATGCAGCAATCCGAACTGACCCGCTCCCTGGCGCAGGAACTTCAGCAGTTTGACGCCAATGTCACTCAGCAATTGATCAGCGAACGCCAGATCCTGGTGCTCACCGGCCTGATTCAGGACGTCGAAGACCCCAGCGCCGAGCCGAAGGTCACGCGGCTCCTGGAAAACTTCGTCGAAAGCAATCGCACCACATTTTTGTACATGACTGCGGTCGGCAAATCCGGCAAAGGCACCAGTGCCTCGCAAGGTAATTTTCGCGCGGAGAAAGATCCTTTCGTCAGCAAAGCCTTACAGCGAGCCTTCGTCACCTGTATGCAGTCGCCGCAACTCGGCTCGGTGAAATTCCGCAGCGATCCGCTGGCCATCGAACCGGATAACCAGCCGGCCTTTGTCATCGCCATTCCTCTGAACGTGGACCAGCAGTTCACCGGCATGATCGCTGCCGTTGTTTCGCTCGATCCCATTCTCAACCGGCTCAAGGATTCAAGCGTGCGCGGCCGCAGCGTGTTCGTCGTGGACCATCAGGGCCACATCGTTGCGCATCCCGACACCGCGCGCTTCACGCCCGGCGAAGACGTCAGCGCCAGCTCTTCCGTGGTCTCTCGCGTAAAGACTCTTCCGCAGGAACTCCGCAATACCGAAACCATGCGCTTCACGGAAACCGAAAACAAGCGCTCAGTCGAAATGATCGGGACCTACAGCACGTTTCCGGAAGTCAATTGGGCCGTGATCGCGCAACGCAGCCTGGCTCAGGCGCGCACCGACGCCGGCGTGAACGAATTAAACCGTCAGGCTCTAACCTTCGTAAGCGTCGTCGTGGTGATCGCCATTCTCGTCGGTTACCTGTTCGCCGTCGCCATAAGCGAACCCATTCGCGGCCTTGCAGGTTCCACGCGCGCAATCAGCCGCGGCGAATTTCATCAACGAACTGCGGTGCGCGGCTCGCTGGAAATTACCGAGTTGGCGGGCAACTTCAACAAAATGGCCGGCGACATCGAAGAGTACATCGAGAAACTCAAGGAAGCCGCCGAAGCCAATCGCGAGCTCTTCCTTGGTTCCATCCGCATGCTCGCGGCCGCGATCGACGAAAAGGATCCTTACACCCGCGGTCACTCCGGCCGCGTCGCAAAATATTCCACGCTGATCGGTCGCGAACTTGGCCTTACCGAAGAGGATCTCGACAAGCTACGCATCGCCGCCCTGCTCCACGACGTCGGCAAAATCGGCGTCGACGATCGCGTCCTGAAAAAGCCCGGCGCTCTAACCGCAGAAGAATTCGAACTGATGAAGCAGCACACCGTGAAAGGCGCCAACATCATGCGCCCCGTCTCGCAACTCAAGGAAATGCTTCCTGGCATCGAGCTTCACCACGAACACATGGATGGCCGCGGCTATCCTTACGGCCTGACCGCTCCACAAATTCCGCTAATGGCCCGCATCATCGGCGTCGCCGACACTCTCGACGCCATCACCACCAATCGGCCTTATCAAACCGCCATGGATCTCGACTTCGCCCTCAAGCGCATCCAGTCTCTCACCGGCGCCAAATTCGATGCTGTTGTCGTCGGCGCCCTCGAAGCCGCCGTCACCACCGGCAAACTCCGCCTCTCCGCCGTCGAAGTCCAGGTCTGACCCTGCCTTGCCCGGCAATCTTGTCATTCCGAGCTTGCCCGCCGCGGCAGGCTAAACGAGGAATCTGCTTTTTGGTGGCCACGCGCCCTGCCATTTAGGCATCCACTCCATCTGCTACACTTTTAAAGGAATGATTTCCCTCTTCGGCAAACCCGAACCCACTCTACTCGAGCGACTGAAAACCTCCGTCTCGAAAACCAAATCCGCTCTCTCAGAAACCGTCGACAACATTTTCCTCGGCGAAAAACAGATCGATCCCGCTGCTCTTAAACACCTCGAAAGGGCTCTCCTCTCCGCCGACCTCGGCGTAAGAACTACCCGCGAAATCCTTGACTCGGTACGAGACAAGCTCGACCGCAACGCCCTTTCCGATACCGCTCAGCTCAAATCCGAAATCAAATCCCACATCACCCGCATCCTGCAGTCACCCAAAGGCGTATCCAAAGAACTAGCCGTCACTAACGGCAATAAAGACCCACGCGTCATCTTTATCGTAGGTGTCAACGGCGTAGGCAAGACCACCAGCATCGGTAAACTCGCCAACCGCCTGCGCCAACAGAATCTCAATGTCGTCCTCTGCGCCGCTGACACTTTCCGCGCCGCCGCCATCGAACAACTCGAAATCTGGGCCAAGCGCAACGGTGTCGAAGTCATCAAACAAAAATCCGGCGCCGATCCTGCCGCTGTCGTTTACGACGCCATGGCCGCCGCGAAATCGCGCAACGCTGACGCCGTCATCGTCGATACCGCCGGCCGCCTCCACACCAAATCCAACCTCATGGCCGAACTCGATAAAATGAAGCGCACCGCCGCCAAAGTGATTCCCGGCGCGCCACACGATGTTCTCCTCGTCATGGACGCCACCACTGGCCAGAACGGCCTTACGCAAGCCCGCGAATTCGCCGGCGCGGTCGGCGTCACCGGCATTGTCCTCACCAAACTCGATGGCACCGCCAAAGGCGGCATCGTCGTCGCCATCTCCCGCGAACTCGGCCTGCCCATCCGCTTCGTCGGCACTGGCGAACAAATCAACGACATGGTCCCCTTCGACGCCGAAACCTACGCCGCTTCCCTTTTCGATTGAGAATAATCAGAATGCGTAAGCCATACGGAGGGTGCCCCAGGTTCGCTTTTGAACCTGGGTCTTGGGTTTTCTTTTTCTGATGAATGACCACGACATCCGCTTCATGCACCGCGCCCTCGAACTCGCGCGCAAAGGCATCGGCCTCTCGAGCCCCAATCCCACCGTAGGCTGCGTCATCGTTAACGACGGCCACGTCGTCGGCGAAGGCTTCCACCAATACGAGTGGCGCGACCACGCCGAAATCATCGCGCTAAATACCGCCGGCGAAAAATCGCGCGGCGCCACTGCCTACGTCACGCTCGAGCCCTGCAATTTCACTGGCCGTACCGGCCCGTGCACGCAAGCCCTCCTTGACGCCGACATCGCCCGAGTTGTCGCCGCCACGCAGGACCCTAATCCCAAAGTCGCAGGCGCCGGACTGGAATCCCTTCGCGCCGCAGGAGTAACCGTCGACTCCGGCGTCTGCGAACCCGAAGCCCGCCGCCTCAACCAAGGCTTCGCCTGCTGGATTCGCCACAGCCGCCCCTTCGTCACTCTTAAATCCGCTCTAACCCTCGACGGCCAGTTAGCTTTGCCTCGCAAAAAAAAATCCGGCGACCGCGATTGGATCACCTCCGAAGAATCCCGCGCCGAAGTTCATCGACTTCGCCACGCCTCCGACGCTCTCCTCACCGGCATCGGCACGATCCTCGCTGACGATCCCTTCCTCACCGACCGCAGCGGCCTGGCCCGCCGTCGTCCGCTCCTGCGCGTGATTCTCGATTCACGCCTGCGTCTCTCCACCAACTCTAGTGTCGTCAAATCCGCCGACGACGATCTCCTCGTCCTCACCGCAGCCCCGCTCAAATCTCCAAAAGCCCGCAAGCTCCAAAACACCGGCGTCGAACTTCTGCGCATCCCTCGCTGGCAAGGCAAACTCGATCTCAATACTGTCTTGCAGGAACTCGGCCGACGCGAAATCCTCAATGTCCTCCTCGAAGCCGGCCCCCGCCTCAATGCCGCCGCTCTCTCCGCCAGCCTTGTCGATCGCCTCTTCCTCTTCCACGCGCCACAAATCGCCGGCCACACCAA
>Ga0207641_10003793_pt1 | contig 13257 bp, 12 predicted proteins | sample KBSSwiS62_FD_184306 | JGI IMG/M metagenome (GOLD analysis project Ga0207641, IMG submission 184306) | Switchgrass rhizosphere microbial communities from Kellogg Biological Station, Michigan, USA - KBS Switchgrass S6-2 (SPAdes) (version 2) | ecosystem: Host-associated > Plants > Roots >... | reverse complement strand
GTGTTGAGCAGATGTGCATCGACCGACATCGACCGCACGCGCAGAGGTCGATCGCCTGCCATGAGGTTGACCTCGCCGGTTGCGTAAGCCCCTCCCATGGTTCGGTACGCGCCCACCTTGGCAAACGAGTGATTGATCTGCCGCAACTCAAGGTACTCCTGCACCGAGAGCGCGTTCCCGGTCAATCCTAGCGCCGGAAATTCCGTCGTCAGGTGCATCAGCTGCTCCGGTTTGGGATAGTTGAGTGGACGCAGGATGACGCCGTTGACGATCGAGAAGATAGCTGTATTGGCGCCGATTCCCAGTGCCAGCGTCAGGAGCGCGACCACCGTGAACACGGGAGTGCGCCTGAGCATGCGGACACCATGACGCGCGTCGCGGGTCAGATCGTCGAGCCACGGCACGCCTCGCTGGTCGCGAAGGGCATCCATCGCTTGCGAGGTACCTCCGGCCTTGAGTCGCGCGGCACGCACGGAATCGGTGGCGTTCAGACCACGACGTCGCGCGTCTTCTGCACCTAGTTCCAGGTGCAGCCGGAGCTCCTGTTCCAGGTCGCTGTCGCGCCGCCTTGGAAGCAGGGTCCCCCAGAGACGGTGAATCCATTCGCGAAGGATGCGCATGCGATCTCCAGGCCTCACGCCTCGCCGTGCAGCAACGAGTGGATGATGCCCGCCATCCGGTCCCATGCGTGCCTTTCCCTGGTGAGCTCGCGCCGACCGGCCGGCGTGACGGCGTAGAACCGCGCTTTGCGATTGGTCTCCGTGGTGCCCCAATTCCCGCGCAGCAACCCACGCTGCTCCAGCCGCGTCAGCGCCGGATAGAGCGTGCCCATGTTGAGCTGCAGCGCGCCACCGGACACCTGCTCGAGGCGCGCGGCAACGGCGTAGCCGTGCAGCGGCCCGAGCGAATCCAGCGTCTGAAGGACCATCAGGTCGAGCGTGCCCTGCAAAACGTCGGCTTTGGATCGAGCGGCTTTATTAGACACGCCAATGGAATAACACTGCGAGCATTAGAACGTCAAATGAAATGACGAATGTGCTGCCCAAGTAGCCCAACCGTCCTACAGAGGGTGCCGCTTCGGCGGCACAGAGAAATAGCTCCCAGCGCCGATACAACGAGAACCCCCAGAGCTGTGTTAATGAGGTTGATGAGCCGTAGAGGAATCGAACCGACAGCGAATCTTAGCAAACGAAGATCACGAGCAGCCCAGCCCGGCGTGTAGGTTCAACCAAGCCCCACTGTTGTTGCGGTGGCTACCAGCTGCGGCGGATTTTGATTCCGGCGCTGCGTCGAAACGTCACGCCGATCGTGGTATTCGGGTGCGCGCGTTTCTGCTGCTCCCGTATTCCCCAATAAATCAACGCGCCGCCAGTTGCCGCAAGTCCGAGACCGATCACGGGCAAGCGGCCATCGCTACTCCCATCGGGGGATGCGCTGATCGGCGAATGTCTCATCGGCATCACGATCAATCCCGCCGCGAGAAGACCCGCGCCTGTCCAGATGGCTTTGCTTCTCCCTTGTGTCTGTGGTGCCTGCTGCCCGAACGCCTGTGACGCAAACAGTACGCAGCACAAAGCGAGGACTGTGATTTTCATCGGCGCAATGATACCGCCGCAAGGCTTGCTCGAATTGATACGTGAGCGCAATACTTGCCCGGCTGACGCGCGCACACGATCGTCAGAGGGAGAGGAGGATCACATGCTGAGGTATGCCCTGGCCTTAGGTTTTGTCGGCGTTGTCGGTGTGTCAACTGGCTCTCAAGAACCGGCGTGCCCTACGGACGCTCAACGAGGGCAGGCAGCAGTTCGGTTTGCGCGCGAGTTGAATACGGCTCAGGCCGCCTTTCGGGCTCAGAACAGGCGCTACGGGCAGATCTCTGACTTGGCGGTCGACGCCGAGCCTGCGGGGTTCCGCGCGCAGCTGACGACGGACGGGACCACGTACAGCTTCTCCGTCAAGGACACGGTAGACGCATGCCACTTCGCGCTGTTCTCAGACGAGCAGGGCGTGATCTACACGGCGCGGCCGCTGCGGTAGCGCGTCAGGTAGACACTTGAATGCGTGACCGCCGCTCAACCGTCAACCACCTAGCACCAAAAACCGGCGGCATGAAGAACCACTGTTCAGTCGCCGATGCGGGAGCGAACAAATCGCGCCATACGCGGCCGAGTCCGGAAGACCGGTGAGTATCACTCCTGAAAGCTGCGCAAGCCCTCCGCTTCAGAGTCAAACACGTCAAAGACTCTGAGGCAGGTTGGTGGCTTCCAGGTTGTGAGCGGCGCCCAAGGCGATGGCGGAGTTTTCGACGTGTGCCCATGAGTTCGCCTGGTGTGGCATATGCAGCCTCCACTACGGAGGTGGGGCTATGTTCAACAGAACCACGTTCGCGCTGCTCGCGAGCGGAACGCTCCTCGCCGCCCCTGTAGCTGCGGCTCAACGCTGGGGCTACGAGCAGGTTCCGGACGCAGGCGCGTGCTTTTATCAGGAGCCGAACTATCGCGGACCTTATTTCTGCGCGCGTGCCGGCGAGGACATGCCGATCATTCCGAATGGCTTCAACGATCGGATCAGGTCGATCCGGGTGTTCGGCGGAGGACAGGTCATCGTCTATAGCGCCGGTCGATTCGGCGGTTCCGAGCGTTGGATCGATTACAGCGTGCCTGATCTGCGGTACGAAGGATGGGACGACCGCATTTCTTCAGCGCGGCTGTCGTGGCGGTCCTCCGCCAGTCGGTACGACCAGGCCAATGAAAGAGGTCCGCGCGGCACGGGCGGCTACTACGAAGGGCAGCGCCGGGACGACTCGCGCTATCGCTACGGGAATGACGGATCCGCTCGATACAACCGGGCGATGACACGTAATCAAGCCCAGGCGATCGTGCGATCCGCGTACCTGAACGTGCTCGGGCGCGAGCCGGATCCGGCCAGCGCCGGCTGGGTCGATCGCGTGCTGACCGACCATTGGTCGCAGGCGCAACTCGAACGCGAGCTGCGCAACAGCTCGGAATACAGGCAAAAACATCCGCGTGAATAGACGGGTGTTTGCGACTTGCCGCTCGGCTGGCCCTTCCACCGGGCGGCTTCTTTGTCACACCGATAGGTTCCAACATCGATCTCCGACGAGGCGTCTCCCGTACGGAGAAGCCGCGCCGCGCCAGCCCCTGGGATCAATGCAGGTCAGTCACATCCCTGAAACTGCCCCTGACAGCGGCTGATAGCGCGGGACGACTCGCCCGCCTTCGAGGAGTTAATTCGTAAACACTGCGCCGTTACTCGGTACATAAGCGTCGTTAGCCTGACTGCCATGGACGATTAGGAAGGGTAATGGCGCAGGCGGCGTGACGTTCGCTGATGACGGCCTTCTCCGAATTGTCCGGAACAGGAACAAGGCTGGCACGGGGGCTGGCGAGCAGACCAGCCCGGCTCCAGGCCAATATCAGTGGCTGAACCGGCAGCCATTCACCCCAGTCACAAAGCCGGCCGTAATTTCATCCGTTCGAGGCACTCGTTGAACCGCGGATCCGCGCGCAAGCAGTCCCACTGAGGCGCCACGGCCAGATGAACCACCACCGGGTCGCGCGCGTCGATCAAGCGTTGAACGCGCTCGAAGGCCGCGTCGAGGTCTCCAGCCTCTGTGCACAGTACCACCAGCCGGATTTCCTCATGGCCAAAGTCGGGTTGTGCCGTGCCATCTGGCAGCGGTTCACCCGCGCCCAGCACATACGTGTGGGAGCGCTCGAGATCGCCCATCTTCCAGTAGGCGGCTGCCAGCATTTCACGAGCGAACGAATGTTGTGGATCGCGATCGAGCGCTTTGTTGGCCCACACGATCACGTCATCGTACCGACGCTGATTCCAGAACGAGAGGGCGATCTGCACGTGAGCGAGCGCCGACGTCGAGTCGCATTCCAAACCTTGTAGTTTCAGGTGAAGTCCACGCTCCAGGTCGCCGAGCGCTTCCATCAATTTGCCGTAGTGGAGGTACGCCTCAGCGTGATTCGGGTTGATGGCCAGGGCGCGCCGGAAGCTTCGCTCGGCGGCGATCCAATCCCACTCTGACACGAACATCACTTGTCCCAGCGCCACCTGTGCGTCGGCGCTTTCATTGTCCAACGCAAGCGCGCGAAGCGCAGCGCCTTTGGCCTCGCCGAACGCTTCGCGGAACACGTGCCGATTGGTCGCCTCCGCAACCTTCGCGAGCGCCAAGCCGGCGTATGCGGCGGCGTAAGTTGGATCGATCACCGTCGCGGCCTGAAACGCCGACACGGCGTCGGCTACCTCGAAGAAAGACCCCGATCGCAGATGCGCCCAACCGCGGGCGACGAGCTCCAATGCTTTCGGCGCAGGGGGCGCCTCGGTGATCGGGGCATCGTCGGCGCCTGCGAGTTTGACGGCGGCGGCGCCTGGATGCGAGCCAGACCGCCTCGGGCGCTCCAGCCGCATTGCATCTGGCGTCGCTCGCGCCGCGTCCGTGTCGAGATGACGCTTCAACGGCCACAGGTCGGTCAGAAGCTCGCGCGCCGACTGATAGCGCCCGTCGGTCCGTTTGTCGAGACACTTGAGCGTAATCCGTTGCAGCTCCGGCGTGATGTCCGGGTTGAGCCGCATCATCGTTTCCGGAGCCGCGTGAAGGATGCGGTCCTTCATTTCCGTCGGCGTCGACGCGGAGAACGGAAGCTGCCCCGTTGCCATCTGGTAGATGACGACTCCCAGGCTGAACACGTCACTGCGCGAATCAACGTCGCCGCCCACGATCTGTTCGGGGCTCATGTACGGCGCCGACCCGACGACGCTGCCGACGGCAGTCACAGGCTCAACGGTCCAATTACCATTCAGACTGCCCTCGTCGTTGCGGGCCACTTTCGCCACGCCGAAATCGAGCACCTTTACGTGACCGCGGTGCGTCAGCATCAGGTTGGCTGGCTTGATGTCACGGTGCGTGATGCCCTTCGCGTGCGCGAGATCCAACGCGTCCGCGGCCTGCACGGCGATATCGACAACCTCGGGCGGTGTCATTCGACGGCTGATCCTCGCCAGAAGTGTCTCTCCTTCCACGTGCTCCATGGCGATGAAGGAGATGCCCTCGCTCTCGCCGACGTCGTAGATGGCGGCCACATTCGGATGGTTCAGCGCGGATGCGGCCTTCGCTTCGCGCGTGAAGCGTTGCATGCGGTCCGCGTCCGCCGCAAGCTCTCCGGGCAGGATTTTCAGCGCGACGGTCCGGTCCAGTCGCGGATCGCGCGCGAGGTAGACCTCCCCCATTCCGCCTGCACCGAGCAACGACAGGACCTGATAGTGACTGATGGTCCTGCCGACCAGCGTCGCCTCATGCGACTCACCCAGCGGCGTGGGCGCGATGTCCACTGCCGGCCGCTCCAGGAATGACTCGGCCTCGGATGCATACGTGAGGAGCGACTGCACCTCGCATCGCAACGTTTCATCACCGCCGCATGATTGGTCAACGAACGCAGCCCGTTCGGACGGCTCTTTGTCGAGAGCAGACTGATGAATGCGTTTGACCGTCGTCCAACGGTCCATCACAGACTGGTTCATATGGATACTCCTGGATCGGGGCCTGGAACCGCGTCGCCGCGGTGTACCATACCGTCCTCTGCTTATAGAAGGCGCCATCCGACTGGAAAAACTGTCATGTCGCCGAATTCCGACAGCGGACCCACCGAGCTCCTCCGAGCGTGGAGCCAGGGCGACGGATCCGCCCTCGACCGACTGGTCCCGCTAGTTTATGAGGAGCTGCACCGTCTCGCACGGCGCTATATGCGCCAGGAGCGGCCCGATCATACGCTGCAGGCGACGTCGCTGGTCAACGAGGCGTACCTGCGGCTGATCGACGTCAATCGAATCGAATGGCGGGATCGCGCGCACTTCCTCGCTGTCGCAGCGCAGATGATGCGACGGATCCTGGTGGAGTTCGCCCGCAACCGGCAGCGCCAGAAACGTGGTGGCGGTGCGGTTCGTGTGAGTCTCGATGACGTACAGGAGCTGCCGGACTCGAAGAACTGCGACGTCGTCGCCCTCAACGATGCACTCGGGGCACTGGCGACGTTTGACGCCCGTATGAGCCAGGTCGTGGAGTTGAGATTCTTTGGCGGCCTGACCGTCGACGAAATAGCAGATGTCTTAAACGTCTCGCCGGAGACCGTCATGCGGGACTGGAAGACCGCGAAGGCTTGGCTCCTCCGTGAGATCAGACGAGGCCACCTTACCGCTTCGAGCTGACGTCGAACCCGCGGATAAGACTGGTAGAGGATTTCGGCGGTGGGCATAACGTCGACGAAGCTCTACTGGACGGTCCCGCGCGTCCGCGACAGTTACTCCCCATAAGTCGCGAAGTGTTTTCCGATGTCGCCCCATTGAGGATCGGGAAGCCATTACGGCGTTTGTCGCTTCCTAATCCTAATTGCCACCGCGTCGAAGGGTAGACCGATTCCCCGGTGGGCCTTCCAGGGAGCCAAACCCGGAATCGGTCGACGCATCGCCGATACAGAGGAACTGGCCTCGTCCAATCCCGTCTCCCACGTATACTCGCGTCACACTTGTCCTTTGCTCCCGGCACTCGCCTCGGCGTCTACGAAGTCACCGCCCAGATCGGCGAAGGCGGCATGGGGCTGGTGTATCGAGCGACCGACACGAAGCTGAAGCGAGAGGTTGCGATCAAGATCCTTCCGGACGCCTTCGCCAGCGATCCCGATCGCCTGGCGCGGTTCACTCGCGAGGCGCAGACGCTCGCTGCACTGAACCATCCGAACATCGCGCACATCCACGGCCTGGAAGATGCGGGCGGCGTACGCGCGCTCGTGATGGAACTCGTCGAAGGCGAGGATCTGGCGCAGCGCATTGCGCGTGGCGCAATCCCCGTCGACGAGGCGCTGCCCATGGCCCGTCAGATTGCCGACGCGCTTGAAGCGGCGCACGAACAGGGGATCATCCATCGCGACCTGAAGCCGGCCAACGTCAGGGTGCGGGCAGACGGGGCCGTCAAGGTTCTGGACTTCGGGCTGGCAAAGGCACTCGATCCAGTCACTGCCGTGCCTGGCGGGGCCAGCCAGGGCGCGCTCCTGACCGCACCGCCGACGATCACTAGCCCGGCGCCGTTGACCGGCTTGGGGATGGTGCTGGGGACTGTGGCCTACATGAGTCCGGAGCAGGCGCGCGGCAGGATCGCCGGTAAGCGGGCGGACATCTGGGGCTTTGGCTGTGTGCTGTACGAGATGCTGGCCGGCCGCCGGGTGTTCGAGGCCGACGAGGTCGCCGATGTCCTGGCTCGTGTCCTGACACAACAGCCGGACTGGGGCCTCCTGCCTCCGACTGTCCCAGCTGGAATCCAGAGGCTCCTCAGCCGCTCCCTGGAAAAGGATCCGAAACACCGGCTCGCCGATATCGCGGATGCGCGGCTCGAAATCGATGACGCGCTCGCCGAGAAGAACGGGGAGGACACACGCGTACCTGCAGCCGCCGCCCGCCCAGTCGGCTCGAGCGGACGAACGAAGGCGGCCTGGGCGGTTGCTGCGCTCTTCGCCGCATCAGCACTGGGGCTCGGCATCGCAATGATGCGTCGGCCTGTAGTGGCCGACGCCCCCGTGTATCGCACCACGATTCTCGTGAACGAAGGTCTCACCCGGACATACTCGCACCGGTTCAGGCTGTCCCCCGACGGGCGTCGTCTCGCATTCATCGCGGCCGATGCGACCGGGCGCACGATGCTGTGGGTGCGCTCGCTCGACAGCTTGGCCGGCCAGCCCCTTGCCGGCACGGACGATGCGAACGCGCCGTTCTGGTCGCCGGACAGCCGCTTCATTGCCTTCTTCGCGGACGCGAAGCTCAAGCGCATCGACGCGGCCGGCGGACCGGTGACGGTCATCTGCGATGCGCCACCATCGACCGGCCGGCGCGTCACGCCGGGATCCTGGAATCGTCAGGATGTCATCGTGATTCCGTCACCAGATTCCGCGACGATTGCCCGCGTCGCGGCCGGCGGCGGGACGCCGTCCGCTGTTACCACCCTCACGGCAGGCGGCGCAGAAACCCAGCATGGCTTTCCGTTCTTCCTTCCCGATGGCAGGCGCTTTCTGTATGTCGCCTACAGCGGGCTCGTCCCTCTGGGTATGTACGTAGGTTCGCTCGCCGGGGAGCCGCCTGTCCGATTGATGGACACCGGGTCGAACGGACAATACGCCAACGGGTCGTTGCTCTTCGTGCGAGGCACGACCTTGATGGCGCAGCGGTTCGATCCCACGACGCTCGCGTTGAGCGGAGAGGCCGTCGCGGTCGGCGACCGCGTGGGGATGAACATCTCGTTCATGCGCGCCGGGGCGTTCTCCGTGGCAGAAACCGGAGCACTCGTCTACCAGGTAAACGGGGACACGGGGACGGCGCGCCTCGTCTGGTCGGACCGGAACGGCAACCGGACGGACGTCCTCGACGAGCGGCTGCCGTATCGGGACCTGCGCCTGTCCCCTGACGGGCTGCGAGCCGCGGTCAGCCTCGCCAACTCCAGGGACAACACGAGCGACGTCTGGATCGTCAGCCCCGTGCGCGGAATGCGGACGCGGTTCACCTTCGATGCTGCCGATGAGTTCTCGCCCATCTGGTCCGCTGACGGTGCGGAAATTGCGTTCAGCTCCCGGCGCAAGGGACATCTGGATCTCTATCGCAAGACCACCAGTGGCGCCGACCGCGAGGACGTCCTGCTGAACGACGCGGTGGACAAGACGCCGACCAGTTGGTCTCCCGACGGGAAGTTCGTCCTATATTCCATCGACGGCGCGATGACGGGACCTGATGTGTGGGTATTGCCGCTCGCCGGCGATCGGAAGCCGTTTCCGTTCCTCGCATCGGACACCATCGAGCGGTTAGCACAGTTCTCGCCGGATGGCCGCTGGGTCGCATACGCGGCCTCGGAATCCGGCCGCATGGCAGTCTACGTCGCGCTCTTCCCCGGCCCGGGCGGGAAGCAGCTGATCTCGAGTGCTGGCGGAAGCTATCCTCGCTGGCGGCCGGATGGGAAGGAATTGTTCTATCAATCCCCCGACAACCGGTTGATGGCCGCGACTGTCAGGCTGAACGAGGCCCGCGTTGAGGTTGATGCCGTCCGGCCGCTCTTCGAGATGCGTGCGCCCGACGGCTCGCCGCGCAACTTCTACGATGTCGCCAGTAACGGACAGCGCTTCATGGTCGTCGTCCCGGACGAGACCGCATCCACTCCGCTCACCCTGGTGAACAACTGGCCGACTCTGGTCAAGAACGGCAGGTAGTCACTTCGTCGGCACCAGCCGCTTCAGTTCTTCACCCCAGTGCTGCGTAGCGACCTGTTTGTGCGTGGTAGACGCCATGCTCCACAGCACAAATCTATGCGCTCACGGCCGCGAACGTCGGCGCCCTCCTCGCGCTCATCGTCGTGATCGGATCGGCGAGGAGCCGAGGAGGCCTACTCGACGCGCGTAAGCGTCCAGACGGTGCCCCGTTCAACCGGACCTCTGACGTTGCGGCGCTGCGTCAAAGTCAACGTGTTGCCTTCGATCTTGAACTCGTACACCTCGTACGCCCCCGGCTTCATAACGACCGGAATTTTGGCAACGACCGGCCGGATGGTGACTTGGTTGCCGGACATTTCGTACGCGCCAGCGTTGCCGATCATAGGCCCGTAGAGCGCCCGCACCTCGTCGGCCGTTGCCTTCGACAAATCGGTGATTTCGGGACGCTCGGTGCTTGCTGCCATCATGCTGTAGTGTTTGGTAGAGAAGATGAAGATGCCAGCAAATCCGTTGGCATTCGTCACCTGCCATGCGCCCTGCAGTGCGTCGTCCGCCGCCCTTACGATGCTGAGGCGCGACGCCGCCAGCACTGACGTCCCGATAAACGTGACGACGATGATGCGTTTCAGCATGAGCACCTCGCCAGCACTCTAACCTAATTGCCAAGTTCAGCATCGCTCTGATTTCGGGTGCTAGTTGATTGGAATATGAGCCCCCTCGGGGCATTACGACGGCTCAGCCAGCCAGAAGGCTGTTGATGCACCATGATGCCCTGAGAATACCCGGGATTAGGCGGCCTCTCCGCGGCTCGCTGGAGACCCCATAGGGGCCTCGCTCGGCCGTCGGTAGACTCTTGGATGTCTTGCGTTATGCTGCGATCCGCGCACGTCGTGGCGAAATGGGCAGGTCGGCCTACTGCCAGTTAGGCAGCTGAAACAGCAACGTGGCGATTCGTGCGATTCTGTTCGATCTCGGAAACACACTGGTCGGCTATTTCACCTCGAGCGAGTTTCCGCTGGTGCTGCGCCGATGTTTACGGGAGTGTGCATCGGCGCTGGGCCACACAGAGGATCGTGCTCGAGACGAGGACCTGTTCGAGCGTGCGCTACTTCTCAATCGGGAGCGATCCGATTACGCCGTTCGGCCGCTGTCGACCCGCCTTCAGGAATTGTTCGGCGCGGATGAGGCATCAGCGAGGGCACTCGGTACAGCGTTCCTGAAGCCAATCTTCGCCATGGCGAGGCCGGATCCGCAAGCCGTTCCTCTTCTGGAAGTGCTGCGTGGCCGCGGCATCAAGACCGCCATCGTGTCGAACACACCTTGGGGCAGTCCAGCCGACGCCTGGCGTGCGGAGCTGATTCGCCACGGGCTGCTCGACAAGGTCGATGCCACGGTGTTTTGCATGGATGTCGGGTGGCGCAAACCTCATCGCGCGCCGTTTGATCGAGCCTTATCGTTGCTTGAAGTGGCGCCCGCCGATGCGCTCTTCGTGGGCGATGACCACCGATGGGACATCATCGGTGCTCAGAACGCCGGGCTCCGTCCGGTTCTTCTCGAGTCGGTTGTGCCGAAGCCCCGGCACGATCATCTGACGATTCCGAATCTTGCTGGCATCATTGCGCTGTTAACCGAGGCATCCGTATAGATGAACGAGACTCTATGCCGTCCGTTCTACACCGAATACGCATGGGCGTTCGACCTGCTCATTGACCGGCCTGTCGGGAAGGAATGCGGCGTGATCGCCGCCTGGCTTGTGGGTCGGCAGATTCTGCCGGGAGCGGCGGTCCTCGATGCCGGCTGCGGGACGGGACGATACTCCCGCGAACTCGCACGCCGCGGCTACATTGTCCATGGTGTGGACCTCTCGCCGGAGCTCATAGAGGTTGCCAAAGGGACGGCCGGAGATCGGACCGGCGGCGTGTCGTTTGCGGTCGCGGACATCACGGTCCCGCCCACCGCTCGATACGCCGCAATACTGTGCCGGGGCGTCCTCAACGACATCATTGACGACGACCGACGCGACGCAGTCTTCGGCGCATTTGCCCGTGCGCTTCGACCACACGGCGCGCTGATTTTGGACGTACGAGAGTGGGGCGCCTCAGCGGAACGGAAGACACGTGAGCCCCTCTTCAGAAAAAGGGTCTCAACTGATCACGGGGAGCTGACCTTCACAAGCATCACCGGGCTCGATGCTCAGCGCCGGCTCCTGTTGATATCCGAGCGCCACGAACTTGTCGGGCGGGGCGATGAGCGCGTCATCGATTATCAATTCGTGATGCGCTGTTGGGAGCGTAAAGAGCTCGGTCTGTTGTTCGCGCGCCACGGCTTCGGCAACATCCAGTACTTCGGTGCGTACGATCACGGCGTCGAACTCGGCGCCACCGATCGGATCGTCGCCGTGGCGCAGCTCTCGGACAGTCTGGACAAACTATGAACCTTGGAGTTCTCGCCTCGCACGGGGGAACGACGCTTCAAAGTCTGATCGATGCGTTCGTGCGTGGGCGCATACGGGGGCGGGTCAGACCCTACAAATTCATTTCCGAAACACACCCGGGACATACCAACGGACGTAGCTTGCCAACCCCAATAGGAGCACAAGCCACCAGAGCGCAAGGACGCTGCGCATCCATAACTTGTAGTTCGTCATTCGAAATCGTTGCGGCACAACATTCGTGCCCGCAGCAAACAGAATGTACAATCCTGCGATTTCGGTAATACTTCCCAGCGTCGCGTGCGCCGTCGGCAGAGCATAATACGCCTTGCCAAGTTTGGCTGGTATGTTCCGACTCACGTGAACATAAAATGAGGGAATCATCAGCAGTACGACGATGGCAAGGTTGAGGAGCACGACGGCGGATTGGCACCATGCGTGTACCCGAAACTTCCCCTTTCGCGCGAGCACCGCACCGATGAGCAGCGCCAATCCCATAGCGATCTCGAGGAGCAGCACCAGATCGGCGTGGCGAGGAGCCGCCGTTCCGAGGAACCCTTCGCTCGCCACGCTTGTCTCCAGGCTGGATTCCTGCCTTTTAGTGCACCACGACCTGGCCCGTCATCTTCGGGTGGATCGAGCAGTGATAGGGAAATGTCCCCACCTTGTCAAACGTGTAGGAGAACTGTTCGTCTGTATCCCGAGCTTTGGACTTGAATACACCGTCGTCGCTGACCACCGTATGTGGAATGTCATCACCGTTCGTCCAGGTAACTATCGTTCCGACGGCTACCGTGAGCGTCTGCGGCCGAAAACTGAAGTTATCGATTGTCACTTTCGCGGTTGCCGTTGAGGACTGCTCTCGATTCGCCGTGACAGTCGGCATTGCCAACAACAGCAACGCCGCGATCACTATCGGCGTAGCCGCACCCGCAATCCACACACCTCTCCTCGGCATCTGCTGTTTCCTTTCCAGACCTAATCTTGTGTAAGCCCGATCGATCGGGGGTCTATTCAAGCGTCGAGTCAACGATTGCGAGGGAATGGTGACCCCGCACGTAACTCACATCCGTGATTCCCAGCAGGCTCCTCAACTGTTCAGCGGGCACTTTCAACGGCCCCGGAGAATCTGCCTTGCCTGGCTGCGGTTGCGGAAATGCGGTTGACATCGCTGTATGAAAGGTCACGTGTCCCTCAACCTTTTGCATCGTCTGGTGAATGTGTCCGTTCAGCACCGTCACAGACCCGAACTTCTTCAGGTAGGCCAGGGCTTGAGCGCTGTCGTCCGTGCCCCAGCCCCATTCCGGATAAACCGACCAGAGCGGGATGTGAGCGAACACGACGATTGGTGTGCTGGATGTAAGGGACTTCACGTCATTACCCATCCATTCGAGCTGCTCCTGGCCTAGCGAGCCGAGTCCTCCAGCCTTCAGATTCATCACGTTCACGAGCCCGATGAAATGCACGCCTCTCTTGTCAAAGCTGTACCATCCCGACCCTTTGGCACTCTTTCCGTACCGTTCGAGGTACGACTTCCCGTCATCATCAAACACA
>Ga0207641_10003792_pt1 | contig 13263 bp, 13 predicted proteins | sample KBSSwiS62_FD_184306 | JGI IMG/M metagenome (GOLD analysis project Ga0207641, IMG submission 184306) | Switchgrass rhizosphere microbial communities from Kellogg Biological Station, Michigan, USA - KBS Switchgrass S6-2 (SPAdes) (version 2) | ecosystem: Host-associated > Plants > Roots >... | reverse complement strand
GTCGCGGCCCCTGCCGTCTGTACATTTACCCGCGCACCTGTGGTTGCAGCCGCTGTATTCTGTTCATCTACCCGCGCGCTAATCCCCACGGCGCTAGGCTGCATATCGTCCGATGTGCCTACGCTCTGTGCCACTCCGGCGCGCCCAGCACCTTCGACATTCGCAGCTGCACCAGGCGTCGAAACCGCCCCGCCAACCGGGGCATCAGGCGGGGAAGCCGAGTCACCGCCCACGATCCCCGTGACAATCTGCCCACCCTGCAGCACCCGCACTTCGAGCACGGCCCCGCTCTCAGCCAGCCGATCCGCGGCGCTGAAAAGAGCGTCGCCCAATGTCTGCCGAAGCGAGCGAGCGGGATCGCCTAAAGACTCATTCACGAGGGACATTCACCCTGGGGCATGCCTTGAATTGAGCCGCGCATGCTAGCATCGCAAACGCATTCAGCGAGCTTCCCCATGCACACTCGATTCCTCGCGCAAATCGTCGCAGCCCTGCTCTACGCCGTCGGCGCGGTAGCTCAGGCTGCCCATTCGCCGTCCACTCTGTTGCGTGACGTGCGCGTGATCGATGGAAACGGTGGACAGCCGCTGGAGCACGCTGATGTCCTCATCACGAAGTCGAAGATCGTCGCCGTCGAGACGCAGCCGATTGACGCCAAGAAGCTCCCGCCCAACACGACCATTGTTAACGCGGCCGGCAAGACCGTTCTTCCGGGCCTCATCTCAGATCATTCGCATTTGGGGATGACCAAGGGAACAACGGCTTCCGGCAAAAACGTCACCAAGGCCAACATTCTCCGCCAGTTGCGGCAGTACACGGCATACGGAGTAACCACCGTCACGTCGCTCGGCCTCAACCTCGAGCCTTTTTACGAAGTGCAGCCCCAAGCTCATAGCGGCGCAACGCGCACCGCCGACATGTTCGGCGCCGACCGAGGGTTCGGCACCGCCAACGGTATGCCGCCGGTATCCATAGGTCTGCTCGATACACAGGTGTATAGACCGCAGACACCTGAGGAAGCTCGCTCCCAGGTCCGCGAAACCGCGCAGCGCCATCCCGACCTCATCAAGATCTGGGTCGACGACTCGCGCCACACCATGCCGGCCAAGATGAACCCCGAGGTCTACAAGGCCATCATCGACGAGGCGCACACCAACGGCCTGCGCGTCGCGGCCCATGTGTTTTATCTGGAGGACGCCAAATCATTGGTGGGTGATAGCGTCGATATTATTGCTCATGGCGTGCGTGATACAGCTGTGGATCCCGAGTTTGTCAAGTCAATGAAGGACCGCGGCGCCTGGTATATCCCAACACTCGGCCTGGACGAATCGTTCTATATATTCGCGGAGCATCCGGAATGGCTGAAGGAGCCCTTCCTGCGTCGCGCGCTCCAACCTTCGCTGGCTGCTCAATTCAACGATCCCGCCTGGCGCAACAAAGTCCTGGGCGATAAAGCACTGGCAGCCCAGAAGCAGGCTGTCGCAAACAACTTGAAGAATGTGAAGACGCTCTTCGACGCGGGTGTCAACGTTGGATTCGGTACTGACTCCGGTGCAACACCATTACGTATCGCCGGCTTCGCCGAGCACCGGGAACTGAAGCTCCTGACGGAGGCTGGCCTGACGCCGGTGCAGGCCATCCAAACAGCCACCAAAAACGCAGCTGCGTTGCTTCACTTGGATGACCGCGGCGTTATCGCCCCGGGAAAGCTTGCTGATCTTCTGGTAGTCGACGGGGATCCCTCGAAGGACATCACCGCCATAGACAACATCGATTCCGTCTGGCGCCGCGGGAAGAAAGTCTCGGACAGCCGTTGGTTCAAGCCCCAGGTTGCGGTTCAGAAGAAGGCTCCTGAGCAGCCGTAAGGGCAGCGATCGCCACACGGCCAGCCCCCGAGGCGACAGTTCTATCCGATCGGTATGTCACGCGACGCGCATGCTGGCGTGAATGCATGGGGTGCATGACACCTCGCGTCTGCAGCGTCGACTGCCGCCGTCTACGAATCACCTGTCTGGAGCGCCACGGAAACTACAGCGGCGTACTCCTGGGAAATGCACACTGACCCGAAGTGTGTCTTCTGCTGAACCCGTCTCCAATTCTCCTCATATCTGTGTGATTTCAACAAAAATACATAGTTGTCTCCACGATCAAAGCGCGTTTAGATGTCAACTTCGCCTCGCGCGTATGCATGTCACCCAATCGTGCCCGACTCGGATTCCAGGTTTCACCGGCTGTTTTCCCATCCACAGATGGTGGAGGGGCTCGTGCGCGAGTTTGTTCCTCCCGAGTTGGCTGCTGGCCTGAATTTTCGTGGACTACAGCGCGTCAATCCCAAGTTTTATCCCAATCGCGGTTCCGCCAGGCGGCGCGAGGCTGATGTCATATGGAGACTGCCGACTCGTAAGGACAGGGGCCGCTACCTTTATCTCTTGATCGAGTTTCAGAGCATTCGTGATGAGTGGATGGCAGTGCGCACACAGGTCTATCAAGGACTGCTTTGGCAACAGGTGATTGACGAGCAGCGACCCCAGGCCCGTGCGCATCTGCACCCTCTCCTGTCGATAGTACTTTACAACGGCGAGCGGCGCTGGGAGGCGGCGACCGAAACCGGAGCTTTGATCGAGCTCTCCCCCGACTCGAGTCTGTGGCCCTGGCAGCCCCAAGTGCGCTACTGTTTGTTGGACATCGGAGCATTCCCCAGAAAGGAACTGGTACGGCGCTCCAGCCCGGTGGCACTGCTGTTTCGTTTAGACCATTTGAATTCGCCTGGGGAATTCACAGAGGTGATCGAGAGGCTGAGGGGTTGGTTCAGGAAGCATAAAGGATGCGGGCGGCTGCCGAGGCTCTTCGCTGAGTTGATTCGCGAGGCGCTCGACGAGCGCGGGGTGAGACTGCCGAATTCTGATAACTTGTTGGAGATGAATATGAAGTCCATGCTGGGGACACGAATGAAAGCCTGGGAGAAGCAATGGCTCGCCGAGGGTAAGTCAGAAGGCAAGGCGGAAGGTAAGGCAGAGGACCTTATTACTCTTCTCGCGGAGCGATTCGGCTCAGTGGCGCCGTCCTGGCGGAAACGTATCCGAGGAGCCAAACTGTCAACCCTTGAACGCTGGTTCAAGCGAGCCATTTCCGCACCGGATCTGCCCTCGGTCTTCAATCCACCGCATTGAGGCGCGGTGATCGGCCCAGCCTCCCAAGTCAAATTCGTTCTGCCGAAGCCTCCCGGATCCGCTCCGCCGTCGCAATGACCCGGTAAAACCCATCCAGGAGCGGCATCGGTACACCCAACTCCGCTCCCTTGCGGACGGCATAGCCCAGCGTTTCATGCACTTCCAGTGGCCGCCCGGCGAGCAAATCCTGCAGCGCTGACATTCGATGCTCCGGTGCCTTCGTCTCAAACACGCGCCCGTGGGCGACAACCTCGGCAACCGCGTCAGCCTCGCTCCCGCGACACAACCCGGCGGCAGGCATGTTCGCGCCGTCCGTCAAGTCAATCCCGAGCGCCGCCGCCAATCGCCCCATCTCCCTGGTAATCCGGACGATCACGGTCGCTGCATCTGGATCGGTCATGTATTGCCACGTGAACGCCCGGGTGGTGACCGCCAAAGCGAACATTCCCACCCAGGTCACATACTTCGACCATTCCAAACTGAGCATGTGTTCAACAGCGACCGACCGGACCCCGGACGAATCAATGGTGGCTGCCACGTCCCGGGCGCGTTGACTCAGTTGACCGGACAATTCACCCAAAAGTAACCGAACATTACGAGTAAACAATACCCGTCCATCGGCTAACATCTCACCGCTGGTGTCCGCCAGTGCGCCCAGCACCCGCTCTGCCCCATACACGGATGTCAGCAGATCGTCTTTCAACGTGCCGTTTTGTACTGAAAACGCCAGACCAACGTCTACATGCCGCAGACGGGCCAGCGCGTCCTCTGTTCCGGGTGTCTTGGTCGCTACAATCAGAACATCCGCGCTGCGTAAAGCGGACGGGTCGGTCAAAACAGTTACTGGAACCGAGAACTCGGCCAGGCCGGTCAGGGTCAAACCGTCCTTTGCAATCTGCTGGGCGCGCCGGCCGCGGGCCAGCATTGCGACCGAATGCCCGGCCCGGGCCAGATGCCCGCCGATGATGGAACCGAGGGCGCCTGGCCCAAGAACTGCGAATTCATGTTGACGATGCATAGCCATGAGGCGAGTCTACTGTATGCACGGAGGATCACAGCTTGATCATGAAGAACCGCGCTGACGAGGTCCGAATCGTCGATTTTACGGCGACGCGAGTTGCTACGCTCGAGCATCGGGGCGATCCCGCGGGACTCGACGATTCCGTCCAGAAGTTCATTCAATGGCGCAGGCAGAATGGGCTGTCGCCGGCTGTCAGTGCCACTTTCAACATTCTGTACGACAAGTTGCCCGCGTCGGAGCCAGACTCGTTCCGATTTGGCCTGTGCGCCGCTACGGATGGGGAAATCGCGGAAAACGAGCTTGGGGTGGTGGAGCAGACCATTCCGGGTGGCAGGTGTGCGGTCCTGCGGCATGTGGGGTCGGAGGCGGGGCTGGGTGAGACACTGTATTGTCTGTACGCCCAATGGTTGCCCGAGAGTGGTGCAGAGTTGCGCGACTTCCCGGTGTTCTTTCAGCGTGTCAGTTTTGGACCCCAGGTTCCGGCGAACGAAGCGGTCACCGACGTATTTCTGCCGTTGAAGTAGTGGTGGAGTGGTTCACTTCAACCGCCGGTGTCCGGGTCCCCAAGATCATCTATGGCACAGCCTGGAAAAAGGCTGCCACTGAGAGTCTGGTAGCCGCCGCTCTCAAACACGGATTTCGCGGGGTTGATACGGCCTGTCAGCCCAAACACTACGAAGAGCCCGGCGTGGGAGCTGCCCTGAAACACATCCCACGCCAGGAGCTGTTTCTGCAAACAAAGTACACGCCGGTATCCGGCCAGGACCCGACCCGCATACCGTACGACGCTCAGGCATCAATCACGGAGCAGGTAGCACAATCCTGCGAAATTTCCCTGCGCAATCTGCGCACCGACTACATCGACAGCCTGGTGCTTCACTCGCCTTTGCCATCCATGAAATTGACCCAGGAAGCCTGGCGAGCCATGGAGAGCCTGGTCGATACGGGCAAGGTCCGTCAAATTGGCATCAGCAACAGCTACCAACTCCATCAACTGGAGGCTCTGTATCAGGCAGCCCGGATCAAACCCGCGGTAGTCCAGAACCGGTTCTACGCTGACACCCGGTTTGACAAAAGCCTGCGTGCCTGGTGCGGTGAACAAAAGATCATTTATCAGAGCTTCTGGACCCTGACTGCGAACCCCAAAGTCCTGAGTGGCCCTGTATTGACCGCCATCGCGAAAAAGCATGAGCGCACGGCACCCCAGGTCCTCTTCCGCTACCTGACCCAGATAGACGTAGCGCCCCTGACGGGCACCTCATCCGAGCAACACCTGCAAGAGGACCTGGCCATCTTCGACTTCCAGCTCGAGCCCGCTGAAGTTGATAAACTGACGGCATTGTTCTAGATAGGCAGGTATCCGTGCAGATTAAAATGCTTCAGGCAAAACTCCATCGCGTCCGCGTGACGGGAGCGGATCTTCACTATGAAGGTTCATGTGGCATTGACCGGGAACTACTCGAGATGTCCGGAATCCGGGAGTTTCAACACCTGGAGATCTATAACGTTGAGAACGGTGAGCGCTTTACTACGTATGCCATAAGCGCGGCTCCCGGCAGTCGCGAGATCAGCCTGAATGGTGCTGCCGCGCGCCGTGCCGCAGTGGGCGATCACCTGATCATCTGCGCGTACTGTGAGCTCAGCGAAGCGGAAGCATCCAGATTCAGGCCCGTCATCATTCTGGTCGATGACAAGAACAATCCAACGCGCAAGCCGGTCGGCTAATACGACAACGAGTTGACGCGCCGGCGTGGCCCGCTGGAAACGCCCAAGCGCCCAAGCGCCGCGGAGCGCTTGAGCCCTCGAAACCTGCGCGGTGGCGATGCCATGCGGCGCGATGAGTCCCAGGTGCCAGGCGCGACTCCTCGACCCCTCAAGCCCCCACCACCTGCACGCCCCGGCTGCGCACCCTGTACAGCCACAGCGCCCCGATCGCCGCGGCCAGCGCCGCCCCAAACACCCCGGCAATGGTCACAACCGGAGCGCCAGCCCGCACAGCCAACGTATACAACCCAATCATCAGCAACATCGCCGCATTCTCGACGAGGTTCTGCACGGCGATGGCATTGCCGGAACCCACAGTCTCTCGTCCCCGCTCCTGCAGTAGCGCATTCAACGGCACTACGAAGAATCCACCGCAGGCTCCAATCAGGCTACTCACCACGTAAGTAGTTGGAGCGTTGGTTGTGACCGCCAGGAAGCAAACCGCCAAACCGATGAGCACGCCAGCCGGCAACGCGCGGTCCGCACGTTCCAGCTTGATGAACTTCGAGGCCAAAGCGGCTCCAATGACGATACCCACCGCCAACGTGCCGTTGAGATAGGCAGGGGTGCTGATGTCATTGATACCCAGTGCCACTGGTACCCACGCAACGAGCAGAAAGCGCATCGTTCCGCCGGTGCCCCAGAACAAGCTGGTGCCGACCATCGAAAAGCGAGTGTCCGGCGTCGTCACCATTGCACGCACGGCCGCTCCAAAGTTGCGCAATACCGTCCCGATCGATATGGAGCTCAACTGACGCGCAGGCGGCAGGCGAGGAATCAACAGGTTTGCGACCGCCGCCGCACCATAGCAGGCGCTGACTACACCCAGTGTTCCCCAGACACTCCAGTCAGCCAACATGCCGCCAGCGACGGCGCCCACGAGGATTGCCGCGATCGTCGAAGACTCCAGCAGGCCGTTAGCCTTCACGAGCAAGTCGGTAGTGACCAGTTCCGAAAGAATTCCGTATTTGGCAGGCGAGTATGCGGCCGCGCCGACACCCACCAATCCATAAGAGAGAAATGGATCCAGCCCGGCCCACATTCCCAACGCACCCGCGAGCTTCAGGCCGTTTGAGATCAACATCACGCGGCCCTTGGGCAGACCATCCGCAAACGGGCCGGCGAACGGCGCGAGAATGATGAACGCCGCGACAAAGAACTCCTGGAGCAGGGGCTCCGTCCAAGCAGGGTAGTGTCCTGCCCGAAGCAGTGCCAACGCCCCAAACAACAGCGCGTTGTCCGCCATAGCGGAGAGAAACTGCGCCACCACCACGGCGAGCATCCCACGTGACAACAACGACTCAGAACGTCTCGAATCCATCGTCATATCCTTTTGCTAATCAACTCGTGCCGTCGCAATTTCGCTGCAGCCACACGCCGCTGCAGCCCGATGCTGTCGCAGCCACGCGCGGCCACCGTCATGTCGCCGCAGCCTCGTCCCAGCCTTACGCCGCCGCAGCCGTGCTCCCCTCAGCCAACTTCTTCAACTGCACGTAATCAGTCTTCCCCGTGCCCAGCAACGGGATCTCCTCCAAAACCTGAATCACCCGCGGCACAGCCAGCTCAGGCGCCCCGGCCTTTTTGGCCGCGGCCTGCAACTGCTCCCGCTTCAGCCCGGGATCAGTAGTAAACAGCACCAATGCTTCACCTTTAGCAGCGTCAGCGCGTGTCGAGGCGGCATGCACGAATCCGGGCGAGGCATCGGCTGCGATCCGCTCAACCACTTCCAGGGAAATCATCTCCCCGGCGATTTTGGCGAAGCGCTTAACCCGGCCCCGAATATGGATAAAGTCATCCTCATCGACATGCACGATGTCGCCCGTCGAATACCACCCCTCGTGAATGGACTGGGGCGGTTGAATCACGCCCGGTTTTTCATACAGCAGGTATCCCTTCATGACGTTCGGGCCCGACACGTGCAGAACACCAGCGTCCTCGATACCCGGGACGGGCTCCAGCTCGTACTGCATCCCCGGTGCAATCTGCCCAACACTACCAATGCGACAAGCCATGGGCACATTCACCGCGATCACAGGGGCGCACTCAGTCACCCCATAACCTTCGAGCACTCGAATGCCGAACTTCTCTATCCAAAGACGGCGGACATCCTCCGAGAGTTTCTCAGCGCCCGCCACCACGTACCGTAACCGCCCGAAGTCATACGGGTGGGCGAACTTGCCGTAGTTGGCAAGGAACGTCGAAGTTCCAAACAACACGGTGCAGTTACGGTCGTACACGAGCTCCGGAATGATCCGATAGTGCAGAGGGCTCGGGTACAGGAAAGCCTTACAGCCTGACACCAGTGGAAGAATGATGCCGCTCGTCATACCGAACGAGTGGAAGACGGGCAGGGCAATCATGAATTTATCCAACGGCGTGAAGTCAGCGATGGCGCGGATCTGCGCTACGTTGGAGAGCAACGAGTTATGGGAATGCACGACCCCCTTCGGGCGCCCTTCAGATCCTGAAGTGAACAAAACAACGGCGGCGTCGTCCGGTTTCGAGGCCGATGCCAGAGAGCCTGGAAACAGCTTGTGCCACAGGATCCACAGCTTATCTCCAAGACCCACGCGGGCCTTCAGGTCCTCCAGGTAATGCACCTCGATGTTGGGCAACTGCTCAACGAGCTGCGTAAGCCGTGCTTTCTCCAGGAAAGCCCGTGAAGTGACAATGTTGGAGATCCGGGCAACCTTGCACGCGGCACGCAGCCCCTCTGCTCCCGCGGTGTAGTTCAACATCGCGGGGACCCGGCCAGTGGCCGACAATCCCAGCACCAACCCAAGGGTAGGCGCGGCATTCGGCGTCATCACACCCACCATCTCCCCAGGAAGGGTTGACGAGGACAGCAAGCGGCCCAGGCCCAACGCCATGCGCAGCAGCGAGCCGTACGACTCTTCTTTCAGTCGCACATCCTCCACCAGCTTATAACCAGACCCGAAGGTTGATTTGGCATCGAGGAAGGCCTGAAACAAAGTGCGCCGGGGGCGCGTTGCAACCAACATGTCGATGAGGATGCGACGCAGAAGCTCGCCTGCACGCCGGCGACGCTGCTTCGCAGACGGCAACTTCGGCATCGGGATCCTGCGCTTCGGCTGGATCATGATGCGGATCTTCGGAAACAACTGCAGAGGGTAGACACCGGCGAGCCGTCCAAAGTAGCTGCGGCCTGAGCCCTCGATCCGCACGGGCACTACGGTTGCTCCCGTCTTGGCGGCAACAAACGCGGCGCCGTCGTACACCTTCATCAAAGACCCGGTGATGGTCAGCCGGCCTTCGGGGAAGATAACCACCGGCGTACCGGTCTCAACCAGGCGGCAGATCGCCTTGATAGCCAACGGACTGGTTGAATCGACGGCAAGGTGCGGAACGAGCTTCAACACCCACCGGAAATACCACTTGGCCATTACCTGCGAATGAACGACAAACACCGCCCCCACCGGCAGAAACCCACCCAACAGCACCCCATCCAGGAACGATTCGTGGTTGGCGACAATCAGGGTGCGCTCGTTGGCAAACTCCCGTGCGTCGCCGCTCAGTTCCACTCGAAAGAGGGGCCGCAGCAGGAACCGGGACAGGGCCCGGACTGTGCGCGGGCCAAGATCGTTCGGACTCTTCATTACGGAGCCATCCTTTCGAGCCGCACCGAGCGGCGGAATATAACCAGCGCCAACAGGGACAGAAGGAACGGCCAACTCAGGGCACCGCCGCCGCCGTGGCCAGTGCCGTCAGCGCCGCGACCCCCAGCGCTCCCCCCATCCGCTTGATTCTTGTGCACAACCTTTACCGCTGCTTTGCCTGACCTCACATCTGCCTCGAATTTCGTGAGCGCCGTATCGAAATGCTCGATCATCTGATCGGTTGCGGTGTCATAGCCTTCCGCTGCCGCCCCGCGGGTCTTGCGATCCGCGTCAATGAAGGTGGTGTTGCCATGACCCGTGCTGGTACCGCCGGCTCTCAACACCAATGAGTGACTGACAGGGTCAACAACAGCCAGGTCCACCAACGTTGATACGTCGTGCCGGCTGCCCTTGAGCACATAAGCCCCGACTATAGTCAGATAGCCCAGCGACCAGTTGTTTTCATCGGTATGCACGACCTGGTCATAGGACACGAGCGCCATGACATCCACGCCATACAACCGTTGCACCCCCTCGAGCCCCTGGAAGCCGCCGCGGCCCCGCAGGTAGTAGTCAGGGATCATCACAATTTCAGCGACAAACGGGCGACTGGAAAATCGCGCTTTGATCCGCTGCAACAGTTCCTCCTGGTGCGCGGCATCCAGGCCGCCGGTCGCCGCGCCTTCAGTCGAGGGCAAAAAGGCCAGCCCCACGCGCAGCGGAATTGGTAACTGCGGTATCACGTTCTGCTGGGGCGGTGCGGCCCCATGCGGATACAGGAACTCGACCAGGCTGGACGAGTTACGGGTATGAGAGCCGCAATTGGGCCAGCAGCCCAGATTTGCGCACCCCGATAGAAACACGACCACCGCGAAACCCCACCACTTGCCCATTGCACGCTCCCTTGTTCAGATGGGGTTAATCTCGGCCAGGGCGGTTCCACATGCCACTTTTACCGAAAAAGTGGCTCCAATGAGCCCTTCAGGTATTATCTGGCGATACCATGGCTCAAAAATCCCAGATAATCGCGGAATTGAAGAACGCGCTGCGCGCCTCTGGCCACACCTACGCGGATGTGGCTAAGACGCTGGATCTCAGCGTCGCCAGCGTGAAGCGCCTGTTTTCCAACGAGGATCTCTCGCTGCATCGGGTGGATCAGATCTGCGATCTGATCGGCCTGGACCTGCGGGATATTCTTGACCGTGCGCTGGATCGAGCCGAGCCGGTCAATCAGCTCACTGCGGCCCAGGAAAGTGAGTTGATCTCCGATCCGAAGCTCCTCTTCATGACGTGGTTGGTGCTGATCCGCACGCCGTTCGAAGAGATGGTGAAGGAATACGAGTTCACCGAGCGTGAGGCCCTGCAGTACCTGATCCGGCTCGACCGGTTGAAAGTGATTGAGCTGCAGCCCGGCAACCGCGTGCGTCTGCTGGTGAGCCGTCATTTCAGCTGGCGGCCAGGCGGGCCGGTGCAGAAGTACATTCACCAGAAGCTGCTGCGCGAGTTTTTCGCGTGCGCATTCGCCGGTCCGCTGGAGGAGTTCTTCTTCCACGGGGGCCGAATTTCAGATGAGGCATTGGGTCAGATCAAACGTGCGCTGAGAGCGACCTCGCGTGAATGCGCCGAGATAATCGAGCGCGACAGAACGTCCACTCAACCGAAGACGGGAGCCGCCTTCGTTTTAGCCCTGCGCCCGTGGAACTACAGCGGCTTCGCCCAATTCGACCGCAATCCCGGCGTCCGTATTTCCAAGTAAAACGTGCGCGAAAAACGCGTGACACCGCACCTTCGTTCAGTTTCTGCTCAGCATGAATGCGAGAAGCTATCCCTCGACGAAAGCTGACAGACTCGAGGAACCTACCAACCGACTCCGCCTTAGGAGCGAGCCCGAGAAAGCCAGAAGGTTTTTGAGGGTGGATCAGGATTCCGACCCCGACCTGCTTCGGTGTGTCACTCGGGCTCCCGTCGGGCGCTTTTAAGCTCGCGGATTTGAGTCCGGCACACACCGGGGCGGGTCAAATCTCCCCACAAAGCATGCAAATAGCCGCGTCTGCGAACGCGCAAAGGCGTACAGTAGCCCGTGGCAAAAGCAAACTATCATCAGATCCGGCGGCAGAAAGAGCTGGCCCGGAAAACGCGGCAACAGGAAAAAAAGCAGAAGCGCCAGGCCCTTAAAGCCGGTGAGCCGGAAGGTTCTGAGCTCTTGAGCTCTGACTCGACGGCCGCCGAGGCTATCGACACGGGTTCGCAAAGCGCCGCTTCTGTCGATCAGCCGGTAACCGATTCGGCAGGCTCCGCTGTTGGCCAGAGTACGACCAGCTCATGAGACTCGCAGCACCCGCCGCCAACTCAGAGGCAGCCCGCCGGCAACGATTCGACCGCTTGCGTAAGGACCGTGCGGCCGCGCAGGCGATCAGCTCCGCGTTTCCGACCGTCGCGACGCTCGGTCTCGAGTTGCACTTTGAAGGACCGGACGCACGAGTGCCGACGGATCAAACGCACGTGATGCATCCGCCCGCACGTGCTTTTTTCGAATTTCCGTGCCCCTACGCCGACTGTGACGGTCACTTCAATCTGGCAGATGCCGTGCACAGCGCATTGGCAAGCGCCAGGAAGTCTGCAACCGGGGTGTTGGAGTGCTCCGGAGCGCGCGTGAAAGACCATACGGGAAGGCAGGCTTGTAAGCTGAGCCTGCACTATAAGATCAATCCGAAGTATTCCCGCGCGTGAAGTCGACGACATAACTCTCGCCGTCGAAGCTCACCAACTTTCCTTCCAGATCCGGTCGTACATGGAAGGTGCGTGTAGTCTTGCCCTTCCCATCCACCGAGGAGGTCATGACAATCAGGCGCACCGGCAGGTTGCCGTCACGGGCTGTTGTCAGATGCTGCCCAAGCGCCGCGTTGACCGTAGTGTCTTCGGACTCTTTCGCCAGCTTGCCCTCGTAGCGCAATACGCCCTGTGAAGGATGGGCGAACTTGTTGTGCTGACAGGTCAGCACCAACGCGCCGTCCGAGGCAATCCCTGACTGTCCGCGCAGCCGGTTGACAGGCTTAGCACCAAATTTTCCAAACGCCTCTACCAGGCTCAGGTTCATGATCTCGCTCCGTAGTCGTCAAAATGCCGGCTACTGCGATCATACGCCCTTAATTGCCCGGGATTGGCGGCATTCACGACAAGCCGCACAGATTGGACGAAATTCAAGCACTTCCGCGCCGATTGCTGTAATGTGCCCACCGGCTCGTACTCTTTCGGCTTGTCTGCCCTTGGCCCGCGCCTCCCAGGCGCCCTTTAGAAAGGCCAAAGTCTCTCACCCTCGCAAAGCTCGGCGCGAACCAATCGGCGGGGTTTATCCCTGCCCACTCTCTTTTTTCTGTAAGGCTACTTCTGTGACTAAACTGTATGTTGGTAATCTCCCCTTCACGGCAACTGAAGACGGCGTTCGCACGATCTTCGCTGCCCACGGCACGGTGGAGAAAGTGTCCCTGATCAACGATCGTGAGACCGGTCGTCCGCGGGGATTCGGGTTTGTTGAGATGTCGAACTCCGACGCCTCCCGCGCCATGCAGGCGCTGAATGGCAAGGACTTTGACGGGCGCGCGTTGAAAGTCAACGAAGCGCAGGAGAAGTCCGGTGGCGGCGGCGGTGGCCGCGGCGGCGCTCCTCGCCGGTTATGATCGAACCGCACTTC
>Ga0207641_10003789_pt1 | contig 13266 bp, 8 predicted proteins | sample KBSSwiS62_FD_184306 | JGI IMG/M metagenome (GOLD analysis project Ga0207641, IMG submission 184306) | Switchgrass rhizosphere microbial communities from Kellogg Biological Station, Michigan, USA - KBS Switchgrass S6-2 (SPAdes) (version 2) | ecosystem: Host-associated > Plants > Roots >... | reverse complement strand
CGGACCGCGGACCGTCCCGGTCCGCAGCAGTATGGTCGGTGTAAAGTCTCCGGAATGCTCCGGAACACCTCGACCGAGCGACGTGCTGCGGGCGGGGACCGCCCGCGCTCCGGTGGTAGTGTCAAGATGCGCCAGCACCGCCCTACCAGGCTCAGCCGCGGCACCGAATTTATCTCATTTCTGTTGGCGCAACAGAATAGTCGTGCCATCCGGTCGGCAGTGTGGCATAGATCGGCCTGCCGATTTGAGCGGGCAGACCGTTCGAATGTGTGAGACGCCCACGCAAAAAGCTTTCACGCGCCCGCAAGTGGTCCAGGATCCTCGTCTGGACCGCTTTCGCCGTCGTGCTGACGGTCCGTTTTCTTTTTCCCCCGGAGCAGGTTGAACGTGCGGAAACGGGAGGCCGCGACTTCGATGGGCGACGGCGGTTTCAACGTCTGCCTGCGCGTATCCATCCGCCCGCGGCAGCGGTGCCCGCGGATTTGTGGCGCATCCAAATCGACATCACGCGCGAGGACGTTGAGAAACTGCGTGCCTATGCTTGGAATGGCTGGGGAGGCCGGAGACAGGAGCGTCCGGAAGTCTCGGTGACAGTGCGCGAAGGTGCAACGGTTCACACCAACGTCGCACTCCATCTCAAGGGCGCCGCAGGCAGCTTTCGTCCATTCGACGACAAGCCGGCGCTGACATTGAATTTCTCCAAGCATGCCTCCGGCCAACGGTTCCATGGCTACAGCAAGATTTCCTTGAACAATTCCGTGCAGGACCCTTCCTACCTCTCCGAGGCCATCTCACGGGAGCTGTTCGAGGCGGCGGGCGTTCCCGTGCCGCGGGTTGACCACGCCAGCGTGCTTGTCAACGGGCGCGATCTTGGGCTGTATGTCCTCGCGGAAGGGTGGGGAAAGCCGTTTCTCAGGCGATATTTCAAGAACGTCAGCGGCAATCTCTACGACGGAGGGTTCGTGCAGGATATCACCGCGGACCTCGACACCAATTCCGGTGACAATGAGTCGGATCATTCGGACTTGAACAGCTTGCGCGACGCCGCCTTGGAACCCGACCCGGCGAAACGCTCGGAACGTCTCGATCGAGTGCTCGATCTGGAGCGGTTTCTCAGCTTCATCGCTCTGGAAATCATGACCTGCCACTGGGATGGCTATGCGCTCAATCGAAACAACTATCGGTTGTTCCATGATGTCGACACCGGCCGGATGGTGTTCATGCCGCATGGCCTGGACCAGATGTTCGGCGTGTTTCGGTCATCTCCGGATAGTTCGATACATCCTCCCATGCGCGGCCTGGTCGCGGAGGCGGTGATGTCCACACCCCAAGGCCGCGCGCGGTACCTCGAGCGCGTCGCCAAGCTGCGGACCGAGATCTTTCTGGAGCAGAAGCTCACGAACCGTGTCTATGAATTATCTCGTCGTATCCGGCCGACACTGGCCGCTTATGCCGCGGACCTGGCGCAGGAACACGATGCTCACGTCGCGTATCTCTGTCAACGGATCGTCGAACGCGCGCGGAGCATATCGGAACAGCTCGCTGCGCCTCAGGCACCACTCGAGTTTGACCACCGGGGTGTGGCCCGACTCTCCGATTGGGAGCCTCATTTGACCTCGCGCCGACGCGGCGTGGTCCAACTGGATCGGACCGAGCGAGACGGCCGGAACGTGCTCCAGGTCACGGCCGGCCCGGGAGGTGGCGCCGGCGGCTGGCGCGCGCGAGTCTTGCTTGAGGCGGGCGCTTATCGATTCGAAGGGAATGTGCGAACTCGCGGCGTCGGCGCCGCCGGTGGAGCCAGCCTTCGGATTTCCGGACCACGCGATACCCGAATGTATGCAAGCGACGATGCGTGGTCCGAAATTTCATACCGCTTCGAAGTCACGCAACCGCTGGCCGAGGTTGAGCTCATTTGTGAATTGCGAACCGGCAGAGGTGAAGCGTGGTTCGAGCAGGATTCGCTTCGGTTAGTGCGAGAGTGATTCCCGTGGCGATTGAGCAATCGGTATGTGTTTACCGTGGGGCAAGCCCACGCACACCTCGTGGTATGTTCGGTGCCCTCGTGGCGGCTGGACGCAGTGGTAGACGCCATGTTGAACGACGGAAGAGCACGGATCCCAAAGTCCCGATAGGGACGACCGAAAGTAGCCCACGGTTTCAACCGTGGGTTGCGAGTGGAGAATGGCTAGAGCCCCGGCGGGGCGACAGAAGAGATGGGACTGGATCGGTGCGTTCTTTCGTCCCTGACGGGACTCGTTTTATGTGCGCGCCACAACCCAGCGATTAATCGCTGGGCTATTTTCGAGCGTCCCTGCGGGACGTGGATTTGAGACACGCTAAACACGTACAGCAATCGCCGGGTTGCCGCCGCAGAGCGCGATCCATTGGTCGCCGGCGAGCAGCACTTGGCCGCAATCGTAACGCCCTTCCTTCCACCGCCTCGCGCCTGCCCCACGCCAAATTGGGCGCAACCAGCGTGGTGGGATTTATAAAACGGCGTCCTCCTGGCCGGTGCCACCAAACACCGTCCTCGCGGCCCGAAAGGTGTTCAGGTGCACTTCGACGACCTTGGCGATGTCCCGCGTGTAACCGCCTGCCAACACCCAGGCGGTCGGAAGGGAGTGTCGCCGGGCAAACTCGAAGACGATACGGTCGCGCTCAAGTAGATCCTGATGAGTCAACGCCAGCGGTGAGTAGGGGTCGTCCCGTAACGGGTCGGCACCGGCCTGGTACAGGAGAACATCAGGTTTGCCCGGCTCCAGCAAACGCGGGAGATGCCGTTCCAGGGTCTCGTTCAATAGCGGGCCATCGCAGCCAGCCGGCAACGCGACGGACCAATGGTTCGCTCCATCCTCGTGACGCCGCACGGTGACATCGCGGTAGTCGACGTTGGCGTGATAGTCGCTGCCATAGATGGAAAGCACCGTCAGGTAGGGGCGCGTCGCGGCCAACGCTGCCGTGCCGTTGCCGTAGTGAAGGTCCAGGTCGAGGATCGCGACCCTCTCCACCTCGTAGGCGGCCTGCAGCGCCTCAGCCGCCACGACCAGGCCATGGAACGTGCAAAAGCCCTCGCCGTGGTCCGTGTGAGCGTGATGGAAACCGCTGGCCAACGCCGCCGCAACGCCGTCGCGCAGCGCTTGGCGAGCGGCCGCGATGCAACTGCCATTGGTCAGGCACACCGACGGAAATAAGGCCGGGCTCCACGGGAATTTTTGCGACTCGGCCAGGGCTCGCGGAGTGCCCGAGCGCACCGCGTTGATGTACTCCGGCGTGTGAACCCTGCGAAGATCGCTCTCTGTCGCGGGTTCCGGTTGCGCGAGCCGAACATCAGTGCGGGCCTTAAGCCCTTCCGCCACGAGCCCGAACTTGCGCATCGGCATGATGTGATCACCGATCGGTGCGGCGAATGCGGGATGGTAAAACGCCGTGATCATACTCTTGCTGAGAAACCTCCGGATTCGCCTGAGGTCGGTGACTGAGTAGGCGCCACCAGAGGGGTATTTGAGTGGTCGTCGGGATAGTCTCGCAGCTTTTGCCACACGGCAGCCATGTCTTGCTCACGGAAACCGGTCCCATACATCCGATAAAGGCATTCCACGATCTCACGCACTTCCGCGCCACAGATGAGTTGTTCTTCCTCGCGTCCCACGCGCCGGAGGACCAGCCCGAAGGGCAGAGGTCGGGGCCCGCCGCTACTGTCTATTTCGTGGGGCGGCCGGAAGTCGGGTTGAAAATACTTGGAATCCACTTTTTTGAACCCGGCCTTTTCGTAAGCCGCCAGCCGGACAAGGCGATTCGGAAAGTCCGGATCGGGATGTTCCATCTCGGCCGCCAGTGTGATCCGAGACGCCGTTGGAAATCCCGCCTCCGCAAGGCAGGCCCGGGCAGTTTGAATCGGCCAGGCGCGCAACCACCCCGCCAGGCCCGTTCGCCGCCACGCCGCCTCGATGAGCACGTGCGACAGATGCACGACGGCATGTGGCGCGCCGCGACCGCACGTCGTTACCGCCGTGTGATCCCTCACCGCCACGAACTGGCCTCGTCGCCGGACCAGGATCAGTTCGTAGCGCAACCAGCAGTTGCCTATCGCGGCTGCGGGATGCCACGACAGGCGGCGCGCGATGACTTCCCGTGCTTCCATCTCATGCAGGGGACCGAACTCATTCCACAATCGTTCGTACGCCATGTCGAACAGCGGGTCGTCTATCGAGTGGACGCGGACGACATCAAAGTCACGGCAATCCAACTCCAACGCCTTGCCGTCGCCGGGCGCCAGGTCAGCGGGAATGAATTCAATGGCCGTATCACGGTGCGCCATCGCCTGAACCATCTCTGCAACCGACCCGCGATGCCATCCAAAATGACAACGGCAGTTCAGCCCACGAAACACGTTAGAAAGGCAAAGGGTAAATTGACTGCGTACGCTTCCGACGTTAGCTTTTGCGACGATTAAGATCAGCAGGCCAATTCGCAATTATGGACGACATCCTGAGACGAGTATTTCCACCGAGACGAACTGCACGTTTTCAGTTTCGTCGCAGCGCCAAAGATGATGCAGTGTGGGCCGATACGTTGGAATGGCAGAGCAACGTTTACCATTTGTATCGCCTGTTTCAGTGCCTCTTTAGCCGACTCGATACGCATTACCGGGAACTCGGCCTTCGCCTGGACCAGCTTTCTGACCGAGAGGAGTTGATTGTCGCTGCTCGACGTGCGGCATCCTGGTATGAGCAGGCGGAGCAGCAGTACCGCACAGTTTGCATTTTCGATTATTTGTATAATGATCTCGACCGGTTCCTCAGCAAGAGGGCACGTCGTGCGTTGGACACAAGGCACAAGTTGGCAGAGAATTTATGGCATGCACGAGACCTGGCCTATCAAACCGGCTGCACCGAATCCCGCGATTGCGTCTGAGTTGAAAGCTGGCCGTCACTGGCGCGGGGTCGGTGAGGGACGTTAGGTATCCATGAACGTTTACTGGAGTCAAAAGGACATACCCGCGCTCAGGGGACTTTCTCGCCAGCAGCGTGAGGCCGCAAAGAGACATAACGAAACCACTGGAGGCAACCTGGGCTAGCCTCTCGGTTCAGCCTTGGGTCAGTCATGTTACTATCTTGAGAGCCCTTACAATCGAGCGAACCCGGGATACGTGCTACAGTTGAGGATCGCCAATCACCATGATGAGTAGGCATACAAACCGGATGCACTGAACTCCGCGATCGCGTCTCGGTTCCAACTGAGACGTCCTTGGCGCGGGGTCGGTGAACCGGGCCGTTTATGAGCGCTCTATCACTGCGACGCTGGCGGGTTACTTTATCACTTTTGTTTATTCACACTCTACTGGTTTGTACGGTGTATGTATTGTATGCGCGCAGTGTGACGTTCCACGATGAAGATCCCGAAATGCACTGGGTATGGGCTTCTATTTTCGATTTTCCCTCAAGCGGGCTAGTTGCAATTCTTCACCCTCGGTATGGCCTTCAGTGTGCGATAGCCTTTCTTGTTATCGGCGGGATCCAGTGGGCCATCGTTGGTGCAATTTGCGACAGGATTTTCACCAGGCGGCATGATAAAAACATCTAACGCTGCACCGAATGACGAGGAGCGCGGCCAGCCGCGAGTTCCAATGCGGTCGTCCTTGGCGCGCTCCTCGTCATCGGTCACCTGCGTTCGAGGAATTGCGAGCGTAGCGAGCCGAACTGCGAGCCCCATCGGGGCGAAAGATAATAGCCCAGGGCAAGCGAAGCGCCGCCCTGGGTAACGAAGCAATCATGAATATCCCCCTCTCATCGGAAGCCATCAGCGCGTTCACGCCGGGATTCGCGTGCATTGGCGTTCATTCGCGGTTCGCCGGAGAACATTTCAAAACATGAGAATCACGTCGCCGAACCCCTGGCGGCCGTGACCTCAGTTTCACGGTTGGCAGCCGCGCCGTGTTGTGCTTTCAATCTGGCCGTGAACGAACTGGCACTCAGAGAATTGCAGGACGCAGACCGATCGTTTCACCTGCACCCCTTCACAAATCATCTCGAAATGCACGGCCAGGGAACGCAGGTGATTGTGTCCGCCGATGGCTGCTACCTGACCGATGCGACGGGGCGGCGGCTGTTGGATGGCCTTGCCGGGCTCTGGTGCGTGAACGTGGGCTATGGCCGTCGAGAGATCACCGACGCTGTCCAGGCGCAGATGAGCCGTCTGCCGTATTACTGCTCGTTCTTCAACACGACCAATGAGCCTGCCATCCGCCTGGCGGAACGACTGGCTCGACTCGCGCCGGCGCGCCTCAAGCACAGCCTCTTCAGCAACTCCGGTTCGGAAGCCAACGAGACCGCCCTGAAGGTCATTCGCGCGTGGCAAAAGCTTCGCGGTAAGGCCGGCAAAACCAAAGTCCTTTCCCGGACCTTCTCCTATCACGGCGTGACGCTCGCCATCACCAGCCTGACCGGACTGCAAAACTGCAACGAGCCATTCGATCTCCCCCTGCCCGGCTTCATCCATGCGCCAGCGCCATATCCGTACGGCGTCAGCAGTCCACTCGATCCGGCCGCCTACGGCAAGTGGTGTGTCGAGGAGACAGCCCGCATCATCCAGCGCGAAGGAGCCGAAACGATTGCAGCGATGTTCGTTGAACCGGTTCAAGGCGCAGGCGGCGTCATCGTGCCGCCGGACGGCTATCTGCCGGCACTGCGCCAGCTCTGTCGCGAGAACGACATTTTGTTTGTGGCGGACGAAGTCATAACCGGCTTTGGCCGGTTGGGCGACTGGTTCGCGAGCAACCTTTGGGAACTCGATCCTGACCTCATCACCTTGGCCAAAGGAATCACCAGCGGCTATCTGCCTCTGGGTGCCACCCTGGTAAGCGATGAGATCGCGCAGGATCTGATTAGCTCGGGTTACTTCGCTCACGGGTTCACCTACAGCGGTCATCCCACCACCGCGGCGGCGGCTTTGGCCAATCTGGACGTGCTGGAACGCGACCAACTCATTCCGCGAGTGCGCGATGATATCGGTCCGTATTTCCAGCAAAAGCTGCGTGAATTCGCCAGTCACCCGGCCGTGGGTGAAGTGCGGGGAGTTGGTTTGATTGGAGCGCTCGAACTGTTGCCCCGCGCGGGCAAGGCCGGACTGAGTCCTGCCAGCCCTCTCGGCGCCAAAGCGGCCCGGATCGCACGCGACGAAGGAGTAATCGTGCGCGGCATTCGCGATCTCGTCGCCTTGTCGCCTCCGTTCACGATCACGATTCCCGAGCTTGATCTACTCTTCGCAGCCGTTCAGCGCACACTGGAACGTTTGAGGCAGTAGAAGCGCCAGAGTTGCGTGAGACAGTTGAAACCCGGCGCCTTCCCTATATACTGCTTAGCGGCTGTTTGTTGCCCCTCGCCCAGCAGACAGTGCAGGCGCGCGAAATCGCCTGCGCCAACAACCCTGGGACTTGGTCGAACTGATCAACACCCAGCGCACGGTTCGCGACCGGGTCCGCGTTGCAAGACCGCCGATTACCACAGTGCTCTAAAAATGACGGTGGATGCCGCGTTTCCGGGGCCGGACATGTCTGAACCCAAGCCGCAGGAGTAGCCATGAAGCCCAGACTCGTTGTCCTGATTCTGTTCGTTGCCGCACTTGCCGGCGGCGTCGGATGGTTCGCAGCCAAACATGGGTCGGCACAGCTGGTCGAACCATCCGGCGGGCGCAAAGTCCTGTTCTACCAAAGCGCCATGCATCCGTGGATCAAGTCCGACCGGCCCGGCAAATGCACCATCTGCGGCATGGACCTCGTGCCGGTATATGAAGGCGACAAAGGATTTGATGAGGGTCTCATCACGCTGAGTTCGAACTCGATCACGGTGATCCATGTTCAAACTGACGAAGTCCGCCGCGAGCCAATGCGCCACACCTTGCGCGTCGCGGGGACGATAGAAGACGACGACACTCGCCACCGATTTCTCCCCGCTTACGTGGAAGGCCGCATCGAGAAGCTGTTGGTCAATTACGTCGGCGCCGAAATCGTCGAGGGACAAGCCATCGCCACCATCTACAGCCCGGCGCTGGTCAATTCCGAGCGTGAATACATCCTGCTGGCCGCACAAACGCCCGACTCAGAGTCGCGCGAACAGCACGCACGCTCGCTCGAAGCCATCATGCGGCGCTTGAAAAGCGTCGGCTTGACCGAGGCACAGATCGCCGCACTGCCAAGCAAATCGCCTGGAGACTGGCTCACCGAAATCCTCGCGCCAATGTCCGGCGTCGTCGTCGCCCGCCACGTTTACGAGGGGCAGTATGTCAAAGAGGGTGACAAGTTGCTCGAGATAGGCGACTTCTCGACCATGTGGTTCAAGTTCGACGCTTACGAGCGCGACTTGTCCTGGCTGAGAGTGGGACAGGAGGTCGAAGTCAGCACACCCGCCGTCCCGGGCAAAGTCTATCTCGCGAAGATCACGTTCATCGATCCCAACCTGAACGAACAAACCCGCAGCGCGAAAGTGCGTGTTGACATCCCCAACCCGATCATCGAGCGGGATGGCCGCGCGCACCGCGAACTGTTTCGCCGGCTCTACGCCGAGGCGGTGGTCAAAGTGGACCTGCCGGAGGTGCTCACGGTGCCGCGGAGCGCCGTGTTGGCGCCCGGGACACAACCGGTGGTTTACGTGGACAAAGGCCGCGGCACCTACGAGCAGCGCCGCGTGCGCCTGGGACGGGCGGGCGACGACTCATGGGAAGTGCTCGAAGGCGTGAGTGAAGGCGAACGCATCGTGACGGCCGGCAACCTTCTTATCGATGCTCAAGCGCAACTGAACCAATCCCAAGGTCCAATTTCGAAAGAAGCTCGAACGACTCCGCGACGCTCCCGTTCCTGGTAGCGGCTAGTCTGGCGCTTGGGACTTGGTGCTTTCCTCATGATTAATCGCCTCATCGAATGGTCTCTGCGGAACAGGTACTTCGTCGCCTGCGCCTCGCTGTTGATTATTGGTTGGGGCGTCCGTGCCGTATTGCGCACGCCGGTGGACGCCATCCCCGACCTCAGCGAGAACCAGGTCATCGTCTTTGCCGACTGGCCGGGACGGAGTCCGCAGGAGGTCGAAGACCAGGTCACCTATCCGCTCTCAGTCAACCTTCAGGGACTGGCCGGCGTGAAGACCGTCCGCGCGAACTCGATGTTTGGCTTCACGCTCATCACCGTCATCTTCGAAGACAAGATCGATAATTACTTCGCCCGTTCGCGCGTGCTCGAACGGCTCAGCCTGATCGCCAGCCAGATGCCGGCGGGCGTCCTCCCACAGCTGGGCCCCGACGCCACCGGCCTGGGCTGGGTCTATCAGTATTACCTCGCCGTCGATCCAGCCCGCGCGCCAAAAGGCGGCTACGACCTGGGCCAATTGCGGGCGCTGCAGGACTGGTTCATCCGATACCAACTCAACGCCGTTCAAGGCGTCGCGGAGGTTGGAAGCGTCGGCGGATTCGTGCGGCAATACCAGATCGAGGTTTCGTCCACCAAAATGCGCGCCGCCGGCGTTTCCTTGCAGGCGGTCATGGAAGCGGTCCAGAAAAGCAATCTCAACGTGGGCGGCAAGGTGATCGAAGAAAACGGCATGGAATTCGTCGTGCGCGGCATCGGCCTCGTGCGGACAACCAATGCCATCGCCGACATCGAGAGCATCGTCCTCGTCGAACGAGACGGGACGCCCGTTTACTTGCGCGACATCGCCATGGTCCAGGTCGGAGGCGATTTCCGCCGCGGCGCCCTCGACGTGGCGGGCCAGGAAGTCGTCGGCGGCACCGTGGTCATGCGCACGGGTGAAAACGCCATGGACGTGATCAAGCTCGTGAAGGAGAAGATCGCGCAGATCTCACCCAGTCTGCCACCGGGAGTGAGCATTAACTCGTTCTACGACCGCAGCGAGTTGATCGGCCGCACTATCGGCACGCTCAAGCATGCGCTGACCGAGGAAATCGTCCTGGTCACGCTGGCGCACGTTTTGTTCCTGTTCCACTTCCGGAGCATTCTCATTGTGACACTGCCGTTGCCGCTCTCGATCCTGATCTCGTTCGTGCTGATGAAACAATTCGGCATCACATCGAACATTATGTCCCTCTCCGGCATCGCCATCGCCATTGGCGTGCTGGTGGACGCCGGCATTGTGATGACGGAAAATGTGATCCGGCACTGTGAGCGGGCGGAGGAAGCGAAAAACAGCAATCGACGTGAGGTGGCTTTGATTGCCAAATCCGAAATCCGAAATCCGAAATCCGAAATCGATCTGCGCCTGACCGCCGCCGAGACGTGGCAAGCCGTGCTCGAGGCTAGCCGGCAGGTCGGTCGGCCGATCTTTTTTTCAATGATCATTATCATCCTCGCGTTCGTGCCGGTGTTCGCGCTCTCGGGCCGCGAGGGCAAGCTCTTCCACCCGCTCGCGTTTACCAAGACGTTTGCGATGATCGGATCAACTCTTCTCGCGGTGACACTGGTTCCAGCCTTATGTGCGGCGCTGGTGCGCGGCCCGTTTTACGCGGAAGACCGGAACTGGGTGATGCGCCTCTTGCTCCGCTTCTACAATCCAGTCCTGGATTGGGCGTTGGAACATCGCAAGACGGTTATCAGCGCCGCCGCGATGCTATTGGTGTCAGCTCTCATTCTCGCTTTTGGCCTGCCGCGACAGGTGCTCCATTGGGGAACGGGTGAAGCCGCGCTCGCCCGGTTCGCGATTCGGTATCCAGGCGTTTTCAACGCGCTTTCGGGGATGGGGCGCGAGTTCATGCCCACGCTCAACGAAGGCAGCCTCCTTTTCATGCCCGTCCTGTTGCCGAGCACGTCGCTGACCGAGGTGAAGCGCATCATGGCCTGGCAGGACCAGGTCATTAAGTCCGTGCCGGAAGTGGCTTCCGTCGCCGGCAAACTCGGTCGCGCCGAGACCGCCACTGACCCGGCGCCGGTCGAGATGATCGAGACAACGATCCTGCTGAAGCCCGAGTCCGAGTGGCGCCCGGACCGGACGCGACAAGCGATCGTGGCGGAGTTGACGGAGAAGCTGACCCGAGTTCCCGGTTATGTGCCCGGCTTTCTGCAACCGATCGAGAACCGCATCTTGATGACCAGCACCGGCATTCGCGCCCAACTCGGCGTCAAAATCCTCGGCGACAATCTCGATGCGCTCCAACAAAAAGCATTCGATGTGGAACGCGTCGTCAGACAGGTTCCGGGCGCGGTGGGCGTCGCGTCCTCACGCGTTCAAGGCAAGCCGTATCTCGAAGTCGAAGTGGACCGGATGGCGATGGCGCGCTACGGACTCCGCGCCCAGGACCTGCTCGACGTTGTGGAAGCGGGCCTGGGTGGTAAGAACGTCACCACGACGATCGAAGGCCGGCAACGTTTTCCGATCCAGATCCGCCTGCAACGCGATGAACGCGACGACATCGAACGCCTTGGCGCGGTGCTCGTCGCCACGCCGTCCGGCAAATTCATTCCACTCGGGCAACTCGCGACGATCCGCCGCAATACGGGTCCCAGCGAAATCGCGAGCGAGAACGGCCGCCTGCGCGTCTTCGTCCAGGCCAACGTGCAGGACCGCGACCTCGGGAGTTTCGTCAAAGAAATCAAGGAGCGGATCGACCGTTTGATCGTGCCGGCGCTGCCGCCCGGCATGACGATCGAATATTCCGGCGAATACGAAAACCTCCTGCGGGCCGGCCGCACGCTTCGGATCATCCTGCCCACGACCATGATGATCATTTTCGTTCTGCTCTATGTCGTCTATCACTCCGCCAAGGAAGCCGCGCACGTGATCCTCGCCGTTCCATTCGCCCTGACCGGCGGCGTCTTTCTGCAGTATCTGCTCGGCTATAACTTCAGCGTCGCCGTCTGGGTGGGTTATATCGCGCTCTTCGGCACCGCCATCCAGACCGGCGTCGTCATGGTTGTTTACCTCGATGAGATGCTCAGGAAAAAGCAGGCGGAGCGCGGCGCGGACTTCAATCGCGACGACCTGATCCAGGCCATCAAAGACGGCGCGCGGCTGCGTCTCCGGCCCAAAGTCATGACGGTGGCGACCATCGTTGCGAGTTTGCTTCCCATCATGTGGAGCACGCGCACCGGCGCGGAGGTGATGAAACCGCTGGCCGCGCCCGTCCTCGGCGGCATGGTCAGCAGCTTGATCCACATCCTGATCGTGACGCCCGTCATCTTCGCCTGGCTGCGCGAGCGCGAGTTGAGACAAGGGCAGACGAGCCGGCGTCACGGCTCTTAGCGCGTGCTTAAGAAAGGTAGCGCGGGCGACTCGCCAACCGGAACTCTGGAGTCTGGCAACCCTTCAGGTTTCTCCGGGCATCTTCCTGGCGCTTAGGGTTTGTGCAAAAACAAGGGCCGGACAGGAGGCGTATTTCGAACAAAATGACCCTCACCCTGACCCTCTCCCGTCCAACGGGAGAGGGAACAGCCTGATCCGTCTCTGGCACCTTCTACAACGGTTGGATATGCCACCGACGGAGGACGATTCTCCCCTCCCATCCGACCCAGGCTGCGCCGGAGGCTTCGCTGAGGCCAGAGCGGCTTCGTCCGCGCAGGCGGGGTGAGGGTGAGGGTGGCTCAAAATCCGACGTTGTTTTTGCACCGGTCTTTAGCGTTTCGGCGTTCGATGTTCGATGTTCGACGTTGGAAGTTCGACGTTGGATGTTGGATGTTCTTTTCCAGCTGCGACGATTTCGGGCGATACGGACAGAGTTCAACTCTGCGCTACGCTAAACACATACTCGGCGGGACGCCGACGGAACGGACGAGACAACCGCGCCCGTCAGTCCAACGTTCGCTGCGAGTCGCCTGCGCACGACACGCTCTGTCAGTTGTTCTCCGGCAACCCTTCCCTGTGCCCGATGTTCTTGACCGGCTCGAAAATTTCCCGCACCTCAGCAAGGAGCTGTGGATCGAGCGGTTCTTCAATCCACCGGGCCCATTGGCGGATGTTGTCCGGGTTGGCGCTGCCGGCGATGGTCGTCGCGATGTCGGGGTTGGCACAGGAGAACTGCAGTGCGAGCTTGGCGAGATCCACTCCTTTTTTCGCGCAGTGTTCGGCTGCCCGGCGCGCGGCGGCCTTCACATCCTCCGGTTCCTTGAGCCATGCCGGCAACGGCGCGTTCGTCAGCAGACGCGCGCTAAACGGACCTGCATTCAGAATGCCGATACCTTTCGCTTTGAGATGGGGAATCGTTTCGTTAGCGAAGCGCGTGTTCTGGAGGGTGTATTGATTGTAGCTCAGCACGCAGTCCACCTCGGCCCGA
>Ga0207641_10003788_pt1 | contig 13269 bp, 11 predicted proteins | sample KBSSwiS62_FD_184306 | JGI IMG/M metagenome (GOLD analysis project Ga0207641, IMG submission 184306) | Switchgrass rhizosphere microbial communities from Kellogg Biological Station, Michigan, USA - KBS Switchgrass S6-2 (SPAdes) (version 2) | ecosystem: Host-associated > Plants > Roots >... | reverse complement strand
TGTGGTGGTGAGGACCTCCGCCATCCGCCCGTCGCCCTTGAGGGTCGCCAGCGGCACAGGGTCCTCGGCGGTCACCGTGACACCCGGGTACAGCCGGCCGGGGGTCGCGAACACCACGCCGGTCTCGCCGAGGGAGGGCAGCACCTGGTCGATGTAGCGCAGGAACACCGGGCTCGGGCCGACGATGAGGACGCCGGAGCGCTCCAGCCGGGCCCGCTCGGTGTAGAGCAGGTAGGCGGCCCGGTGCAGAGCCACCGCCGTCTTGCCCGTGCCGGGCCCGCCGTCGACGACGAGCACCGACCGGGCGTCGGCCCGGATGATCCGGTCCTGCTCGGCCTGCAGGGTCGCGATGATGTCACCCATCCGCCCGGTGCGCGGCGCCGACAGCGCCTCGAGGAGCATCGCGTCGCCGCCGGCGCCGTCGGCCGTCCGCGCGGCTGGCTGGCCGGTGGTCTCCCGCGGGCCGACCCAGAGCAGGTCGTCGGCGACGCCGGTGACCTCGCGGCCCTTGGTGCGCAGGTGGCGGCGGCGGGTTAGGCCCCGCGGGTCCGCCAGCGTCGCCTGGTAGAAGGCGGTGGCGACGGGTGCCCGCCAGTCGACGAGGATCGGCTCCTGCTCGGCGTCGGACAGCCCGATACGGCCGATGTAGGTCCGCGACCCGTCGAGGCGGTCCATCGCCCCGAAACACAGCCGGCCCTCGGCAGCCTCCAGCCTTGCCAGCCGTTCCGCGTGGGCGGCCGCGAAGACGTCCCGCTCGACCACCGACTGCGGGGTTCCGGTGCCCACGTCGAGCAGCACCTGCCGCAGCTGGCGGCGCGTGAGCTCGCTGACCTCGTCGAGGCGGCCGTACAGAAGGTCCAGGTAGGCCTGCTCACGGGCGAGCCGCGGGTCACGGGTCGGGGACACGGCGCTCCTCCGCGACGGTGGAGCCCACCCTGCGCGGCGGGCGAAGACGACATGCCGATGGGCTCGACTGACTGGACTGCTGGTTCCTGGCAGCACGTGGCCGCCAGGCACGAAGCCAGCAACTTAACAGCCAGCCCACCGGCAATCTTCCCGGCCCCGGCGGGCGGCCCGGTCCCGCGTCGATCTCAGCGGTGGGTCGCGGCGTCCAGGACGTCGTCGGTGTCGTGCTCCAGGCGGCTGCGGACGAGGGCGGCCACCAGGACGGGGAACTCCTCGCGCTCGACGAGGGCGAGCAGGCGGCGGGGGTCCCCGGGCAGGCCGAGGTCCCGGGCGGTCTGGCGGGTGCGGGCGTCGACGTAGGGGACCAGCTCGTCCCAGCCGGCCTGCGCCTCGCGGAGGAAGATGTCGGCGCCGACCGGCCCGATGCCCTTGATCTGCATCAGCAGGGCATGCTCGCGCTCGGGCTGGTGGTCGGCGGCGTCGCGCAGGCCGCGAACGTCGCCGTCGTAGGTGTCGAGCAGGTAGTGGCACGACTCGCCGAGAATGCGGGCGGTACTTTCGTCGTAACGCGCGTAGCCGTGCTGGTTGAGCACCTGGACCCGCTGCTCCCAGGTGGTCTCGACCAACGCGCGCGGGCTCGTCCAGCCCTGCTCGAACAGCGCGTTCGACGCCTCCAGCGCCGCCGAGGACCGGATCCGGGCGCTCGCGAGCGTCGCGAACACGAGCAGCCGGAACATCGCCTCGGCGGTGTCGGCAGGGACGTCGGCCGCGAGGTCCTCGGCGAACGTACGGCCGTGCCGAGACAACAACTCGGCCACGACGGCGCTCGAATCGGCTGCAGCCATTCCCACGGGTTACCCACGCACACGGCGAGCCACTCAGCAGGCGGACTACGGCAGGCCCCCGCGGGCGCACCTGTACCACTCTGCGAGGATCTCTCGGGACGATGTGCCCTACGGTGACCGACGAAGGTCTCAGGTCCGGTCGTGGCCCCGCCTGGGGCTACCGGTTGGGAAGGCGCGTTCTTGTTCCTGCACGGGGTCCCGCGGGGACTCCCAGAGCTGGGCACCTTTCGGCGCCCGCCCCTGGAACGGCCCCCCGAGCGTCCACTGGCACGGGCATGCTGACGCCGCTGGCCCCGACTGACCGGCGCGTCGTCGGCCGCTACCGGCTGCGCGGACGGCTCGGCTCCGGCGGCATGGGCACCGTCTACCTGGGGGTCGGCCCGGACGACCAACCAGTCGCGGTGAAGGTCATCCGATCGGAGCTACTGGACTGCCCGGAGTTCCGCACCCGGTTCCGGGTCGAGGCGGCGGCCGCCGCGCGGGTCCGCGGTGATTGTGTCGCGCGGGTCCTGGACGCCGACCCGGACGCGGACGAGCCGTGGATGGCGACCGAGTACGTCGAGGGCGTCACCCTGACGACCGCGGTCAACCGCGGCGGCCGGCTGGACGGCGCGAACCTGTTGACGCTGGCCGTCGGGCTCGCCGAGGGCGTGGCGGCCGTGCACGCGGTCAACGTGGTGCACCGCGACCTGAAGCCGTCGAACATCCTGCTCTCCTGGGAAGGGCCCAAAATCATCGACTTCGGCCTGGCCAGGGCCGAGGACCTCTCCAGTAACACCAGTACCGGCAACGTGATCGGCACGGTCGCCTGGATGGCTCCCGAGCGGCTCAACGGCGAGTCCGCGACGCCGGCCGCCGACGTGTTCGCGTGGGGCATGTGCGTCGCCTATGCGGCGCGCGGGCGGCATCCGTTCGAGGCACAGACGGCGGCCGCGACCGCGATGCGCATCCTGTCCACCGAGCCGGCGCTGGACGGCGTCCCGGACGCGCTGCGGCCCGCGGTCGCCGCCGCGTTGCACCGCGACCCGGCCGTCCGTCCCGACGCCGTCGAGCTGGTCGAACGGCTCACCGGCCAGCGAATCGCCAGCCCGCTCGACGGCGGCCTCGCCACCGGCCGGCTGCTCGCCGACCGGGTGCCGTCGTCACCCGAACCGGAGATCGGTGGCTCGATCGGATCGGATGGCTCGGTCGGATCGGATGGCTCGGTCGGCTTGGGCGGGAGAAACGGTTCGGCCGGCGGGTCCAGCTCCGTGGACGGAACCGGCCAGCACGACCCTTTCAGCTTCGGCGGCGAGTCCGGTTCCGCTGGCAGCGGGCCCTTGACTGGCGGGGCTTCCTTGGCCGGCGGCGCTGGCTTGGCCGGCAGGATTGGCTCGACCGGGCCGGCGACGGGTGACGTCGAGCTGGCGGGCGTGGACGACTCGCTCACTGGTCGCGGCCCCGCCGCGGCATCCTCGGCCGCCGGGGCTGGCGCGGCGCGGGTCCCTGGCTCGGCCGGGAGGCCGTCGCGGCGGCGCAGGCGGCTGTTACGGCTCGCTCTGCTGGTCATCGTGCTGCTGGCCGCCACGGTGATCGCCAGCCCGCTGTTCGACGGCGGCCGCGGTGGGAGCGGGAGCGCGCCCGGCACTGTCTTCTCGTCCGGGCCGCTGACCGCCGGCCCGGACGGCACCATTGGCTCCGTCGGCGCGGCGTCGGTTCTCGCCGCCGGCCCCAGTGCCAGCTCTGGGACGAGCGCCGGCCCCGGCCCATCCGGCGGCGCCGTCGCGCCCGGCGCAACGCTCTCCCCCGGCGCGACGCTCTCCCCCGGCGGGGCCGAGACCGCCGCCCAGGTGCTGCCGACCGCCACCGGACGGCCCATCGACGCCGCCCCGCCGGCCCGCACGATCGCGGTCAGCACGGATGGCGCCCCGGTGACGACCTACTTCGGCCCGACGACGCTCGGCCTGTTCGGCGGGGCGCGCGGCACTGTGCCCAGCGGCACGGCCGTCCAGGTGTACTGCGGGGTCTACACGCAGCAGGTCACGGTCGGCGACAGCACCACGCGGCTGTGGGTGTACACCAGTTCGGGCTGGGTGCCGGCTGGCTACGTCAATTCGGGTAGTTCGGCGTCAAGCGACGCACCGAGTTGCCTTGGCACGGTCAGCAGCCCCAAGCTCGGTTCGGGGCCACCCCGGCCGGACACCGGGCCGTTCCCGCTCACGCAGACCGTCTCGGTCCTCCAGCTGGCCGGTGGCGTCGTCGGAACGACGACGAACGCGCTACTGAGCGTGGACCCGGTCGGCCAGCTGCGCGGCGGCACCTTCGTCGTGCTGCGCTGCCAGCAGGCGGACGGGAACAACACCGTCTGGGACCAGCTGGTCTCCGGCGGGTGGATCCAGAACTCCTACGTCTACAGCGGTACGAGCGGTTCCCCGGCCCCGGCCTGTTGACGCGCCTCCCCGCTTGAAGGGCGGGACGGCCCTGCGCGGGCCGAAGTTCAGCTCCTGTTCGGGACAACCGCGCGCGGCGGGGAAGTATGTCAGCAACGAGTCTTCTCCCGCTCACCGAGACCACGGCCGGCCGGGCTGAGGCCGGTGCGACGATGGAAGAGGCTCGACGATGACCTCGGCCACCGGCTGCGCCACCGCCGGGCGCGGTGGCGGGTGCCGCGGAGCTGGCCCGTGCGAGCGAGGGGACGGACCATGACCATCGAGGGCACCACGATCTCCGCGGCGCAGGTCCACGCGGCTGTCGAGGCCGCGGGCCTCGCGCCGTCCGTCCATAACAGCCAGCCGTGGACCTGGCGCTCGATCGGCGACACGCTGGAGCTGTCGGCCGACCTCAACCGGGCGCTGCCCGTGATTGACCCGGACCACCGCCAGCTGCTCGTCAGCTGCGGCGCCGCGCTGCTCAACTGCTGGCTGTCGCTGCGGGCCGCCGGCTTCGACGTCGAGGTCAGCGAGCTGCCCGACGGTCCGGACATCGGCGCCGGCCGACTCGCCACACTGCGGGTCTCCGGCTACCGCCCACCGACCGAGGACGAGACCAGGCTCGCCGCCGCGATCACCGAGCGGCACACCGACCGCCGCCCGTTCCAGTCCGGGGAGGTGCCCGTCGACGAGCTGCGGGCACTGCGGCACGCCGCCGAGGCCGAGGGCTGCTGGCTGACGGCGCTGACCAGTGAGGACGCCCGCGTCGAGCTCGCGGTGCTGCTCACCAGAGCCGACTGGGCTGAGCACCACGACCCGGACTACCAGGCGGAGCTCGCCGCGTGGACCCGGACCGACCCGGACGCCGTCGACGGCATACCGCGCGCCACCGCCGACTACAGCGCACATCCGCGCCAGGCCGACTTCCCGCTGCGTGACTTCACCGGCGGCGCCGACGGCGCCGGAGCCGAGGCGATCGGGGCCGGCGCGCCGGACGGCAAGGTCGAGCATCCGCAGGTGCTGGTGCTCGGGACCGAGGCGGACGGCCCGGCCGACCGGCTGCGCGCCGGGCGTGCGCTGGGCCGGGTGCTGCTGGCCGCGACCAGTGCCGGGCTCGCGACGTCGCCGCTCGGGCAGGCGATCGACATCGAGGCGACTCGGGCGCTGGTCCGCTCGGCGACCGGCGGCTCCGGGCACACCCAGATGATCCTGCGCGTCGGCTACCCCGACAGCTCGGCCGCGCCGCTGCCCGTCACGAAGCGCCGGCCGGTCTCCGAAGTCCTGCAGGGCATCCCCCGGCCCTGACCAGTGGCCGCGGCGGGCTCAATCCACGTCTGTCCGGTCAGCCGGTGTAGGCCCAGCCGGACCAACGCGTCACGCTGATCAGGATCGCCGGGCCGGCCGGGGGATGCTCGCGGTATTGGCGGTACCGGTCGGTCAGCGCGCGCACCACGCTCGCGTGTAGCTGATCGGCCGGCTCGACGACGCGGGCGACGCCCTCCGCGCGGGCCCACCACAGCCGGGTCCAGTCGTCGTCGTACTCGTCCGCGAGCAGCGTGACGCGTGGTTCCCGTGCGATGTCGTCGAGGCGCCGCAGGCGGGTCGTTCGCTTCGGCTTGTGGTCCACGGCCGTCACGATCATCCCCAGCTCGGCGGGCTCCAGGCTGGGAAGCACCGCGAACGTGATCGGCACCAGGCGGGGCGCACCTTCGGCGGTGATCGTCGCGAGCCGGGCGACTCGGGCGGTCGAGAACCTGGCACGGGCCTCCTGCGGCGTCACCGCGGCCTGCGCCCGCCGTCGTCCATGGACCGTCAGATACCACGCCTCGGCGCCAACGGACCGCAGCCCGAACGATCCGCGCCATCGGGAAGCGAACTGCCCCGCCCGGAGCCCTGGTCCTCCCGCTTCCCCGCGAAGTTACCCGTCAGTATGCTCGCCTCGTCGATACGGGACATACCGCGCGGACGCCAGCGGAGGGACAGACCGCGATGGGCTTCAGCCTCGATCTCACCGATGACCAGCGCGAACTGCGCGACTGGGTGCACGGATTCGCCGCCGAGGTCGTCCGGCCGGCGGCCTCCGAGTGGGACGAGCGCGAGGAGACCCCCTGGCCCGTCATCCAGGAAGCCGCGAAGATCGGCCTCTACGGCTTCGACTCGCTGGCGACGATGTTCGCCGACGAGACCGGCCTGTCGCTGCCGCTCGCGTCCGAGGAGCTGTTCTGGGGCGACGCCGGCATCGGCATGTCCCTCATGGGCACCGGCCTGGCCGCCGCCGGGATCGCGTCGGCCGGCACGCTCGACCAGCTGCTCGAATGGGCGCCCCAGTGCTACGGCGACGCCGCCGACCCGAAAGTCGGCGCTTTCTGCGTCTCGGAACCGGGCGCGGGTTCCGACGTCTCGTCCCTGCGTACCAAGGCCCGCTACAACGAGGCCAAGGACGAATGGGTCATCAACGGCCAGAAGGCGTGGATCACGAACGGCGGCATCGCGAACGTCCACGTGGTCGTCGCGTCCGTCGACCCGGAGCTGAAGGCCCGCGGCCAGGCGACGTTCGTCATCCCGCCGAACACCCCCGGCCTGGAGGCCGCCAAGAAGATCAAGAAGCTCGGCCTGCGCTCCTCGCATACCGCCGACATCTTCTTCGACGACGTCCGCGTGCCCGGAAGCTGCCTGCTCGGCGGCAAGGAGCAACTCGACGCCCGGCTGGCCCGCGCCCGCGAAGGCGGGCACTCCCGCGGCCAGGGCGCGATGGCCACTTTTGAGCGCACCCGACCAACCGTCGGCGCCCAGGCCGTCGGCATCGCCCGCGCGGCCTTCGAATACGCCCTCGACTACGCGAAGACCCGCGAGGCGTTCGGCCGCCCCATCATCGAGAACCAGGCGATCGCGTTCGCCCTCGCCGACATGAAAATGGAGATCGACGCCGCCCGGCTGCTGATCTGGCGAGCCGCCTGGATGGGCAAGCAGGACAAGACCTTCGAAGCCGGCGAAGGCTCCATGTCCAAGCTCAAGGCCGGCGAGGTCGCGGTGGCCGTTACCGAGAAGGCCGTCCAGATCCTGGGCGGTGCCGGCTACAGCCGCGAACACCCCGTGGAACGCATGTACCGTGACGCAAAGATTTATACGATCTTCGAGGGCACCTCCGAGATCCAGCGCCTGGTGATCGCCCGCGCCATCTCTGGCGTGCACATTCGCTGAACCGCGGTTAGCAGACATTCACCTCGGCGGACCGTCTCGCTCGATCTCATCCACTCCTCAGCCACGACGATCTTGAAGGACTTCAGGCCGAGGCGCCGTGGGCTGCTCAGACCGTCGAGCCGGGAGCCAGCGCCGGTTACTCCGGCCAGCGCCAAAGCTGGGCGCACGCTAGAAGGCGTGGCCACCGCGGATGCTGGCGAGATCGAGTTCGATGTGGCGCCCATGGACGGTGACGACGATGCTGGCCGCGTCGGCGCCCGTGGCGGTGAGGTAGTCGTACAGCGTGGACAGGAGCATGTCCTCTCAGGAGGCCAGGCCGTTCTGCCGCGCCAGATTTGTCATGTCAGGGCATGCAGGGCGCCCCGAGGTCAGGCTCGGGCTGGTCGAGGGTGGCTTCGGCCGCGGCGAGTGCTGGCGTGAGGAGATGTTCGGGGAGGTTGGTCTGTTCGGCTTGCCAGCGGATCCAGTCGGGCAGCAGGGCGAGGACCTCCTTGGTGACAGGGTCGTCGGCCCAGTCGCCGATGAGGTTTCGGATGTGGCGAACGCGGTGGGGTGAGGCTGCGTGCCAGGTGGCTGGTAGCCGGCCTTCGATCCAATGGTAGGCGAGGGCGCTGAGGGCCTCGGTGTCGGGCGGGGTGCCGTGCCGGCCGGTGTACCAGGCGGCGAACGTGCTCGCCAGCGGATCCGGGTTGATGCCGCGGTAAAGGCTCGTCTCGGCGGGCAGCGGAGTTCCGCGGCGCCGCAGCGCGGCGGCCAGCTCGTGGACGCGACGGTCGACGCGGAACCAGTTGTTTAGCGCCGAATCCGACTCGTTGCCCTGGAAGATCTCGCCCCCGCGGTCGGCGTGCACGAGTGGAACCAGATCGGCGGCGCTGTGCACCGGAACCGGTTCGGCGTCGCGGGCGGACGTGCCCGCGAACTCCCGCCACGCGGCGGCCGCGTGGATGACGTCGTCGTATACGCCGGCGTTGACGATGTCGGCCAGGCCGCAGGCGTCGATGTCGAAGAGGAACACCGCCGGGTCGAGCCCATCCGGGTACCTGAAGCCCGCGATCACCCGAGGCGGCTGCCGTAGCCGTCCCGCAGGTGCCAGACCTCGCCGGTCGCGGTCAGCCTGCGCATCCCAGCCAGCCAGCGGGCCTTGCCGGGCTCCGCGACGCGGGCGACCTGGGCGGCGAGGCGCCGAGCGGCCGTGGTCGCGCTCGAGGCGAGAGCGGGTGAGCCGATGGCGGCCAGGCCGTGCAACAGCCGCCAAGGCCCCTCCCACCCGGCAGTTCCGAGGACGAGCTCGTCGCGGACCCGGGTCGCGGTCGCCTCGACCAGCAGGGCGAACCACTGCTCGACCCACAACCCCCGGCCCACGTCACGCCCGGTTCCGACCGGTCCAGGACCAAGAAGTGGTCCCGGACCCCAACAAGCAAGAGCCCTGGCGGCAACGGCGGCCAGGCGCGAGGTCGACGAGCACGGGCTTCCGTGTGGGGCGTTCACCCGAGGGACGCCGCGCGATGCCGACCCGGCCACCCAACCCCAGCCCACCACATCCAAACGATCACAGAAGTCGGGCTGGAATACTAACGGCGCGTACGCACGCCAGCCACGTTGCAAGCAGGTGCTGGGAAAGCATTATCGCTCGTGCGGCCCACCGGGGATGTCCGATCTCGGTGGGCCGCACGGGTTCGCCGAGGCGACGGGTTGGCGGCTGCAGCGTGCGTCAGCGCCGGCTCAGCGATGTAACCAACCCAACAGGGTCAGCTCCTCGTGTCTGAGCAGCAGAAGTGGATCCCTTCGAGGAGCGCCATGACTAACGATTTCCGGAACCGGTGATTAGCCGGCCAGAATCTGCACTCCCAGCAAGGAATTCCAGGCCGAGACCGGCGTATAGGCCCACAGGCTCTGGTTCGCGCCGTATGAACCGCTGATTAGGCCGCGCGCGTAGATGTCGGGCCCGGTGTTCTGGGTTATTCCGGCATGGTTGTAGACGGGTCCGCCGCTGTCGCCTGGTTTTGGCTGGAAGCCAGGGGAGAAGACAACAATCATTTTACAGATTGTCTTCCTGCTGTCCTGGAAGTAGAGGCACTGGTTGGTGGCGTCTATCTTTCCGCTGCAATTTTCACCGGTGAACGACCCGTCGCTGCACACCTTGTTGCCGCCGACCTGGGTCACAATCCACCCTTTGACGGGATTCGAGCCGTTCGAGCTCGTGTACACCCGCCCGGCTGCGCTCGCCGGGTAGGTAGTCACGATCTGCGCGTCCGTCGGCCCGCCTTCTGTGTAGCTGCCAACGTAGGTGATGCCGTATCCGTTTCCGCCCTGTTTGAAGGTTCCGTACCCGCAGTGGCCAGCGGTTGTGTTGAAGGTTCGATCACCGTTCGCTGGATCAAAGACACTGAAACCGGACGTGCATGCGCCAACGGGGCCGACGATTCGATCCCCCCCAAACCAGGGCGCTGAATCGACAATTCGGTCGGCGGTCTGGTTCCACCCCCCGTCCTGGGTGATGTCGACCGCGTCCAGACCGCCCAGCAAGGAGGAAATTCGTGCCCGGACCCCCGGTGTAAGCTTCAGTACACCGATGTGTAGACGGTTTGCCTTGACGTCCACTCCCCAGTTGCTGAGGGCAGCGCCGTCGGCCTGCAGCGACTTAATATTTCTTGTGATGACGTCACGCTTGGCTTCAAGCGCCGCCAAGGAATAGGTGGCGGCCACTGTCTTCACCGATACCGCCCCGGTACTCGCCGACGCCTTAGTAGCGAGAGCCTTCGACGAAGCGCAGCCCGTGCCGCCGAGGAGGTGGACCGTCAGCTCACCATCGCCGGTCTGTTCCAGCCCGCCATAGCACTGGGCGGCCGACGAATTGAACTGGGCGTCCAAAGACGTCGCGACACCGCCCAGGGAGTCGGAAATAGCCGGCGCCGCCTGCAAGGAAGTAGGTGGCTCGCTGCTGGACGGCTTGTCCTGTGGCGCGGCTGAAGCTCCTGTCGCCACACCAAAGGTGATCATGGCCGCGAGAAGAGCCGTTAGAGCCGATCGTCGTCTACGCACTCAATGCCCCTGCCATAGGTGGTCGAGATCAAACGACTTGGCGGGACGATATGCTCCACATCGCCTAGGTCCGTGTCAAATGCATCACCGTGGGTGACTAGATAGGTTATACTCACCATGGGGCTCGACCCGTTGCCGCACGCCAGCGCGGTCGATCGAGCCGCAGGTGACCTGCGCTGGGGCGATGCCCTTCGCCAGCCAAGGGACAGTCCACAAACTCGAGATCATTGGATGCGGCTACCGGCAGGAGACATCGCTCGACCGACGATCAGTAAAACACTGAGGGTGATGATGGACCGCACGTATGATCATGATTTTCCTGTGACCACCCCGGAGTTCGAGGACGAGCTGAGGCTCGATTGGAAGGAACCGCCCACTTTGATCGTGCTGCGCCATCCCGAGGATCAGCACTTGACGCTCGTCAACATCGGGCGACGAACCTTGGATATCACTCGCGCACGCGACGCATCAGTCGTTCTCTTGTCGCCAGATGGCGATTCCATCGTGGCCGAGCACGGTGGTTTCACGTCTCTCGGCGTCGAAACCCGTTTGCAGCCCGGAGATTCAACTGACGTGATCGCTCGAACCCGCTTTGGTCACGATGGCTCTTCACGCGGATTCCCCTCCTCGGGCAACTACCTCGTTGTGGTACGCCTGCGGGTTGGGATTCGACAAGAAAACGACTGGAAATATGATGGCGGCATGGTAGTGAGTCGACCGGTGCAGATAAAACTTCGAGTTTTTCCAGAACGCGACCAAAATCCGTAGGAGCGGGCCGGAAAGCCCAGACCAGCCACTACAACCGGCAGGCAGCAGCCCTACAACACAATTGATCACAAAAGTCGGGCTGGAGTACTAAGGGCATGCCCATCTCGTCAGGCGCCCGCTGGCTGTGCTGCCCCTTGCTCCAGATAGGCTGCCCGGCCGGCCCCGCGAGCCTCGATCGCTGCGTGCACCCGGCGGAAAAGACGTGGGATGAGCAGGCCGTCAAGCTCCTCGCGGCCGCGGAACGCGAACTCACCGATCTCGGTGCCGTCCACGCGGACCGCGGCGATCTGCTGAGGAGACAGCTGGCCGCCGTCGAAGACGAACAACAGCTTGTCGCCCTCGGCGGGCTGCGGCGCCCAGTCCACGGCGAGGAGCTCGCCGACCGGCAGGCGAGTGCCAAGCTCTTCGATGACCTCCCGCGCGGCCGCCGCCGCGGGACTTTCGCCCGGCTGCACATATCCGCCAGGGATTTCCCACAGGGGCTTGTAGGTTGGCTTCACTAGCATGACGCGGTCGGCGCCATCGAAGTACAGCACCCCGGAAGCGACACGCGGGCGGGCGAACTCGTCACGGCCATCAGCCACAGGCCCACAGAGTAGTCATCCCGGAGCCGCAATGGCCTCCACAACCACCATTTGGAACCCGAAGGGGGCCTGCTCGCCCACGCCGGGCTGGTGGGAGGCCGAGGCGGACGACGAGGACAGCCGCGAGGACGCCGATCGCCATCTCGGCGAGACCAACGAACGAAGCCGCGACCGGGGTTGGCGGCGTTGTTCGTGCGCGAGCCGCTGGCCCGGCAGAGCAGACGAGTGGAACGACCGCTGCTGGGCGGTGCGCCCCTGGGGGTGCAGTGCCGCCTTGGCCGCGGCGCTCAGCGAGCGATGGACCTTGCCGGAAGCCGTGCGAATCCGGCCCGTGCCGCCACGATCGCTCTGAAGTCGAGATGCGTAGGCGGCCGCCGAACGGGTCGTGATCGGTGACCGATGGGTTGAGAGCCGGGGGGACCCACTGATAGAGGTTCGGTGTGCTTGGTCATCTCAGCTGGCGGGAACTGCTGTGGCGCTGGAGCCGGGAGGCTCAACCTTCGTGAGTTTCCACGCTCCCGAAAGCGAAACGCACACCGAGGTCGCCCAGCAGGTCGACAGCGCCTACCGCGCCAGCCTGCACGGTAACCGCGGCCAGGAAGAGGTGTTCGAGTCGGCGAGGTCCTTCGGAAGCCTACGAGCCGAGGTCCTGGCGGCCCAGGTCGGAGAGTTGGCTGGAGAATACCGCGCGGCGCTCGCGTTCATCGGGTTCGACCTCGGCAGCATCGGTTTCGACTCGACGGTCCTCGACGACCTTCTCCCACTGTTCGTCGTGGCCTGCCTGGACCCGCACGACGAGCACCGCTGGGCCCTCGACCACGTGCAGAGCGTGGCGCCCGCACAGTACGGCGAGCGGCTGGCCTCGTCAGGTGGAGGCCCATCGTCGCCAGGAGGAGGAGCACCGTCACCGCTTGGCTGGGGTGGACCACCGCCTGGGCCGGGAGCCGGGTCGGGTGCTGGCGCGTCTTCGCCGTCGGGCCGGCCGTCGGTTCCCGCCCCCCTGCCGGTGCGGAGCGTTCCCGACGATTCTCCGTGCACCTGGCGGACGGCCGGCAGAGGACTACAACGGCAACGCCGAGGCAGCCCCTCGCCGCGCCGAAGCCGCCGGAATTAGCCGTGAACGTCGGGATCAAGGGCTCGATCGGGAGCGGCGGCCCCTGGCTAGACCATTCTCCGCACATGCCGCATCACCGCAGGTCGGACCGCTACAACCTTCACTACCTTCAGTGATCGCATAAGGTCAGCACAGGCAATGGGTACAGCAGTCCGCGGTTACCCGCCTGGCGGGTCTCGCAGGCCTACGACCCGCGAGCAGCTATCCGAGAAGGATCACCTCGGCTGTCGCGGCCCGGCCGCGCAGCGCGTCGATGACAGCCAGACGAGATCTCTCCCCAGGTCGAGTTCGCCCTCGTGGGCGACCTGGCTGGCTGCTGTCCGCGGCCGGTCGCCTAACTGGATCCGGAGCTGGCTCGGGGCAGACCGGCCGCGGCGACGGCGGGTTCGAGCTCGTCGACG
>Ga0207641_10003779_pt1 | contig 13289 bp, 22 predicted proteins | sample KBSSwiS62_FD_184306 | JGI IMG/M metagenome (GOLD analysis project Ga0207641, IMG submission 184306) | Switchgrass rhizosphere microbial communities from Kellogg Biological Station, Michigan, USA - KBS Switchgrass S6-2 (SPAdes) (version 2) | ecosystem: Host-associated > Plants > Roots >... | reverse complement strand
GCCACAATCACCAGCACCCTGGCGGGACTGGTAAGCGTGGCGCTACAGATCGAAGAAAGGATCAAGGGCCGCCGTCGCAGGAAGCGGAAACGCCGAAAGCGATAGCGGACAGGGACCCGGAACATAGGTAGTGCTCCGGGTCCCACCCTCTCAAGTATGAAACCCCGGACAGGAAGAGAGCAACAATATGCGGCCCTACTGGGCACTGCTGACCACGACGATCGTCCTCATAGTGCTCGCCATCGAGCAGGCACTAGGCAGCGGCGTCCCGCTGTGGCTATGGATCGTCGACGGGGCTCTCTTCCTGGCCGGGCTCTACCTCGCCGTCACCGGCCGGCGAACACGCACCTGAGCGTGTCGATGTTGCAGGAGTGACTTCACGACCCCCATACTGTCCGTGTAACGCTATTCCTCCACTGACGACCCCTGCCCGGAAACTTTCGGCAGGGGTCTTGTCATGTGCGAACCGGAGGACGACATGCACAGCATCGTCACCACAAACATCCTTCTGATCGTCATCGCCGCAGAGCTAGCGCTGCCCTACCTCGCGAACCTGATCCGCATCCGCTGAGAGGTCGTCATGACCGCACTGGCCAACTTCCTGCTACCCGTGATCGACCCCGGTTCAGTCCAACCCGAGGGCGCGATAGTCGAGATCATCGAGCGCACCGACGATCCTGACCCGATGGTCCTTGTGCCGAACGAAGTCCGAATCCAAGGCCACAAACTGTTGGCCTCCGCCGATCACCCCGTGACCGTTCACGAAGTCTCGACCATCGGCAGAGATATTGTCTACGTCACTCTGACCCTGCTGGCTAAGAGAGTCACCTTCACATCGGAACCCACGGCATAGGCCATGACCGCAGGCAGGGAAGCAACACCAGGCGACGCCAAAGCAACCGAACGCCTCATGCACTACTGGGCCGAAGGCGAAGGCGCAGCCAAGATCCAATGGGGCGTACCCGGCGACTTCAACCGCTGCGTAGTCGAGCTCGGCAAGTACGTCTCACCCGGCATCGTCAAAGGCCTCTGCTCCAACCTCCACCAGCGGGCCACAGGCGCACGCCCCGGCCACGCCGCCACCGAGCAGCACCACTGACAAGGGGGGATCATGGCGATAAGTTCAGCGATCGTAACTGTCACCACGACCGCCACCCAGGTAGCCGCAGGCGGTAGCTCCGATGCCATCCCAGGTTCAACCGTGGAAGTTTTCAACGTCGGAAGTGTCGAAGTCCGACTGGGTGGTCCGACCGTAACTACCGCCAACGGACGCCCGCTAGCGCCCGGTGCCTCATGGGCATGCGACCTGATCTCAGGCAACGACGCTTTGTGGGCTGTAGCGGCATCGACGGGCTCGCTGAGCGTCCTGCAGATCGGCGTCTAGTCGTGGCTGTCCGCTACACGGGCCGCCCGTCGTATCAGGTTGACGTCCGTGACTTCGGAGCGAAGGGCGACAACACAACCGACGATCTAGCAGCGTTCACTGCGGCGATCGCCGCGTGCGCCCCAGGTGGCGTCGTGATCGTCCCGCCCGCGCAGTACGTCGTCACCAACTCGATCAGCATCCCCGCCAACATCACGATCCGGGGCGCGATGGCGACCCGTTGGCCCCAATACGGCGGCATCCCCGTTTACATCAAACCGAAGTTCGGGGCGTTCCTCGGTACGTCAGTTTTCTCGGCTGTAGACACCGACTGCTGGCGGCTCGAGAACATCACCCTGCAGTCGGGCCGCGCGGTGCAGCTAGGCACTGGCAATCCAGTGGATGGACTCGCGGTCACTGGCGCCGTGAAGGCCGTCCGGCTGCAGAACGTGATGATTAACAACATGTCAGGGCATGGCATCCACACCGACTCCAACAGCAACGGCTGGCCCGGCGGCTGGGAAGTGTCCAACGTCAACATCATGAACTGCGCCCTGGATGGGTGGCGCTCGGACAATACCGCCGCCGCATCGTTCGCGTTCTCCGACTCGGTGCTCCACACAGTGGAATGCGGCGCTAACAGCGGCAACGGCTTCTACTGGGCCGGCCTCGCCGCGACCGACTTCTACGGGCTGCGTTCGACATTCAACACAGGTGGCTACGGCTACGCAATCGTCGGGGCCTGCTCCAACGTTGGATTCACCGAATGCCAAACCGACCGCAGCATGAAAGACGGCTTCTACCTCAACGCCGTCGAAGCAGTCACCGCGAACGCGCCCGCCCCGCACGCAATCATGCTCAACGGCTGCCACGCCTCACGTGACGGCAAGAACGCCAACGCTGGCCAAGGCGGCTACGCGGGCTTCAGAATCGTCGGCACATCACAAGCGACACCCGCCATCCCCGTGATACTCAACGGCTGCCAGTCCCACGTATCCAAGGACGACGACGGCTCCGGGCAGCTCAGCCCTGACTACGGCGTACTGGCTAACAACGCCCGCAAAGTCATCATCAACGGGGCGATGCTGGGCGGCACAGTCGCGTCCACGTTAGACGACAACAACGCGATCATCGGCGGCGGTGGCAACACCTACTACACCGTCAACTTCTCCACCGGCGTAGTCACCTTCGACACCACCGCCCCCGCTCTGGACAACCCCGCCCCCAGCGCACCCCAGTCGAACGACTTCTCATACAAGGCGTGGTCATACGACCCACAGATAGCAGCATCCGCCACCGCAACCACCGCAGGCGTCCTATGGTTGCAACGCTTCCAAGTCCGCACCCCGATCACCGTAACGAAACTGTATTACGGCGTCGTCTCCATCGCCGGACTAGCGCTCACCTCATCGCAATGCTTCATGGGCATCTTCGACTCCACCGGCACCAGGGTCGCGGTCACCGCCGACATCTCCACTGGATTCACCGCAGGCAACAGCGAACTAGCCTTCACCCTCACCGGCTCGGTGACACTCAACCCAGGACAGTTCTACTGGGCGGGCATACTCCTCAACGGCGCCACGCTCCCCACATTCGCCCGCGGCCAAGGCCAAATAGGCGGACTCGGCAACACCCAGATAGCGACCGCCAAAAGATTCGGCACCATCGGCAGCGCCCAAACCACGATGCCAACAAGCTTCACACCCGCGAGCATCGCCAACGCGGTCGGCGCCAACATATGGGTAGGCATCGTCTAATGCGCGCCACCCGCTGCGAGGCGGCACCAACCTAATGCCCTGGTCCACCAGCACCCACAAGGGCAGCACAAGGGCCAGCCGGGCACTACGAGACCACGTCCTCCGCATGTACCCACACTGCTACCTCCACTACCCAGGATGCACAGGGACCAGCACAGAAGACGACCACGTCATACCCCTATCAGCAGGCGGCACAGACCACATAGCCAACCACCGCGGCGCATGCCACCACTGCCACGCAATCAAAACCCAACGGGAAGCCCAAGCAGCAAGACGGGCCCGCAAACGACCACCAGAAAAACATCCAGGACTCCTCTAACCACCCCACAAGGGGTGGGGGTGACCCCCGACCCGCACCACCCGGCTCTCGGTACGTATAGCGCCTGACGCTCTGTACGGGTTTCAGCGTTCGGGGGGTGCTCGGATTCCCGGGTTTTGACTCGCCAAACCGTCCCGAAGCGGGGCATCCGGCCTCCAGGTGGGGCTTTCTTCCGACCCAGGAGGTCGATCCGTATGCCTGGTCCTGTTCCTAAGCGGTCGTCTGATCGCCGCCGACGGAATGCACCAGTTGGCGGCGAGATCATCGAGGCGCCGGCGGCAGTGGTGGTCGACATACCCGAGTCGGATTCGGAGTGGCACCCGGTTGCTCGCCGCTGGTTTGAGTCGTTGAAGCTCTCGGGTCAGCGACGCTGGTATGAGCCGTCGGACTGGGCGATCGCGTACTTGATTGCTGAGTCGATCTCGCGGGATTTGAATCCGCAGTTCGTCGGCGTGACTGCTGGCGATCAGTCCGAGCCGATCTACGAGTCGATTCCGTTGAAGGGCGCGTCGCTGGCGGCGTATCTGAAGGCGATGACTAACTTGCTTGCCACCGAGGGTGATCGTCGTCGGGCGAGCGTTGAGTTGCAGCGGGCGAAGACTGTGGATGAGGACGAGGAAGCGTCTGACGCTGCGGTGGTGCACTATCTTGCCGCCGTCGATTCCTGAGGTTGTCCCGGCGCCGAACGATCGGCTGGTCACTTTGCCGGAGGGTCTGCCAGTACTGACTCTCGGGTGGGGTGTCATCCGGTGGGCGTCGAAGTACTTGCGGCAGCCGAACGGTCCGCGAGCTGGTGAGCGGTTCGAGTTCACGCGGTCTCAGATCAGGTTCATTCTGTGGTTCTATGCGGTGGACGAGACAGGTAGCTGGGTTTTTCGTCGGGCGGTCCGCAGGCTGGCGAAGGGTTCCGGCAAGTCGCCGTTCGCTGCGCTGATGGCATTGGCTGAGTTCTGCGGTCCCGTGCGGTTCGCGCGGTTCGATCCATCGGTGCCCGGTGGGTGCGTCGGTAAGCCTGTGTCGATGCCGTGGGTGGTGATCGCGGCCACCACGGAGGCGCAGACCGAGAACACCATGCGAATGGTGCGCGCTTTCGCGCCGAAAGGGTCCCGGGTTGTTCGGGATTACGAATTGGACCCCGGCGAGACCCGGTACAACAAGGGGTCTGGCGGCAAGCTGCACATCCTTACGGGGTCGAGCTCGTCGGCTGAGGGCGGCGAATTCACGTTCGCGGTCGGTGATGAGCCGGAGCATTGGACGCCGGCCCGGAACGGCCCTGACTTCGCGGCGACTCTCGCGGACAACCTGGCCAAGTCCGGATCTCGGATGCTCGAAACCTGCAACTCGTGGGAACCGGGCGCCGGGTCTGTCGCTGAGGCATCCTGGGATTCATGGGTGGCTCAGGAAGAGGGTAAGACGCGCGGGGAATCGAAGATTCTCTATGACGCCCGGGTTGCGCCGCCGAAAACAGTCCTGCATGACAACCCTGACCTTGACAAGGGCGAAGTCGCGTTGATGGATGCCCTCAAATTTGTTTATGACGATTGCTGGTGGGCGAACCTCTCTGCGATCAAGGAACGTATCTGGGATCTGCAGTCGCTCGAGGCGGATTCTCGACGGAAGTACCTGAATCAGCCCGTCGCTGATGAGGCCGCATGGGTGACTCCGCAGGAATGGTCGGCCCTTTCCTCAGTGAAAGAGCTGACTACCGGCGGCAAAGAGAATTTGCGTCCGATGATCCCGGGTGAAGATGTTGTCCTGTTCTTCGATGGCTCCAAGTCTCGTGATGCGACGGCGATCGTCGGGTGCTGCATGTCGGATGGGCACGTCTTCCACGTGTACAGCTACGAGCCGAACCCGACCCACAACACCGAGGACACAGTCCCGACCACAGCAGTCGATTCGGCTGTGATCTCGGTGCACGAGACGTACAACGTCGTCGCGTTCTTCGGTGACGTGCAGGAATGGCAAGGCTTCGTGAAGGTCACTTGGCCTGACCGTTACCGCGACCGTTACTGGATCATGGCAGCGCCTTCTGGGCGTGAGCCAGCGTCGATCGCGTGGGATATGCGGTCCCACAGCTACGAGTTCGCTGAAGCCGCTGAGGTGTGCCACCAGGAAATCATCGACGGCCAGTTCACCCATGACGGGCATCCCGTCATCGCCAGGCACGTCGTGAATGCCCGCAACTATCCCTACAAAGGCCGAGTCTCGATCAGCAAGGAATCACCGGACTCGCCGCGAAAGATCGACGCTGCTGTTTGCGTCATAGGTGCCCGCATGGTCCGCCGCCTCGCGCTGGCCGCACCTCGCCCGAAGCAGCAAACCAACAAGGCCTACTTCAGATGAGAGGCGGTCCCGCGTGGCGCTCAAGCCAACCGCTGCGCTCGATGCAGCCCGCAGCATCTGGGCCGGCCCACGAATGCACGAAGCGGTGCGACTGAACTTCATCAGCGCCGCAGTCAACCCGAAACGGGCCTATAAGAACTACATTGATCAGCCGTTTTCGCTGGTCGGTCTGGGACATCCCACGGTGGAGATGCCTGAGGACGCCCCCCAGGTGATGAAGAACTTGGCGTGGAAGGCGCGCACGAACTTCCTGCCGCTGATCCTCGACGTGTTCTCGCAGGTCATGAAGGTCGACGGCTACATCGAGGCGAACGGGACCCCGTCTGAGATCTGGGACAAGGTGTGGCAGCCGAACGGGCTCGATGCCCGCCAAACCGGTATCCACCGCTCGGCTTTGCAGTTCGGTGCGTCCTACGCCACCGTCCTGCCGGGTGACACAGCCCCGGTGATCAAAGGCTTCTCGCCGATCGAGATGACCGCGATCTACCAGGATCCGACCATCGATGACTGGCCGATGATGGCGCTCGAGGTCCGCGGGCCGATGATGCGGCTCTACGACGAGGAAAGCATTTACTTCATCGGTAGCGACGAATTCCCGGTCTCCGGCTTGGGTGACACGTTGCAGTGGACGAACCCGACCTCGTGGAACTACATCGAGTCCCGGTCGCACGGGATGGGGTTCTGCCCGGTTGCGCGGTTCCGGGATCGGATGCTGCTCGAAGGTGAGGAGCAGTTCGGGATCGTCGAGCCGCTGATCGACATTCAACGGCGCATCGACGAAACAACGTTCGGGATGTTGACCGCCCAGTACTACGCGGCGTTCAAGCAGCGCTACGTCACCGGGTGGCTTCCGCAGTCCGACCAGGAAGCGTTGAAGGCCGCGATCGGCGACTTTATGGCGTTCCAGGACCCGAATGTGAAGGTCGGTACCACCGACGAGACGGATCTGACCCGCTACATCCAGTCGAAAGAGTCTGCGCTGGCGGACATGTCCGCGATCGGCCAGATCCCGGCGACCGCGCTGAACCAGGGCGGCTCGGCACCGAAGAACGTCGGCTCCGAAGCGGTCGCCTCGATCGACTCCGGTAAAGACCGTAAGGCTTCGGAGATCAAGACGTCACTCGGTGAGACGTGGGAGCTGCTGCTCCGCGCCGGCGCCATGATCCTCGGCGACACCGCCGCTGCCGCTGATACTTCGTCGCAGGTCCGGTGGCGGGACATGTCCACCACCTCACCGGGTGCGATCGTCGATGCGCTGGGCAAGGTCCAGCAGATGCTCGGCGTACCCGCCGAAATGCTGTGGGAGCGGATCCCGGGCTGGACCGATCAAGATCAGCAGCGGGCCATTGACCTGATCAAGTCGGGTGATTCGCTCGACAAACTGATGTTCACGTTGAACAAGCAGTCGCAGCCACTATCACCTGACGTCGCTTCTGGCTTGGGCGGATGACCAGCGTTCAACAGCAGGAAGCCGCAGCGTCACTGACCGCGGCGAACACCGCCCGATCCATTCAACTGGCGGTCCGGGCCCAGTTGATGCGGGACGTGGCCAAAGCGTGGCCGCTGCTCGACTCGAAACGGCTCAACGAGACATTCCCGGTGTGGCTGCGGGCGATGATGCTGATCACCCGCAACTACCATTCACAGTCCTCGGTGGCGTCGGGCCGGTTTTACCGCCAAGTACGGCAGTTAGCGACCGAATCCCCCGCGCCGCAGAGCCTCATCCGGCTAGCTGAACCACCAGTCGAAGAGTGGATGACGAAAGCGTTCGGCTACTCCGGGCCTGGCCTGTTATCTCGTGACACCGCGCAACCGAAAACGGCCCTGTCGACCACGTTGGGCACCGCATCGCGGATCGCGCTTGATGGTGGACGGACGACGATCCTGAACACTACCAAGGCCGACAAGATCGCGGTCGGCTGGTATCGGGTGACTGATGGGGACCCGTGCGCGTTCTGCGCCCTGTTGGCGTCCCGCGGCGTCGTCTACAAGGAAGACACCGCAGACTTTCAGGCCCACAACGACTGCGGATGTTCCGCCGCTCCCGCGTTCACGCGAAACCAGGAACTCCCCGACATCAGTCGCATAGCCGACCGGATCTACACCCAGAAGGCCGCTGGTGCTGGCGCAGGCAAGCAACTCGCCGCCTTCCGCAAAGCCTGGGCCGAGCACCAAGCCGCACAGGCCAACTGATACTTCCCCGTCCAGGTGACGGCGGATGCAACAAAACCCCTTGTCCCAGGAGGACATTCGCCCATGACTGCACCGACCCCCGCTGTGCCCGCAGACCAGCAACCGGCAGCGCCGACCGCTGACCCTGCAACCCCACCTGCCACTCCTCCCTGGGGTGACAGCTTCGACCCGGCCCGGGCCTGGAACACCATCCAGACCCTGCGGGAAGCGGAGAAAGAACGCGACCAGCTCCGGCGTCAAGTGATGACTCCGGAGCAGCAGCAGCAGCTCGCCGAATACAACACCCTGCTCGAGGCGTCCAAGAGCGAAGCCCAACGCAAGGACGAAGCGATCGCTGCCGCGCAGCGCGAGGCCGAGACGGCCCGCAATGACGCTGTCCGCTACAAGGCGGCAGCAACGTACGGAATCAGCGCCGATCATTTCGACCTTCTCGGGTCGGGCACTGAACAAGAAGTGACGACGAGGGCCGAGAAGATCGCCGCCCTTATCGCAGCACAACAGGCAGCAACCCCACCACCGGCCGCACCCCCGACGGGTCGCCCAGTGGAACAGCTACGGCCCGGCGCGACGCCAGCCGGCGCGCTCGATGAAGACGAAGTCATCTACCAGTCCCTATTCGGGCCACCCAAGTAGACCCCTCGCTTCTGCGGCTGCCGTAAAACCCCTCCTCCCAGAAAGGCCATCCAATGGCTGAGTACCTCCCGCTTCACAAGCCGGGGCAGGCGATTACGCGCACCGCGTCGGCGGCCATCACTGCCGGCCAGCTCGTGACCGTGTCCGGTTCCGGCACCGTCGCCCCGTCCGCTGCCGCTGACGTCCCATGGCTCGGCGTCGCCGGATTCGACGCCGCCAGCGGCGCTCTAGTGACCGTGTTCTGCGGTGGCACCCAGCGCCTCGTGGCAGGCACCGGCGGCATCACCGCTGGCCAGCTGGTCCACGCGGGCGCGACTGGAACGGTCGTCACCCACACCAACGGCACGACGGACTATCTCGTCGTCGGTGTCGCCCTCACCACTGCGACTGCGACCAACTTGGTCGAAGTCCAGATGGTCCGATAAGGAAGGCGTGAACAATGCCGTACACCTATCCGCCGGCTGCGCCCACGCTCTCCGGTGATGTCGAAACCATCAACCGTTTCCTCAGTTCCCCGACCCTCGTGTCGCGGGCACTGCGGACACTCGCCCAGCAGCGCTACATCTCCGATGCTCTGCTGACCCAGAAGTTCCAGGTCTCCGGCGGCGCCGTGCTCTACGAAACCGGTGAGTCGATCTTCACGACCGACAACCCGCGCGCTGTCGCTCCCGGTGCTGAATACCCCAAGACCACGGCTCCTACCGGTGCGGCTTCCATCGCGAAGACGTCCAAGTGGGGCCAGGACACTGAGGTAACTGACGAGTCGATCAAGCGTCAGCTGATGAACCCCGTGACCCGCGCCTTCACCAAACTGGTGAACCGCAACGTCCAGTTCATCGACAGCATCACCCTGTCGGCGATCGCCACGGCGATCACCCAGACAGCGGCTGTGACGGCATCGTGGAAGACCGCGACCGCCGCGCAGATGCTCGCCGACGTCACCCAGGCCAAGGCGACCATTCTCGCCCTGAACCAGGGCTACATGCCGGACACTGTCGTGCTCGACGACGCGACCTGGGCCCGCGCCTACACCGCGTTCGTCTCCGGCGGGTTCCTTCCCCGTGAGCAGGCGCAGAACGCTGTCGTGACCGGACAGTTCGCCGTGATCGACGGAATGCGGTTCCTGCCGTCGCCGAACCTGCCGACCGCAGGAACGGTCCTCGTCGTCGACTCGTCCGTGCTGGGTGGAATGGCCGATGAGGATCTCGGTGGCCCCGGCTACCAGAACGTCGGTGCGCCCGGTGTTGAGGGCAAAACCATCCGGGACGAAGAGAACGACCAGTACCTGCTTCGGATGCGGCGGGTCACTGTCCCCGTCGTACAGGAACCGGCCGCCGGTTTCGTTCTGACGGGAGCGGCTGCGTAATGGCACACATCGTCACCGGACCGCTGGTCATCACCAAGAAAGAAGACGGCGCCGACCTGTACCTGTACGAGAACTCGATCGTGCCGGACCACGTCGGCGCGGACGAGCTCAAGCGGCTCGTCTCGCTCGGAGTGGTGGAGAAAATCGCTGACAGCAAGGCGCCAGCGAAAGCTCCCACCGCCGAATCCAACTAGTACCTCGAAGGGCGGTGAGGGGTCGTGAACTCGTTCGCAACACCTGATGATGTCGCGGACATTTGGCGGCCCCTCACCCCCGACGAGACCGACGTCGCGATCGTTCTGTGCGCTGTGGCGTCGGCGATCATCCGCGGACGCTTTCCGGGTATCGACTCGCAGGTCACGACCGGCGCGGTACCAGAAGACAATGTCCGGTTCGTCTGCGCCGGCATGGTGAAACGCGCCCTCGTCGCCCCCGATGATGGCGTGTCTCAAGAGTCGGAAACGACCGGCCCATACAGCGCAGCGAAGACGTACGCGAACCCGCTGCGCAACGTCTTCCTGACCGCCGCCGACCTGATCCTGATTCAGGGCTACCGTCCGTCGGGCGGATCGTTCGGTTACGGCAACACCACCGTCCGTCAACCCCAATGTTGGGGCTACGACGAGGGAATCACCGTCATACCGTCCAACCCTGGCGTCTGACCGTGCGATACCTATTCGGCGAAACGGTGACGGTCCGCACCATGACGGTCACTGGCCGGGATTCGGACGGTAACGATGTCCGGACCCCAACCGATCGGGTCCTGACCAACGTTCCCGTGTGGGATCCGCGGTTCGGCAACGGAGAACAGTTGCAAGGGCAGGACCTCGTCGAGGCTGACCTGGCATTGTGGCTGCCGGTTGACGTCGCTGTCACGGCGACAGATCGGCTCGTGGTCCGCGGCGACGTGTACGAGGTCAACGGTCAACCCGCTGTTTTCCGGAACCCCATGACGGGGACCTCCGGTCAGCAGGTCAACGCGAATCGGGTGACGGGCTGATGGCCACCGCTTCGTTTAATTCGAACTACACCGGCCTCGGTGAGGTGCTGCGGAGCGAGTCGATGGTGGCGATGCTCGCTGAGAAAGCTGAGCGGGTAAAGGCCATCGCTGAGGCAACCGCGCCTATCGGGCCCGGCGTTCCCACTCACTACAAGGATCGGTTCAGGGTGGAGACCACCACCCACGGCGGTATTCACTCCGATCGCGCTGAGGCTCGCGTCGTGAACGATGATGCGCAGGCGCTTCAGGTCGAATTCGGTGTCCCATCTGAGCCGAACTACCCGAAACACCGCACCCTCGGCAAGGCATTGGACACGCTCCGATGACGACACTCACGGGATTCGTGGACGTCGAAGCGCTCCTGCTCGCGTTTTTCGGTCTCACCATTCCGTCGGCCCGGTCGTTGACTATCACCCCGTCCGATCTGGAGGGTCAGCTTCCTGTCATCCAGGTCAACCGCATCGGTGGGGGTGACACTGTCCCATCGCTCGACAGGTGCCTGGTTGACATTGAGGCCTACGACAAGCTGCGCCCTGATGCGAAGTCCTTGGCGGCCCAGATCCGTTCGGCTCTTCGATACAAGGCCCCGGGTTTCTCCGCGCTGGGCGCCTCGATCACCGATGTCGTGACATCCAGCGCCCCGGCTGAACGCCCTTACAAGAACACGAACCTCTTCCGAATCGGTGCGACCTACGAGATCGGTCTGCACAACCACCAGTAACAGCCCTGTGTTTCGAAGCCTGCGCCTTCTCGGTGGCAGGCCAATAGCTGTGCCCTCCACCGAGATCCCCGAAAGGAACTGAAATGGCCAACAACCTGAACATTCTCGCGGGGGTTTCCGCGGGTGGCGCGACCGGCGGCGAGCTGTGCTATTTCGCGCCGATCGACACTGCTGGACCGACCGCTGTCGCGTTCACGTCCGAGGTGCAGACGCTGACGATCAGCGGTACGCCTACGGGCGGCACGTTTACCCCGACGTGGCAGGGCATCTCTGCGCCTGCTCAGACGTACAACGTCGCCACCGCCGCCCTCACAACCGCGTTGAACACGGCGTGGGCCTCGAAGCTGGGCGGCCTGAGCATCACGGTCACTGGTACTCCCGGCACCACCTACACCATCACTTTCCCGGCGGGTCTGGGCAACGTGCCGATCATCTCTGTGGTCGCGGCGCTGACCGGTGGCACAACTCCGACCGCGGCTGTTGTGGAGACCACGCCTGGCGCGGGAGCGACTGAGGCGACTGCGGCGATCCCGGCAACCTTCAAGACCGCCGGCTGGTGCGCCACCGATGGTCTGGTGATGACCCCGAACGAGTCGGTCAACGTCATCCGCGGCTACGGCAACTTCAACGCCCTGCGGACCATCATCACCCAGTCTCAGCGGGACTTCGATGTGACGTTCCTCGAGTCCAACCAGACCTCGCTGGCCGTGTACAACCGCAAGCCGATCGGCTCCTACACCGCCTCGGCGATCGGTGCGTTCACCAACACGGTGGGTGCCACAGTCAACACCGTGTATGCGGGCATTTTCGACGTGGTCGACGACGTGAACCACATCCGCTCCTACTGCCCGCGGTTGCAGGTGTCCAAGGTCGGTCCGCGTTCCGGTAAGGCCGGTGACCCGATCGCCTACCCGGTGACTCTGACCGCCCTGCCGGACGTCAACGGCAACGCGGTCTATGAGTACTACGTCGTGAACGCTCTCGGTGGAACGGGCACCGGCTGATGGCTGGCCTATTGGACAAGCTGGCTGCTTCTGGCGGTACTGAGCCTGTCTCGGTTCCGTTGGGCGACAAGCAGGTGAGGGTGAAACCACCGATGGACTGGAAAGCGTCGGCGGTTGAGGCGATCGTCGCGGGCCGATTCACTGCGTGGGCCCAGACGTCACTTGTTGACGACGAGACCAGGGACGAAAAGACCGGGAAACTTACCGGATCTGACGATGTCGCGGTCTGGAACAAGGTCGATCCCACTGTTCGCCAGGTGGCCGAATTTCTGGCCGCTTACAGCGAGCTGGTGGGGATCAGCCTGGGGGAATAGCGGCCCTCGCTGAGTTCGCTCTCGAACACAGCGGGGAGCTGATCGCTGACCTTCGACGGTTCTACGGTGTTCGGCTAGCTGACCTCACCACGGGCGCATTGACGTTCCCGGAGCTGCAGGCGTTTATAGCCGACCTGCCGCCGGAATCGGCCACGCAAACCGTTCTTCGTGATCAGTACACCGACAAGCAACTAGCGGACATGTCGGTGCACGACAAGCGGCACGGCCGGTGGTCGAAGGACGGAATGCTTTCCGCCGCGATCTATGACGCCA
>Ga0207641_10003775_pt1 | contig 13302 bp, 13 predicted proteins | sample KBSSwiS62_FD_184306 | JGI IMG/M metagenome (GOLD analysis project Ga0207641, IMG submission 184306) | Switchgrass rhizosphere microbial communities from Kellogg Biological Station, Michigan, USA - KBS Switchgrass S6-2 (SPAdes) (version 2) | ecosystem: Host-associated > Plants > Roots >... | reverse complement strand
CCCTTCCATTCAGAACCACCGGATCACTATGTCCTGCTTTCGCACCTGCTTGACTCGTTGGTCTCGCAGTTAACCTGGTTTATGCCATTGCACTCGAAGGAGGATTTCCAAACCTCCTGAACCAAGCTTTGAGCGCCTCCGTTACTATTTAGGAGGCGACCGCCCCAGTCAAACTACCCGCCTACCAATGTCCTTCATCCCGATAAGGGACGTAAGTTAGAATCACAGAATGCTCAGGGTGGTATCTCACTGGTGGCTCCTCTGAAACCAAAATCCCAGATTCAAAGCCTCCCACCTATGCTGCGCAGAGCACCCCATAATTCATTGATAGGGTATAGTAAAGGTGCACGGGGTCTTTCCGTCTTGTGGCGGGCATCCGGCGTCTTCACCGGAACCACAAATTCGCCGGGCGGCCTGTTAAGACAGTCGTCAGATCGTTACGCCATTCGTGCAGGTCGGAACTTACCCGACAAGGAATTTCGCTACCTTAGGACCGTTATAGTTACGGCCGCCGTTCACCGGGGCTTCAGTTCACAGCTTCGCCTTGCGGCTAACCGCTCCCTTTAACCTTCCGGCACCGGGCAGGCGTCAGCCCCTATACGTCGTTTTCGACTTTGCAGAGACCTGTGTTTTTGTTAAACAGTCGCCTGACGTGCTTTGCTGCGACCCCCATTGCTGAGGGCACTCCTTATCCCGAAGTTACGGAGCTAATTTGCCTAGTTCCTGAACATACCATCACCCGAGCGCCTGAGAATACTCATCTCGTCCACCTGTGTCGGTTTGTGGTACGGATACGGCCGTTCTCCTTAGCGGATTTTCCTGGCAGACAGTCGGGCGGATTTCCCCTTCCCAACCTCGCTTCACTCTGGAGTTAAACCATTACACCCAGAGCTTACACGCTGCGTCCCCGCATCGGTCTTGATCGAACGTTCGTAGTCACGGAATGTTAACCGTGTGTCCATCGGCTACGCCTTTCGGCCTCACCTTAGGCTCCGACTAACCCTGAGCGGATTAACCTTTCTCAGGAAACCTTAGACTTACGGCGACCAGGGTTCTCACCTGGTTTTTCGCTACTTATGCTGGCAGAGTCTCTTCCTAACGATCCAGTGCTGCTCTCGCTACACCTTCACATCAGTTAAGAATGCTCTCCTACCACACGCTAGATAAATCTAGCGCATCCATAACTTCGGTACCATGCTTGAGCCCCGTTGGATTGTCGGCACCGACCCACTCGACCAGTGAGCTATTACGCTTTCTTTAAAGGATGGCTGCTTCTAAGCCAACCTCCTGGCTGTCTGAGCGAATCGACTTCCTTTCCCACTTAGCATGAATTTAGGGACCTTAGTTGATGGTCTGGGCTCTTCCCCTTTTGACGACGAAGCTTAGCCCCCGCCGTCTGACTCCCGCGCTACTCGTTTACGGCATTCGAAGTTTGGTTGAATTCGGTAACCTGGGAAGGCCCCTAGTTCATCCAGATCTCTACCACCGCGACGGACCACGCGAGGCTAGCCCTAAAGCTATTTCGGAGAGAACGAGCTATCACGGAATTTGATTAGCCTTTCACCCCTACCCTCAGCTCATCCGAGCTGTTTTCAACCAACACCGGTTCGGACCTCCATCCGCTGTTACACGGATTTCATCCTGGCCAAGGGTAGATCATCCCGCTTCGCGTCTTATCCCAGCGACTGAACGCCCTATTCAGACTCGCTTTCGCTTCGGCTCGCTTAAAGCTTAACCTTGCCACTGAGATAAACTAGCCAGCTCATTATTCAATAGGCACGAGGTCAGGCATTCCGCTTGCGCGGCATAGCCCTCCCACTGCTTGTAGGCATGCGGTTTCAGGTACTATTTCACTCCCCTCGCAGGGGTACTTTTCACCTTTCCCTCACGGTACTTGTTCACTATCGGTCGCAAGAGAGTATTTAGCCTTACCGGATGGTCCCGGTAGATTCCCGCAGGGTTCCACGTGTCCCGCGGTACTTAGGAGCCACTTGAAAGAAGATTGCATTTTCATATACGGGGCTGTCACCCTCTATGGCCGGCCTTTCCAGACCGTTCTATTAACGCTTTCTTATCCCTCGTTTAACCGAGCAATCTGACAAGCTTTCGCCTGCCCGACTGCTAGATTATTGTGGTCCTGCAACCCCGGACTCTCCTTGCGGATCGTCCGGTTTAGGCTGTTCCGAGTTCGCTCGCCACTACTATCGGAATCACGGTTGTTTTCTCTTCCTAGGGGTACTGAGATGGTTCACTTCCCCCCGTTCGCTTCCTACGACTATGTATTCATCGCAGGATATCCAGTGTTCGCACTGGATGGGTTCCCCCATTCGGAAATCCCCGGATCATAGATTGCTTGCATCTCCCCGAGGCTTATCGCAGCTAGCCACGTCCTTCATCGCCTTCTTGCGCCAAGGCATCCACACGCATGCCCTTAGTAGCTTGACCATAAAATTTACTCTAAACACAGAGTAGTATTCTCGCAGAGCTTACCAACCCGCTTGCCTTGGAAGACTCGCGGCCTGGCGCGCCCTACATTGTTCTTTAGCGCTACCGGCCACCAGATATTTGGCGCCCAATTGCTTGGGACTCCTGGTGACCTTTTGCAACTTTGTAGTTGCCCGTCAATATTCAATTGTCAAAGAACTCGATGACTTCGCAGCCATCAGCACGCGCCGCGCTTGTTTGCGGCGCCTGCTGATGTCTGAGTTGGCGGCTGGTTTTGCGCGCCGCGTCCGGTCGGGTTTGGACGAAGTTTTGGTGGGCCTGGATAGACTCGAACTATCGACCTCGCCCTTATCAGGGGCGCGCTCTAGCCACCTGAGCTACAGGCCCATTTGGTGGAGCTGGTCGGGATCGAACCGGCGACCTCCTGAATGCAAATCAGGCGCTCTCCCAACTGAGCTACAGCCCCCTGATTGGTGTTGCTTCGCTTCGCCGGCTTGGCCTTTTTTGCTTCGCCTGCGGCCGGCCGCCCGCTTTCGCGGGCTTTTCCGGTACCCTTTGGCGGCCGGCGGCCCGCTTTCACGGGCCTTCCGGTTGCGCCTAATTTTGAATCGAGGCCAGTTGAACGCGGGATCACCAAGACCAGCTCGATGATCATAGAAGGTCGTGCGGAACTTGAGAAAGAGAACTGAGACATGCTTACGCGATTCTTGCGAACCGTTTCGGCTTATGGACTGGAACGACTATCACTTACTTGGATCGGTTGTAAACTTCCGACCTTTATTCGGTGATTCCAGCCACGTTCTCTTAGAAAGGAGGTGATCCAGCCGCAGGTTCTCCTACGGCTACCTTGTTACGACTTCACCCCAATCATGAATCACACCTTGGGCCTGTTTGATTAGGACTTCTAGTACAATCCACTTTCGTGATGTGACGGGCGGTGTGTACAAGGCCCGGGAACGTATTCACGGCATCGTTCTGATACGCCATTACTAGCGATTCCAGCTTCACGCAGGCGAGTTGCAGCCTGCGATCCGAACTGAGAACGGTTTTTTGCGATTGGCTCCCCCTCGCGGGTTTGCAGCGCTTTGTACCGTCCATTGTAGCACGTGTGTAGCCCTGGACATAAAGGCCATGATGACTTGACATCATCCCCACCTTCCTCCAACTTATCGCTGGCGGTCTCCTGAGAGTGCTTCCCTTACGGGAGTGGCAACACAGGACAAGGGTTGCGCTCGTTGCGGGACTTAACCCAACATCTCACGACACGAGCTGACGACAGCCATGCAGCACCTCGACTCCGGTCTCTTGCGAGAAATCTCTGTTTCCAAAGATGATCCAAAGCCGTTCGAGCCCAGGTAAGGTTCTTCGCGTTGCGTCGAATTGAACCACATGCTCCACCGCTTGTGCGGGCCCCCGTCAATTCCTTTGAGTTTCAGCCTTGCGACCGTACTCCCCAGGCGGCATACTTAACGCGTTAGCTCCGGCACGAACGAAATGAATCGCTCACACCAAGTATGCATCGTTTAGGGCGTGGACTACCAGGGTATCTAATCCTGTTTGCTACCCACGCTTTCGTGTCTCAGCGTCAGAAGTGGTCCAGTAAGCTGTCTACACCACAGGTGTTCCTCCTGATATCTACGCATTTCACCGCTACACCAGGAATTCCGCTTACCTCTCCCACCCTCTAGCATTCTAGTTTCCGCTGCACCCTCCCAGTTAAGCCGGGAGATTTCACAACAGACTGGGAACACCGCCTACACACTCTTTACGCCCAGTAATTCCGAACAACGCTCGCTGCCTACGTATTACCGCGGCTGCTGGCACGTAGTTAGCCGCAGCTTCTTCTCCGGGTACCGTCATTATCGTTCCCGTCGAAAGAGCTTTACACCCCGAAGGGCTTCATCGCTCACGCGGCGTCGCTGCATCAGGCTTTCGCCCATTGTGCAAGATTCCCCACTGCTGCCTCCCGTAGGAGTCTGGCCCGTGTTTCAGTGCCAGTGTGGCCGTGTGCCCTCTCAGGCCGGCTACCGATCTTCGCCTTGGTGGGCCATTACCCCGCCAACTAGCTAATCGGCCGCGGACTCCTCTTTCAGCGCATTGCTGCTTTCCCCTTGCGGGCTTATGCGGTATTGTCTCCGGTTTCCCAGAGGTATTCCCCACTAAAAGGTAGATGATCCACGTGTTACTCACCCGTGCGCCACTTTACTTAGGATTGCTCCCTTTCTCGTGCGACTTGCATGTGTTAAGCGCGCCGCCAGCGTTGATTCTGAGCCGGGATCAAACTCTCGTTTGAACCGTTTCGGTTTCGATAGACTTTTTACGGCCTATCTAGCCTGGCAGGCAGATCCGAAGACCTACCGTGCCGATTTGTTAGTCGCCTCAGTTTGAACTCAAGTTACTGACGAATTAGTTGCTTGCTACGCTCCGCAGCCACCCTTGCGGGCGACAACCGAACGCAGCAGCATAACTTCTACTTCGCGTCCAACCAGATTTTCAAAGATCTGCGCAGCGGAACCCGCGATCCTTTCGGAAAACGAATTCCCTGCCGGCCTCGAAAGCCGTTCGGATAAAGCACCTTGCAAAACGCACAAGGATGACCTCATCCAGAAATTATGGGAACCTGAAAGAACTACTTCAGATCGAGGTTTCTAAACCACAGCAGGATTTCCCACTGCTGGGTTTTGTTGCCTTCCCTACCCTATCACGCTAGTACTACCGTTCTAGCGTACATCGTCTACATTAGCAAACCTTGGCCCGCTCCGCAAGTCTTTTTTACAAGTTCTTGCAAAGGGGAGGTTTCTGATCTGAACCCAGACCCAGGCTGCTGTCCTTCGACGGCTTGACCAGAATAGCAAATGGGTTACAGGAAGTGCAAGGGGAAAGCGGAAAATTCTTTTTTGGCTCGCAGATGGGAACCGATGAACGCAGATAGGAAAGAAGTTCAGGAGACCTGGCTTATACGCTTTATTCGGCGGCATTCGACTTTGGGGTGTTGGAAATTCAGAATAAGGGCCAGGGTTAGGCCGGAGGCGTGGAGGTAGCTTAGGCATTGGGCCAGGTGGGTTGGGGAGAAACGATCCACGCATTTCAGTTCGACGATGAGAATGTTTTCAATTACCAGGTCGGGCTGGTATTCGCCGATGATCTGCCCCTTATAGGCTACGGGGTAAACGGCTTGGGTGACGACTGTGATGCCTCGAAGGGTTAGCTCGCTCACGAGGGCACGCTCGTACAGCTTCTCCAAGAAACCACAGCCGAGAGTGTTGGATACTTCGAAGGCCGCACCGATTACGGTTTCTGTTAGAGAGTTCAGGTCCACTTAGGGTAGTTGTGCGTGAAGGGAGGAATTCTCTTATCTGTGTTCATCGGTTCTCATCTGTGAGCAAAAAAAGAGGGTTGGCTCGGAGATGGGAACCGATGAACACAGAATAGCTACAGTTCCCTAGTTGCTCGGATCGACTGCTTGTCGGGGGGCAAAACTCTTATCCGTTTTATCTGTGTCCATCGGTTCCCATCTGCGAGCCAATTTCTTTTCTGACTAGGAACTAACGTCCAATGCTTTCCGGACCTTTGCGGCAATTTCATCAGGACTGAAGGGCTTTTGCACGAAAGCCATGCCGTCAGGCAGGCCGCGCCGAGCAAGTACCTCCGATGTATGGCCTGACAGAAAAACTACCTTCAAATTGGGGCGCAGATTTATCAGTCGTTGCGACAATTCGTGGCCGTTCATTCCCATCATCACCACATCCGTGAGCAGCAAGTGGATCTCTTCTGCAGAGTCGGCCGCAACCCTTATGGCCTGATCCCCGTTGGACGCTTCGACGACGCGATAACCCCATTTTTCTAGCGCATCCCGGGTGTAAGATCGAACCGCATCGTGATCCTCTACCAAAAGAATAGTTTCGCCACCACGCTTTAGCAGCGCGCCGCTTGCTGGTGGGTCGGGGAGCACATACCCACTATTTTGGGGGAGATAAATATTGAACGACGTTCCAATCCCAACCTCGCTCCAGAGTTCAATCCACCCACCACTCTGCCGCACGATCCCGTAGACGGTTGACAACCCAAGCCCCGTTCCTTTACCAATTTCTTTTGTCGTGAAGAAAGGTTCGAAGATTCGGGGACGGACAGCTTCGGTCATCCCGTGTCCAGTATCTATCACACTCATCAGCACAAACGGCCCAGGTTTCGCGTCAGGGTGCTTGCTTGCCATGTCCTCACTGAGATCAATGTCGCTCGTCTTGATGTCAATCCTCCCGCCGTCAGGCATAGCGTCTCGCGCGTTTATCACAAGATTCATAATGATCTGATGAATCTGTTCCGGGTCCGCCATTACCCGCCCCGAGAAGCTGGCGAGGTGCGTCTCTAAGCCGATGTCCTCGCCGATCAAGCGTTGCAGCATCGGCACAGCGCTTCGAATTGCGTGGTTCAAATCCAAAACCCTGGGCTCGATTACTTGTTTGCGGCTGAACGCCAGCAGTTGCTTGGTAAGACTAGCCGCATGTGCGCCAGCTTTCCCTATTTCCTCAGCATAATGCCGAGAACGCTCGTCTGGACCGCATTGATGGACCAGAAAATCGGCATAGCCATTGATAACGGTCAGAAGATTGTTAAAATCATGCGCTAATCCGCCCGCTAGTCTTCCAATGCTTTCCAGTTTTTGCGCTTCGAGATACTGGCGTTGAAGCTCCACTTTTTCAGTTACGTCGAGATTGAGAGCAACAAAGCCCGATATTTCACCAGAAGCATCCCGTATCGGCGAAATAGTGGAATCCTGGTCGTAGAAAGTTGCGTCCTTCTTCCTATTTATCAGTCGGCCCTTCCACACACTTCCTTGCTTGATTGTGGACCACAATTCACGATAGAATTCCACACTATGTTTGCCGGACTGCAAAAATCTTGGGTTCTGTCCAACCGTCTCGCTCTTGGAGTAACCTGTGATCTTCTCGAACGCTGGATTGCAATAAAGGATTTTCCCATCGCAGTCGGTGATGACAAGCATTTCGACCATTTGCTCGACAGCAGCCACCAGGGTCCTGATGGTGCCTTCAGATCTAGCCGTTTCTGTTGCGTTCGAAAACACTACTCCTCAATTCCGTTCGTGATCCTCACTAGACACGTTCCCGGGCCCTGCCGCACTCGCGGAACTTCCGCGAGCGTGATGGAAGTGCAGGCGTGGTATTTCACTGGGCGATTTGGCGCTCTCATGTTTCTCAAGCGGTCCTCCCAGGCCTGTCGTGGTTTTGGCGTCACGATCCCACCCTGGCACGTGTCATCCAGCCGTAAACCGCGACGCCCCGGGTGAAATGAGGCCCGCAACCAGCGTGTGCAGTTGGGAAGAAACAAAGGGCTTCGGCAAAAAATGCCATCCTTCGTTGAGCACAAGCATTCCTCCATCGAATCCTGACATAAGTAGGACCTTAATTGCCGGTCGTTGAGCCGTGATCCGGGTGGCTAACTCTATTCCGGTGACGCCTGCCATCTCCAGGTCTGACAAAAGAAGGTGGATCTCATTTTTGAAGTCCACAGACTTCTTAAGCGCTTCGTCACCGCTATTTGCAGTAAGAACGTCGTAGCGTCCAGCCAGACATTCGGCCACAAATTTTAGGACGGCTGGGTCATCATCGACAAGAAGAATTGTCTTTGTTTTTTGCAATACGGCAGGATTTTCCATTTTGCCTCCGTATTCTGCAGGAGGCAATTCAGGCGCCAGACCCTTAAATACAGAAATCTGATGGTTTAGCGTCAGATTTCGGGTATTTGTCATACGAATCGACCGTGGGGCGCCAGTTGACCAAATATGGACACTGCCGATACCGTTATCGAGAGCTGGTTGAAGCGCGAATTTTTTGGGCTTGCAGACGGGAACCGATGGACGCAGACGACTGTTATACCCCAAAGGCTAGCTCGCTCACGAGGGCACGCTCATATAGCTTTCCAGGAAGCCTCAGCCGAGGGTGTTGGATACTTCGAAGGCCGGGCTGACTACGGTTTCTGTCAGAGAGTTCAGGTCCACTTTAGATAGTCGTGCACGAAGGGAGGAATTCTCTCTTATCTGTGTTCATCGGTTCCCATCTGCGAGCAAAAAAACGAATTGGCTCGCAGATGGGAACCGATGGACACAGATAGCTACAGTTCCCCAGTTACTTCACGCGACTGGGCTTGAAAGTGTCGGTTGAGAACTTCTTATCTGCGTTTATGGGTTTCCATCTTGTAGATTGGACACATGGCGCTCAAACGAATGGACAACATAGGAATCGTCGTCGATGACCTCGAGGCGACGATTGATTTCTTTCGCGAGCTCGGCCTCGAGCTCGAAGGGCGGGCCACGATCGAAGGAGAATGGGCCGGACGTGTGACTGGGCTGGGCGATCAGCGCGTCGAGATTGCTATGATGCGCACGCCGGACGGCCACGGACGGCTCGAGCTCTCCCGCTTCCTCCAGCCGCCTACCGTCGCGGATCACCGCAACGCCCCGGTGAACGCCCTAGGCTACCTCCGCGTCATGTTCACCGTGGACGACATCGACGAGACTCTTGAAAAGCTCCGCAAGCGCGGCGCGCAGCTCGTAGGCGAAGTAGTCCAGTATAAAGACGCTTATCGGCTCTGCTACATCCGGGGGCCCGAAGGGCTTCTCATCGGACTCGCCCAAGAGCTCCGCTGAGCGCAAGACGAAGACGTCGGAGAGGCCGCCGCTGTCAGATACCGAGTGTGTCGTAACCGGAAGTTGTACGCTTCACAACGCTACTCGGATGGTGTGCGCGTGTTCTTAAGCGTCGTTCTGCCGGCGAACTTGGGGTTTCCGCGCCTCCTCCAGCTTCCGATCGCGCTCGGCGTGGAGGTAGTGGGTCCATTTTAATTTGCTCATGCTCGACTCATGAACTTTAGGATGCATACGTGCTTGTAGTATGGTCCTCGTGAAAGAAATTGAAGCTGATTCGGAAAGTATCGCCGACGCCATAGAACAAGAAAACTCCCTTTCCATCAATAAGATCAGATCCCTGTTTGTTGATCCTGGGTTTCCTTCTATCGCTACTGAGAATGCAGGAATCGCACCCCCATCGGAAAAATTGAAGGACGGCGTAGCTTAATCGCTGTTCGGTCGCTGCCTTGACTAAAAGGCGAAATTACCCCAGTTTGCGGAAGGCCGCTGCGGTCAAGTATGTGCGGTTATAATCACTGTCTCCGCTTTGATCGCTGGAGTTTACACAGCAAACCAAGGGCATGAGTTTGCAGGCAGTGTTTTGGGAGTAGGTGGTATCGGCGGCATTGTGACCACATTCCTTTTGGGTACCCCCAGAAGAGCGAGATCGTACAAAGGCAAGAGCTTCGCGGCGGCGGAAGTAACCTCACCCGCTCCGCTTCAGGTCTTCCGACACGATCCCGCGATCTATATACTCATCTAGACGCCGATGGGCCTTCACTAATTCTTGTCGGGCCGTCGCTAATTTCGCCGAAACGTTCTTGATGCGCTGTGCCCCGTCTGGATGCGGTAGGGCGCTAGGGATTTGGCTCACAACTTCATTGAACTCCGCCTTCGCTTCTTCTATTCGAGCGGTCAACTCAAAGACATCCTGAAGTAAGGTGCTGCGAACCTGCTGTTCCGTGGCCGGCTTGCGCGCCATGGAGGCCGGATCTGGGTTGAATCGGAAGGGGCGGGGCGCGGCTCCATCTTTCGATTTACGCTGTCGAACGCGCGGCATTCACCTACTGCAAGCCGGACAACGACGGTGGTTGCTCCGGAATGAAATTGCCCTTTAACGAAGCGGGTTAGGCCAACGCGAAGATCTACTTGATGAATCCCGGTGGGGTAGCTGCAACCTTGAAATACATCGCTTTCAGGGCCTCTATCCGCTGTTTAGTCATATTGACGAGACACGCGTTGTCGTCCGCCTCCGCCCTACATTCGGCGTCTCTGTAGACTCTCCACTTATTCTGTGCATCCTTGAGGTTTTCTACTTCCTGAAGGTTCCTAGAGAGTCTCGCGTTGTCGACGGCCTGAGCGTAGGTATCATTCAAGGCAAATTCAAGCATTTCGGCCTTGCTTAATGAGCTGATAATCTTGAGCACTACACTGAGCCGCAAAGAGATTGCAGGCCGCTCCAAGAATGATTACCTGGGCCGTGATTCGTAACATGAAAGCACCCCCTCAATCTTCATTTAGCTTCTATCCCGCTGCCGTTTCCGACGACGAAATCCAGCCTATCATGACTCATCGCGCCTTCCAGGCGCTACCAACAGGCACGGTAGCGGCCGGCGATGTTATCTTGGGCTTAGAGTGTTTCCCAAGCTATTCCAATTCGGTGATTTTTTCCTGCCTACGTATGGCGTGCTGGTTGCGCTGGCATTTCTGGCGGGGCTGTGGGTCACTACGCGGCTGGCCCGGCGCGTGGGGATCAACCACGAACTGGTGGTCAACCTGGTGGTCTATTGTGCGCTGGCGGGATTGCTGGGCGCCAAGCTCCTGATGTTTGCGTTCGATTGGAACCACTTCAGCCAGAATCCTCGCGACATGTTCTCGCTGGCGACCTTGCGCGCGGCGGGAGTCTACCAAGGCGGGCTCATCCTGGCGGTCGCCACCGCCTTCTGGTACGTGCGGCGACACGGGATGCCGTGGCTTCAGACCTTCGACGTTTTCGCGCCGGGGATCGCGATTGGCCACGCCATCGGCAAGGTGGGGTGCTTCGCGGCTGGCTGCTGTTGGGGCAAAGAGTGCGATCTGCCCTGGGCGGTGACGTTCCGCAATCCCGACGCCAATGCGCTGACCGGTGTCCCGCTCCATGTCGCCCTGCATCCCGCGCAGCTTTACGAAGTCGGGGCTGAGGCGCTGGTATTCGGATTTCTCTACTGGCGCTTTGGCCGCGCGCACCGGCCCGGGACCATCATCGCGTTATATATGATCCTGAGTTCGGTTCTACGCTTCGGGATTGAATTCACGCGCAATCACGAACAGGCGCTGCCCTTCGGATTGCCGTTTTCGATCACCCAGTGGATCGCGGTGGGCTTGGCACTGGCTGGCGCGGCGATCCTGTGGACTCAAAAGTCGCGCTCGCCTAAGGCGATTCCCTCACTCGCGCACTAAAGAAACGGCCATTTCAGCCGTTCTTATTAGTAGTGGTGCGTCCAAATCGTCGTCCAATCCGTCATCCAATCCGTCGTCCAATTCGTAATCAGGGGGGCTTCATCCTCATCGCCATGTCGGTGAGCATGTTTCTGCTGCTCGCCGTGGTGGGGATGGCGTTCGATCTGGGGCGGGTTTACATTGCCCGCAACGAGGCGCAGATTTTTGCGGATGCTGCGTCGATAACCGCCGCCAAGCAATTGGACGGCACGGCCGCCGGTCTCGATCGCGCACGTGCCGCCGTATCGGCCCTGCCCAATCGCTGGAATCTGGGCACCGAGGATTTCAGCGGCGTGGTTATCGAATTCAGCGCGGACGGCAAGCAATGGGAGGCGGAACCCAAAGATCTGAAGGCGCTGCGCTACGCACGCGTGACGGCTCCGGATAACCATGTGACGATCATGTTCCTGCGTGCCGTGGGCGGGCCGCCCAGCTTCACGGTTCCCGCGCGCGCGGTGGCATCGACCAATCCGGTGAGGCTGACGGAATGAGACGCGGGCGCATAGGGGAGCGCGGCCACGCGATGCTGGAGCTCGCCATCTCGGCGGGTGTAATGGTTTCCTGTTTGGTGGGGACTTTTCAGTTCGGCTATACGTTTTACGCCTACAACCAGCTGGTTACGGCGGTTGGCAACGGAGCTCGTTACGCCGCTCAACGCACATACCGCAGCGGAAGCGAAAACGTCGAGCGGGGTAACGAGGCGATTCGTAACATGGTGGTTTACGGGGACTCGCAACCAGCGCCCGATGCCACGCCGGTGGTGCCGAAGCTGACTCCCGCCGAGGTAGAAGTGCGCTGGGACTTGGCCGGCGATGGGACTCCGTTGAACGTGAATGTTGCGATCAAGGGTTACACAACGGATGCCATTTTCCGTTCGTTCACCTTCGACGGGCGGCCGTCGGTGCAATTCCCCTACGTCGGCAATTACGCGAACGGGGGGCGCGAGCAATGAGGCACACGCGGCAATCCGAGCGCGGGCAAACCCTCATCGAAGGCGCGCTGGCCTTGATGGTGTTCTTCTCGCTGCTGTTCGGAGTGATCGATTGTGGCCTGGTGCTGGTGCGGCATCAATCGCTGGTCGAACGCGTGCGTTCTGCCGTGCGTTGGGGAGTGGTCCGCCCCTGGGACGGTTCGGGCGAGCAGATAGCCAACTTGATTCTTTACGACAGTCCAACCGAGCCTGCAGGCTCTACAGGGAGCTATCTGGGACTGACGCGCGACAACGTGCAGGTGCGTTATCAACCAGCCTCGCCGGCGCGTCCCGACGACGAGATGCTCAGCGTTTCCATCATCAACTTCCACCATCAGTTCCTGTCGCCCTGGATCACGCAGATCTTCATAAATCCGCGCCCGGTTTTGATCTCCGTGCCCATGGCTTACAAGGCCGCCGCTCTCTAACGGGCCGGGTCACAGGCACTTTCGTACGTTATCCTGTCTTTTGGCCCAGATTAAACCCTTTCAACCCTATCGCTACTCCGCGAAGGCTGGCGATCCCGCGACGCTGATCACGCAGCCTTACGACAAGATCAGTCCTCAGATGCAGGCGCGCTATATGGCGGCCAGCCCCTACAACCTGGTGCGCGTCATCCTGGGCGAAAAGCGCGACTCCGATACCGCCGCGGACAACGTCTACACTCGGAGCGCGCGTTACTTCGAGGACTGGATTCGCCAGGGGATTCTGGCGCAGGATCCTGCGCCGGGCTTCTACCCTTATTTCCAGGATTTCGAAGTTCCGG
>Ga0207641_10003772_pt1 | contig 13304 bp, 8 predicted proteins | sample KBSSwiS62_FD_184306 | JGI IMG/M metagenome (GOLD analysis project Ga0207641, IMG submission 184306) | Switchgrass rhizosphere microbial communities from Kellogg Biological Station, Michigan, USA - KBS Switchgrass S6-2 (SPAdes) (version 2) | ecosystem: Host-associated > Plants > Roots >... | reverse complement strand
AGAAATTATTGGAAGTTCATATACACAATCTGCGTCAATGGGCCGTGAATGAATATGGACAGGTAGACGATTATCAATATGGTGGTGGTGCCGGTATGGTAATGATGTGTGAACCGTTAGCAAAAGCAATAGAAGATCTTTTTGCAGAAAGAAAATATGAAGAAGTGATCTACTTGACGCCGGATGGCGAAATGCTTGATCAAAAAATCGCAAATGGACTCTCGTTGAAGGAAAATATTATCATGATTTGTGGGCATTATAAAGGCATCGATGAGAGGATCAGGGAACATTTTGTAACGAAAGAAATCTCGATTGGAGATTATGTATTAAGTGGTGGTGAATTAGCCGCAGCAGTTTTAGTTGATTGTATAGGCAGGTTAATACCCGGGGTTTTGAATGATGAGACATCGGCTTTATTCGATTCTTTCCAGGATAATTTACTAGCCCCACCTGTGTACACAAGACCAGAAGATTTTCGCGGATGGAAAGTACCTGATGCTCTGCTTAGTGGAAACCATAGGCTAATAGAAGAATGGCGCACTGAGGAATCATTAAAAAGAACCAAAGAAAGAAGGCCCGGTCTTTTAGAAAACCAGTAACATTTTGATCTTACTGTGTATACCTACTTTTTCTTATTATAATACAATCAATAGAAAAACATAGGATAACAAGATCATCAGTGCGTTGATAACAAAGGTCTTTTTCATAAATACGGATTTAATACCAACAGTTACCATAGTTCAAATCTAAAGCCAAAGACTGATTTAAAATACCGGATTTATCCTTGTGTTTCATATGTTTTTGCCTAGGGAAAATGTGGGGTATAATATATCTGTTCAATTGACCACCTATCATTCATTTTAGCTTTTTAAATGATTTTTACTTCACGTATTGAAGTAATTCTACAAATTACACTGATAAGTGTTCTGTAAAATCACCATTGAATTTTATTGCCATGAAAGAAATAATATTGAGCATATTACTATGCACTGCATTTTCGAATATTTCTTTTTGCCAATTAAATAAAGAAATGCTGATAAAAGAGGCCGAAGAAAAGCTAAAAGCCAACAACGCAACCGTTTCACAAATTCTTACGGATAAAAAATATGATGCTGTTCATCCTGAAATTTCATTTCGTGAATTGATAAAAAAACATTGCAAAGCAGAAACCATATCGATAGCAACCGATACAATTCCCGGAAGAAAAATAAAAGTGATCGGCACAGTAAAAGACAATGTTGGCAAACCCGTGGTTGGCGCATTGGTTTATTTGTATCACACAGATTCCCGCGGCTGGTATGCAGCAGATGCTCCACATGTATCCATGAATGAAGGTGACATGCGTCATGCAAGATTATTTGGTTATGTAAAAACAGATAAGAATGGAATGTTTGAATTACATACTATAAAGCCTTCTGGTTATCCCCAAAGTGACCTGCCGGCCCATATTCATGTTCATATTGAAGCAAGCGGCTACCAAACTGTCGTTACAGAGTTTTTATTTGATGATGATGAAAGATTGGTTGGTAAGATCAGAGAAAATTCGATCAGGAATAACTTTATGATCGCAAAACCAGAAAAAACGGAATCATCTTTTGTACAAAAATTCTCTTACTCCATTACACTTCAGAAATAATAGCAATCGTTTGCTCTATTTTATCTTTTCTGCATCTTCATACCGTTTATTTCAGGAACTTGCAGTTTCAACCATTGCAATATGAAATCAAACCGCAGAAAATTTTTACGCAATCTTTCAATTGGTACAGGCGCATTAACTATTGGCCTTCCCTCTTTAGCCAAAGTGAAGAATAACGAAGAAGATAAAAATGAAATACCAGATCATGGTAAACAAAACTTCAATATGTGTGGTTATGCCGCACCCAAAATGGATGTGGTTAGAATTGGTGTAGTTGGTCTCGGTATGCGTGGCTCTGATGCAGTCGCAAGATTAAGTTTTATAGAGGGTGTTGAGATCACAGCGCTTTGTGATAAATATCCTGATCGTGTTACAAAAGCCCAGGCTACTTTGGAAAAAATGGGAAGACCTAAAGCGAAAGAATACAGTGGGGATGAAGGATATAAGGCTTTGTGTGAAAGTAATAATGTTGATCTTGTCTACACTCCTACTCCGTGGCATTTGCATACACCAGTCGCTTTGTATGCAATGAATCATGGTAAACATGCAGCTACTGAAGTAAATGTTGGTGAAACGATTGACCAATGCTGGCAGGTGGTAGAAACATCAGAAAAAACAAAGAAGCATTGCATGATGCTTGAAAATTGTTGTTATGATTTTTTTGAATTGCTCACATTGAATATGGTTAGACAGGGATTGTTTGGTGAATTAGTGCATGCCGAAGGCGCCTATATACATGACCTGTCAAAAGAATATCTTTTTAACAAGAATGCTTATGCAGATATGTGGAGGTTGAAAGAAAATATTGGTAAGAACGGAAATCTTTATCCAACACATGGACTTGGTCCTATTGCACAATGCATGAATATTAATCGCGGCGACAAGTTTGATCACCTTGTGAGTATGAGCACTAATGATTTTACACTAAACAACCTTGCAAAAGAAATGGCTGCTAAAGATGATTTCTTTAAAGAATACGTTGATAAGCCTTACCGTGGCAATATGAACACTACGCTTATCCGCACTAATAATAATAAAAGCATCATGCTTCAACATGATGTTTCTTCACTTCGCCCTTATTCAAGAATTCACTTGGTAAGTGGAACAAAGGCTGTTGCACAAAAATGGCCCGGCCCTGAGCGAATTGCTTTTGGACATAGCTGGATCAAAAAAGAAGAATTGGATGAACTCTATAAAAAATATTCACCTCCGATCGTCAATCATATTGGTGAAATAGCAAAAGAAGTCGGTGGCCATGGCGGTATGGATTTTATTATGGACTGGAGACTGATCGATTGTTTGCGCAATGGGCTACCACTTGATCAGAATGTGTACGATGCTGCAGCATGGAGCAGTATCTTTCATTTAAGCCAGAAATCTGTAAAAGCAAGATCAAAAACTGTAGATGTACCGGACTTTACTAGAGGTGGATGGAAAACAAACAAGCCACATGATATGACGCTGGATGGCGGGGCTACAACAACTGTAAGAAAAATTACTCCCGAATTAAAACAGTAATAAAAATTTTGTTTGTCAAAAGAAAATTCTTTGTATCGTCCACCAGGCAGCAATGATCGCAATGATGGCTGACAGCGGATAAACAATATATTTTCTGTACCATTCTTTTTTGCCAAACCGATAGATCAATAAAGCAAACACAAGAACAATTATTGTTATCTGTCCTAATTCCACTCCAACATTGAAAGAGAAAACGGAGGTGTAAAATTTATTACGTGGTAAACCAATTTCATTTAATGCACTGGCAAAACCCATTCCATGGATCAAACCAAAAAGAAAAACAATTATTACACGCCATGCTTTCAATTCCGTGATAAGTAAATTTTCAACTGCAACAAAACAAATCGATAAAGCTATAATTGGTTCAACCAGGTCAGGTGGAGCAACAATGATGTTTTTCATACTTAAGGCCAGGGTTATAGTATGTGCTATGGTAAAGGCACTTGCCTGCCAAATGATGGTTGATATTTTTGTGCTTAATAAACAAAGCGAGATGACAAATAGAATATGATCTGGACCCGATGGAATTATATGTTGAAAACCCAATTTCAAGTAATACCATACCACATCCTTTGCAGGTGCCTGCTCCAATGAATAATTAATAGTGTGAGCAAATGAAAAAAATGGAATAAAAAGAGTTATTATTAATAATAAAGAAACCCGGTCGTAATTCTTTTTTTTGTATTGATAATTAAAATCTTTTTGAACCCGGTACATCATAAAAGACTTTGTAATGTTTTTTGTGCAGCAGATATTAGTACCGGGGAAATTACAGGATTATTTTTTAACCCTTCCTGTAAGATTGTTTTTGCCAATGCTTTATCGGCCGCACTTGCATATATCAAACCAGCACGACAAAGCAAGACAGGATTCTTACAATTTGTTTTTAAAGCTTCTTTTATATACTTAACGGATTCTTCTACATTTCCTTTATTGTAATAAACCCATGCTACTATTTCATTCACATCAATATTTTCCGGTCTGCGGTTATATTCGATCATTGCATGTTCTAAAGCTTTGTCATAATTACCTGTATTAATATAGGCATAAGCTATTTCCCTGTCAGAGTAATGACCGCTTGTATCAGTGGATTTGTTTTTCTGTGACGCTTTGATCATTTCTTTAAGAATCATATTTGAAAGATTATCGGCTTCCTCTTTATTACCATTCAATAAATATACCTGTGCTAATTCTTCCTTTATTGTAAAATCAGTTATAGCAGAATCAGCTTTTTTATATAAGTCAATAGCCTTTAAATAATTCTTTTCTGCAACTTCCATTCTTGCAAGGCCGGCAAGAGCATGGGGATATCCTGGCCGATTACTTAATGCAATGGTATAGTTCATTTTTGCATACTCAACTTGTCCTGTATGTTCATACAGTTTTGAAAGTTGAATTCTTGACCACTCTGTCGCTTCATCGCCAGGTGAACCAGCTTCTACTGCCAATTTCATGGCTTCAATAGCACCTTCATTATCACCATGTATCTCCCGTTGATAAGATATTCTTGAATAAGAACTGAGATCAGGACGTATAGAAACCATTCTATCTATATTCACCAATGCTGAGTCATAACGGCCAAGTTCTACGTTAGCATCGGTTAGTATACCATAAACATGAGCACTATATGGATAAAGTTGTCTCACTTGTTCGGCTACGGCAAGCCCTTCAGCAAAATGGTGCTGTGACAAAAAGATCAAAGCCTTGAATGTAAGTCCTTCAAAATTGTTTGCATCTTTTTTCAGAACATCATTTACCAGCTTCATTGCAGCCATATCATAATATGTATAATTTCCACTGATCCTTGCCTCCTGTAAATACAATCCACTCAATTTTAATTTTGACACCAAATCATTCCCATTAGCGCTAATTTTTGCAAGAAGAGTTGTAGCATTATTTTTTATGGTGATCCAGTCTTTATAGTTGGCTGATGAATTATTACGGGGAAGTAATTCATAGATCCTCGCTTCGTTCTTCTTCTTCTCATTTTGATACTTTAAGACTATGAAGCCAGACGTTACAAGAAATAAAACAACAACAACAAAATAAATGGATCTCTTATTCATGTCCTGGTTTTTTTAGTTGGTAAAAAAGGCCCGTATTATCTACGGACCTTTTTAGAGTTCAGATTAGTTTTTTACAACTTTAAGAGTTTGTTTCACATTGCCGTCTTTAAGCGCAGTTACAACGTAAGTGCCGCTTGCCAGCTTACTCATATTCCACTGTACATTATATACACCAGCTTCATGATCTTTATCTGCCAGCACTTTTACCAGTTTACCCTGCATATCATATACTACTATCTTAACCTGTGATGGAACATTCACACTATACCTGATCGTGTTATTGCTTGCTCCGGGATTAGGATAAGTTGATAAATTCATCTCTGGTGAAGCAAGACCAAGACTTGTAGAAGGGACTTTACTCATTTGTATTTCATCAACATTTGTAGTTGACCTGGTTGTAGTGCTATTATTACAATCGCAATTGTGCGTACCGGCCCATGGCGAAGCAACATAAGGGAAAGATGTTTTCAACGCTGCATCATTCGAAGTCACTCCAGCATTATAAGTAAGAACATTCAGAAGGTCTTGTGTCACCGGACTGCCGGTACAATTATAATCATCATACCAAAGACCAATTGCTGCGAGTGCAATTCCACTTACTGCCTGTAATTCTATTCTTACAACATCATCTTCCAGTCTTCTTCCATTAGGGAATCCATCCATATTTGGAATGAATTGAAGATTCGCATTTGCGTTATAAGTTGGATTGGTCAAACCTAGAACTGCTGCATAAACAATTCCGAGATTGTTGAAATTAGGATCGTTGCGTGGTGTTGCAGGTACGGCCATATTGAGACGAAGCATATCACCACCATTAGGCAAAAAGTTATTGATAAATGGTTTACCTGCTGCTAATGGATTACCACCTTTACCCGTTGCTAATTGATAAGGTCTGACATTAGGAACACCAGTATTAAAGATCGGCCAGAGATCAACTGAACGTGGTGAGTTTGCAGCTGGCAATAATAAGCCACCAAATGCATTTTCTGCAAGTGCAGTACCATTCAATAAGGCATTACCTTTTAAGCCATATAAACCATTTTGTCCATTGCCAAATCCAAAACCAGTACCACCAAAAGCACAAGCCAACGAATTTTTCTGAATACGCAGTTTTGATAATGCGGGAACAGCGGTCCCAAACAACGCATCATCCATATAAAGACCTAACTCCGGGTTATAAAAATGATTACCAAATGTGCTTAGTCTTTCAAGATCCTGGTATGGAGTTAATGTATTCCAGTAATCTTTCATACCGATTGGCACAATTACTTCATTGGTCAATGGCATGCCAAGACGGGAAACCTGGATCCATGGGCCGCTGTTACTTGCTCCATTATTTTCATTTTCATAGTCCTTGTAATCTTTTAAAACAGATATTTTCTGACGACTTGCTGAAGCCCATACGCCAATTACATAATCGGGATCGAGAATGTTGGCTGCCTGTGACACTGATTTATGATCTTTCTGTAACGCAGAAATATCCACTTGTAATGCGATTGTAGAAACATTCAAACATTTTAAACCATCGATAGATTGTGTTCCTGTGGTACGTGGCGCATCTCCAAGATCAAAAATGCCACCAAGATCCACAAAGAATGGATCATCAGAAGTGCCGCAAAAAACTTTTTCACCACTTGTTGCATTAGCAATAGAACTTTGGATCAATGATTCATAGTTAGGAGCATTCAATCCAACAGGTGAACTAATAGAACGAGGGCCGATATTCGGTGGAGGTACAACACCGTTAGCAACAACAGTACTGAAACTTTTACCGCCATTTGTGCTTTTTTCAAGCTTGTAAGTTGTTTTTAAATTTTGTTTTCCTAATCGGATATTAAAAAAAGTAGTTGGATCTTCATTTACTTTTTTGAATGTAAAACGATACGTAATGTCATCGCCCTGGGTTGTAACATTATTGTCAACATGAATTTCATAACGAATGTCTTCTCCAAACGAATAATAATTAGGTCCGCCCTGGGGCAATTGGCCGGGAACATAGCAGGCAATGATAGTTACTTTGTTTGGGTCATCCGGACTACGGAATGCATACAGATCTGTATTATCCGCTAGCGGGTCGTTAGCAATTAGTGGAGCTTCCCTATGGCTCGATGCAAATGCTCCGTAAGGAAACATGTTGATCAGCATCGTCAGCAACAGGATCGAAGCATAGATCTTTTTTCTTTTCATTTCATTTAGTTTTTAATGTTAAAAAAACAGTCACCTGGAAAATCATATGTGATTTTCCACCGTTCCATGTTTGGTTAATTGATAAATGGAGGTAATACGGAAGTTGGGGATTTGGAATTGAACCGGATCGGTTATTAATTACGAAAGAAAAGTAGCGGTGGTTTTATAAAATAAAAAAAGGCTGCTCCTTTCGGAAGCAGCCTGACCTTTTCTTAAGGAAAAAGGAATTTATATTTGACCAATTCATTTAGGTTTTACAGAAGCCTGAATTTATTCAACGCTTCAACCTTATTTTGTACATGTAGCTTTTGGTAAATATTCTTAAGATGCTTTTTTACAGTTTCGGGGCTGATCGCAAGCTGTATCGCAATTTCCTTATAAAGTAAGCCCTGCGCCACCTGTTCAAGCACTTCCTTTTCCCGTTGGCTCAATAAAGAATTTACATCATTGATCACCGGTTTTTGAAAAGCGCCGATCACTTTCCTGGCAATAAAAGGACTCATAGGCGAACCGCCGTTGAAAAGATCACGAATGGCTTTTAGAATTTCTTCTTTAGTAATTGGATCTTTTACTATATAGCCTGCGGCGCCGCTTTTTAAGGCTTCAAAAATGGTATCATTATCATCATGAATTGTACAAACCATGAATAAGGTCTGTGGTAACTTATCTTTCAGACGAACTATCAGTTCAGGGCCACGCAATCCGGGTAAACTAATATCTACGATCGCAATATCAGGCGGTGTTTGCACTAATCCAATTAATGCTTTTTCGGCACTAGTATACGAACCCGCTAACGTCGTATCTTTCTCCTGGTCCACAATTGTTTCCAGGGCTGTGCGAAATTGATCGTTGTCTTCTATAATAGCTACTTTGATCATCAGAGTTGTTTATAGGGTATTTCAAACTTTAAGGTAAAACCTTCCTGGTTTTTTATAAAAAATTTTCCATTCAATTGATGAATTCGGTGTTTCATATTTTTAAGTCCATTTCCCCCGCTACTATTTTCATCATCATGCATTCCCTTTCCGTTATCCGCAACTGTAATAATTAATTGTTCGTCACAAGCAATATTAATAGACACTTTACTGGCGCCTGAATGCTTAATAATATTATGAACTGCTTCTTTCACAGTCAGAAAAATATTTCTCCTTGCTTCACCATTGATTTCCACATCCGGTATTTTTTCCGGAATACTAATGTTTAGCTGACAAGGATAATTCTCCAACCATGATCTTGCCTGTCTCTGAATATATGAAATAAGACTGGACAATTGATCATTTTCAGTATTTAAACTCCAGATCACTTCTTTCATCTTCGCGGAAATATCACCAACCGACTCGTATATTTTTTCTACTTCACTGCTTGCAGCAGTATCTTTTACTTTGCCTTTGGTCATCTCTGTCAAGAGCCTTATACCTGAAAGTCCCGCCCCGATATCATCATGCATTTCAGCCGATATCCTTTGCCTTTCGAATTGTACCGCTAATTGCCTTTCCAATAAAGCCCTTTGTTTTCTCAATCTTGAAATATAAATGAGACGAACTATTAATATTATAATTGATAAGATAACTAGTGCTACTAATATACGAAACCACCATGTTTGATACCAAAACGGAAGTATTTCAAGATCGATCCCAACCATTCCTTTAATAAATTCTCCTTTTTCGTTTATGTATCGAATGTCTATCTCATATTCCCCATGACTCAAAGCGTTCAGTTCTATTTTATTCTTATCCCCGGCAGGTAAATATTCGTCCTGGAAACCTTTTATCTTATAGCTGAACCTGGGTCTATTGCTTGTAAATGATATTGCACTCAGCCAAATAGTAGCTGCCGAAGTTCCCGGAGGTAATTCTATTTTGTTCCACTCAAGATCATTCAACGTATTTCTCTTATTACCCTTTATGTACTCAAGTCTTTTTATATAAACTGGAAACGTCAAAGTGGTGCTGTAATAATTTTCGAGGTCAACAGCGGTAAAACCGTTTACTCCGGCAAAAAATAATTTTTTGTCAAATAACAAAGCACCTTTTTCATCAAACGAATTATCATGCAAACCATCTTCTATAAAGTAGTTCAGACATTTTTCAGTTTTATAATTTACTCTTGATAAACCATTGTTTGTGCTAACCCAGAAAATGCTGTCCCGTTCCGGAAGTATTCCATATACTGCATTATTGCATAAGCCGTCTTCTTCCGTAATATATTTCCACTCACCTGTTTTTTTATTGTACCCATTAATTCCACCGCCATAAGTACCAAACCATAAAACAGAACCATCGTCGTACATATCAAAAAAGATCCCGGCATTAAAACCTTTACCACTATGATCATACTTGAGCACCTTAACAACTGAATCCACTGCTACGTCAAATTTTGCAACTGAATTATCAAACAATAACCATAAAAAACCATCTTTATCAAACTTGATATTATGAATATGATTTTCAGGTAATCCGCTGGAAGAAGCTGTCCCAAACCTTGCTTGCCTGATCATATGTTGTTCCGGATCCCAGATCAACAATCCTTCCTGCTCTTCACTTGCCCAATATATTTTATTTCCTGACCTCGCTGTGTTATTAAAATAATTATTGCCATAGTGCTTCCATTCAGGATACATTTTAAACAATATATCCTTTGAAAGAATATCTTTTGATGGTTGGTAACTGTACATTCCATCACGGGAACAGATCAGCCAAAAATCTTCCTGCATTTTAAAAACATAATCTATGATACCTAATGCCGCTGTTCCTTTAACTTTTTTTATATCCCTGGTAACCGGATCACATAAATACAATCCATCGGTTCCACAGGCAAATAGTTGTGTTTTATTTACCGGGACAAGCGAATAAATATGATTTAGTTTCGTTTGTCCGTCCTTGCTTCCTTTTATCGCATAAAAAGGTGACGGAATAAGATTCATCCTGATAAGGTTTTTTGAAGAACTTATCCAGAGACCGTTCTCTTTATCATAGAAAAGATCAGCAATAAAATTATCAGCGTTGAAGTATTCATTGTTGATCGTCCTGAACTGGTTTGTTGCAAGATCGAATTTACCGATACCATTATTGGTTCCAAGCCATAATTCTTTTTCGCGGTCTGTAGTAATGCAATTAATAACATTGTCACTAATAGCCGGAATTATTATTTTTCTTCCTCGTTGCCAGGTTCCGTTAATAAATTTTCCACTGTATAATTTAGAGCCAGTGCTAAAATAACAACTATCATTTATTGTACAGAGATCACTAACTGTTATAGTATTTATATTTTCCAGTTTTCTTACGCTATCCCGAATTTTTAAAGATGCGATATCGTAAAACAAAATGCCATAATTTTCTGCACCGACTGCTACAGTATTCTTATCCACTGGTCTTATAAAAGTGATATGATTATCCTGCCCCATCGTTACAGCCTGCTGAAAATCCTTAAACTTCTTTTCTGTCAGACTAAATATTCTCAGATACTCTTTTCCTCCTATCCATAAATTGTTTTCTTTATCACAAAAAATTTTTTCTATCCACAGATCAGGCAGTCCATCTTCATTTTCTTTTTTTTGCGACAAGAGAGGAGTAACTTTCAATGTTCGTATATTAATGACATCCACACCTGCAAGGAATGAAGCGATATAAAGATTCTCATCGTTCCCCAATGCTATATCAAAAATGAAATTCTCTCTTATGCCATCGCTGCTCTTCTTATAGCATTCAAAATTGGTACCATCATACCTGTAAACACCGTCCTGGGTGGCCAACCATATAAATCCATACTTATCCTGCACCGCCTTTTTTATATTATAAGTAGTAAGCCCTTCATTAAAGGAATAGGTCTTAACGTTAAACTGCTGCGCAATACATGTGTTTTGAGTCACAAAAAACAAGAAAACTGTAAGAATAAAGGGAGACTTCATGGAAATCTGATAATTATGAATTAAATTAAGAATAATTTTAGACTAACAAGCGTCGTCCATGAAAAAGAAAACAAGCCCCAAAAAGTGGACACTCTTTTTTTTGCTTAGTGCAAAGAATAATCTTTTTAACGAACAACTGAAGGTAATACAGGAAATATATTCGGTTCGCAGCAATAAAGATGTTGATTTTGTGATCTTATTTGATGCAATTGAAGGCAATAAATTTTCTAAAAAATTTGCTGCTCCTGCAATTTATCATGTTGATAAGGATGGAGATTTTTTATCCGATGTCAGCTTTTATCAGCTGCCGGTAACTGCAAAAGGGCTCACTACAAAAAAGAATCTTGAAAAATTATTAAAGATCGCCATCCAGAATTTTCCTGCAAAGAATTTTGGTTTCTTTTATAAAGGTCATGGTGGGCCAGCAACTACCGATATTTCAAAAGGGGCTTTTGATACAAGGCTGGTAAATGTAGATGCAAGGATGAAAGACGCAGGAATAGAAAGAAAATATTCAAAAGCCCAGCACGGATGGGATTTTGAAGGTTACTGCGAATACCCGGCTATTTCAAAAAACAAAATAAAACAAAAACCGATCTTGCTTATATATAGCAGGGGAAATACCGAATCGCTTACCTATTCCGGTATGGCGGATGTAATCAAAAAATGCTTTAGAAAAAATCCAGGATTTATTTGCCTTGATTGTTGCTGGGCTCAGCAAATTGAAAATGCAAACAAGTTTGTTGGACTTACAGAATATTTTATTGCTTCTCCCGATGAGATGCCTGCATTAGGATTAGGATATACACAACTTTGCAAACAGTTTTTAGCTAGACCTACCATAAAAGCAAGGGAAGTTGCGAATTTACTTGTATCCATATTTTATTGTACCAATTATGCCGATTATGATAGTGATGTACCAGAATTCAGGAAGATGGGTGTTTCTCTTACCAGCCTTTATCTTTCAAACTTTAAATCCTTTACAGATTCCTTTACTGTCCTCTGCAAATATTTGATAGATAAACTAAAATTTAAAGACGATCATACTTATGTATTGTTACATAATGCAAGAGCTCAATGTCTTGATTATACATATAAAGACACGGATAAATTAAAAGCGAGCAAAATAGATTACCCGATGTTCAATATCGACCTCATCTGGTTCCTGGAAAATTTATTATACTATAATGTTGACCTTCCCTTAGACAATAAAATTTTCGAAGTCATCAATCAGCTTCAAAACAATGTTATTGCCGGGTTCATGGGTAATAATTATAAAAAGAATTCCCTGGGATCAAGAGCTATTGGTGGTAACGGTGTTGCTATTTGTTTCCCGGCTAATAAAGAACATGCAGAAGAATCCATTTTAAAAGATAATAAAATAGTTTTTTTCAAAACGACAGGCTGGAGAGAACTGCTTAAACTGTATTACAATTATAAGTTTGATGAGAAAAAAAGTAAAGCGAAAGCCGGGCCTACATTTAAAGGTTTGACTCTCGAAAAATCATTAGCTGAAGATCCAGACAGGTTGATCTTTCATAGAAAAAGTAAATCAGCTAAACCTTCAAGAGCTTTAGCAAAACAGAGATAAATATTTATTCTTTTTTAATTCCAATTACTGGCAAAGTTTTTTCATGGATCAATTGATTAAGCTTTACTACATCTTCGCTCATGATCGTTTTCAGCTTGTTCAGCTGTTCATCAATTTGCACCACAAGTTCTGCATAAGCGTCTTTTGACTGTTTGGAAAGACCGGATTGCCCGGCAGAAGATGCGTTATAAATGCTTGAAAGCTTATCGTCGAGTTTGATTGGATAATTCAAAACATCTTGTCCACTCTTTGCTTTTGTTTGGTGCAGTGCTTCTTCAACTGCTGTCATTTGTTTGTTAACTGTATCGATCTGTTGCTTCACTTCTTTCGGCATGTCTTTACCAACTCTTGTATTGAAGTCGGTCATTTGTTGTCTTACTTCTCGGATATTTTTTATCG
>Ga0207641_10003769_pt1 | contig 13315 bp, 9 predicted proteins | sample KBSSwiS62_FD_184306 | JGI IMG/M metagenome (GOLD analysis project Ga0207641, IMG submission 184306) | Switchgrass rhizosphere microbial communities from Kellogg Biological Station, Michigan, USA - KBS Switchgrass S6-2 (SPAdes) (version 2) | ecosystem: Host-associated > Plants > Roots >... | reverse complement strand
GCTGCCGTGCAGATGGCGAGCGTTCCCTTGGATGCGGGAATCAGGACGCCAGCGTCTGCCGAGAGACCATTGATCGTTCCTCCGGATGCCGGGTAAAGAATGGCTGCGGTGGCGGTGGTGTTGATGATTTCCACGACGTCGCCCGCCACGCCGGTGACGAGTCGCACGCCCTTAGCGGCGCTGTCGCTTGAGATTGCGAGAATGTTCGCGCTGCCGAGAGCCGCAGCGTTGCCGGTTGCGTTGCCCGCAGCGGCGACTGGAGTAGCGATGACCTTGAAGGCAGCTTTTCCGCCGAAGGTATTGAGACCGGTCGATGTCTTGAAGATGCCCGTCCCGAGCGAGAAATCGAAAAGGCTAGTTCCGGTGGTGCAGAGAAGATTCTTGTTCGCCGCGAGGGTGGTCGTACCGCTGAGCGTGCCGGCTCCGGTGCTGGTCTTGAAGGTCCCAGTGCTTCCGCTAAAATCGTTCGAGGCGCTCCCGCTGGCGGTGAGGCCTCCGGAGATGAGCGGGGCCGTGAAGGTCGAACCAGCGACGCCGCTGTAGCCACTGTTGTCGCCCAGCGCCGTGGTCTTTTGCCAGATGGCTGGCGTAGTCGTGTCGATGACGAGCGCGCCGAGCGGAGGATTGATTTCCGTCACGCTGACGTTGGTTGGATTACCGGGCCAAGTGTAGAGAAGGATGGTACCGAGAGAACCTGGGATGGGCATAAAAAGAAGGGTGTTGAGGTTGGCGAATGGAGCATGCGCGCCACTCTTTGTTTCACAAGGCGCGAAAAATGATTGCGGTTGCCAGTTTTCAAGAAACTGCCACCGATTCCGAAGGTGCTGAATATTAAACCGTGTTGACAATCATGCGTGGTGATTATTCAATCAGAAATGCTAATGCCGCTCGCCACGAACGACGCGCAATCCGCCGCTGAAAAAGCGTTGGCGGATGAGGCGGCGCGCTCGGATGCGTTCCTCTCGATGCTTGAGCATGAGCGCCGGTTCGAGGCGATGCGCCGGGCGCGGGTTATCGTGCTCCCGCCAGTTCCCGCTGCTGTAGACGCTCCCGGGCGAGTTTCTTGAAGTCGGGCCGATTCTGTTGATAATTGGCGTATGCCACCGCTGCTCCCGCATCCTTTCCCATGGGAGCCAGTCCTGGGATTGGTGGGGTTGCTGGTGCTGTGGGTCGTCCTTGACCATTACTTTGCGCCGTAAAGTTTTTCTTGCAACCGCATCTGGGTTCGGTTAATTCATGCGCATCGGAAGTTCTTTCCGAGATCGTTCAGACCGATCCAATCAATGAAAAACAAATGCCTCTCCCGTGCCGTTCAGCTTTCGCTGTCGGGTCTGACATGGGATGAGGCGCCTTTCATTATATGAATCCGAAAAACTTCCGTGATGCGACTGTCGTGCCGCTTTATAGCGCGACGCCTGATCCTCGAGGGTTTTTCGAGTCGGTTCTCGGATTCTCTGGATTGGAAGGGAAATGGTTCCGTGTATCCTATGCGGACCAAAAGCGTTATTTTGGCCGCGTCCCGTTTGGTAAGTGTGCGGTGAAGGTCGAGGGCGATGGCATCTTGACGATAATCAAGACCAAGGCGTTCGGGCGGGATCGAGATTACTTTGAAATGTTCTTCGATCATCTCTCTAAGTGCTTTCGCTCTACTTGGGGCGACAATGCAGAGATTAAAACTCCGGGTTTGTCTCTATGAAAAAGAATCTTCGAAGCGCATTGATTTCTGCTGGATTTAAACGGGAGTATGCCTCGCGGGATTTGGGTGACGGAATTTATTCTGAGACGTGGATCGACGGCGAAAGCGAGGTCGTCCTGAAGTGGAAGGGGAGGAATATGGCTCGGATTGAAGCGGCGGTGCCATGCCGTCGAGTAGATCGCCCCGCCAAGTGCGAGAAGTGCAATCGGCGAACATTTTGGATGGTGCAGGTTGCGGGTCGTTGGGCCGCTTGGTGTGGCTGCGGGAATTGATATGGACGCGAAATATAAATCGCTTTCTGATGCGGCTCAGAAGCAGCACGCGGAGGCGTTTGAGCATCTTTTACAGGCGCTTCGAAGGTATCGCCATCCTCTGCCCGCGCTATCTACATACCACCACAAGGAGGCTCGGATGATGTCGCAATTTTTGGAGGTTTTGCTGGATCAGCTTTATCCGCGAGAGGTGTGGGAGCAGGTTTTAAAGGAGATGGCCTGATATGGCGCAGGCATGGATAAAAGAGGTCGCGATTGCGGACGTCGTTGAATCGAAAGCCTACTTCCTTTCGAACAAGGGGCCGATGGGGTATTACTCGTTCTACTCGGAATGGATGAGCGGTAAAAGAGGCTGGTCGTCAAAGCCTGGAATCGCCGTTCAGTTTTTCGGGACGGACCAATTCAAAGCTGAGTTGTCGAAGCATCCTGATTGGGTCGCTTTGGAGATTCCTGCTGATGCCGACAAACGCTGGCGCGCAAGAAAGCCGGTTCCGAATTACAGAAAGAGAAAATGAACATTAAGCTAAAGCCTCCGTGTTGGGTGGTTCACAAGGAAACCGGGGCCGTTCTGAGAATGCGCAGCGTCAGCATTCCGAACGGAAGACTTAGAGCGCACGGATGGAATGGCCTAGTTTGTCATGTGCAGAATCACAAGGGGACGGGAATCGCGGAATACCGTAAATTTAGAGCACCTACTGACGATGAATTGCGTGCATTCAACCACACTGTAGGAAAAGCATTTGGAATCTAGAATGAATGACGCAGCAGTTGAGAAGATTTATCGACGGATGTTCAAACGTCGGCTTTGCCAGTATTCAAATCCGCTGGACTCTTGGAACGTGGTCTATGTCTCAAAAATACGGCCAAAGAAGGCGACTGAGGCAATCGCAGAGTTATTGGCGGTCGGCCATCGCGTCACGGCTGGGTATTACACCACTGGCGTTCGTGGATTTCACGAATGGATGATCTTCTGGAAACCGAAGAAATCTAGCGCGCGGCCGTCTTCGTCAAACTGACGGTAATTCTGCTGTTCGGGTGCGTGAGCATGAGGATCGCGGCGCGGTGGTTGCCATTGGCAGAAACGACGTATTTACCTGGCTCAACGCTTGGGACGACGTGAATCTCGCTGACTCCCTTGTCCTTGAATGGCTCGCGCTGGAATAGGCGATTTGCCGCGAGCAGACGGCTCTTGATGAGTTCGTCTCGGCCAATCTTCAGACTCGAGACTGGGATCGTCGTCTTGATCGTTTCGTCGGGTGCTTCCGGTGGTTTCTTATCCTCGTAGGGAAGTCCAAGCGCCTCGGGGCGGATGCGGCGCTCGCCGAGTTTGTTGATCGTTTCCGCTGCGTCGATGTCGTCCTCCAGCGGCATGAATGTGGCCGGTTTCCCGGTGTTCTGTTGGATGCGCGCGCGCACCTGGTCCATCACGGCCTTGTCCTCGGCGATGAGGCCCTTGAGTTGGTCGATCTTGAGCACTACGCCAGCTTCCTCGGCTTCGCGGGCGAGGCGTTCTCCCGGGGTGCCTCCGTCTTCGGGTTTTCCGGTGTCTTCGGTTGGCATGAAGCCCGAAGGTTGCAATTTCAATGCCGCGCGCAAGGATTCTCGCAAAGGCTCGTTCACGTCGGTCTTTCCCTCGGCGTCCCGCTGCTGCTGGTAGGCGTTCAGTGAGCCGTATTCCTTGTTCACGCGCTGGTGAAGTGCGTCGATCTCGTCCTCCTCCTCGGGGGTGAGTTTCCCCTTTTGCTCCTTCTGCGAGAGGGATTCGAAGCGTTGGATCCATGCGGGGTCGGATTCGTCGATCATCGGTCCTTCTCGTGATTCCGGCATGAATCCGGCCGCGACCGCCTTCGGGTTGAGCTTCGACATTGGCTCGAGGTCTGAGGCCGGCGCGGTGAATCCCGTGGGCCGGACGGTCTGAATGTCTCCCTCCTGCATCGGGATGGCGCTTTCCGCCCCCTCGAGGATGTGCTGCGGATCGAGCGTTTCGAATGGGCTTTTGAAGGCGTCGTTGGTGTCGAATCCTTCGGCCTTGAGCTTGGCGCGGATGGGGTTGCTTTCTCCGGTGGCCTCGTCGACCCATGGGTTGTTTTCCTGGGCCAGCGCGTAGGCTTCCTCGGAAGTCTTCATCCGCTCAACTGCTCGGTTTAGAACGCCTTGGAGTCTGGCCTTGTCCTTTTCGGTCTTGGCCTCGGCGAGTTTGTCCTGCTTTTCCTGCACTTCTTTGATGCGCTGGGCATATTTCCCGGCGTCCTCGCTGTGCATTAGGAGGTTCATCACCGCGAAGCGATCGGCGGGGATGGTCTCTGGCGTGTAGTTGAGGTCAGGCTTTGGGAGGTTGCTGTCGGGGAATCCTTTGATCGGCGCGCTGCCGTCGCCCTTCCAGCCGTGGGCGTGGTTGTCGGCGTAGACCTTGGCGTCCCGGATCATGGTCGATTCCTCGGCCAATGGCAGGTTGAGACCCTTGGTTTTGACGAAGTTGTTGTAGCTCTCGGCGTTGTGCAGGAGGTTGTCCAACGTGAAGACCTGTTCCATCGGGCGTCCGCCCTTAAACACGGTGGTGATGGGGATGATCGCCTTGTGCTGGATGGTGCCTTTGGTGCGGTCTGCGGCCGGGTCTTCGACGTATTCCCCGCGGCGCTCGGTCATGCCGACGCGCTGCCATGGGGTGTCCTCGGTCTGGGATTTCGCGGACCGATAGCGAATGTGCATCAGGTCGCCGAGGCTTCCCTGCAACTGCTGAAGGTTCGAATCTGCGCGCTGGGTGATGCCGCCGGCTAGGTCGACAAGGGCCGCGTGGTATGGATTCTTGATGTCGAAGTTGCCGACGACTCGAACATTGCCGACGGGGTCGACTTCGCGGTGCAGCCCTCCACTATGGTCGTCGCCGATGGCGTCGAGGATCGCGTTGGCCTTGGCGTTGTAGATGCGTTTCTGCGCGGCGTCCGTTTCGGGTTTCTTCTCTGCGGCTACGGCTTTTTGCTCGGCATTCGCCACGATGGCGTCGACTGCCTCCCGAGTAGGTAGGGCGGGACGCAACGGCCCAGGCCCCGAAGGCGCTTGAACAGGAGTCGGAAGTGCTTGAATTGCGACCGCTGGGCTTTGAGGAAGTGGTTGGTTCTGTGTCTCTGGCGTCTTTCCGGCTGGTTGAACATTGGCTCTTTCCTCCTGTCGTTGGCGTTTTTCTTCGGCGGCCTGCTGGTCGCGGAATTGGTTGCGGCCTTGGATGGCCTTGCTGATCTCCAAAAACATCTTCCCGGGCGTTCCGTCGCCGAATCCTTTGTCATGGACCAGCCGAGCCACTTCATCCGGGGTGAGGTTCGGGTTGTCGGTGTCGATGGTGTTGCGCCAGATACCCTTGTGCTGGAATTGGTTCTCGCGCTCCTCTTTGAGCATGGTGGAGAGGTTGATGCCTCCCTCCTCCATGATGGCGTCGATGATGTCGTCGCCGTTCGGGCTCGGTGGGATGCCGAAGGTGCTTTTCTTGCCGGTCTTGGCAATGGCACTCTGGGCGTCCCGCTCGCTGTTGTAGGTCTTCTGGCTGGTCGGGTTGCCGGCGGCGTCGACGATGATGAAGGTTCCGGCAGGACCTGGCTTTACACTGAGGGCTGGTGTTTCCGGCTTGGCATCTGTCGGCTGATCGGGTGCGTAATCGTGCGCCAGCGCCACGACGTCGCCGATTTTGTGGGTCTTGGTGCCGCGGGCGTTCATCGGGTCGGTTGTCCTGGTCGTGTCGATCGTATCACCCACGGCTCGGGTGACTCGGCGGATCTCGCCGTCTCGGGTTGCCACGATGTCGCCAATGCGCGGCGCGGCGCCGGTCCCGCCGGTCACCGTGTGTTTCTGGCCGGTTTCGTCGGTAAATTGGCCTTTTTCGCCGAGGGGGATTTGGACTGGCTCCGCTGGCGCGCTCGGGAACTTCTGGTTGGCGCGCTTCTTCAAGGCGTCGATAAGGGCTTCCTCGTCCGTTTTACCCTCCGCGACATCGGCCCATTGCTTGGCTTCGTCGGCTCCGATTCCTTGCTGTCGCAAAAGCGCGGCGATTCGGAATCGATTCAAACCGGTTGGGTTCGCGTTTTGGCCTTGTGGAACGGGTTGTGGTGGCTGCTGTTCTCCGGCGATAACTTTTTGCCATGCGTCGAGGCGTTTTTGGAGTCCATCCCGCTTCTCGGCGATGGCCTGCGCTTCGGCGGCGTTGGTGGTCGGTTTTGGCTTGTCCAGTGCAGAGAGTTGATTCTGTAGGTCGCGGATGGCCTGCTCGGTGGTCGGACCGGCGACACGGGCCTTGCGCGCTGCTTCCCCGACGTCGTAGAGCGTGTCCTGCATCCGGCGCGCGGCTTCCTTCACCATGCGGGTCTTGAAGGCCAGCGTGGCATCGGGATCCACCGGCGCCGAGAGACCGAGGGCTTCGAACATGCGCGCGGCGCCGTCGATGATTTTCTCTTTCAGGGGCTTGGAGAGGGTGAATTTCGATACGTCCTCACCGCGGAGGATGCTGCGGGTGATCTCGGCCAGGTTCTCCTCGAGGATGGCGTTGACGGGGTTGGCCTTCTCGATCTGGGCGCGGATGGCGGCACGGTTCTGGTCGTTGACTCCCTTGGTGCTGTTGACCAGAGCGTCGTAGTAGGCATTTGTCATGTCGCCGATTTCCTGCGGGGAAAGGCGTTGCGCGATGGATTGGATGAGTCCTCGGGAGTCGGCCTGCTGGCTCATGTCGGACAGCCATTTCACGACGGCATGGCCTGTTTCGTGGCCGGCGGTGTCGGCGGTGGCTTGGCCTGCCTTCCCACCTGCGGCACTTAGGGCGTCGGCGTTCAGGTAAATGGTCGATCCGTCGGGCGTGATCTTTCCGCGGGCCCCTTGGCCGATTTCTCCGCCGGCGGCCTTGGCGAAGGTTGGACCGTCGACGACAAGGACGTCGGTATCGGTTCCGCCAAAGAGGAAAGAGCGGAGGCGGTTGATGCGCGCCTGGTCCTCGGGTGCGAACTTCGCCATAGTGGCGTTGTGGGCGGCGTAGTCGGGGTTGGCCGTGAATTGGGTTTGGCCGTGCTGCTCCATCAGCTTCGCCTGCAGGGCCTGGTCCATGGCGCGCAGGGATGCGGATGCGTGCAGCGCCCCAAGGCCGGCGCCGAAAATGCCCGCTCCGATGGTGCTTTGGGCGAATTCTTCGGGTGATTCGGCCTGGATGGCGTTCACCGGCGCGAATCCCGCGGCCGTGGAGATGCCTGTTGCCGCGAGATTGCCGACGTTTCGGGCCGTGTTCGGCACAAAGGTGCTTTTACCGGCGTTTTCTGCAGCCTCGGCGGCTTGGGTGTAGGCACTGGGGTTGCCGGTCCGGAATTCGTTGCCTTGAGCCTCAAAAACGCGCCCGAGTTTTGATCCCAGCTTGGCGCCGAGTAGCAGGGCCCCGATGCCGGCGGCTTCTTCTGGGTGCTGGTAGGCCTCGTATCCTGCTCCTAGGCCGATGGCTCCCTTGGCGACGGATCCAAGGTGGCCCGGGATGGCCTGTGCGGCTTTGAGCGGGAGTTGCATTCCCTTTCCGGCCAATTCCGTAGCGGCGCCTCCGATGGCTCGCGCGCCTGGGAGCATTGGTGCCTCGGCCAAGGCCAAGTTGAGCGGGTCGCCGGCGGCGGTCTTCATCTCGGTCGCCAAAGGGCGCACCGGCGGCGCTCCAATGGATTTCAGTCCCTCGGGGCCGTAGGTTTCCGAGAGGGGTGCGCCCTCGTTCGGGGTGATGGCTGAGACAACACCGGTGTCGATCGGCGTTCCGGTGGCGATCTGCTGCTGGTTTTTGAAGGCTTGGATGCGGGCGTTGAAGTCGGCGCGCGCCTGCTGCGTCTCATGGGCCTTGCGCTCCTCTGGCGTCATGGCGGCGAGGGTGTCCTGGCTCGCCATGGATTCCACCCCTCCTTCTCCGCCCGATGGCAGGGCGTTGACGACCTTGCGACCGAGGTTGCGGAGGTTCTGCTCGATCCCTTGGGCGGCGAGGATGTTCTCGGCCTTGAGTTGCGCAGCCTTTCGACCGTAGGCGTCGGCTGCTTCCGTATTACCCATTGCGTTCGCTCCGCCGGCAATCAAGGAGTCGTAGGCCTGCCGGTTGACGTCGATTGGCGTCTGGACAAGGCCACCCAGAAATTTACCGACTCCCTTCACGCCTTCCACCCACGGGGCCAGGCTGAAAACGGTTTTTGCGGCTGCGCCGGCCTTTTCTCCAATGGTCCGGTTGGCGCGGGCCTGATCGACTTGAAACGCCGTGTCTGCATCCTCCGGGTTCATGGCGGCGTGCGCCACTGGGTCAAAGGTCGAGTCGCCTTTAAGCTTCTGGATGTGGGCTTGGACGTCCTCCTGCGGCGCGACGAATCCGCCGGCGGCTGGCGCTGGGGCGCTCAGGTCTTCTTCTGGCGCGGTGAAGGCCATTTATCGTTTCGTGGCGGTTTTGCCTTGGCTGTCCCGGTATTGGGTTCCCTTGGGGAGTGCGTCGTATTCCGCCTGGCTGTTCACAGTGGGGATGCCCTGTGGCTGTGCTCCTGTCGCGGGTTGCGCCGCGGGTGCGCCGGGATTTGGAACACGGGACGGTTCGATCTCGGCCGGATCGACTCCAAGCTGGCGGATAATCGCGGCGGACCTAGGGTTGAGCCAGTTGGTCTCCTTCCATTTGCCCATGGTCTGCATATATTGGTCGTGCAGTTCCCCGAGGCGGCTCCCAACGAGATGCAGGGCGGCTTGGACTGCGGCCTGAGTCTGCTCGGGCGTGTTCGCGGCAGAGAGAGCGTTGCGGGCGGCTTCGACCTCGGCGGTGTGCGGTGCTCCACCCTGAAACGTCTTTGCAAGTTCCGCGGCGACCGCCTGCTTGACCTGCTCCACTCGGGTGATTTCGGGGCTTCCATTGGCCGATGCGATCTGGTTTTTCACCCAGTTCAGGGGCTTGGCGCCGGGGGTGCCGCTGTGGAAGTTGTCGAGGCCTTGCATAGCGTCGTTCAGGTCTTTCAGATGCCCGATGACGGTGTTTGCCGCGGTGATGTTCTGAAAGGTCTTGCCTCCGCCCTGGAAGTCTCGAGCGAGCGCCTGCCGTGCCTGGTATTGGCTGGCGTCAAAAGTGGGGTCGTAGGCCTGCGTCGCCGCGAGCACACGCAACCGCTGCGGTGCCGGCATACGGGAGAGGGCGGTGAGCGGGATCTGGTAGCTGGCGAGTTGTTTGGCGACGGAGGCCTCGTTTGGAGCGAGTCCCTTGAGAGCCGCTTCGCCGTGGACCGGTTGACCGAGCTCGTCGGTCTGCGGTGCGGTCTGCTGGGTGTGCGGGCTGATGATCTTCGACTCTCCGGTGATGGGGTCGTAACGCACCATTTCCCCTGTGTTTGGGTCAGTGAAATACTTGAACTGCTCGGGCTTGCCTTCTGTCTTCTGGACGTCGCCGAGCTTCCCTGTGACCGTTTCCCCGGGCTGCGTCTGAACGCCGACAAAATGGCCGGCTGCGGTGCTTTGCTGCTGGTTATAGAGACCGGGGATGTCGGGGACGGTGGGGTATTTTCGAAGAAGTTCACCCTGAGAATACGGGTCGAGTTCATTCCATCCCTTCCCTTTTGTCGTCGGGTCGACGGCCCATTGCGCCATTTCATTTGAAGCGGTGCGGCCGGCGCGGGCGTTGGCGACGGTATCGGTGGCCTGTTCGGTCGCCGCCTGCTGCTGCAGCCGGCGCTGGCGCATGTCCTCGAGCTCGGCCTGCGTGCGCGCGGTTCCGATGGCCTGGGTTTGGTCCACGGGCTGGGAGAATGGGTCGAGCAGGGAGGCCATGGCTTAATCGTAGTTGTCCTCGTAGGCGTTCACGCGGGGGCGCGCACCTTCGGAGTTGGAGGCGGACTTGCTGGCGTTTTCCCCGGCGTTACTCTGTGCTGCGGGTTGTTTGGGCGGCTGCATGCGGGTGTCGCCTGCGTCCTGCGTCTGGTCCGGTGCCGCGGTGGTCACGCCGCTGCCCTGCGGGGCGCCGCGGGCGCCGCCGATGATGTCCCGCACGTTGGTGAAGGCCGAAGGTTCGCCGTATTGGTTGGCGTGGGCAGTGAAGGCCACGTTTTCCGGGGATCCCGCTTTCCAGATTTCGGGGTAATTTTGATACAGATTCGCCCGGGCCTCGGCTTGGTTGTAGGGCTGTGTGGCGCCGGTGGTGGAGACTGAGTTGCCTTGGGCGTCGGTGACGTTTCCGGGGGTGAATCCAGTTGTGTGCGTGCGTCCATCTTCTCCAATAAATGTGCTCTGAGTGCTTGGGGTTTGGTACTTCTTCAGGATGCCCGACGAGCCGGCGTAGTCGTTCTTCGGGTTGTACTCAATGACTCGCGCGCCTTCGTTGCCGGAGTAGGGGTCAAAATAGCTTTTGTCGCCGCGGTAGTTGCTCGTGCTGTCGGCGATGGTGGTCCCTTGCGGCAATTTGCTGCCGCCGGCGAGGTTGTTCAGCGGGACTGGGGAATGGATGTAGTCGGGCTGCTGGGGTGTGCTCTGCGTGTTTGTGACCGGATTGGAGGCGCGCGCCTCCTCGGCCTCCATTCCGGTGGCGTATGGGCTCAGGGTGCTGGCAAAGCGCGCGTTCCACTGATCGGCCGGAGTGAATCCGTAGGGGCGACTCTGCGCCGAAGGAGGGGCGCTGCGGCCGCCATTGTTCGCCCGGGCAATGCGGGCATTCTCATGGGCGTCGATCTGGCGCTGGTTTTCGATCTGTTCCTGGGCGCTCTGTTCGTGGCCAAAGGTCTTTTTTGGACCGACGAGCGTAACGGGCGGAAAACGGGTAATGGCCATAGATCAGGATGGGTTTGCGGGCGGTTCTGGTGTGGGAGTTTCTGGGATGGTAGGGGCGACTTTCTCCTGCGCCTGCTTGGCGAGGTCTTCCTGCTTTTGTGCGGCCACTTTCTTGTTCGTTTCGTCGAAAAGCGCCTGCAGGCTCGGGCTGCGAGGTTCCGGAACTGGAGAGCTTTGACTGCCGAGCATCACGGTTTCGACCGGGTCGCCTTTGCCGAGCAGAACTTGGGTCAACGCCTCCTCGCCGTTGGCGGCGGTGATCTTCGTTTTTGACCGTCTGGTGATGGAAACGATGAAGTCAGGCATGGGGCGTTGCGGGTGGGGTTTTCATACTCTCTGTTTTCGGTTCTGTCACGCTTTGAATCTTCTCGGCGTTGTGGATGGCCATGCGGATCAGTCCGAGGGCCGGGAGTTGCTTTCCTGGGACGTATTTCAGCCAGTCCCGGCGGTTGGCCTCCTTGACGATTTCCACGGCAAGCGCCTCCTCGTTTTTATTGCACCACTCGATCCCCATGCGGTCCATTCGACTGGAGAGCATGTTGCACTGGCATCCGTCTTTCGGGAGAAATTTCAGGAGGGCAAAAATCTTTTTGAGTTCAGTCCCGACGCCCATGGCTGGCTTAAGGACCGGTTTTTGGACGTTTTCTGCGCTGACACCATAAGGGCATGCGAAGTCGCGCTCGGCGACAAATCCCTTGGAGAAAAGCGATGCTCGGAAGGTTTGGTCATGTCGGCACGCCACACAATGGACGCGCGCGGAGCAATGGGGGCTCTCGGTCCAGTTCATATCGAAACGCCGGCTGATCCGTCTCCGATGTCGGCGCCGGATAGGCATGTGATGGTGTTGACGAACGTGCCGGAAAGGTGCCCGTCTCCGATAAATAGCGGGCCGCCGATGTTGAATGATGGCTGCTCGGGAACGCCCCATGATCCCAGAAGCGAGAGACTCAAATTGGAGCGGTTGCAGCTGATCCCCCAATTGATCGTCTCCGTGTAGGAGATCGGGTCGTCGGATGCGCAGTCCGGCAGTGCTCCGTAATAAAGCAGTTCGACCGTTCCTCCGGATCCTCCCCACGTCCTTGGGCCCGCCTTGGAAAGCGTCACAGTTCCCGCGGGGGTGACGGAGGTTATTTTGATGTAAACACTGCTAATCCCCGGTTGTGGAATTTCGATACAGTCCGTGTTGCAAAGGGTGAGTCCCGAAAAGACGAGTTCCATGGTGGCCGGGTAGAGCGTCTGGCAGGTGTTCTCCTGCGGGTCGTCGTTGATGTCGCTGTCCTCGGGGATGAAAAGGTCGGGTGGCGGTTCTCCGGTAATCGACCCTTGAGGTGGAGGAAGAAAGGAGTGCTTTTCCTCGTTTGGGAAAAGCCCTTTTCCGTCCTGCCATCCTGGCTTGAATGAGCGCAGCAATTCGATGACTGACGGCGGTAGTTCGCTCATGACGGGGTTTCCACGGTGACGGTGCTCATCTTGTAAAGATTGAGCCTGCCCGGGGTGACTTGGCAATCGGCAATGAAGCTCGACGGCATCGTGGTCGGATTGGATTCCGTGATTCCTGTGTAACCGTTGGTGATGCAGGGAGGGATTCCGGCGCTGGAGTAGGAGACCGACGTCGAGATTTGCTCGATCGTGCCGGCTGGATCTGCAGAGACGCTGTTGGAAATGTCGTAGGATTCACCGAGCGTGGCGATGCTTCCGGAGGCCAGGATGAAGACCTGAACGGCCGCGAGGTCGCTCGGGCCTGGAGCCGTGGTGAAATACTCATCCACGATGACCGCCTTCCCTTTCCTGGCGCCGTGCAGCATGTCGAGGGTCACAGTGCTGTTAAAGCGCCATGCGGTGCGCCAGGTGACGGAGGCAAAGCTGCCGGTGAGCGTAGTGGTGGTGGTGCCGCTGCCAACATGCCCTGTGACGCCCTGCAGAACGTCTGGAAATGGGTAGTCGATGTAGGTGCTGTAGGTTTTGGTGGCTCCGGAAAGGCTCGAGGAAAGAGGCTTGCTGCGAATCTTCACCGCGACCTTGTTCGTGAGGCCTTTGATGTCCACGAAATATCCGCTTCCGTCGATGCCGCCGTTTCCCTCGGATCCAACCGCGACGAGTGAACGCAGCACTTCCACGGCGATGTTCGTGTTCGGGTCGGTCTCAACGTCGCGGATTTCGATTCCGGTGAAGTCGGCGAGTGTTTCCTCGTAGACGAGCTCGTCGGTGTGCGGCTGTGTGATTCTGCTCCCAACGACGCCACTGAGTCCGGTTGGCGGGTCGGTGAGCGTGCTTTCCAGCGGGACTTCCTGCGTGGTCGTCTTTAACTCAATGGAGTTCAGAAACTCGGGCGGATAAATCCGGCTCCCGCCGATCAGCCACTCTTCTACCCTTAGCGGTCCTGGGTTGCGCGTGGCCATTTACTTCCCTCCGGTTGGTGTGGGCGAAGTCGTGGCCGGTTGCGCCGGTGGTGGCGTGGCCGGGGTGGTGGTGCCCGTGTAAAGGCCAACGTCCCAGGCGATGAAGCTCTGAATTGCCTCGTCGTAAAGCTGCTTGATGGTGTCCTCGGGGATGTTTACGACGAGGC
>Ga0207641_10003768_pt1 | contig 13317 bp, 11 predicted proteins | sample KBSSwiS62_FD_184306 | JGI IMG/M metagenome (GOLD analysis project Ga0207641, IMG submission 184306) | Switchgrass rhizosphere microbial communities from Kellogg Biological Station, Michigan, USA - KBS Switchgrass S6-2 (SPAdes) (version 2) | ecosystem: Host-associated > Plants > Roots >... | reverse complement strand
ATGGATCGCAAATTCGTCAAACATCCGCGGACGAAACCCGATCCATCCGAGCTGGGGCGACAATCGCTTGCCGAGCCCGTTGAGCACCCCGCGGGCGGTGATCGTGTCGGCCAGGCCGGTCGCCGCGACTTCCAGGGCGGTCTCGATGTCCTCGACCTCGATCCGGGGCCGCAGCGTCCCACCCACCGACTGGACGAGGCGAGCGAGTTGGCGCCGGGTCGAATCCTCGTTTCCCCAGCTGGCTTCGGACAGAACCAGGTCCGCCTGCGCCAGATCAGTAGCGGAGATCGACTTGCGAACCCGATCCGGCTCCGCACTGACATAGACGACCTCGTCCCGGATAACGGGCGTCACGCTGAGCCCGTCGTCGGCGATCGGCAGGGCGATGATCGCCGCTTCCAACCGGCCTCGGCGCAGATCGGCCAGCACCTCCATCGAATTCTGCCCGATGAGTTCGACGCGGACGCCAGGATGGGCCCGCAGCATATCGATCACGAGATCACTGCCCAGGTACAGACGTGCCGTTCCGAAGACCCCGAATCGGACCGTTCCGGTGATGACATCGCGCACCGAGATGACCGCCCGCTGACCTTCCTCCACTGCCGTCAAAGCCCTTTGCGCGTAAGGACGCAGGATCTCGGCGGCTTCGGTGGCGACGACCCCCCGCCCGGCTCGGACGAACAGCGCCGTGCCGAGGGATTGCTCCAGCAGTCGTACCTGTTCGGACAGCGACGGCTGAGCCAGCTCGAGCTCGACCGCGGCCGCAGTGAAGGATCCCAGGTCCAGGGTGGCGAGATAGCAGCGGAGCTGGTGCAGGGTAACCATAGGTTTCTCCTGTTATATCGCAAGGAAACAAAGCCTACCTCGATCAGTGCGGGGCGCTTAGCGTCACCCTGTGAGCACTAGCGACGTTGCCCTCGGCGCCTCGAGCGTTTTGGAGCCTGCTTCGGTGTCGCCGCGTCGAGCGGGCCCCGGCGTCGGGTTGTGCCTGATCTCGGCGTCCATGTTCGGGATCGCCGCCGTGTTCGCCAAGGAGGCGTTCGCCACCGGCGTGAGCGTTCCCGCGTTGCTGGCCACCCGCTTCGGCATCGCCGCCGTTCTGTTCTGGCTGGTCGCTGCCGGGCAATCTCGTCGGCGTCGGTATCGGCCGTCGCGGCGGTTGTTGCTGCGCTGCGTTGCCCTCGGAGCGATCGGTTACGCGTTGCAGGCCGCCTGCTATTTCACCGCTCTGACCAAGATGAACGCCTCCTCCGTCGGACAGCTGCTGTACGTCTACCCGGCTCTGGTCCTGTTGATTGCGGTCGGGTTGCGGCGGGAATCCTTCGACGCCGCCAAGCTCGTCGCCCTGGTGACGTCGGCGGTAGGCCTGACCGTGCTGCTCCGGGCCGGAGGCTCGGTGGGAGCGATCACGACCACCGGTGCGCTGTTGGCGTTGGGAGGAGCTGGAACCTACGCCGTTTACATCACGATCGCGCACACGATTCCGGCCGAGCTCGACGTGTTTGTGCTGTCGGCGCTGGTGTGCGGCTCCGCCGCGGTGAGCACCCTGACGTTCGGCTTGATGACCGGCAGCCTGCGCGGGCCCGACAACGTCGCGGGCTGGGGATGGCTCACGCTGCTCGGGGTGTTGTGGTGACCACCGGCTCCCGGCACGTTCCTCGGTGGACTGCGCCTGGTCGGCGCGTCAGCGGCGGCGATCCTGTCGTGCTGGGAGCCGGTGGTCACCACCCTGTCCGCAGTGATCGTGTATGGCGATCGCTTGACTGCCGGTCAGATCGTCGGCGGCGTCCTAGTGCTGGCTTCGGTCGTGGTAGTGAGGGCGCGCTATGACCGGACCCGAACCGAGCTCGGATCGTAGGGCGGCTTCAACGACAGACCCACCGGCGTGCTGACCCCGGATACGTTGACGGCGAATCCGGGCCCGGCCAGGTAATCAGCTGTAATGGGCAGGCGGTCGGGATGGCGGAGGTAGGCGAGCCCGACCGCGCGACCAACGCTCGCGCACCAAGCGGCTGAGGTGACCTGTCCGATGGCCCGGCCGTTGAGGGTGACCAGTTCGCCGCCCCACATCATGATCTCGGCGTCGTGCACCGTAAAGGACACCAGCCGTCGCGCCGGCCCTTCGCTGCGAGCCTTCTCCAGGGCGATACGCCCCAGGAACGGAATATCTGTTTCCAGTTTGGTGGCAAACAGCAAACCGGCTTCGACCGGATTGAAATCCGGCGTGAGGTCAGTGCCGAACGCTCGATAGCCTTTCTCTAGTCGCAATGCATTGATTGCGTAGTAGCCGGCGTTCACAACCTTGAACTGGGCACCGGCGTCCAGCAATGATTCGTACACACCGACCGCGAACTCGTTCGGCACATGCAGTTCCCACCCGAGCTCACCGACGTAGGTGATTCGGGTCGCCCGCACGGTGGCCGTTCCGACGCCGATTTCGCGGCTGCTTCCAAAGGGGAAACCCTCATTCGACAGGTCCGCGGTGGTCAAGGCGGAGAGCAAATCACGTGAGTACGGGCCCATCACGCCGAAGACGGCCGTCGAGCCGCTGACGTCGGTGACACTGACTCGGAAGTCGTCCGGCGTGTGTCGTCGCAGCCAGTCCTGATCGCGGATGGGCGACGCCGAACTCGTGATCAACAGGAATTCGTCATGTCCGGTACGGGTAATGGTGACATCGGCTTCATAGGTCGCGCGCTCGTTGAGCATCGGCGTGTACACCGCTCGACCGACCGCGACGTCGATGTCGGCGGCGCAGAGCCATTGCAGCAACCGGACCGCGTCCCGGCCGGCGACTAGGAGCTTGCCGAACGAGGTCTGGTCGAACACGGCAACCGCGCGCCGGGTCGCAAGCTGTTCATGGTTGCACCACTGCTGCCAGTCCGGGATGCCCCAGCTGTAGTTGAGGCGTCGGGGCGCCGTTTCGGCCGTGCTCGGCGGGCCGCTCGATGCGAACACGTTGGGTCGTTCCCAACCCATTTTAGAGCCGAGGAGCGCGTTGGCGGCAACCAGCTGCGCATATACCGGAGATCGCCGGAACGGCCGAGCGCTCTCGAATTCGCGGTTGGGCCACGGCAACGCATAGTGCAGGCCGAGCACCTCGGACACTCGCTCGCGCAGCCACCGGTTGTTGCCGTTGAAGGGGGCGAAGCGCCGGATGTCGACCACGACCAGATCCTGACCCGGCTCGCCCGCGATGATCCATTCGGCCAGCGCCTTTCCGGCGCCGCCGGCCGAGGCGATGCCCACCGAGTTGAACCCGGCGGCGACAAAGAAATTCTTCACCTCGGGAGCCTCGCCGAGAACGAATTGATTGTCGGGCGTGAAACTTTCCGGGCCGTTGTAGAACTTCTTTATTCCGGTAGTGGCCAGGGCCGGGATCCGCCGAACAGCACTGTCCATCAGGATCGAGAAGTGATCCCAGTCCTCGTCGAGCAGCTGGAACTCGAACGGGTAGGGCAGCGCATCAGGCGCGACCCACGGCTTGGCATTGGGCTCGAACCCGCCGACGACCAGGCCACCGACCTCCTGCTTGAAGTAGGTGTAGCCGTCGGGATCACGCAGGATCGGCAGCTCCCGGTGGACGCCCTGGATCTGTTCGGTGACGACGTAGAAATGTTCGGCCGAGTGCAGTGGCACCGTGACCCCGCAAAACTCACCGACGGCCTTGGCCCATTGGCCGGCACAGTTCACGACGATGTCGGTTTCGACGTGCCCCAGATCGGTCTGGACGCCGGTCACCCGACCCCGCTCGGTCGCGATCCCGGTGACCCGCACTCGTTCCAGGATCTGTACACCCCGCATTCGGGCGCCGCGCGCCAGTGCGGCGGTCAGGTCGGACGGATTGACGGTGCCATCCCCGGGCAGCCAGATCGCCCCGACGAGGTCACTGGCTTCGAGTAGGGGATAGCGCTGCTTAGCCTCGTCCGCGCTGATGATCTCGCAGTCCAGATCGAACGCTTCGGCGGTCGCGGCGGTGCGTTGAAGCTGGATCAAACGATCCCGGGTCCGAGCCACGACCAGCCCGCCGCATTGCTGGTAGCCGGTGGCCAGGCCGACCTCATCTTCCAGCCGCGCGTAGAGGTCGGTCGAATACTGGACGAGGCGAGTACCGCTTTCGGTGGCCCGTAGTTGTCCGACCAGGCCAGCGGCATGCCAGGTGGTGCCGCTGGACAGACGCCCCTGCTCGATCAGCAGGACGTCGGTCCGTCCGGCCTGAGCGAGGTGATAGGCAACGCTGACGCCGATTACTCCGCCACCGATGACCACGATCTCGGCGCGGTCCGGTACCTGCACGCCGCTCCCCAGTCGGATGCTGCACCCTGGGTGACGGAAAAAGTCTAGAGGTTCAGCGGCTGGGCGGCGAGAGGGCTAAACATGTTGCCGCACCAATGAATTGCATCATCAGGAACACACGCCTCAGAAGTAGCGGGCGGGCGGCCGGCCAGTACTCCGGCGCCGACGCGCCCGCTAGCTGAGCAGCTGAACGGCTAGGCGGCGAGCGGCGCCGCACCGACGACGAAGTCCTCGGTGACCAAGATCTGCGCGGCCCGCAGCGGCCCGTCGCATACCCAAGCTGAGTACTCATGGCGGACCGCCGCATCGAGGACGGGCCGCCGGTGTGGGCGGGCTTGCAGGACCGCACTCAATGCTCGCACCAGCAACGGTCCGCGCCGTTCGAGGGTGATGTGGGAGCTGACCAGTGCCCAGGCCGGGCCATCGCCGTCGGCAATGACGCCGAGCAGCCGGGTATCGAAACGCCGAGCGATGGCGTCGGGCAAGCCGAGTTCGGCCAGCAACGGATCGCTCCAACCGCGGGCTTCGGCCTCGGGTGCGAGGGCAACCCGCACTTGTTCAGGACCGAATTCGGCGGCCAGCGCGCCGGAGGTGTAGGCGGCGGCCAGGCCGCCATGGACTGATGCGTACTCGAAGGACAGAGTGTCCATCTGCGTGCCCCTTTGCCTGTATCGCCGGCCCCGTCGGGCTGGGATGACAGAAATTGGACCGCAGGTGTGTGTCGGGTACATGACGACGCCGTGTCATCAGCGCAATTTCGTCGGTATGACGGGCAAACCGTAATACTGACTCATGGTCTCTGGACGGCAGGTCGGTGCCCGGCTCGTAATTACGACGTCCGAGCCGGTCGATCTGGTGTTGCAGATCGCGGTTGCGGACATGGAGCCGGCGGTGCTGTCGGAGACCTGGCAAGTGAGCAACGGACGAGGACCGATCACCTTGACCGAACTAGCTGTTACCGGTGAAGGACGTCTTCATCTGGCTCGGTTGGACGCCGGCCGGCTGACGGTGACCTATGACGCTGAACTGATCGGCCTGGCTGATCCGATGCCGACGACCGATATGGATCGCATCAAATATCTGCGGCCGAGCCGCTACGCCGAGTCGGATCGCTTGTCGGCGGTGGCGCGCTCGGAATTCGCTGGCATCGCTGGCGCGCACGACCTGCTGGCGGCGGTGTCGTCGTGGGTGGGTTCTCGTGTGTCATACGTTCCCGGTAGTAGCGCACCTACTCATGGTGCGGTCGATACGTTCCTATTGGGTCAAGGTGTGTGTCGGGACTATGCGCACCTGGTGATCGCGTTGCTGCGGGCGCTGGATGTTCCGGCGCGGCTGGCCGCGGTTTATGCGCCGGGCCTGAATCCGATGGACTTTCATGCGGTGGCCGAGGCGTTGATCGGCGGCCAGTGGTTCGTGGTGGATGCGACTCTGTTGGCGCCGCGGGAAGGCCTGGTCCGGATCGCCACCGGTCGGGACGCGGCCGATACAGCATTTCTTTCGACTTATGGTTCGGTCGTCAGTCTTGACGAGCTGCAGGTTTATGCCGTTATCGACGGCGACCTCCCGACCGAGGACGTAACGTCACTAATGCACATTCGCTGACCGGCTCGGGCTCCGTCCGCCGCTCCGTCCGCCGCTCCGTCCGCTCCGTCCGCCGGTTCGGCAGCCCGGCCGCCAGTTCGCCAGACCTTGATCATCTGTAGGTTTTGGTTCACCTACACAGGAACGAATATCGACTCGCCGAAAATGGACCTGCGAGTTTCCTCTGCAAACCTGAGTCCAAGGGCCTAGTCGCGGTGGGGAATGCGGTGCATAACGCAACCGATCACACACTCACCTTTCGGACGACATCGGGCAGCATCAATCAGCAGAAGATTGACGTGGGGCAGGTTCTCACTCCGGACTTAATCGCGCGGTACCACAAGCCAGCGGGATGGCGACCGTAGTCACCGATCAGGTGCGGTGGATGGGGTTGTGTCGGGGTTTCTGTTGGGGGTCGATGTGTTTTGGTGGGGTCCACCAGACGGTGTTCTCGTGGAGGTGGGCTGTCCAGCCATGTTTAGGGGCCTGGTTGTTGTGGTAGCCGCAGGTGATCGCCAGGTTGTCGAGGTTGGTGGGGCCGCCGTCGGCCCAGTCGGTGAGGTGATGGATTTGGGATTGGGCGGCGGTCTTCCGGCAGCCGGGGAAGGTGCAGCCTTTGTCCCGGGCGAACAGGGCGAGGCGTTGGCCGGGGCTGGCCAGGCGGCGAGCGCGTCCGTAGGCGAGGGTGCCGAGCTGCTGGTCGAACACGACGGGCAGGACTTTGGCGTCGATGCCGAGGCGCATCGCGGCTTGGACGCTGATGAGACCGCCGTGGTGGGTGGTGGCTTGCCCGGCGCGGTCTTCGAGTTGATCCAACGTCATGCTGACGATCAGGGTGGTCGGGACACCCGCGGTCGCGGGCAGGTCACCGGTCGCGAGGAGGCGTTGGGCCGCTTGTTCGAAGGCATCGTGGAGTCGTTGACCGATCGTGCGGTCATCCGGGATCGGCTCACTCCCCGGCTCCGCGACGGCTTGCGTGGCCGGTTCAGTCTCGAAATCCGGGGCGGTGCCGGAGTTGTCGCTGGGGCTGGTCAGGAGTGGATGCAGGGTCGCCTGCCACACCGCCAGACATCCCGGAGTGAGCCGGCCGCGGAGTTCACCGCACCCGTCGGGTAGTTCCCGCAACGAGATGCCGCGGTGCCAGTCGGCTTGCCGGTCTCGCGGTTCGTCCCCGTCCGGATCGAGGTGGGCCAGGATCCGGGCGCCGATTTGTTTCAGCGTGGCCGGGTGATGTCCCTGGATCGCATAGTCGGTCAACTCGACATCGATCAGGTCCCGGAACTTCGGCTGATCCATCGTGGGCACCGCCCGGACAGTCTCAGCGATGACGGTTGCCTGCCCGGCAGATACCAGGCCGTCACGGGCAGCGTCCGCCGCGACCGGTAACAACGGGGCCAGGTCCTCACCCGTCAGCGACCGGCGCGGACCGAACATTTGCGCTGATGCCACCCGCGCCCGAGCCTGCGACCGGGTCGAGGCCGTCAACTGTGCCAACAATGTCGCCGAATCGCGATAACCGCGAGTGTCGGCGATACCCCGGTTCAGCGCTTGACCCAAAAGCTGGTGATCGACCGCGGCCAGCCGCCGGCTGATCTGATCCGCCGCCCGCAGCAGTTCGAGCACCTCATCATCAGTCGGCCGGCTCCAATCCGAACCCAGCAGTTCGGATATATCAGCATCGATTCGCGACAGCACGCCACCGATCGAAGGCGTTTCAACGCTGGAATCGGTGCCGGTCATAAAGCAAAGCTATCGAATGGGTCTGACACTTTCACCGGTAATCAGTTGGCGAAAGAAAAGCGCGGAATGCCCGCGCAACATAATTCGCATCATGAGAACTCTCATCTCGAATTTGTCGCAACGAGGGAGAGCCGGTCAGAGCGAGGCCCACGACGGATGTGGGCCCCGGCTGCCTACGCGGCTGGTCGGCGACGTAGGCAGCTGGGCCTCCAGCGGCCTGGACTGTTGGCGGGCCAACTGACACAACGTTGGACCCATTCTGTCTGGCGACAGATTGAGAAGCTTCTAGCGACGGGCCCAGACTCTAGCGTTCCACGGCCGCGACCAAGCCGGCCTCCCCGCCAGATTCAGGTGCGTCTCACCGCCGACCAGGTCGCCGAACTGGTCGGCCAGTACCAAGCCGGCGCCTCAATTGCCGTCGTGGCACGTAGGTTCCACATCAACCACGAGACCGCGGCCAGGCACCTGAAAGCCGCTGGCATCCAGACCCGACAACCAGGCCCCGCCATTCCGCCGGATGAAGTCGCCTACGCCATCGAACTTCGCGCTCAAGGCATGAGCTACGGACAGATCGCCAAGATCTACAGCTGCAGCGACACCTCCGTCCGCAACGTGCTACTCAGAGCCGCTGCCATCTCGAGCAGCGCGAAGTAGCGCGCGGACCAGATCGTCGACATCCACCTGGGGACGAATCACGGGGCTGACCACGACCTGCTTCCGAGCTCCAGGAGGTCCGACCGGAACCGGAGTCTGCAATGCGTGCGTCAGATGCCTCACCGCCCTACCCGCGCATTGGGGCAAGCTGCGCTGCCTCGTGCTCACTTTGACTCGGTGTACGAGCGCCTCGCTCCGGCCCAGAGCCTCGCTCGGCCGGTAGTAGTCATGGAGGTAGCGCTGATCACCTGCGCTCAAGAGACCGAAAATGGTTGGGTCGGTCGCCCATAACTCGGTCAGCCACGTACGAGTTTGGAGATAGTTGCTGGAGGTGAGGCGGGCCATTCAGTAAATTTAGTTTATCCCGATTTGAATTGGTCGTATAATTAAAGCACAAATGATCTATATCTACCGGACTTATCGACTGGTGAAAGTAGTCGCAGATGAAATGACAGAATCAACGCATCCCTTGGACAGCGGGCGCGATGTTCCTTTGCTGCACCACTGTCTGACTGTGTTTCAGTCGCTGAACAGACGGTACACGCCTCAGGAAGCACGAAAGATCCTTGCCATCGCTACGGGCGAGAACTACTTAAGCATCAAGGCCGGTAGTGGTCATCCACCCGGACAGCGTCTTCAAATAATGGCTGACGGCGTGATCCTCCTCCGGCCGACAGGTCTTATCATCGCTATGGCCAAGTCCGTCGATGCATCACTGATTATCTCGATTCTGGCGCTATTAGTTTCAATCCTTGTGGCACTATCGAAGTGCTAGTCGACGTCAGTCGGTGGTTCGTCCTCTTGCGACTCAGCCCACTGACTAAGGCTGGTGAGCATCAATTCACCTCGCTCAAGAAGACTGACGACCGCCCGCCTACCTCGTAAATCTCCGAGAATCTTTGTGAGTGCTTCTTGGTACTTGGCTCCTTTTGCGTGTGCGGAGACCTTCGACCGAAGCTCTTGTAGGTCGCGCAGGAACTTGATGTCTCGGTCTCGATCGGGATAGTCCACCGACTCGAGCCACCGTTGCAGCTTCGAGATGCTTGCTTCATTGTCCACCTTGGTCTGAAGCTGCGCTTGCAGTGACTTACTATCCAGGCCATCGCAGAGTAGCTTGGCGAGTCGGCCGATCGCTTCATCGAACTCAGCTTCAGACTCGTTAAGTGGCAGCCGAATCTGTTGCGCGATTTGCGCATCAGATCCGACTGGTTCGCGGAAGAGTGTGAAGCCGGATCGCTGCGGCCAATCTGCGATGAAGCGGTTGTAGGCGTGTCGAAATTTCAGGTCAGCGGCCTTGGGTTCCGCGAACTGGGCAAGGAAAGAGCGGCGAAGTCCCGTTTCGCTCATCGTCCCTGCAGGGGCGATGTTGAAGCTGCGCCAGTAGTCCCGCTCTCCTTCAGGTAGGTCACGGCCGAGGTCACCGAGGAAGACAACAACGCGGTCTTCGTGATCATTGTCGATCTGGACGCCCCACAACCCGGCACATCGCAGGTAGCCATCCTCGACGGTGTAGAGATCGGGATTGTCGTAGTACTTGCGCAGCACTTCTTTACGGAAGTGGACAGGTGTGAGGTAGTGCGGTGCGTCTGGGTTGGCTCCAAAGTAGTTAGCGAGAAGCTCATGTTCGCATGTGTAGGTGAGCTCAGTCCCGTCCTCGTCCGTGCCGATGATGAAGTCTGGGTAGCGCTCATCGCCTTCGTCGAATGGCCAGACGCCCGATTTCTCTATCGGTGGAGGTGCGATGACTCTCTTCCCGAGTACGCGAGTGAAGCCTCGGTCTACAAGGCCGCGACCATCTCCTCCGTGTCGCTCGAGCCGTATGTTGTCGGTCGACCAGTCAGCGTCCTCTGGGATTTCCGCGTCGACGCTATCTGACCAACGCACCGAGTCAACGAACAGCAACAGACACATTTGGCGTGCAGCCTGATACTGGCGCAGGTGCTTCGTCCGAATCCTGACGCGGTCAATGCCAACCTCTACGACTGACTCCGACGTCCCGTCATCACCAAACTTCACGAACGACGATGATCGCGCGTCCCAGTAGAGGTTGTGGAACAGGCGAAACTCTTCACTAATCTCGATATAGGACGGCTTGACGCCGTGGAACTCTCGGACGAGCACCAGGGGTTCCAGCCCGTCACGGGCACCTCGAAATTCATACGTCGCCTGCGGCTTGCCTTCTATGTAGTACTGAACAAAGCCCGGCGCGCCATCGGTGGTGGTCATGTCCCATGCCAGGTCTTGCAGAGCAGAGTCGGCATAGGATTTCGGCGCGAGCGCACAATAGATGCCGTAGTTGTGGTTACGGCTCTCATAACTCGTGGAATAGACTTCGGTCCACCCATCGGCACTGTTACCAGTGAAGCTGACTCTAATATCGTCTTGGTCTAGGTTCACACTTCTATTTTACGATACTTCTCGAGCGCAGCTTTCGCTCAGGCGGCTGGTATCGGTACACGTCACCTTGACAAGCGTTGTCAGAAATACTGGTACCGATCGACGAATCAAGTGGGATTTAAACCTTCCGACAGGGGCGCCCACACGCCGGACGACGCCCCGCCGATGTACCGATGCGTCACCCGAAACGACAAATCCGACCCCGGTTACAGAGGTCGGATCGTCACCCCATTCGGTCTGGCGACAGATTGAAAAACTGCTCGCCAACGGCCCAGACGCTGTCGTAACTACAGGTACCGATCGACGAATCGAGCGAATTTGAACCTTCCGACAGGGACGCTCAGATGCCTGTCGTCGTTCAACCGATTCACCTACCCGTCATCCGAAGACAATCCGGCCGGGTTGCGCTCCTACTTTTGCGGCGGTTACGACTCCCCGCCGGACGGTGAAGTCTCCTTCTGGAACCGGGCGGCCAGGAAATGAGCTGCTGATCGTCAGGTAGTCAGCTTCGTCGAACGCCGTGAAGAGCCGGTAGTGCTCTCGCGTCTCCGCCGCCCAACCAGGACCCGCCATCCCAGCCGACGAAGCCCTTTACGCGGTCGAACTCCGCGCCCAGGGCATGAGCTATGGACAGATAGCCAAGATCTACGGCTGCAGCGACACCTCCGTCCGAAACGTGCTACTGCGGACGGCTCCTTCTGCCGGCAGTTCGCGGTAACGCCCAGCTAGGTCATCGTCGTCAGTTGCGGACGCACGACGGCGCTGCTCAGACCGGCTATTTAGCAATAGATGTGCCTCGGTCGTCGAGCTCACCGGCTCGAACAAGATCCTTGATGTCGTGCGCATCACCGCACTGATGACGATCCGTTTCAGCCGCCTGATCGTCAAAGCGGTTGTCTGCGCTGCGCACCGGCGCTGCCCTCAGATGTCAAGGCTCGGCTAGCGCATCTGTTCTGGGAAGCAGGTTAACAACCTCGGCGACGGTTCGGGCGTGTGACAGTTGCCGCTCAGGGTCGAGCAGCATTGCTGCCGCCATCGGTACGAGACCGGGAACTACGCCGTTGCCCCCAGATGCATAACGGCTTTCAAGGTCTGGGTGAGTGGCTCGTCGTCATCGAGCGTGTGCAAGGCCCGGAGCGTGTTACCGCCGCGCCAGTTCGCGGCCAATCGACCGATGTACCACCCATACAGGCGCACCAGGAATTCGAGCCGGTCCTGCGCAGATTCGTCACTAGGTAGCTCGAACCGCGTTGGGTCAAATAGCGTGTGTCCCCCATGCGTGACACACACGGACGGTTCCGAAGTACAGCCGCTCCGCCGAGGCGACCATTCCTAGGTCTATTGACAGCTCGCCTCAGCCCCTGAGCGGACCGGTTCTTCGGTCGCGATCGCGACTGATAACGTCGCGCCTAGGCTGCGAGATCCAGCGCGTACCGAGTAGGGATTCCTGGAGGGGGCGTGTTCCTAAATCTCCACGAGCGTTGGCTGCTCGCCGTTGTTGGTGTCCGGAGGCGAGAGAAGCGGGATCTGTTCGTTGCTCTGGCAAGCGTCGGCCTCAACGGGGGAGAAGTAGATCTCCTAGCGGAGACTGGCGGATTCACCCTGGCAAAACGGTCAGTCACCCAGGACCTTGAGCAACTTTTCGACGAGCTTTTACGGCCTCGCGGCTTGTCTGTGCATGGCGTATCCTACGGCCACCGACGCTATCGGAAAATTGTGGTTCTAGCAGCCGCCCTTCACAGGGCGGGCGTTAATGCAGGAGACTTCCGCGTCGCCTGGGCGGCCGGAAATCGTACAATCCGGGACTTCAGGCGCCTCGCTGCCGAGTCACGTACTTAGGGCTGAGGGCCGCCCGTCGCCAAACCATGTGCACTGCTCACTGAAGGTGGCCAAAGCATGTCTGACCGACCTATCCGCCGCAAGGGTTGCCTTCAAGTACCTCCCAGTAGCCATCCACGAAATATGCCTTTAAGGTACTCCTGTTTTTATTGGCGGCTGAAAATTCGACGATACCCGTACCCAATTCTGTTTGCGTCCAATCAGTAGTCGGGAAGCCAACGTCGACGGGACTGCGCCTGGGTCCGACTCCGTAAATCGAGCCATGCGCCAGAAATTCGGAAACCGCGTCTTCGGGCGTTGAGCCCCTTGGCAACTTGGGGTCAGCCGTGATTCTAAATGGTCCAGACTCACAGTCTCCGTCGGATGACCCTGCTGCCGAAACCGCCATACTTCCTGACGAGTGGTTTACTTGAATACTAGATGGCGCCGAAGGCTGGTCGGAAGGGTTGCTTGGGGTCGCAGAATTAGCGCAAGCCCCAAGGACAACAACGCCATTTGAAATTAGGGCTGCCAAAAGCAACCGCCTCATTAACATTTAGACCGCCATTCCACAATTCGTCAACAACTAACGCCCTTCCACCAAACGACGCTCGAGTAAGAGCCACTATAGTACCTCGTAGACCAAGTGCCATTATAAAGAAGATATTGGGTAATGCACTCATACTGCCCATAGGAGCCATACTTCGCTCCCGTATCTGTACCCCAGCCGGCAACCACACCTACTCGTAGGCCGCTATTGGACACGCCGCGCAGGACCGTGTAGTAGTTCGTGTGGTTGTAGTTAATGAATTTTATTGAGTCGGCCATGAA
>Ga0207641_10003767_pt1 | contig 13318 bp, 7 predicted proteins | sample KBSSwiS62_FD_184306 | JGI IMG/M metagenome (GOLD analysis project Ga0207641, IMG submission 184306) | Switchgrass rhizosphere microbial communities from Kellogg Biological Station, Michigan, USA - KBS Switchgrass S6-2 (SPAdes) (version 2) | ecosystem: Host-associated > Plants > Roots >... | reverse complement strand
GCTTTACGCCGCTGTCCGCAATACCCGCAATGCTCTGATCATGAGCGGCCATGCCCAGCAGCTCAACCAGCCTGGCGCGCGCGGAATGGTGGCTGAGGAAGCCTGGCGGCAACTTCTCATGCAGCATGAGGCCGAGCGTTTGCATATCCAGATCAGTGACAAGGAACTGGTCGAGTATATCCGCAACCAGCCGCTCTTTCAGAAAGACGGAGCATACAGTCCCGAGGCCTACCTGAAACAAATGTCGCAGGTGGCGGTCGTTCTGCGCATCCCACCCGATCCCGGCGCTGATTCCCTGGCCACCACCAAGGCGACCTTCGAGACGATCATCCGCAACAGCCTCCGGGCCAGTGCGGTTTACAATGCGCTTTTTTCCACCGTCCGGGCCTCGACCCAGGACTTGGGCGCCCAATACGAAAAGTTTTATGGTCCGTCCGATGTCAGCGTGGTGACCTTCGACCCCAAGACGGCCGAAAGCACGGTGCAGGTGACTCCCGAAGAGATTGCCGCAGAATACAAGGGGAAGCCACTGAACCCGGATTTTCGGACCAAGGAAAAGCGTAATATCGACTACGTTTTCTGGGCGCTGACGCCAGAACAGGCGAAGCTTCCGCCCAAGGAAAAAGCAGCCGCGATCCAGACATTGGGAGAAACGGCCCTTGAGTTCGCGCTCGCTTTTCAACCCGAGCCGACGGCGAACGCCTCCACGCCGCCACCTATGCCCGACTTTTTCGCCGAGGCCAAGAAGCGCGGATTAAAGCCGGTCACCACCGGATTCTTCACCGTCGACACACCTCCCGCAGGCCTGCCTCCCAGCCCTGCGTTCAACAACGCCGCTTTCAATACCCTGAGCAAAGACAACGTCATCAGCAAGGTGGTTGCGATGGACAACGGTGTTGCGGTGCTGCATCTGGCGGAAATCCAGCCCAGCGACTTGTTGCCTCTCGATCAGGTCAAGGACCTCATCACCAAACAACTTCGCCAGAGCAAGGCCGTGGCCTCCGAGCAAGTTGCCGCAAAAATTATCGGTGAGGCGTTGAAGGCGGCCGTTGCGAAGGGAACCGATTTCAAGGCTGCAGCCGCCGGCATGGGCCAGAAAGTGGAGACGCTGCCTGTTTTCATCCCGATGAAGGCATTCGAAAGCGCCACGGATGCACGGCTGCGGAGCATTGCCGATGTGGTCACGACACTCAAGCCGGGCGAGGTCTCGATGCCCTTTCCGACGCAGAACGATGACTCTCTCCTGATCATCCACCTCAACAGCCGCGCCAAGGCCGATCAGGCTGGTTATGCGACCTTTGCCACCCGCTATGGCGAACAACAGGATCAGCGCTTGCGTGGGATGGTCTTTATTGACTGGGCGAACTGGATGAGTAAACGTCCCGGCACGCATCGCCCGCCGGAACTCGAAGCCTACGGCGGGGTGGAGTAATCACCCCGTCGAAGTTGAAACGTCGCGGGTGGCGTTGAGCAGCTTCTAAAACAACAAGTCCCGCAAGACCTGGCCGGCGACATAAATCGTGCCACGCCAAGAGTAACAGAAACTCTCGGCATCCTGTTCCGTCACCGGGGAAAGGTAGCCCCGCGAGATGTTGTACTCGATCTGCTGATTGAGGGTCTCTTCCAGCCGCGCCCGGGCCGCTTCGCGCGTTTTTTCACCCGGGGCAAGATCGTCGGGCCGCACGTCATTGATCTCCAGGAAAGCGAGGTGGGCTTCGTAAAGCTCTGTTACATCCTGCGAATGAAGGCACCGGTAAACGGCGACGTTAGGCGGCATGACGAGGCCATAAGTCAGTGGGTAATCCCACGTCACCCAGCGCCGTCCGTCCTTGCCGTTGGAGGTGAAGGCGACGAAATGGAAGCCGATCGGTCCCTGCGCGATGTATCCGATGGTCGCCTGGGTAAGACCATCCTCGCGGACAAAGATCCGGTAATACTGCTCATGCTGGGCGGGGCGCAGCTTGCACTCGTCGATGTTCTCGAAGCCGGCCGCCACCAGGGCATCGGTCATGTCGGAGAGTTCGTCGAAGTCTTCACGCGGCGCACGGGCATCGGCGAGTTCGCGATGACGAGGCACCCGTAACTGGCGCAGGACGAAGACCATTTCCCAGAGCGGAAAGAAAATCCAGGCCGCCAGCATCGCGCAGCCCAACGGAATGGAGCCGGTGAGGTAATAAGTGGCCAGCCCACTGGAGAGCCAGATCAGGGCCATGCCCGCCTTGCGGAAGGTGATCGATTGGAGCTGCAGCAGGGCAAGCCCGCCCAGCATCACGACAAAACAACCGAGAAGTTGGCGCAGGTCCATGATTGATCGTTACTGAAAAAAGGGAGGGCAGAGCCGCGCACGTCGCGTTTGACGGCCCGGCTTTCCATCCACATACTCACATCAATCTATGCTCATGCCCGGTGCGGTCAACTTCTTTGCCGAGGTCGGAATCGTCTACGCCTTCTGGCACTCCAATTATGCCGGAAAGACGGTCATCGCCCTGCTCATGTTCGGGTCCATTTTCAGTTGGTCGGTCATGGTCAGCAAGATTGTGATGATCCGACGCGCGCGCACCGATACCCGCCGGTTCCTGAAACGCTTCCGGGCCGCCCGTAAGCCGCTCGCCATCTATCAGCTCCGCGAGGTCTATCCCGATTCGCCGACCTATGCCGTCTATCTGGCCGGCTGCAAGGAACTGACCTTTCATCTCCTGGGAACAACCGAAATTGACGACACTTTCTCCACGCGCGTGGCCGAGGCCGAGCGTATCTCTCCGACCGCCATGAACGCCGTCCGCTCGGCCCTTGAACGCGAAGTTGGCGAACAGGCGCTGCAGATGGAGGACCGCATGACCGTTCTTGCCACTGCGGTCAGCGGCGCGCCCTTTCTTGGTTTGCTCGGCACGGTCTGGGGTGTGATGGACACCTTCAGCGCCATCGCCGCGGCGGGCAATGCGAGCCTCACCACCATGGCCCCGGGTGTCTCTGGTGCGTTGATCACCACGGTCACGGGCCTGCTCGTCGCCATCCCGGCCATGTTCGGCTACAACTTCCTCGTCGTCACCATTCGTGGGATGACGGTCGAGCTTGATAATTTTGCCGGGGAATTGGCCGCCTCTTTCGATCACCGTTACCTCGATACTGGCCGCGCCCACGAGCCGCGATAATTTCACAGGGCCATGAAGCGTTACTCCCAGCGGTCCGGCCACACGGCCATGGCGGAACTCAATGTCACGCCACTGCTTGATCTCGCCTTCGTCCTGCTCATCATCTTTATCATCACGACGCCGCTTTTGGAGAGCAGCATCCCGCTCCAGTTGCCGGTCAGCTCGCCGAAGAACCAGCCGCCGCCCGATCCCAAGTCGATCCGGACTGTCAGCATCGATCGGAACGGCCAGATCTTTTTTGAGTCGAAGCCGATTGAGTTGCCCGCGCTTGAGCAGGAGCTCGCTGCCTTCCAGCGCAGCACGCCCGAGGCCTCGGTCATCGTCCGCGCCGACAAAACGCTCCGCTATCAGCAGGTCGTCGATGTCATGGACGCTCTCCAGCGGGCCCAGATCAGCCGAATGAGCTTGCAGAACGTGGCGCCATAGGTTGATCGTACTTCAACTTCTCCCGGATTCTATTTTCGACGCCGTAACACGGTGGGACCATCCTGCCAAAAGCCTTCCACCATCACGATTTTGGGCACGGCGGGCAACCCGAACTCGTTGTTTTCCAACTGCTCCACGACCAAATCGACCGCCTTGGCTGCAATCCGGTCCCGGGGCTGGGTGATTCCCGCATAGGAAAGCTTCTCCGGCATGCAGTCGAGGCTGGCGAATCCGATGTCCTCCGGAACGCGGTAACCCATCTCTTCCATGAAAAGCAAAGGCTGGGTGTTATTGCTGACGATCACGTCGGGTTTGAATTTTTTCAGCCAAGCGGCGACTTTTTCCTTGTTCCAGGAAGGGATGAGCAAGGGCGGGATTTTGATTTTGCCCTCGATGCGATAATGGTAGCCCAGATAGGCTGAAAGCCAGGCGTCGTTGGCCATGTCCTCCTGCAGGATCAGATTGGTAAAGCCGACGCGCCGATACCCCCGGGCCCTCAAGCTGCGCAACGCAATAATCATTCCCTGATAATGAGAGTAGGTGGCACGGTGCAGGGCCGGCTTGAGGATGCTATAGCCCAGGGCAACCGCCGAAAAATGGGACCAATTGAGCGAGACGTGGCCGCGGGCGCGGGCCATGGTGGTCAGAATCAGGCCATGGATGGAGCGGGTGTAGAGGATCTGGGTCAACCGTTTGGCCGTCATACCCGGTTCCCTGGCCCAAAAGAACTCCACTTCGTACCCGAGACTCCTGGCTCTCTGGGTAATTCCATAATGAGATTGCTGGCCGAGAGAGTGGTTTTTTTCTCCATCGGGGGTATTCCACCAGGTCAGGACGCCCAGTTTTTCCACCGACCGGTTGCGCTTGGAATCGCGCAGCCGGTTCATCAGTGTGGAGACCACCGGATCGCACGTGTAGCCGTGTTTCTGGGCCAAACGCTGCACCTTTAGCCGGGTCTTCCCGGAAATGCGGGGATGATTGCGCAAGGCCAATGAAACTGTGACTGCAGAACAGCCCGCCAGGCGGGCCAGATCACGGAGCGTCATGGGTTTCACGATTAGAACCAAGCGGGCATCTTTTGTAAAGATTCGCGCCGGGGGGCCCCGGAAACGGAGGGCCGAATTCGCTCAACCAACAACAATCCAAGGCCGTGGTTATCCGCATCCCTGCCGACGATGTCTTTCGCACACCCATCGGCAGGGTGTCTTCCAATGACGCGGAGCTTTCCGTTCAATTGCCCTTTTGAGGAACATCGGCCATCAACTGTTGTTTGATATTTTCCGGCAGACTGGACTGGATGATGGATTGGCGCGCGGCGGACGGATTCGTTGCCAGCCAGGAAGCCGCGGCGCTCTCCAACTTTTGATTGCGAATGGCTGTGTCCGAAATCGTCTCGGCCCATTTGAAGGAAACATCGGGATCCGTGGCATCAATCACCTTGCAAAAAGCGCCGACGGCGACATCTCTGGAGAGTCCTTTCGGCAAACGTTGCAACCATTGGCTTGCCTCATCGGAGTTATCCTGCGCCCATGTGCTTGCCACCTGTTCCAAGGCCAGGCCTCGGATGGTACCCTCCGGAAATTGATCAACCCATTTTGCCGCTGCTGCGGGATCCTGATAGGCCCAGGCCGAGGCGATCACCAGCTTGCCCTGGTTTTTCGCGTCTTCCGTTGAAAGCCCCGCGACATAGGCTGCCGCCGCCTTGGGATCCGTCTGTGCCCAAACAGTCGTCGTCGTCGTGATCGCCGTATTTCGCCCTTCTCCGGCAGGAAGCCCATAGGCCCAGGCCGCAGCGCCTCTCGGATCGATGCCAGCCCAAGTGCCCGCTACCGCGTCAAACAACGCGGGATCCTTTTGCTGGGCCGCATACAATGCTGCCGCTTGAGGATCGCGCTTGGCCCATTGATAACTCACCTGCATCAGTGCCTGCGCTTTGGCTGTGCCATCCGGCAGGGCCTTGGTCCAGGCGAGAGCGCCACTCAGGTCGGTCGTCGCCCATTGCCCCGCGACTTGCGCGATCAGGCTCTCCCACACTGCCGCTTTGGCGGGGGAAGCTTCGCTTAACTGCCGGAGTCTGGCCGCTGCAGCCACCGGATCGCTATTCGTCCATTGCCGGAAGAAAGGCCCGTAGAGTTCCTGGCGCTCCGATTCGGAAAGAGATTTCTCCATCCAGGAAAGACTCTCGCCGGGTTTCCCTTCCATCAGGGCCTTCACCAGCAAATCGCGCGATTCCGCATGCAGCGCATCGACCGCATTCCGATTTCCGAACCAGGTCGCCATGCCCAGCTTGTCCCGCTGGATCCAGCTCGACAGCAGGACCTGGCGGACTTCCAGGGCCTGTCCGTTACTAACCATCGAATCCATCCGGGAAAGAAGGTCGGCCATCTGTTCCGACGCAATTGTCTCCGCCCATTGCTTCAACAGCTCCTGACGACGCGTCCGTTCGGTTTCAGCCAGGGCGGCCTTTAATAAATCCCCGGTCCGGGGATCCAGTTGCGGCGTCGGTTCCCGGCTCTCTTGCGGCGAGGGGGATGAGCTCACGGAGGTGCCTTGCGACGGCGTTGCCTTCCGCTCATTTCCATCGATAAAACCGATCGCCAGAACGGCCACAACCGCCAGGCCCACTCCTGCCGAAAGAAGAAATTTGGTTTTCATAAGTCTAAGAAATTTCTCAATCACTAATTTGCTTTCATTCAAAGAAAGAAGGCGGGGCGAACCCCAATCCGTCCCGCCCTCTCCTCATCCTACGGCGTCGTGGTCACATTATTGATCACGGCCGTCGTCAGAGTTGTATTGACCCGCGATGTTACGGGCAGACCCATATAGATCGTGCTCGGCATCGTGATCGTTTGCGACCCCACCTGAGTCCAGGTGACGCCATCTGTGGAGAAGTAACCAGTGAAGACGTTCCCCACCCGTGTCAGCTTCACCCAGTTCGGCGGATGAATGATTGTTGTGCCGTTCGCTACCGCGGTGGTGGCTCCGCCCGAGGTGCTGCGCGACATGAAGACCGCCTTGTTCAGGTTCGGAATATACATGACCGCATCGGGTGAACCGGCATCCGTCAATGATTGCCGCATCATGACGCCTGCTTTCGCGTTGTAATCGGTCCGGACGATGCTCTGGACGTCCGCAATAATGCTGCAATCGCCGGTCACCGCCTTGTAGGCGAACTGACAGGCGTCAGCCGTGCCACCAAGATCCGCGCCGGAACCGTTGATCGTGAAGCTGCCGCTCGCATAATTTGAACTGCCGGCAACTCCCACCGACCCGATATCCTGGTTCAGCCATCCGGAAGGTAGGGTGCTGACCGGTGTCAGTTGGATGCGATCAAAATTCACGTTATACCCAACACTCGAGGCATTCTTGCCCGTCACCGTGAATTTGAATGAATGATTGCCCGCCGAGCTCAGCGTGACATTGCCGAGATCCATCGAGACAAAGATTCCGCTGCCGTATTCGTCCTGCACCGCGCCTTGGTTGACTCCGTCCACGGCAAGCTGCCATTGGCCCCGGTTGGTCGTTGAAAGCGCTCCACGCTTGAATTGCACCTTCACGTCGTACGTGCCTGCTGCCGCCACCGGCACCGAATAGTCGATGTAATCACCGACCGCTGTGGACACGATTCCTTCAAAGGCTCCGTTGCTCGCTGCTGTGTCGTAGGCCACAGATTGGGCCACATTCGAGGTCGCCGTTACAATGGCTTCGGTTTCATAGATGCCGTTCACAATGGGTGTTGGCGAAGGCAATCCGGAATAGACCTGGACGTTATCGATGTCCATCGTGCATGGCAGACCTGCATCAATCGCGGCAGTGGTGACTGGCGTGCTCGTCCAGTCATTCGTGCTCAATGCCAAATTGAAGATCAGGTACTCGGGACAGGTGGCTACTGTGGTCCGTCCATACTTGGTCGCCACTGCGGTGCCATCGATATAATAGACCAGTTTTCCCGGGCTCCAGGCAACGCCATAGGTATGAAATTGAGTGTCCGGACTGACTAGTTGATTGACCATTGTATACGCTCCCGAAGCGCTGCTCCCATCATAGCCCCAGAAATAACCGGAATGGGCTTGGGAAAGCCCCGTGGTCTGGTTTTTCCAGGTTCCCATGTACTCGAAGATGTCGATTTCATTGCCCATGGCCTGTGTGCCACCCCGGGTTCCGATCCCGACACGACTGTCGAGGGGCGTCACAGATGCTCCCCGGTCCGGCATCAACCAAAAGGCCGGCCAAGTGCCCGGGCCGGTTGCCATTCGGACCCGCGCCTCAAAATAGCCGTAGGGCTGGGTCCATTTGTTGTATGTTTCAATGGCGCCGGAGGCGTAGGAAAACGTTCCCCAAGTATAGCCGTTATATGTGGTGTCCTGGCAGGGACGTTTTTCGGCCTTGAGGGTGCACAAGCCGTTGGCCACAGTCACGTTTTGCGGCGTATAGGCCTCGAGTTCATTATTGAGGATATCAGACCAACGCATGCCAGTGTTCCATTTGGTGGAATCCAGGCTCGTGCCATTAAAATCCTCATTCCAAGTCAGCGTCCACGTGCCGGGCGGCGGCGATGCCTTGGCCAATGGGGTGGCTAAAGCAAGCAGGGTGAAAAGGATTAATTTTGCACTGCCTCGAGGCAGAAACCGCCCTTTGAGGCGGCAAGCAGGACTGATAGTATGATTTTTTTTCATTGGATCTCCCGATTCGGTTGTTTGTGGTTAATAAGGTTAATTTTTTCGACTTGGAAACACTCGGAGTTCTCTGGAATCAGCGAATGTCGTGATGATGCGGTTTGCGTTTTTTGGAGTTCACTCCAATCACTCACTGACAACCAGCAAGGTTTCAGTTAACAGTAAACTGAGCAGGGGACGGTCTCTTGAGAGCGGAATCGAGGGCTCGGTAGGAGCGGGGGAGCTGCGGATACTCACAGCAATTCCGCGAAGCGGACTGCCAATCAAGAGAGAAAAGGGTCACCCTAATGAGTGAGAATTGGAACCACCTTATGGGCTGGCTTAGAGAGGTTGATTTCTTTCGCCGGAGCCTGCCGAATGGCTTGGAATTGGCATCCTAGGTGCGCAAGAGGCATCAAAATCGTTATGCACAACGGGAAAGGGCTTCGTTTTTGACTGTCGAGCACTGCCAAGGCGGATTGGAACAGAGCGATTGGAACGCACACATTTTTGTATGCGAGCCCTGGGAGCCGGATCCTGAGTTGCCCCCCCGAAGCACGCCTCAGGGGCGCTCTAACAAGCCCACCGCCAATTCTATGATAGCCGCGTTCGCCGCCGCCCCGTTCTCGTCGAGACGCGGGGCGGCAAAAGTTGTGTCAGTTGCTGAACACGACGAGCACGCCGGACGTGATCGGCAGGGGGATCTCAAACAACCCGTTGTTGCCATGCACCTGTTCTAGGACTTGCGTGCCCTGGGGGGTGCCGTCCGGTGTATTGTCGAAGGTCTGGCCGGCGTAGGTGACCCCGTGGGTCGCCTGGAAGGTGGGGGCGGTCAGGCGATAAACGGTTGCTTGCTGATAGCCCGACATGGTGACAGAGACGGTCCCTCCCACCGTCTCGTCTCTGTTGAGGAGGACCAGTTGCGGCGTGCCGGACGTGTTGATGGTCTCGTAGGCCGTAATGTTATTGCTCGTGTTAAGGAGGTTGAGGTAGCACGGCGCCATCTTGGCGCCATGGCCGGTGGCTTGCTGGAAGAACAAGAGGCCGTAGTAGAGCGGATTGACGGACTGCGAGCCGTCCGCTGCGAGCAGCTTGTACACATACGAACTGCCCGACGTGGTGCGGCTGAACCAGAAAGCGGCGGTGGCATTACCACTGTTTTCCCAGTTCATGCCCGCGACTCCGACATTGGCATACTTGAACATGGTGTCGATTGACCAGAGGGCCGAACTGAAATTGTTGCTTGTCCCTGGCTGTCCGGCCCCGCTGAACGAACCGAATTCGCCTACGCGAAACGGCAAGCTGAAGCCTTGGGTAGTTTGAACGGCGGGCTGGATGAAAGTCGGTCCATCAGCAGGGCCGAGCAAGGTGTCGACTGGCGCGGTCGGCGACGGGGGCGCCGCATACCAATGCTCGCTGACGAGGGAGAGGTAGGTGGAGTTCGCCGTCAGGAAGGCCTGGATATTGTTGGGCGTACCGGTGCCATACATCCCACCGCCCATGGACGGTCCCATGAGCTTCATGCCGCTGGGCAGCAGCGGATCAATCGCATTCCTCCACGTCGCAAAATCATTGAGATAGTCGGGCTGCATCGTGTATGTCGACGGGCGCAGGCCATTTCTTGGGTAGATATCCGGTTCGTTGCCGATTTCCAGCGCTGTGAGTGATCCCGGCACCACGGCCATCTGGCTGATGTACCCGCTGGCCTGATTGGTCGCCAGCGACACACTGTTGGCGCCGAGATTGATGCCGAGCTCGAATTTGACGTTCACAGCCTGTGCCAAGTTCACGAAGGGCGTGCACGTGGTCGGGCCGGGGTTTCCGGTGGCCACATCGGTGCTGTCTCCGCCGATGCGGATATTGATCGGGCCCGAGCCGTAAGCGAGAAGGTTTTTCAGCAGCTGTTGATAGGTGGTATTGATTCCCGACGGTGTGCCCGTGTTCATGCCCATCATGAACTGTGCGCCGGCGCTCACGCCCCATTCATGGGAAAGGCCCATGAAAGTCGAGGGTATGGTCATTCCGGTGGCGGTTCCCATCACCACATTGGCCGTAAAAGGTGCCGACTTTTCTATCAGCGTTACGGATGAAAATGTTGCCGCGGACGTGGCGGTGTTGGATTGCGAACATTCCACCAGACCGGCCAGGACAAGGCCGGGCCCCAGGTAAACGGAAACCGATCCACCCAGCTGGGTCCACGGTCCATTGGGACCGGCGGTTGAACTGAAGGCCGTGTAGTTACTGCCGGACCGCACCAACTCCAGGTAGAGCGCCTGGTTGGGCACAGTTCCGGTGGCGATGACGGTGGCGGCAGCATTCTCCGAGATCCGTTGTTCGAAGGTGAGCGTGGTCCCGGTCACGGTAAGCGAAACCATGGGGCTGCCGGGGGTGGTGTCTTCCCGCAACATGATCCCGCTTTTGTCCGTGCCACTGGCCTGGGAGTTGACGGAGGCCATCAGGGTGCCGCTTCCATTGAGGGCCTGGTAGTCAAATTGAAAGGCGTCGTTCGTGCCTCCAGAGCCCAAGCTCGCGCCCGACCCGGTCAGTTTACAATTGCCAAAACCGTAAGACGTATTCCCCGGCAGCCCCACTGCGCCGACATCCTGGGCTGCAAGCGGAAGGACGTTGATATTGTCGAAAGAGGCAGTCTTGAGGGTGGTGTTGACCAGCGAACATTCGACCAAGCCGATCATCACCGGCCCGGTTCCCATCGGAACAGTGACGGGGCCGCCGACCTGCGTCCAGGGACCAGACGAGGCGGTGTAGGAGGTGAAAGCGGTGAAAACGTTGCCGGCCCGCACGAGCATAAAGAAGATGCCCGGGTTGGGCCCGCTTCCCGTGCCTTCGACGACGGCGGCGGTGTTTTGGGCCAGGCGTGCATCCAGTACGGCCCCGCTAGTGGTCCGGGTAATCTGGACCATGGGGCTTCCCGGCGTCGTGTTCTGCCGGATCATCACCCCGGCACTATCGAGACCCCCTTGTGAAATCATCCGGGCGATGATGGTTCCGTCGCCATTCAGCGTTTGATAGGCATAGCCAAATGAATCAGCAGTGCCGGTCCCTCCCATGGTTGCACCGGAGGCATTCACGATGACTTGGCCCGTTGTGCCGTACGCGGTGCTTCCCGATACACCCACCGAACCGACATCCTGTGCACCCCAGGGAAGGCCAGGCGTCACGACGACGCAGCCCAAAGTGGATGTCTTGGAGGTATTGTCCAAGGCACACTGCGGGACACCTGCCAGAACCGGGCCCGACATAGTCGAAATCGTCGCGCTCCCGATTGTCGTCCAAGTGGCTGAGGGAGTCCCCATGGCCTGGGTGTAATGATAAACCGCATTGGGAGAAAAGTAGGCGGTATACGTCGTGCCGGTGCGGACGATCTTGACCCAGACGGGCACTGTTGAAGTTTGTGCGATGCCAATGATCGTTCCAGCAGAATTCGCCGTGGTGCGTGCTATGCACGTCACATTGCTTCCGTTCGCAACCACTTGGATTTCCGGGCTGCCGGGAGACATATTTTGGCGAATCATCACGCCAGTCACACCCGTCCCAACCGACTGGACTTCGGCCATCACGGAGCCGTTGCCAACGAGAGTTTGATAACCAAACTGGCAAGAGTCGGCCGTTCCTGTCCCGATGCTTGCTCCCGAACCGGTAATGGTCACCAGGCCTGTGGCGCAACTGGTGGTTCCTGTAACAGCAACCGTGCCGATATCTTGAGTGTTGAAGGGAACGGTCTGCCCGTGAGCCGCGCAGAGCGAGAACACGATAGTGAGGAAGGCCAAGTACGGTGAAGTTTTTTTGGATTTAGTGATCATGGTGGTGGACTGTGGGGTTGGCTGTCGCTCGTCGCCGCGATCTCGTCGTGCTGGCCGAGATTGCGAATGACCTAGGCGTGGGCGCAAAATATCGCGTCAGCGCCGCTCCAACAACGCCTCTACTGCTTTAATTGTGAAGTGAACTTTGGGCGCCGTGCCTCGTTTCGATGTAAATGAAGCGATTTGCGACCCCTCAGGTAAGGGGGAAATAAAATTAGTCCTTTGGATGAGGGGATGGGGCAAGTCCAGTTCACGAACGTACCATTGGGAACTGTGGCAATGGTCAAATCTTGCAGGGTACATCGCATGCCGTAGAGCAGGCTGAATGGATGCAACCCCGGGGCCATTGTGACAGCCAGTCCAAGTTTCCCCGATCAACATGGGGGACTACGCAATGACGCCAACCATTTCCTCGCGAATCTGTCCGTATAAAGGCTTCCCTTTCAGGTACCGTTCAAATTCGTCGACAGCCATGGTGCCCAGTCGGCGGCATTCTGTCCCGAGCGGCCCGGCGATATGCGGGGTAAGGATGACGTTGGGAAGATCATAAAGCGGGGACGATGGAGGGGGAGGTTCGGGCCAAGTGACATCAAGCAGGGCGTAGAGATCCGGACGACACTTGAGTATTTCGATCATTTCCGGCTCGTTGACAACGGCCCCGCGAGCCGTATTGATGAAAGTGGCCCCGCGTTTCATCCGGTTGAGGTGGTGGCCGCGGACCATTCCCTCCGTTTCAGGTAAGAGGGGAGTGTGAAGGGAGACGACATCGGAGGTTTCAAAAAGATCTTCTAGGGAAACGAGTTTCACGCCCAATTCCCGTGCGCACTGCTTGGTAAGGAATGGATCGTAGGCGATAACTTGAAAATGGAATGGCTGCATTAGAGACAGAAGTCTCTTTCCCACCGTGCCAACCGAAATGAGACCGACCACGCTGTCATAGCTTCCCGGCGGGGTGTGATGGGCCATCAGGCGTGCCGTGCGCGTCTCGGCGGCGTGCCTCCAAGTCCATTTGAGACTGAGTATTATTTGGGCAAGGGTGAATTCAGCCACACTGACCGAGAGTGCGCTGTTCGAGGAACTCACCAAGATGCCGCGTCTCCACAGGGCGTCGGTGACAAAGTAGCGGACCGTGCCCGCTGCATAGAAAATGGCTTTTAACTTGGGAAATCGATCGAGGAATAACTCATCACAGAGCGGCATTCCCCAACTGGCAAAAATCACTTCTACTTCGGTCAAATCTTGGTGCGGTTCAGGTAAGTTCCAT
>Ga0207641_10003763_pt1 | contig 13321 bp, 14 predicted proteins | sample KBSSwiS62_FD_184306 | JGI IMG/M metagenome (GOLD analysis project Ga0207641, IMG submission 184306) | Switchgrass rhizosphere microbial communities from Kellogg Biological Station, Michigan, USA - KBS Switchgrass S6-2 (SPAdes) (version 2) | ecosystem: Host-associated > Plants > Roots >... | reverse complement strand
CATTTATTCTGAACTAACCTCTGATCATCCAATTGATCTCTGTCGCTACCAGGTTGCTAATTGTTATATGGGTCGGGCAGGATTAATTAATTCCGGCGGAGCATCATCAGGTGCAAGTGATAAGGCAGAAGCGGTAACTACTGCAGTCATTAATAAAAGAGCCGGAGGTATGGGATTGATCAGTGGCCGCAAAGCATTTCAGCGCCCAATTAAAGAAGGTGTAGAAATTTTGAATGCGATACAGGATGTATATTTAGATAATGAGATCAGCATTGCATGATAAAAACACTTGTTATTGATATCCCATCATATTTGAAGGATGAAATGTTACTTTTTAACATCATTTAGCTAAAAAATGATCATAAGTGGCAACTTTTGTTTTAGCGATACCGATATGACAAAAAATCTACACTCGCTAAAACATATTTATGAAAAAAGGCATTCTGGTTATGCTTGTATCATTTCTTTTAATTGCATCATGTAGTAAAAGCAGCGGCGATGGTGGTGGAGGGGGCAGTACAGGTGGCGGCGGTAGCACCACTATTAATAATTGCACGGGTGTAGCGAGCGCCTTTGCAGCGGACGTTAAGCAAATCATTCAATCAACTTGTGCAACAGATGCAACATGTCATGGCACTGGTAGTGTAAATGGTCCCGGTCCATTGGTTACATACGCACAAATCTCCGGTGCAGCAAGCTTGATCAAACCAGCAGTAGCTAGTGGAACTATGCCAAAAACCGCGACGCTGACAACAGCACAAAAAAATTCTATCATCTGCTGGATCAATAGTGGTGCGCTTAACAATTGATTAAAGTTTAATAATCTTTTTAAAAAAATGCCTCTTAGAAATAGGAGGCATTTTTGTTTTGTAGCCAGCAATAATAATTCTATTAGGCTTCTGTTGCATATTCTAAAATTATTTGGTTGAATCTTAGAATACGCAACAGAAGTTGACCGGGGAACAAAAGCCGGGAGTATAATAACACTCGTTAACCTTCTCCAAAGGAGTCCTTTCGGACAACTTTAAATCCCAAAACCTCAAATCACAGATTCCCTATATTTGTAACCACTCAAAACTTTTTGCATGGCAAAACAGGTAGAAGATTTTGATTCCAACCTGGCTGGTGAAGAAGGAAAAGAATCGACAAGGACAAGCTGGTTCAGACGAATTAGAAAAGGGATATTGACGGGCACGCATGAAAAAAAGGAAACTCCTGAGGGACTATGGACCAAATGCCCTGAATGCAATTTTATTTGCACATCAAATGAACTGAAAGAAAATCTTTTTGTTTGCCCTAAATGCAGTTATCATCACCGCATTGGCAGCGAAGAATATTATTCAATTCTCTTTGATGATAATCAATATGAAGAACTGTTTGAAAATATTCTTAGTAAAGATTATCTGGAATTCACAGACCTGAAACCTTATAAAAAAAGACTGGAAGAGATCTGGAGTAAAACAGACCTGAAGGACTCGATGCGTGTAGCGGTTGGAAAAGTTGCTGGCAATGACATCGTTATTGCTTGTATGGATTTTGAATTCATCGGTGGCAGTTTGGGAAGTGTGATGGGAGAAAAATTTTCGAGGGCGGTTGATTATTGCATTAAACATAAGATACCATACATGGTGATCTCAAAAAGCGGTGGCGCAAGAATGATGGAAAGTGCTTTTTCGCTGATGCAGCTTGCAAAGACAAGTGGTAAGCTTTCTCAACTTAGCGATGCTAAACTTCCTTATATATCTTTTTTAACTGACCCGACATTTGGCGGTATCTCTGCCTCCTTTGGTATGTTGGGTGATCTGAATATTGCAGAACCTGGTGCATTGATCGGCTTTGCAGGTCCTAGAGTAATTAAAGAAACAATAAAAAAAGATCTGCCTCCCGGTTTTCAACGCAGTGAGTTCATCCTTGAACATGGCTTCCTTGATTTTATCGTTCCAAGAAAAGAGTTGAAAGATAAAATGACGAAAGTGTTGTGGATGTTTAAGAATTAAATTTGTTATCTCCAGCCTGAAAGTTGGAGTAATTCAGCCGCAGCAAATCATGGAAATTAAAAACCGTTCTGCCTTTCATGAATATTTTTTCGACAATAAATATGTCGCTGGTGTTGTATTGACAGGAACTGAAGTAAAATCATTGCGAGAAGGCAAGGCAAGTTTCAATGATAGTTATTGCATCATTCATAAAGGCGAGATGTGGCTCAAAAGTTTGCACATAGCAGAATATTCTCACGGCACTACAAATAATCACGATCCAATAAGAGATCGGAAATTACTTTTACAAAAAAGAGAAATAACTAAAATAGAAGGGAAGCTGAAAGAAAAAGGATATACATTGATCCCTCTCCGGATCTTTTTTAATGAAAAGAATCTAATTAAAGTTGAAATTGGGCTTGGTAAAGGCAAAAAACTTCACGACAAACGGGAAACCATCAAAAAACGTGATGTAGAGAGGGAAATGAAAAGATTCATTAAGTAATTTTACAGATAAACCTGCGTTATAACTTAAGCATAGTTTTTGAATAATCTTTCTGTTCCATGAAAAAACCGTTCCTCCTCATATTGTTACTTTTTTCCTTGTGCCTCCAAATCTTTTCTCAATCGCCCAAAGGCTACTGGTATGGAACTGCAAATGTAAAATTGCGCAACTCTTACAGCAATTATTTGGTGGAACTGATCCTGGAGCACGATAAGAACAATGTAAAAGGAGTGCTTAATTATTTTTTTAAAAATACTTATAGGAGCATTCCGGTTCGCGGAACTTATAATTCAAACACACGATTAATATACATTTCCAATATCCCTGTTTCTTATTATGGTTCTTATTATAATCGTGATGTCGATTGTGCAATGAATCTTCAAGCAACGTTGCGGGTTTCTCAAGTAAACTCTGTACTGAAAGGTTCTTTTATAAGCAAACCGGAATATAAGTATACCTGTCCTGAGATCTTATTTACTCTTACACTTAGTACTGATTCTCTGAAACAGGATTCAATAATACAGGCTATAAAAATACTTAAAGAAACTTACCAGGTTTGGCGACCTTCTGAAGCTGATACAATAGCCACCGTAACAATTCAACCTCGAAACGTGGTTAATTATGTTGTGAGCAATCAATATAAAGAACGAGAAAAAGTGGTAGCAGATGAACTTATTGTCGAGTCAGATACATTGAAAGTAGATTTTTATGATAATGGCGAAATAGACGGAGATTCTATTTCTGTTTTTTATAACGATAAGTTGATCGCATTTAATCGAATGCTCAGCACCCGTTCAGTTCATTTTGAGATCCCCCTGGATTCAACAAAAGAGATCAATGAGATAACAATGTTCGCAGATAATCTCGGTTCTATTCCTCCCAACACTGCCTTAATGATCGTAAATGATGGAAAGAAACGCTATGAGTTAAGACTTACCAGTAGCCTGGAAAAGAGTGCGACAATCAGGATCAAAAAAAAGAAGGCCGATACTAAACCAAAGAAATAATTATTAAAACAATTCTGGTTGACTGCTGCCTTTCGGTTTCACCCATTCCATTTCTACACTCTTGCTATAATCCAACAACCTTGTACCAACGGTTCTCCAACCTGATAACTCAGCGACTTTCTCCAGTTTCATCTTTCCTTTTCTTATTTGTGCCCCCCTGCCCTGTTGCACAGCCAAAACCGGTTCAGCATCGGTTGTAATAGCTTCTACGTAATTTCCTTCTCCTTCTTTGATGAAAAGGAATTTATTTTTTAAAGTAGTAGTCTCTATCTTAAATCTTTTTACCATGTATTGCTTCTTATCCATATCGGCATATACAGTTGTTACAATTTTCTCAGGATCGAATTTCTCGATCAACAATACTTTTTCCGCATCTAACTTTTGAGTTAATTCCTGGTCAGTAATTTCATAATTACCATCATTGTAAGCAACAAGTATCTTATCATCTGCATCAAACATGCCGAGGTATTGCCCTTTCTCATCTGCATTTAATCTTCCAAACTGATCATCATACCATAATTTTTTACCGGCAATAGTTGACTTACCTGCCTCCTTCAACTTGACGCCATCAGATTTGATAGGATATTTTGTAACAGTAATTCCCTTGCTGCTACGACCCGTGATCTCTAATTCGGCAAAATTGTACTCGAGTTCTTTCTTATGTGCTTTGCTTCCGGGAGTTAAAACAATTCTCACAACTTCAGCCTCAGCATTTGGATTTACACTGAGGTAATGCACCTTGCTCTTTTCATTTTCTTTGGCAAGAAAATATTCCTTATCCCTTGTAACACCCGTCACATTAAATCTTTTTGCAAAACTTTTGCCGCTATCACCATCCATATAGATCATATTATAGGTGGTTCGTTCATCGTTTTTCTGAAATACGGAGGCATGTATAATATCTTTCCCGATATAAGTTTTCTCTCCTACTTTAACCACTTTCATAATACCATGTTTTGTAAAAACGATGACATCATCAAGTGTTGAACAATCGAAAAGAAATTCATCTTTTCTTAATCCTGTTCCAACAAATCCATCCTCACGATTCATATAAAGTTTTGCATTGGCAATTGCCACATTCTTTGCTTCGATAACTTCTATCGTTTTGATCTCCGTCTTTCTTTCCCTGCCTTTCCCATACTTCTTTAAAAGGTTTTCAAAATATGCAACTGCATAATCAACAAGATTGGCCAGATCATGCTTTATTTGTTTGATATCCGCTTCTAATCCTTTTATCTGGTCGTTCAGCTCATCGATATCAAGTTTATAGATCCTTCTTACAGGTTTTTCTGTAAGCTTAATAACATCTTCTCTTGTGATTGCTCTCTTCAATTGCTTTTTAAATGGTTTGAAAGCTTCATCAATTGCTTCAAGCACCTTGTCCCATGTTGCATGCTTCTTCTCTAGTTCCTTATATATCTTTTCTTCAAAGAATATTTTTTCCAAAGAAGTATAATGCCACTTCTCTTGTAATTCAGCTAGTTTTATTTTTAACTCCTGTTCAAGGAGATCTTTTGTTTTATCCGTAGAAAGTTTGAGCAGATCATTCACTGCAAGAAACTGCGGTTTCTGATCAACGATTACACATGCATTGGGAGAAATAGAAATTTCGCAATCGGTGAATTTATATAATGCATCAATGGTAATATCCGGAGAAATGCCTGGTGCAAGATCAACTTGTATCTCCACATCAGCGGCCGTGTTATCTGTTACTTTTTTAATTTTAATTTTTCCCTGGTCATTCGCTTTTACAATTGAGTCCATTATTTGAGTGGTAGTAACTCCATATGGAACACTCTTAATCGCAACAGTTTTTTTATCAAGCTCTTCAATATGTGCTCGCACTTTTACCTTACCACCACGTTTACCCTGGTTGTATTCATCCACATCGATCTGCCCGCCGGTTTGAAAATCGGGATAGAGTTCAAATCTTTTTCCACGCAGATACTTTATCGATGCATCGATCAGTTCACAAAAATTATGAGGTAAAATTTTTGTTGCAAGGCCAACAGCGATACCATCTGCGCCTTGCGCCAGTAATAATGGAAACTTCATTGGCAACGTAACCGGTTCATTCTTTCTGCCATCATAACTCAGTTGCCATTCAGTTGTCTTTGCATTAAAAGCAACTTCCAATGCAAATTTGCTTAAACGACCTTCAATATATCTCGGCGCGGCTGCATCATCACCTGTTCTTACATCGCCCCAGTTACCTTGAGTTTCTATTAGCAAATCTTTTTGTCCAATATTTACCAACGCATCTCCAATACTTGCATCGCCATGCGGATGATATTGCATTGTTTGTCCAATAACATTCGCCACTTTATTGAAACGGCCGTCATCCATTTCTTTCATCGCATGAAGAATGCGACGTTGTACAGGCTTCAAACCATCTTCGATAGCCGGCACAGCTCTTTCAAGAATAACATAAGATGCATAATCAAGAAACCAGGTTCTGTATTGGCCAGGTAAACCAGCTTCGTTGTTTTGGATATTGGAAACTTTTGCTTTTGCCATTCGAAATATTAAGTTGCAATTATTAAAAAATAATTATTGATTATTCAGAGTATCAGCTTCAACACTTGTATTCTCGGATTGACTTCCTGCTTTTCTTACATCAAACTCTTTCCATCCTCCATCTACTTTACCCATTGTCTCGATCTTTCCTGCACTGATCAATTGTTTCATTCGCCACATAATAAACACATCACCCGTTTTTATTTTCATACGATGAAGTGTATTACTTAACACTCTTGTTGCTTTTTGCCAATCAGGAGTAATGTTTTTTAAAATTTCGCTATCATAAAATGAGTCTTCCTTTGCAACGATCTTTTTACCACCTTCTAAAATTCTTATTGTTGCATTTTCATCGCTCAATTTTTTCCATTCATCAGGATCTACCTCAAATTCACTTAATGTAATTTGTCTAGCAAGTTTTTTCGCCTTTACTACTTCTTTTGGCAAAATATCATGAACGGACCAGGGATAAAACAACTGTCCCTTTTCATTTATGAAAGGAAGATTATTTAGATAAAGGATCATTACTCTTCCCTGGTATGATCTCAATTGCGGCATCAGCCAGTAGTAACCTGTAACATCGTGCTGGTTTTGTCCCATCCATATCCATGCTTCCAATGTTTCATCGGCTTCTAATTTTTCTTTTATCGCTTTTACTGTCTCCCTGTCATCAAAAGTACCTACAACTTTTTCATACGGAGAACCAGCCAACAATTCCTTCCACCAACTTATTCTTGCATCCCAACCTTCGTTTGTGTCAATATCTTTTAAGGGACCCACACCCCATTCATCTTTGATCTCAAATACGTCTCCGGCTAAAGTTTCATCAAGTTTAATTGCCTCTTTCAGCAATTGCACGTCGTCTTGTTGAAAAACTATATGTAACATCACTTCTTAATTTTAACTGCTAAGAATAAATAATTATTTGCTGCCCCGATCACTTCATAGTTCACATAAAAGCTTTCGGTAAATATTTTAAATGCCATGAATTCATGTTTTGGCACTGCAAATTCGTCAAATAAAAGAATATCTCCATCGTTGAGATAACGATATAATTGCGACAAAGAAAATATTGTAGCACTAAAAAGATCAGCATCAAGATGGATTAGTTTCTTTCTATCACTTTTATACTGCTCAAGAAAAGGAACTAATGTATCCTGGAAAAGACCTTTATAAAAACTTGCTCTCGGATCATTAATATTCAAAGACTCTAATGCAACAGCCATTGAACCTTTTCCAAATGGGCCGAATGCTTCAGGTAGTCCTTCAAACGTATCAAAGCCATAAAATTTAGAACCTGTATTTTTGTTATGCTCCAGCCACCATTTGAAAGAATGTCCACCACAGACTCCGAATTCAAAATAATCTATCGGCGAACTATCCAATTTTTCTGCCTTACTAACTTCCTCATATAATTTAAGCCGCCTGTTATAATCCCACCTGCCCTGGTACCAATCATTGTAACCATTCACTTTCGTTTTGCTTCTCCATTTGCTCAGCTTGCTCATGTGATAAGCATTCAAAAAGAATCCGGTAAAGGGTTCGAAAATTCCATGAAGTCTCCACCTCATGAAAAGTGATTTGGATTTTCGTATTATATCGAGCTTTGTCAATTACTTCAAATTATTATTTCAAAAAGGCACAAATAAATATTTTGCCTTAACATTCGACTTGTTTTTATTATTATCTCTCCAATCGATTAGAAATATTCCATCATGTTCAATTCGGGCTCTACACTTGCATGGGCAATTAGATACATCATATTGAGCTAAATTGATGGGATCTCGAGTAAGTGTCAGTTCGTTTCCGTTTCTATTATAAGTACATCTTTCGTAACTTTTATCAATTGGTATACTAGTCAAGACCGGAGCCACTCCATATCCAGTTGTGTCAGCCCATTGACCGCTGGTTCTAAAACATAAAATATGAAAAGTTGTATCTCCTGTTTTCGAAACTGTAGTACAGGAATAATATCCGTCGGTTCTAATTTGGGAATTTCCGATAAATGTCGAAACCACTAAGATTGCTGTTAGAAATATTTTATAAGATACTTTCAAAATCATAATAGTTAAATAGAATTATAGAACGTTGAAGAGTGCGACGCAACAGATGCTTAATAGAATTACTAAAGCTGGTAACATCAAACGAAAAACTTCAAACTTCAAACCGTTTCCTCTACTTTGTCAAGTTCAATTTTTAAATTCTCAATAATAAACTCCTGTCTTTCCATTGTATTTTTTCCCATATAATATTCCAGCAACTGCTGAATATGATCACCATGCTCCAAACGCATAAGTGTCTTTCGCATATCGGCGCCAATAAATAATGCAAACTCATCCGGGCTTATCTCACCTAACCCTTTAAACCTTGTGATCTCTGGTTTGCTGCCAAGCTTTTTCATCGCTGCCTGTTTCTCTTCTTCACTATAGCAATAAATAGTTTCCTGTTTGTTTCTTACACGGAACAATGGCGTTTCCAGCACATACACTTTTTCATGTTTCACCAGGTCAGGGAAAAATTGCAGGAAGAATGTCATTAACAATAAACGAATATGCATGCCGTCAACATCGGCATCCGTAGCGATCACTACATTATTATAACGCAAGCCGTCCAAACCTTCTTCAATATTCAGTGCATGTTGCAAAAGATTGAACTCTTCGTTTTCATACACCACTTTTTTTGTAAGTCCAAAACAGTTCAGCGGCTTACCACGCAAACTAAACACCGCTTGTGTTTCTACATTTCTTGATTTAGTTATTGAACCGCTGGCACTATCACCTTCAGTTATGAAAACTGTTGTTTCTTTCAACTTGGCAACAAACTCTTCTTTTCCTTTTGTTGGTGGGTCATCATTTAAATGATAGCGGCAATCACGCAGCTTGCGATTATGAAGATTTGCTTTCTTGGCTCTTTCGTTTGCTAACTTCTTTATTCCGGATAACTCTTTCCGTTCTCTTTCGCTCTGTTCAATACGCTTTTTAAGCTCTTCGGTAGTTGTTGGATTCTTATGTAAAAAAATCTCTAGTTCCTTAGAAAAAAAGTCACCGATAAAATTTCTCATGGTTGGGCCGCCTTCAGCAACATTCACTGAGCCCAACTTTGTTTTTGTCTGGCTTTCAAAAACAGGTTCAACCACACGAACAGAAACAGCAGCAACAATTCCTGTTCTTATATCTGCCGCATCATAATCCTTTTTATAAAAATCCCGGATCGTTTTCACATATGCTTCGCGGAATGCCTGTTGGTGTGTACCACCTTGCGTAGTATGCTGACCATTTACAAAACTGTAAATGTCTTCACCATATTCATTGGTATGTGAGATCGCAACTTCAATATCATCACCCTTTAAATGTATAATGGGATAACGAATTTCATCCTCATTGGTTTTGCGTTGCAGCAGGTCAAGCAAACCATTTTTGCTCACAAAACTTTTACCATTGAAAACGATCTTAAGTCCCGCATTCAAAAAACAATAATTCCAAATTTGATTCTCTAAAAATTCAGAATGAAATTTGAAATTCTTAAAAACTGTTTCATCAGGAATAAACGTCACGATCGTTCCATTATCATCAGTTGTCTTTGCCTCTTTAAACTCCTTAATTAAAAAGCCTCTTTCAAACTCGGCTGTTTTTTCTTTACCATCACGGATCGCCTTCACTTTAAATTGTTGGCTCAGCGCATTCACCGCTTTTGTACCCACGCCATTTAAACCAACTGATTTTTGAAAAACCTTGCTGTCATATTTTGCACCGGTATTTATCTTACTCACCACATCTACCACTTTGCCAAGCGGAATACCGCGACCATAATCACGGATCGTCACTTGCTTACCCTCTATTGTTATCTCCACCGTTTTTCCGTACCCCATCGTGTATTCATCAATGCAGTTATCGAGTACTTCTTTTACAAGTACATAAATACCATCATCCGGCGACGAACCATCGCCGAGTTTACCAATATACATGCCTGGCCGCAGTCGGATATGTTCTTTCCAATCGAGGGATTTGATGCTCTCTTCGTTGTAGTCGAAAAGATCTGTTGTGTCTTTTACTTTTTCCTTTGCCATTTACACGATACGGTTTAGTTTTTCTTTGGTTATCAGGTTTTTCTCCTTTTTGACCTATATGGAGACGGGCAAATATAATAAAACGCAATCGGCCACCAATTCGCTGGGTTTTAACTTATGTGGAAAACAAGATTTGAGAAATCAGCAAGATTCCTAAATGCAGTAAATTATTGGGTAAAAATTATTACCCCTCAAGGTGAGGCGGAGAGAATGTGAATAGATCACATACGAAAGGTATGGTAGAAAGCCGCCTTTGGGTCGCCTTTGAGTAGGAGTAAACCCGAAGTTGTCCAGTCTTAAAATAGCTGTGCAATTCCTTTGCAAAGGTTGTCTATGGTAATCGTGTAGTCATAGTCACTGCTCCTGTATTTGAATTACTAATTGCTGCTTCTTCACCATCCACTAAAATATAACCTCCAACTGGGCCACCATCAATACTATTGACCGTCAACTTAACAAAACGTTTGTCTCCCGGTGCATTAAAAGCATATTTCCATGTTGATGAAACATTGTTTTCGAATAATAATTCGCCGTTGGAATCAGTATAGCTGACATTCATTATACTTTCACCAGAAATAAAATATTGAATGGTATGTCTCACTTCATACTTGTTGCAGGAGCAAATCAGGAACCCAGAGATGATCACCGCCGCGAAGAGTAGTTTTCTCATAGTACAGATCTTAGTTATGATGTGGTCGATGCTCAGTAATAACTAAAAATATGCCAACGATAACTGTTTGCTGTTGTTCATATATAATTGCCTCAGGATGAAGATCAATATTTTTAAATTTTAATTAAAGACATTCTATAGACAGCGTATCGAGTTTTATTACTCAGAAAAATTACTTCTCTTATTTATATTGCATCAAGCTATAATTTTATCTATGTAAGCCAGAAAATATATGCCTTTAGCTGACTACCAAACAACCCATCCCAAAACACGCAGCCAGTGGCGAAAATGGCTGGAGAAAAATCATTCCACGTCTCCCGGCATTTGGCTGATCTATTATAAAAAAGATACCGGCAAAAGAAAATTTGATTATGCCGATGCCGTGGAAGAAGCATTATGTTTTGGATGGATCGATAGCCAGCCACGAAAAATAGATGATGAAAGATCAGCGTTGAAATTTACCCCACGGAAACCAAAAAGTGTTTGGAGTAAACTAAATAAGCAACGCATCGAAAAACTAATTGAGCAAAAATTAATGGCCCCAGCTGGTCTTGTTAAGATCGAACAAGCAAAAGAAAATGGAAGTTGGGACATTTTGAATTCTTCAGATCTTCATACAGACAATAACTCGATACCCGGTGATCTGAAAAAAGCCTTAACAAAAAACAAAAACGCTCTGGCAAATTTCCTTGCATTTCCACCCTCCTATCGCAAACACTTTCTTTTTTGGATTGACAGCGCCAAAACCCCCGGTACAAAAGCTGCAAGAATAAAACAAACGCTTTTAATGGCGGCCGCCAATAAAAAGCCAGGCTTGAAAGGTTTTAAATTGTGAACAATTTCTTTTACCATTTATAAAAAAATAATTTACCCGGCACAAAAACTGTAGTAACTTTTCTTAACTAAATAAAAGGGTATGAAAAAAACAATCGTTGCCCTCATCCTGGCCTCCGGTGTTACCGCAATTGCATTCGCGGCTTTTGACACTTCTTCTGCATCAACTAAAAAGACGAAAACAGAAAAAAAAGCCGAAACAAAAAAGAAAAAAGAATGCAAGCATACTTGCATGTATAGCATTTGATCACCGGCAAAAAGCCTTCTGTTTCACAGAAGGCTTTTTTATCTCTTACTGATAAAAGTCTCTTTTGTTAATGATAGCTCTCAGGTAAATACAGGTTTCTACAGGCTAATTTTATTCTATAAATAGCCTAGTATGAAAAAGATGTTTTTGATCTTGTGTGCAGCTGTTCTATGCTCCTGCCAAACAAGTAAAATAACAGCAACATGGACAGACAAAAATGTATCTCCAAAAAAATATAATAAAATACTTGTGTTGGGTATTTTGAAAGATAACGACAGTGAATTGCAATCAAAAATGGAAAAGCATCTTGCCGGAGATCTCAACGACATTGGCTATAGTGCATTTGCAGCAAGCGATGTTTATCCGCCCGGCACTTTTGTAAAAGGAGATACGATCAAAGCAGTTGAAGCTCTCAATAGCAAAGGATTTGATGCGGTATTGACTGTAGTGCTTCTTAATAAAGAAAAAGAAAAGCATTATATTCCAGGTCGGGTGATCTATACACCCTATGCACCTTATCATGATCGTTTAGATCTTTATTATTATTCAATGTATGATCGCATTCAAACTGAAGGCTATTATGAATCTGCTACAAAAATTTTCTGGGAAAGCAATTTCTATGATCGCAATTCTAAAAAAATGATCTATTCATCCCAAACTGAATCTTTTGACCCCGGATCTAAGGAAAGCCTGGCCCATTATTATGGTGTGCTTTTGGCCAATAACCTGGTAAAAAGCAAGATCCTGATCCAGCCAGAAGAACCCCGTTTTTAATACCAGATCAAAAAAGGCCTGTTTTTCAGGCCTTTAATTTTTGTCCATCTTTGGGACCCTCTTTGACCAGAATTAATTTTTTGCAAAAAAAAAAATTTACCTGAAACCGTTTGGCTCTGTCAAAACAAAACCCCTAAATTTGACCTACTGACCCTATTGAACAACTAACCCATTCAGTATAGTTTTACCCGTTAAATTCTAACTAACTACTACCCATTCCAGCTTGTTTATTGGAAAAGGAAGAAAATTTATTTTATTCAAAAAGCGGAGGAGCTATGTATACTTATGATTTGCTGGAAGCAGGTTGTTATTACCTGGTGAAAGAAAAAGAAGACTCAATGATCACATTGATCAAGGTAGCACTGGAAACAGATCATTGTTTATTTATTATGAAGTTTGAAGATCCAACCGACACAGAATGGAAATTAAAGAAAGATCCGTTGTTTGACATTATTGAATGTCTGACCGATTCGGCTGTCAAAGATTGGGAAATTCATTATAAAAGCAGCGAAGATGCCTACACGGAAGAAGATGATGAAGATTGATCGATCGCTTATCTAACCTCCATTCATAAAATTTCTATTGAGTGGTAATTGAAAAGAACTATTTTAGTTCATAACAATTACCACTTTTTTTATGAAAAAGAATTTAACCCGCATCTTATGTCTCCTTATTGTTTTTAGTTTCACTATTACATTATATGCCCAAGATGATCTGCCAACAGA